>Ga0210399_10001652_pt1 | contig 17443 bp, 16 predicted proteins | sample IncBWC14MmetaG_FD_150865 | JGI IMG/M metagenome (GOLD analysis project Ga0210399, IMG submission 150865) | Forest soil microbial communities from Barre Woods Harvard Forest LTER site, Petersham, Massachusetts, United States - Inc-BW-C-14-M | ecosystem: Environmental > Terrestrial > Soil >...
TAGCCGTACCCTTTCAGGCAAGCCGTGTAATTGCGCTTGTGCTCGGCATCGGCCAGCGTCTTGGTTTCGGCGGGCGTCAGCTTGGCATAGTCACAGGTTTCCTGTCCGTCTTTGCAGGAGGCAAAGTTGCGCTGTTGTTCAGAGCGGGCTGTTAGCTTCGCTTCTGCGGCAGTGAGTTTGGAGTGGTCGCACTCGTCCCAGCCGTTCGCACAATTCTGCGCGTTGCGCTGGCGTTGCGCGGCGGTCACTTCCTTCTTCTCCGCAAGAGTTAATTGGGAGTGATCGCAGAGCCCGGTGCCGTTCTTACAATCAGATGCGTTGAGTTGCTGCCTGGCGGTGTTCACTGCTCCGGCTTCGGACGGGCTCAGCTTAGAGCGGTCGCAGGCACCGGTTCCGTCCTTGCATTCGGAGATGTTACGCGCGTGCTCGGCGGCGGAATAATCGTGCGCCTCGGCTGGGGTCAGCTTAGAGCGGTCACAGGAACTGATCCCCTCATTGCAATCGGACAGGTTGCGCTGGTGATCGGCGACGGCCAACGCGGTCGCCTCCGGCGCGGAGAGTTTCGAACGATCGCAGGAATTGAAGCCATTCCGGCAGTTGGCAACGTTGCGCTCGTGGGCGGCGACGGCCACCTCGGCCGCTTGCGGGGCGTTGAGCTTGGACCGATCACAAGCTTCGCGGCCAGCCTTGCAGGCCTCCAGGTTTTGCACAGTATCGGTCGACTGGGCAAGGGCAAGAATAGGCCAAAGACTGAGGCACGCTACGAGTGCCCAAAGGCATCTCCGTGGAAGAGCTGTCATAAAGTCTGCCTTTCGGAAAAGTTAGAGTTAAGGACGAAATCTTCAGTGACGAACGGCATTTTGTTGTGCCGACCGGAACCGGCATGCGGTTCCGGCCAGTCACAAATCCATCTCACTGACAGCGTGCTTCGTGCCGGAATTACTTCGCGTTTTCTTTCGCTTCCGCAATCCGCGCTTGCTCGCGGGCTTCGGCTATGGCCCTCATAAATGGTTCCGCACTCCTCGGCGTGGCCACTTTGCCGGAAAGGATGTTGCGGAATTCCATGTGCCTGCCATAAATGGCGCGGGTGGAGTCGTTATCCTGCTCGACAACTGCGCCTTCGAGTGTCAGACCGGCGAAAACACCCTTGGAGCGTGAGTAGGTCAGCACTTCAGTGTTCATCTTCCAGTCGGTTCCAGCAGAAGCATGACGGCCAACCGGGCCGGCCGCCACCGATCCCTCGCCAGTCAGTTCAAACTTGCTGGAGAGCAGATGCTGGAAACCCTGATCGTTCATGACCAGCATGACCAGGTCCACGCCTTCGATGCCGATCTGAAGTCCAGCGCTGCCGCCGCCGACGGAGACAAATGCGGGCGCGCTCCAACCTTCAGCGGTGCGGCAGGAGGCCACGCCGCGTCCGTGTTTGCCGCCAAAAATGAATCCACCTTTGATCAGGTTCGGTACCACTAGGATGCACTTGGCATCGTTCAGCACTTCTTCGGGGATACCTTTGTCCGGCGTCGCCATAATGGCGTGAATCACATCGACCGACGATTGCAGGCGGGCCACCGAGTCCTCGCGTGCCGAACCGGCAAACGCGTAGGTTCCAAACATTCCCAGGGCGCTCATCAATAGCAGTGACATTGTTTTCTTCATGAATTGTTTTCCTTTAGGTGCTGCGGAACTAAGAGGAGACAACTTCAGATAGCTGACTTAGCTCAGAGGACCTGAAAGAGAGAGAGGAGGTGCTCGTCTCAAGAATCATGATCGCTCAGGCAGAAACCATTAGCTGATCTGAATTGCTCATTTCCGGCATTTGTGGAAGGCAGAACCGGCCTGGCGCGGCCAAAAATAAGCCGCGAAGTTTTCGCGCAAAGTGAGCAATCCTGCTCAGAATCGTGAGTCTTAGCCTGTCATGGTTAGCGGGACGGAGATGAATTCAATCGGCGGACGCGGTTGCCAGGGTGACTCGATGAAACCGGTAGTCTCCTTCGCCGCAGACATCTGGTTCCCATCATGAACTTCCTTGAAAAGCTGTTCGGCATACTCAAACCACAGGCTCAGCAAGTCGGATCTCAACGGATGTGCCCGTTTTGCGGATTGATCACACCCCGCGCCAAGCGGTTCTGTCTGGAATGTGGGAAACCGCTCCGAGGCGTTCCCGCCGAACCGAAGGATGCACCGCAAGGATAATGCGGGATAGGCAGGAGAGACTTGGAATGCCGCCAGGCTCCCCGAGGCCTCCTCGGCAGCGCAGTCGATGGCGTCAGCTATTCCACCCCTGTCAGATCCACAAGAAGTGTAAGCGATTCTCTCTTTTGGCAGCATGTATTTCTACTTGTGTTGCTACTTGTGTTGGAATAGGACGCGAAGGCCACGGCCGGTAAGCGTCCGCAGAAATCGTAGTGCCGCGAAGCCAGAGTTCTGAGGGGGCGGTACTTTAGCGGCGGCCAACCTTCGAGCCAGGTGAGTTTTGATGGACGGGTGACCGGTGGTAAGCGTGCACTTCTGTTTCGGCTTGGCTGCACACATCGGGCAGCGCACGGACAGAATATGCCTTAGCGTCAGGTCTTCGAGTTTCACATCCATATCATTCAATATCGGCCATCTTAAGAGATGGTCAATTCTGCACGTTTGGTGAACGCCCGCCCAAAACAGGAATCGTCGGGCGGCTCTTGCACCAGTCAGAGCTCGGTACTCCCTTTCAGGATGCTTCTCCACGCGCTGGGCGAAAGAGGTGCGTCGCGATCGCCACTTGCTTGCGGAGGGGCAGTGGTCGGGCCGCGTTCCAGGCCATTGCGTGCTCTCCCGGGCCGGCGAAGGTGTACCGGAGCTTGCGCCCGCTTCGGGCTTAGTTCGAGGCGCTGGGCTGGCTTCACAGTCAGCACAAAGTGAACCGTTGCCCATAGAAAGTGAGGTCCATCCGACTTGGTCACCAGGGCATCGACGGATTTCAGTGCCCTCTCCGGCAACTCCAAATCATCGGCCAGCATGACGATTGGAAGCTGTGGCTTGGCCTTCTTGATCTCATCGGCGACGGTTGCGCCGTCCAGCAGGCCCAGATGGGACTCAAGCACAATTGCATCCACGGGTCGCGACATCAGGAGCCGCAAGCCTTCCGAGCTGTTACTCGTAGTGACCAACTGGTATCCGTTTTCTCGCAACAGAGTGAGTTGAGACGGGTCCCGGTGGATACAGAGCAGTGTGCTGTTGGTTGCCATAGCAGTCAGGTATAAAGGCGGCACTCGATAGAATGCTGTCCAAAATTGCTCACAGGGACCTGGCGCCCGAGATCGCGCACACCGGCGCTAGCAGAGTGCGGGAAACTTTTTTTGCCGACCGAAGGTAACCTCAGCGGCAGCAGTATGCTGAAAAACTCAGTTGGTCCAAGAAGAACGACACGAGGGCTGAAGCCCGGATTGGTTTTCAACGGCTTACGCGGCCCTAAAAGGGCCGCTCTTTCACGGTAGCACCGCGGCTTAAAGCCGCGCCCTTTTAAAACCGGGTGGCCTTTTCAAAACAGGGTGGTGAATCGAGTTTTTCCGCAGCCCGCTAGAGCAATTGTGCTCAGACACCACCAACTCGAAGCCGTAGCATCGGTTACGGTATTTCTTTCTGTTTGAGGAGACCTCAGTGAGAAAACAATATCTTCACCTCGCCGCGTACCCTTGCGATGTGTGCGGCGGCCCAGTCATCACAGGCTCGCTGGCGGTTCGGGAGAATGAAATATCGAAAGAGACGGACATCCGGCCAGCGGGAGCGATATGCTTGTCGTGCGGCCATCGCCAAGCGACGGCGACCGCGCCAGCGCGCGTCCGCCACTTACTGCCCATCGAATGGGTGCCAGCCGAGGCCATCACGGCTTCTCCCCTGATCCCGGCTTTCGTCGAAGCACTGAATCCAGCAGACCTGCACTAGAGCGCCTGAATTTAGCCATGACTCGAACGTGAGCTTTCTTGCTCAGATTTCAACCTCTCGAAGGTGAGAAGCTCCTTAACAGAATCGTTTGCGGACGAGAGCAAGTCTTCCATGCTTTTCGTCCGGAAATAGTGCCTTTCCCCGCGCGAAGTCCGCAGCAGCAGAGCTTTACCGGGCACGCGAGGGATCATGAGGCAAAAAGGAATCACAATGAGTATCACTCGTTTTGTTCGCACGCCGCTGTTTGCACTCGTACTGCTCGTCATGTCGGCGGCCGCCTATGCGCAAATCGGCGTCTCCATCTCATTCGCCCCGCCAGAATTGCCGGTCTACGAGCAGCCACTTTGTCCCGAAGATGGTTATCTGTGGACGCCTGGCTATTGGGCCTACGCCGCTGACGACGACGGTTACTACTGGGTGCCGGGCACCTGGGTCATGGCTCCCGAACCTGGATTGCTTTGGACTCCGGCCTATTGGGGCTGGGGCGGCAACGGATACGTCTTCTACAACGGCTACTGGGGCCAGCAGGTAGGTTTTTACGGCGGCGTCAGTTACGGCTATGGATATTACGGTGACGGTTATCAGGGTGGGCGCTGGCAGGGCGGACAGTTCTACTACAACCGTTCGGCGAGTAATGTGAATGTCACCAACATTCACAACGTCTACAACACGACCGTGATCAACAACACCACGATCAACCGGGTCAGCTACAACGGTGGCAGCGGTGGGATCAGCGCGCGTCCCTCACCTCAGCAAGAAGCTGTGGCACACGAGAGGCACATTGCTCCGGTAGCCGCTCAAACGCAACATGAACAGGCTGCCCGCACCAACCCGGAACAGCGGGCTTCCGTGAATCACGGCACACCTGCGGTGGCAGCTACTCCCAAACCGGGGGCATTCAGCGATCACGCCGCAGTGCACGCGACGCCAACGGGGAAGCCCTATAACGCTCCCGTGAATCGTGCTGCAGTTCAGCCACCGGCCAACACACCGGCCGCGCGTCCAGAGAACAACGCGGCGCACTCGGGTCGGTCTGTGCCGAATACTCAACCGGAGCCCAACCGCGCGCCCGTGGCACGACCGAACCAGCCCGAGCCCAACCGGCCCGCGCCTAACCGGAATGAGCCCGCTCAACGGCCGCTGGCTCCTCCGCCGAGCGAGCGCTCGCAGCCACAGCACACTGCTCCTCCGTCGCAACCACGACCGGCAGTGCAACAACCACAGCAACATCAACAGCAGCGTCCGCAGCCCGCGCCGGTGAAGCCGGAACCGAAGAAGTCCAACGAAGAAAAGCCGAAACAGAACGAGAAGCCGCAATAGCGGCTGCTCAACTTGAATACTCCGGGCACCCTGGATTTTCAGGGTGCCCTATTCTTTCGCTCCGATGGGATGGGAAGACGTGCGATTCAGCTCAATCCGCAGGCTGCCGCTGCCGCTACCGCTACCGCTATTGATGTGCGCAGCCTTGAGTGCTGCGGCACAAATCTCCGGGGGCAGTGACGGTGGATGCCGGCAGATCGCAAGCCAAGTGCCTCATGCCGCGTCCACCTTCGGACATGGTCTTGGCGCGGCGCCTCGTAATGCGATCCGGTGGAACAATCTCAAATGGGAATTGCCGATCGCGGCAGCCACCGGGCTATTCATCGCAACGAGTGACCAACACATCAACAACCACATTCAGTCGCCCGCATTCGTGCGGGACTCGTCGCGCGGATCAAACGTTGGTCTTGGCATCGAGCTGGGCGCGGCGGGAATGTTGTACCTGGTGGGTTGCTCGGGGCAGCGCTCGTCCTACGCGGCAAGCACCGGCTTCACCGCTCTCGAAGCGATGGGCGCCGCAACCTTGATGACCTTCGGCATCAAGGCGGCTACCAACCGGCAATATGCCTACGCAGCAAACACCCACGGCGAGTTTTGGGAAGGCGGCAAATCGTTTCCTTCGGGGCATGCCGCGGCCAGCTTCGCATTCGCCAGCGTGATTGCCCATCGCTACCCGAATAAGCGCTGGCTCAAGTGGAGTGTTTACGGGTTGGCGACGGGCGTCAGCCTGGCGCGAATCGGGGGCAAAAAGCATTTCGCGTCTGACATCCTGGTGGGCGGAACTCTGGGATATGTAACGGGAGCTTACCTGGCATCGCACTAGGGCTGGGCAGTCGATAATCGGAACTTCGAGGCCGCTTCTAGAGGCTGCGGAAAAGAAGTATTTTGAGGGCTGAAGCCCAGATTAATTTTCAACGGTTTACGCGGCCCTGAAGGGCCGCTCTTCCACGGTAACACCGACAAAATCTGAGTTTTCAGCAGACAGTAAAGCCGGCGTTGATTGGATTCGATTTACGGCACCGCGCCCTTTCAAGACAAGACAGAATCGTCCGTTTTTCCGCGACCTCTCTAGTCGTGGAGAACGACATTGAGCAGAGAGCTGTGGACCTGCAAAGCGCCCTCGGTACCGCCCGCATAGTGAATAAAACCCAGCTTCCGGAATCGGTTCATGAAGAAGCTGACCCGAGAACGAGTCGTCCCCACCATCTCGGCCAGCGTCTCCTGGCTGATCTTAGGAACTACGGTTTCCGGAATGCCTTCCTTGCCGAAATGAGCGAGCAACAGAAGCACGCGGGCCAGGCGTTTCTCGCTGGAGTTGAACAGTTGGTCGACTAGATCCTCTTCGTAACGAATATTCCGCCCGAGCAGATACGCCACGAACATTTCAGAAAGCGCAGGTTCGCGGTGAAGCGCTTCCATCATCGTCTTCTTCTCGACTCGGAGAATCTCGCAATCCGACATGGCGGCAGCTGAGCCCATACGCAGGAGCTGACCTGCCAATGAGCCTTCGCCGAAGAAGTTTCTCTCGCTCACGATCGCGATCGTCGCTTCCTTGCCGATCTTGGAGACCACGCTCAGCCTGACCTTGCCTTTTTGCACATAGAAGACAGCGTCCGCCTCGTCCCCTTGAGCAAAGATCACTTGCTTCTTTGGAATAGACAGAATCTTCCGGCCATCTCCAATGGTGGCGAGGAAGGTGTTGGGATCAAATCCGCCGTTCTTCTTGCTTGCTGTCGCGGGACTCATCTTGGGTAAGTATAGTCCGCGGATGGGCCCAATTCGCATAAATCGTCGGCTCACATGGCCTTATGCTCTGCAGGTTTCCCAGAGTGGTCACTATTGAGCAGTTTTGCTTCGCCTTCTGCGTCAGCATGGAACTGCATACCGACAGACAATCACATCGCTACTGATTAGGGGAGTTATGCCAGCAACCGTTCAAGTGGGCACGATTCTGATGAAGGAATGGCCCGGGATGACACAACTTCTTGGGCTAGAGAGCGAGCCCTGTTCAGGGGAATGGAGTCTGCTCAAGCTTCTGGATGGCGTTGCCCTGGATCGCAAAATCCATGCGGCCGGATGGAATTTCTTTTTCATCGCGGCAGAAGTGAAGGTGATGTTCTGGGGCGCGGTTGGAGCGGTGAAGATCCAGAACGCGCTGCAGCGGATTCTAGCGAAGGTAAAGCAACAACAGTTCAACGGCCTGGAGGTAACCGGAATCGTCGTCAAGCGTTTTCTGGGTGTGCCCTACGCCGTGGTTACAGCCCACTCGCGTCACGTGCAGCAGAGTTGCTATCTGGATAGTGCCGCGGCACGGCAAGGCTCGCAGCACGATAGAGAATGGGCTCAAGGCTGAGCGTAGTTCCTGGAAAAGTCAGAGGGCCAATTTATGACACATAAAGGAAGTCAGAGTCTCGACCAGGTTCTTGAGGCTGCCATTGTTGTGTCTTGGGCAGACTTGATGCACGGAGCCGAGGCGGGCTTGATTCATATTGAATACGGTTTCGCTCCCGGCGGTACCTTGGACTATCTGAAGGTCTGGTCATCCATAAGCCGGGGGCATTGGCTTCTGGCGTGTGAGTACTGGATGTCGGCTTCGACATTTCATGACACCGGCATCAGGTTCGATAATGGATACCAGTCGGAGGGTCTGGCTCACATTCCGGGATTCGTCATGCAGCACCAGGACGCGTTCACCCTGCCCCAAAACCTTGGCCGCCAGGGATTGCTTCAAATACCGACGCCTACGGCAGAGGAAAGCAAAGCGGCCGCCGCGTCGGTGAACCACGCCTTCGATCGTCTCGGCTCCGCTCTCGCCGAACCAGTGCTGGCGTGAGCCGCGCGGCGATCACTTTTCCGAACCCGCTAAGCGGCGATCGCGATGCGGTTCGGTGCGAGGCAGGCCAGTACTCAGCTCGCATTTTTCACCGGGCTTTGCACCACAGGTGGGGCAACGAACCGACAGGGCCAGTTTTTGTTTGGGCGTCATATCTCCATGATGCACCATTCCTCGCCAACAAAATGGTCAATAGTGACCAGTTCGATCCGGCGTGATGTCGGTATTCTGAGATACATGGCGAACATCAAGTTTGTTGTCAAGGTGACTCATAGCGGTACGCGCGCCCCTGCGTACGTGCAGCGGATCGATCGGATTCCCGTCCAAATGACAACGGACCGAAAACTAGCCCTGATGATGGGAAAATTTACGGCTGAAGACGCTGCCAAATCACTCCAAAACTCTCGCTGCACGCCCGAGCTAGTGCCCGTCGAGACCACCGCCTAGGATCCAGGACCCACTGCAAGGCTGATCGGTTCAGTCCTTCGCCGGAGCAGGAAGATATGTCGCTACCAAACACCGTTCCCAAGATCCTGCTGGAAGTAGTCGGCCCGAGACCCATGGCACTCGATCGAGTCGGGACCACGGCGCTGCGCACCCGACTGCAAGCGAAGCCATCCCTGCCGAGTCGGATCGCGGTGATCGGAAACTACCTTCCGCGACATTGCGGCATCGCCACGTTCACCACTGACCTGTGCAGCGCCATTTCCGCGGAGTACGGGACGGCTCGACTGCTGGCGCTTCCGGTTAACGACACCGAAGAAGGATACGACTATCCCGCGCGGGTGCGATGGTCGCTCGCCCAGGACGACGTGAAGTCGTATCAGGAAGCGGCGGAGTTTTTGAACTTCAACAACATCGACATGGTGTGCCTGCAGCACGAGTATGGAATCTTCGGCGGCCCCGCCGGGAGCCATATTTTGCATCTGCTGCGTGGCCTGAAGATGCCCGTGGTGACGACGCTGCATACCGTTCTGCGTGAGCCCGACCCGAACCAACTTGCGGTCATGGAAGAAATTGCAGAACTTTCCGACCGACTCATTGTCATGAGCCAGCTGTCATCCCAGTTCCTGCAGGAAATCTTCAAGGTGTCCGGCAGCAAGATCGATATCGTCCCGCACGGCGTTCCGGATCTGCCGTTCCTGGATCCGAATTTCTATAAGGACCGCTTTGGCGTGGAGGGAAAGGCGGTTCTGCTCACCTTCGGCCTGCTCTCGCCGAATAAGGGAATTGAAAACGTAATTCAAGCGCTGCCGCAGATTCTGTCCAAACACAAGAATGTGGTCTACCTGGTGGCCGGCGCAACCCATCCTCACATCCTCCGTCGCGAGGGGGAGAAGTATCGCGCCAGTTTGCAGGCTCTGGCGAAGGAAAACGGAGTGGAATCGCAAGTGATGTTCCACAACCGTTTCGTCAGTCCCGAGGAGATGGTTGAATTCATTGGCGCGGCCGATATTTACATCACTCCCTATCGCCACGAGGCCCAGGTGGTTTCAGGAACGCTGGCCTATGCGCTGGGGGCGGGCAAGGCGATCATCTCGACTCCCTATTGGCACGCCATCGAACTGCTCGACGACCGCAGAGGGGCGCTGGTGCCGTTTCAGAATCCCGACGCTATTGCACAGAAGACGATTGAACTCCTCGACACTCCGGCGATACGGCACGCCATGCGGAAACGCGCTTATCTGTTCGCGCGCGAGATGGTATGGAAACGAGTGGCGCAAGGTTACATGGAAAGTTTCGCGCGGGTCCGGAGTGACCGCATGGAAACACCCAAAGTCCAGTTCTCGGCCCGTATGACGAACAAATCGCTCGATCAGTTGCCACGATTAAAACTGGATCATTTAACCCGGCTGGCCGATGACACTGGAATGCTGCAGCACTCGATCTTTACGATTCCAAACCGCAACGAGGGATACACCACGGACGACAACGCTCGCGCCCTTATCCTTGCCGTCCTGCTGGAGCAATTAGGTGGGGCTCGTGGAGACTTATCCTCCGCGAGGTCGCCAGGCCGGTATCTATCCTTTCTGGAATATGCCTTTAATCCGGCGAAAGGCAGATTCAAGAATTTTCTTCGCTATGATCGCCGGTGGAACGAGGCCGTGGGCTCCGAAGACTGTCACGGGCGGGCATTGTGGGCTCTGGGCACGACTCTGGGCCGGTCCCAGGACCAAGGTCTGAGAGGCGCCGCCGGGCGCTTGTTCGAGTTTTCCCTTCCCGTGGCGCTGGAATTCAGCAGTCCGCGCGCCTGGGCTTATACCCTGCTCGGCATTCAGGAATATCTCACTTCGTATCCCGGAGATCGCGATGCGCAGAAAGTGCGATCTGCCCTCAGCCGGCGGTTGCTCGAGATGTATGAGTCCATCCGAAGGCTCGACTGGAAATGGTTCGAGAACATTCTGGCCTATGGAAACGCGCGGCTGCCACAATCCCTGCTGCTTGCAGGCTCCGCGAGCTCGGATGATCGCATGGTTTCCGCCGGCCTTGAATCGCTGGATTGGCTGATGGAAGTGCAGCGCTGCGAAACCAACGGACACTTTGTTCCCATCGGTTCGCAAGGCTTCTATCGCCAGGATGGTGAGAAGGCCCGCTTCGATCAGCAACCGCTCGAAGCCGCGGGCGCGGTGTCTGCGTGTTTGCAGGCGTTCCGCGTGACTGGCGACAGCCGCTGGCGCGGCGAAGCCTGGTCGGCCTTCAACTGGTTTCTGGGCGACAACGATCTGCAACTGCCTCTTTATGATTCCGTAACGGGCGGCTGCCGCGACGGCCTGCATCCCGACCGCGCCAATGAAAATCAGGGAGCGGAATCGACGCTGTCGTTCCTGATGGCGCTGCTGGAAATGCGATCGCTGCAGGAGGCGGAACAAATGGAAATCCCATCATGACCACGCCCGTAGAAAAACCTATTGCCGTTCTGAGTACTCGCTTCGAGCCACTCCTGCTTCGCCATCCCACAAACCCGATCCTGACGAGTAAAGATTGGCCCTACCCGATTAACAGCGTGTTCAATGCGGGCGCGACGCGACTTGCGGATGGCACGACCCTGCTGCTCTGCCGCGTGGAAGATCGCCGCGGCCTGTCGCATCTATCCGCCGCGCGCTCTCGCAACGGTGTCGACGGATGGCAAATCGACGCCGAACCAACGTTGATGCCCGACCCGCAGAACTATCCGGAGGAGATCTGGGGCATTGAAGATCCGCGCATCACGTTCGTTCCCGAGCTGCAGCAATACGTGGTCACCTACACTTCCTATTCGCGCGGCGGCCCCGGCGTGTCCCTGGCTCTAACCAAAGACTTCCGCACCTTCGAACGATACGGCGTAATTATGCCGCCCGACGATAAAGACTCTGCACTACTGCCTCGGCGAATCGACGGATGCTGGGCGCTGATTCATCGACCCATGACGACGCTCGGGTCGCACATGTGGATCTCCTACTCGCCCGACCTGCGCTATTGGGGCAGGCACCGGCTGATGCTGGAAGCCCGCCGCGGCGCCTGGTGGGATGCCAACAAGATCGGGTTATCGCCGCCACCGATCGAGACGGCCAGAGGATGGCTGGTGTTCTATCACGGAGTACGGCACACGCCTTCAGGCTGTCTCTACCGTTTGGGCCTGGCCCTTTTCGATCTGGAGAATCCTGAGAAGTGCTTGCTGCGCGGAGATTCCTGGATCTTTGGGCCGGAGGCCGAGTACGAGCGCCACGGCGACGTTGATGATGTTGTGTTTCCTTGTGGATACACCATGGACGCCGACGGCGACACGCTCAACATTTATTACGGAGCTGCGGATTGCGCGATCGCCCTGGCGCGGGCCAGTGTTCGTTCGCTGCTGGAGTGGTTGGATGCCAATGGATGTTGCGAGCGCCGCCAGAGAGCGCGGGATTGATGAAACCATTCTCGGGCGTCTTCCAGTTTATCTTCGGCTGCCGCCACCGTCACCTCAGTCGGGTGTTCACGATAAAGCAGCGCACCTACAAGGTCTGTTTCGACTGTGGACGGGAATTCGACTTGCCCTCCGCGCATGCGCCGATACGGTCTAACGCTTCCACGGATGCAAGCTTGGCGACTAATTCTCGCCAAGCTCGCTGACGGTGTTGTGGAGTGATTCCGCGCCTGGATCGCAATCTGGATTCTTCACTTGTGAGCTATCTTGCTCAGACGCACCCGCCCACACCTGTCATGCTTAATTATCTTCTGAGTGTGCAGATGGAGCCGCGAGGCTGAATCGCGACTCTTGCCTTTAGGTCGCCGGGGTCGTGTCCTGGTCAGGTCACGCCAAGCGGCCACATCCAGCGAATCAGCATTCTTCATCCGTGTGCCTGCCGCCAAACCTTGCGGCGAACACGATTTGACCCTAGAGAATCTCGAACATCGAAATGGGGAACACCTCCGGGCGGATGAGAGGGGTTACCCCGCGCAACATTAGCTCGCGAACATAGCTCGCGAACATAGCTCGCGAACAAGGAAGGTCAAAGATCATGCCTTTAATTCAACTCCTGGAAGTTCTGATCGTCGTCGGTGTTCTGCTGTGGCTGGTGAATCACTTCATCCCCATGCAGGGATCCATCAAGTCCATCCTGAACGGCGTCGTGGTGATCGCCGTGGTGCTTTGGCTGTTGAATGTTTTTGGAATGTTCCATTCCCTTTCGAATATCCACGTCGGAAAAGGGTGAGCTACCGCGAAGCCAGTTAACAAACGACCAAATAACGAACCTCACAATCTACGTACAGAACAAACAACGGCAGATATCTGCCAAAGGAATATTCCGTTGAAAATAAACTTACTGTTCGCCGCCGCACTCGCCCTGACCTTACCCGCAGTCGCTCAAACCGATTCTCAAACAACCCTGAAAGTCGAGCCCAGGGGTTCGACGCCAACATTCCGAGTAACGGTCATCAGCCGAAGCGTGCAGGCGGTCAACTATAAGCATCGCAGCGGATCTTCAAAACTGGATTTCGCGGGCACCGACCTGATGCCATCCGCGAATGGAGTCGCGGAGATCAACAGCAAGCGCGGCGCGATTGCGATCGAAGCGGAATTCGGCAATTTGCAGAAGCCGACCGCGTTCGGCAATGAGTATCTGACCTATGTTCTGTGGGCGATTTCGCCCGAAGGCCGCGCCGTAAACCTGGGCGAAGTCCTGCTCGGCGGCAACCATCGCAGCAAGCTCAACGTGACCACGGACCTGCAGGCGTTTGCCCTGATCGTTACCGCGGAGCCGTACTATGCCGTCCGGCAGCCCAGCAACGTGGTCATTCTCGAGAACGTGGTTCGCGAAGAAACCAAGGGAACCACCGAAGCGGTGAATGCCAAGTACGAACTGATGGAGCGCGGCGGCTACCTTCCCACTGGATACAAGTTCGATCCGGTCGTTTTGAGCGCGAAGTTGCCGTTGGAATTCTTTGAAGCGCGCAATGCGTTGCGCATCGCTCAATCCGAGGGAGCGGAGCAATATGCCGCAGACAGCTATCAGCACGCCGTCCAACTGATGGACAACGCCGATAGTGAAGCCACGAGCAGGCATGTCGACCGCAAGCCGCTGATCGCAGTCTCCCGCGAGGCAGTGCAGACTGCGGAAGATGCACGCGCGATCGCAGTCAAGAAAATGGACGATGTCCGGCTGGCAAATGAACGCCAGGATTCAGCCGACGCGCAGGCGCGAACCCAAGGACAGGCCGATGAGGCGACGCGGCGCAAGGAGCAAGCCGAGTCTGACACCGCAAGAGCGCAAGCTGCGAGGGCTCAGGCAGAATCTGACACCGTAAATGCTCAGGCCGCCAAGGCTCAGGCTGAAGCGGATGCCGCCAGGGCACGCAATGACAGTGCGGATGCACAAGCTGCGGCCGCGAAGGCGCAATCCGACATGGCGAACAACCAGGCTTCATCGGCGACCGCACTTTCGGCGGCGCAGGCGGATGCCGAGCAATCACGTTTAGCGGCCGAGAAGGCGAACTTGAGCGCGCAACAGGCGGAAACCGACAAGGCAGCGATGCGTATGAAGTTGTCCGAGCAACTGAACTCCATTCTTCAGACTCGCGACAGCGCGCGCGGCCTCATCGTCAGCATGTCCGATGTTCTATTTGACACCGGAAAGTATTCGCTGAAGCCGGGAGCCCGCGAGAAACTGGCGAAAGTTGCCGGCATTCTGCTGGCTTACCCAGGGCTCAACATTGAAGTCGGCGGCTATACGGACAACGTCGGCGGCGATGCCATGAACCAAACACTTTCCGAGAATCGTGCCGGATCGGTGCGCGATTACCTGGTGCAACAAGGAGTATCGACGGGTTCGGTTTCGTCCAAAGGTTTCGGCAACAGTCTGCCGGTGGCCTCCAACGATAGCTCCGCGGGCCGGCAGCAGAACCGGAGAGTTGAACTTCTGGTATCCGGCGACGCCATCGGCAACCCGGTCAACGCGACCACAGGAAGCTTGCGGTAAACACGAATAAGCAACGATTCGATAACGGAGGCAATACTTGATGAAACTCGTTGGAGCAATCAGCACGGCAGTTCTTTCTTTGACCCTCGGAGTCGGCATTCCGGCATACGCACAGCAGGACCAGCACGACCAGCACGACCAGCAGGAAGAGCAGAAAGCCAAGCCTGCCCAGGACGATAAGAAAGCAAAGCCAGGGGAGAAAAACGCGCAGCAAGACAAGAACAACGCGCAGGAAGGCAAAAACGCGCAACAGCAAGACAAGAACAACAAGCAAGAGGAGAAGAGCGCGCAGCAGCAGGACAAGAACACGAAGCAGGAAGAGAAGAACGCGCAGCAGCAGGACCGGAATAACCAGCAGGAACAAAGGAACGCGCAGCAACAGCACGCGCAGTCGACCCAGCGCGGCGGCAACAACGGTGGCGGCCGTATTCCCGACGATCGTTACAAGGCCAATTTTGGACAGGAGCACCGGTTTCGCGTCAGCCAATCCGACTACAGGGATCGCCGCTTCCAATACGGTGGCTACTGGTTCGGATTTGAGGGCGAGTGGCCGAGCAACTGGCTCTATTCGCAGGACGTCTTTGTGGTGGAAATAGACGGCGTCTATTACCTGTGCAACGCGAGCTATCCGGGCGTCAATATTGCACTCAGCGTCACGCTGTAGGAGTCCACGCGCTGTCGTTCTGAGCGACAGCTCGGAGTAACAGCTCGGAGTAACAGCTACTTCGACTATCAGGGGCGCGGGCCACTGCTCGGCTCGCGCTCTTTATTTCCAGGCTTTGGGATTTCTTTCTGTATTGCGCGGTTTTGAGATTGAGAAACCGTCGAAAACTTATAACGAATGTTGAGTCCCACCAATTGTTTCAGTTTGTGGTGGGTATCGCACCACCAGTAAACGAGGCAACCTCTATGACAATATTCGGAATCACCAGCACGGCCATACTAGGTTTGGTTCTCGGAATCGCCGCTCCTGCGCTCGCACAGCACGAGCAGCCAGCCGAAAAGCAAGACCATCCGAAGCAGCAAGAAAGCCAGCACGAGCAAGCGAAGCCTCAGCAGCAGCACGCTCAGCAGCCCCAGCACCAACAGAAGGCAGAGCAGACGCACCAGCAGCCCCAGCACCAACAGAAGGCAGAGCAGACGCACCAGCAACCCCAGCACCAACAGAAGGCAGAGCAGACGCGCCAGCAGCCCCAGCACCAGCAGAAGGCAGAGCAGACGCGCCAGCAACCCCAGCACCAACAGAAGGCAGAGCAGACGCGCCAGCAGCCCCAGCACTCCCAACGACAGGCGGACAACGGGCATCAGCAGCATGCTCAACAACAGAGGCAGGACCACAACAATCAGCAACGGCAGGCTCACAACGGAGGCGCACCTTACCACCGCACTCAGGAACAGCAGCGCGTCCAGCAAAGCGCCTGGCAGGGACATCGCTCACAACACTGGGACACCGACCACCGCAACTGGCAACAGCGCGGCGGATATCACGGCTACCGCATCCCTGACGACCGCTTCCGCGGATATTTTGGTCAGGACCACGGGTTCCGCATCTACGGCCTCCCCTTTCTGGTTGTCGGCGGATACCCTCGCTTCCAATACCACGGCTATTGGCTCAGTGCCGTTGACCCTTGGCCGGAATATTGGGGCGATGACTGGTACGACAACGACGACGTTTACGTCACCTATGTGGATAACGGCTACTACCTGTACAACCGCAGATATCCCGATGTCGGAATTGCTATCAGCATCTCGATGTAGTCGGTCAAACCGGTGCAGTTGTCGAAGCTGCACCGCTTATGAGCAAAGGAGCAAAACATGCTTGGAACCATATTGATTGTGATTCTGATTCTTGCACTTCTTGGAGCGCTGCCCCGATGGTCGCATAGTCGGGATTGGGGTTACGCACCAACCGGCGGAGTGGGGGTTGTCCTGTTTATTGTCGTCGTTCTGCTGGTTCTCGGCAGGATTTGAGCCATGCGCAACCATCGCATATCGACAGGCGCCATCTCGTGGAAGAGGTGGCGCCTGTTTTCTGTTCGTGCGACGGCGCTTCTCCTAATTGTTTTGATGTGCAGCACCGTTTCGCCGGCGTACTCGGTTCTTACGCACGAAGAGATCGTAGACTTGCTCTGGACTGCTGAGATCCAGCCTCTGCTGCTCAAGCGGTTTCCGGGCCTTTCGGAAGACCAACTAAAAGAGGCGCATGCCTACGCCTACGGAGGCGCCGTGATCCAGGATCTCGGCTACTATCCGTTCGGCAGCAGGGAGTTCAGCGATCTGGTGCACTACGTTCGGAGCGGAGACTTTGTCCGCGAGTTGCTGCTGGAGAGCCAGGATGCGAATGAATACGCCTTCGCGCTGGGCGCGCTCTCGCACTACGCATCGGATATCGCCGGGCACCCGGCGGTCAACCAGTCGGTCGCGATCGAATACCCGAAGCTGCGAGCGAAATATGGCGAGTCCGTGCGCTATGCCCAGGACAAAACGGCACATTTGAAAACAGAATTTGGGTTCGACACCGTGCAGGTCGCAAAGAATCGTTATGCGTCGCAGCAATACCACGACTTCATCGGATTCCAGGTGTCCAAGGGCCTGCTGGAGCGGGTCTTTCCCGTGGTTTATGGAATGCAGCTGAAAGACGTGCTTACCCACGAGGATATGGCGGTGGGTTCGTACCGTTTCGCGGTGAGCCGGATGATTCCGGAAATGACGCAAGTGGCGCTGCAAACCCACAAGAAGGAACTGATGCGCGAGACGCCGGATTTCGCAAAGAAGAAATTTCTCTACCGTCTTTCGCGCTCCGATTACGAAAAGCAGTGGGGAAAGGACTACGTTAAGCCGGGGGTGGGCACCAGGATCTTGTCGACGCTGTTGCGATACATGCCGAAAATCGGCCCCTTCAAAGGCCTCGCGTTCAATAACCCGACTCCAC
>Ga0210399_10001654_pt1 | contig 17442 bp, 13 predicted proteins | sample IncBWC14MmetaG_FD_150865 | JGI IMG/M metagenome (GOLD analysis project Ga0210399, IMG submission 150865) | Forest soil microbial communities from Barre Woods Harvard Forest LTER site, Petersham, Massachusetts, United States - Inc-BW-C-14-M | ecosystem: Environmental > Terrestrial > Soil >...
AGAGGTTACTGCCTGGAGATGATCTGCGCGGACTTTCTGGCGGGAGCGAACCTGGAGAGTGGTGAGTTGGCAACACGGCAATCGTCGGAAGCCGAGATTAATTCATGAGGATCGCCAAGCGCCCGAGGCTCCGCCTTGATTTGAAGTCATTTTGCCTCCTGCGCCTCTCAACCCTAAAGCGCGACGGCTGGCGGTGCCAATCGTGCGGCTCAAGCGTAGGATTGGAAGTTCACCACATCACCTCGCGAAGTAAGTTAGGCGATGACGTTCCAGAGAATCTCATCACTCTTTGTTGGAAATGCCACCGGCAGATCGATTCAAAATGACGGAATCTTAGTCCACACTGAACGTGGCCCCGCCCAGCGGTTATGCTTCATCAACGTTTGTCTCTGATTCATCCTGATCGGGCTTTTGCTCGGGATGAATCTCTGGCAGATTCGCATCGCGCAGCTGGCGATTTATTGTCGGTAGATCGGTTGTCCTGAGTTCCTCCCATTGCTCCATTACCAGCGCGAGGTCGTGCTCGGCTTCCACGGATGCTTCGGCTTGGGCTCGAGTGGGTTTTGCGTCGGCGCCACCTAGGCTTTTGTACACCGCATTGATGTTGCCGTTCACGCTGTTGAGAGAAGGCTTCGCTGAGCTGCCGTCTGGCGGATTTTCCGAGCCATCCAAAATCGCCGAAACCCTTTTTTCCAGCTCTTTGATGGAAGCGTTCAGCGCTCCACTGGTTTGTTCTGAGAGCTTCTGCAATTGTTCGTGAACGGAACGCGCTTGCCGAACTGCCATCCAACTGCCTGTCATGTCTGAAGAGAGGCGGGTTTGCAGACGGAACTGTTCTTCGAGATCGGCAGGCGAGGCTTTCACACGCCGATCAATCTTGACTGCGAAGCTCGCCCGTGTAGCTGCGGCCGTTCACCGTCAGGCGTGCGGCGTATTGTCACGGTAACGCCAGTGGGCCGAGGGGTGTTCGCGGCGTGTCATGCGGAACAGCGGAAATTGGATATTCGTGCTCGGTGGATTCAGGCGTTTCATAATGCAGATCCCATACCCAGCGATGCATGCCGGCGCTCGCAGGAAGACTGTGTGGCTCGCGAAGCCAATCGAGGGGGATTAGCTGCTTTTTTATTTGCTCGAGAGTGAGCTCTGGTTGGTCTGTGCTCGAATACTGCCGCACAAGCTGGCCTTTGGCATCGAGACCGGCGACAACTACTCCGACGTTGCGACTCCCCTGAGCGATGCCGTCCTGGCATTAGAAGTGTCCACGGGCAAAATCATCTGGTCCAAGCAGACGACGCCCGGCGACGTCCGGAACGCGTTGTGCAGCACCAAAGGGAATGCCCCAGACCCGCTTCGATTACGGATCCTCAGCGATTCTTGAAAAACTCGACAATGTAATTTTAAGACAGCAGCCTTGGAGGAAATGGCCTGCCGATTTTGTTTCAGGGCAGAATCTCTGGACCTGTCGCTCTGGGAGTGGCCAGTCGCGGCCAAAAGCTGGGCCACGGGCATGGGCAGATTAGCCACCCTGATCCTTCAATCGGAAGCGGCTGGAAGCAACCGCCGCGTTTGCGAATCGGAATTTTATCGCCGCCGGTTCTGCGGCGAAGTTGCGTCCGGCGTAGATTGAGCCGGTGCACCTGGCTTAGGAGCCGCGGCAGGGGTTGAATTTGCTACATTCGGGTTTGCCGGCGTCGATTCCTTAAATCTTAGCCCGATAGTGCTGCTTGTGCCGACGTCAACTAGGCTTAGATCCTCGTCAGTCACTTCCTCAGCACGCACGATGTGCGGAGTGATCGCAAAGACAATCTCGTTTTGTTGGCGTTCTTTGTCTTCCTGGGCGAAAAGATACTTTAAAATTGGAATCTTGGCGAGCCACGGATAACCACTTAGCGACTGTGTTTCGGTATCTTCTAAGATCCCGGCCACGAGATTGACTTCACCATCCTCCAATCTCGTCTCATGCTCGATGCGGCGCTGACCGATCGTCGGTTGACTAATGCCGCCAATATTTGCGGTTCCTGTTACCGAAGAAACTTCCAGCGACATCTTGAGCGTGACCTCATGATCTGAATGGATGTGCGGAGTGATGTCGATATTCACGCCTACGTCAAGATATTGAAATTGGGTGTTGATCAGGGGATTGATGCCAACGCCACCCGACCCGGGAGTGTACGAACCGGTAGCGATCGGGACCCGTTCTCCAATTTTTAAGGAAGCCTTTCCGTCGTTGAGAGCTCGTAGCTCCGGGTTTTGGAGAACCTTGGTACTGGTGTCCGACATGAGCAGGGTGTAGGTAACGCTAGGGAGCGAAGTCACGTAACCAGTCCCGGCCAGCGATGCCAGTTGTACGAGGCCAGTAGTTGTCGCTGCGCCGCCGGTACCTGTGCCGCTGGCGGCCGCTGGTCCGACCGATGTTGACGTTGGCACTGTCGAACCCAAGGTGCGTATACGATTCCGGTTGACTTCCATTACCGCAACATCAATGATCACCTCAGACTTTGGTTTGTCGAGTGTTTCAAGCAATTTTTCGACTAGGACCATCTGGTCCGGCGTTCCTCTGAGCGTGATGGAGCTATGCGTTGGATTTACTTGCACCCGAGTAATATCCAACATCCCCTTGAGAGTGCCAACCACCTCCTGCAACTCAGCTGGTGTCGAAGCGTTTTGGACGTAAAATGTCTTCATCACGTTGGCTTCCAATTCTTTTCGCTTCGTTTCCGCCGCGACAAAAATCGCCGTTGAAGAGATGGGCCGCCAAAATGTCTTTGACTCCAAGGCGACCATCCTCAATGCCTCTTCCAGCTTTACCTCGTTCAGTTCAATCGCGATCTTTTGCGGTTTGTAATCCAGATCGAAGAGGACGTTAATTCCTCCGAGCTTGCCAATACTCTTGTACACGTTATCTGCGGTAGTGGTCATTCGCAAAGTAATTGGAGTATCCGGAGAAGGTTCTAGCGTCAACGGACCTTCCAGGTTTTCGGCTTGCTTTGTCAGTTGAGACTCTTGGTCCGCCGCGCCTTTTGCTCCTGATTCATTCTTCCTTTTGAGCAGAAAGGCAGCGCGTCTCATCTCCTCTCCGGCGAGAAAATTGGTGCCATCAATTTCCTCGGCACGCTGAAATTCCGAGAGGGCACCTTCCAAGTCACCACTGTTCAACAACTTCTCGCCATTCTGCACGTGACCAATTGCGGCGGCCGTTCGGACCCGCAGGTAGGCGGCGGCATACTTCGGCTCTTTGGGTTTTAACGCGTACGCTTGCTTATACGCCTCAAAAGCGGCATCCCTTTGATTCTTCGACTCAGCTCGCACGCCCCGCTTGAATGCGTCGCTTGCTTGATCCGCATAAGTTGGCATGCACAAAGCCAAGCACAGAATTAACGCTAGCAGGACCCTGGGGCGAATCATATTGTTAAACTCACTCTTTCTGCGGAGCACGGCAGGGTCCATCGCAGGGATGCTCGACGTAGTGATCCGCCGCGATATCTTTAAATGTTTAGTCTTCAAAGCGGTAAAAAGCATAGCCCACTTTTGGTTTCGATATTTGATCCAGCGCAAACACCAAGCTCAAGCAGTCTTTCTATTAGTTGCACCCTGGGTGCACGTCGGTCGTGAATTTCCGCCAGGTTAGCCGGATAGTTCGACTTGTGCTCTGGCTTGCGCGATTTTGCCCATCGGTTTTTCAAATTTGTCCCCGCGCAAGTAAATGCGACGTTGCGGTGCAGCCTAGGTCTGCGCGTCCAATGAGGTGACCACGAACAGGATGCTCAGTTGCAGCCGATAACCGTGAAGCTGCCGCGCCATGTCCTCGGGCTTGTGCTCTGCAAATGCGTGGCCACCGTTACGGCTATGTCGTCAACCACTTTGTGCGTCATTCCCAAAGACGAGATTCTTCGCCTGCCTCGCAGTGATCGACACTTTTCAGAATATTTCATCAACTTTCTGCTGGCAAGAAACATCCTCATCGCACAACGAGTCGTTGATCTACTTTTCGACAACACCGAAAAACGGCTGATTCGCGCACTTCTTTCTGTCGCAGTTTGGGGTCAAGAACGAGAATGACGAAGTGACACTTTCCGGGGTATCGCAAGAGCGCTGGGCGAGATGATCGGTACGAGCCGCACCCACGTAAATGGCATCATGAGAAGGCTGAAGCGAATGGGTTTTGTCGAATATAACCAAGGCTGAAGATCCACTCGACTCCGCTCTTGTCAACGGCGGCCAGTAGGGCTTCTACGAACTCAAGATGACCTCAGTGTGGAAGAACATTTCTTATTTGTTCGCCCTATTTCCCTTTCCCCCCTCACTTGAGGACCAAGAGCCGTGCCCACGAGGATCTTAGCGTGGAATGCAACGTGCTTAGAAGTTAGCGCCCTGTAATTCCTGCCAGGCGTCCCCCCGGCAATGAAACCGTAGGCCCGTGCGGATTATGAATGTTTCCGAGAGCCCGGAGCCCCGAAAACTAAGCGCTTCCTGACCGAAAGAAAGAGCGTAGTGCCCATTTTTCAGGGCAATAGCCAGGAAGGAGGACTGCGAATGGGTGTTGTTGGCTCAGGCGGACGAGAGAGGGTGGGGGCCCCGACAGAGCAAGGCGTGGCGCGACGAGTTGCCGTTGCAAACACACGAACGCGGAGCAAAGCGGGATTCAATGTCGAATCGTTTCTTGATTCTGCTGGACTGTCTAGAAAGCAGCTGGTTTTTGAGAGGAATGAGGTTATTTTTTCCCAAGGCGACCCAGCCGGAAATGTTTTCTATATTCAGACGGGCATCGTGAAATTGTCAGTGAACTCGGACACAGGCAAGACAGCCGTGCCGACGGTCTTCGGCCCCGGCACGTTCGTTGGCATCTGGTGCTTAGCAGGCCAGCCGCGGAGGATGGCCAGGGTTACGGCGGTGTCGTCAACCACTCTCCGCGTCATTTCCAAAGACGAGATGCTTCGCCTGCTTCGCAGCGATCGACACTTTTCAGAATATTTCATCAACTTGATGCTGGCCAGGAACATCCGCGCTACGCAACAAGTGGTTGACTTACTCTGCGACGACACCGAAAAACGGCTGATTCGCGCACTTCTTTTTCTCGCGCAGTTTAGCGTCAAGAACGAGAATGACGAAGTGACACTTTCCGGGGTATCGCAAGAGCTGCTGGGCGAGATGATCGGTACGAGCCGCACCCACGTAAATAGCGCCATGAGAAGGCTGAAGCGAATGGGTTTTGTCGAATATAACGAGGGGCTGAGGATCCACCCAACTCCCCTATTGTCGCTGCTCTAGTTTCTATGTCCCTCTCGAGCTCGAATGGCGCGCTGGGTGTTTTAGGCACTCATTGTTCTTCTGAAATGGGGCATGGCACTAATAGAAGCAGCCTTAAGAATTTCTCTGAGAATTTGCTTTCGATCAAAGACACAAACTTTTGCTTTGCTTAGAAGGTGTTAAAACTCGGGTCTCCCCGCTTGGCTGACGGAAGGTAACTGAATTGCAGGTCAAGTTTCGAGGCTATTTGCTGAGACGGGACAAAACCATCTTAGAAATGCTGCCGAAGCAGTCCACTTTCGCACATGTCCACTTTTTGGCAGACATCAGGCCAGCGAGTCCTGCAAATATGTGCACCTCGGATTTCGGGTGGCGAACGCAAGTTTGAGGAGGGCGTGCCCAATCGTTAGCGGTTAGGTTACCAGAAGATGAAATCGACCCAGCCCAACGCGCTCGAAAGAGCGGCCGGAGAATTGCACCCCGCGGGGCATCGTTTCGGCCAAAACTCCGCGGTCAACCATGCTGCTGCCCTAGCACTGCGCTCTTCATTGTTCTCAGGTGCTTCCTTGCCTGCTTGCAAAGAGATTGTTTCGGCAGCGCAAGAAAAGAAATTCGAGAGTGCGCAGGTGATCTTTTGCCAAGGGGATTCTGTGCGGCAGGTCCTCCTGCTCACTTCGGGCTGTGTGAAGCTGTTGCAAGTGGGTGCCAATGGCCATGAGGTGATGCTCAGACTCAGTGGACCGGGTGAACTGATCGGCGTCGCTGAGTCGCATATTCGGAATCGTAACTCCACGGCTCGAGCTCAACAGCCGTGTACGGCGCTCGCTTGGGATATCTCTACTTTCGAGACGATCTTTGAACGCTACACGTTTTTAAGACGCAACATGTTGAATATGCTTCTACAGTACTTAGAGGATATGCACGAGCGTTTCCGAGAAATTAGTACCGAACGGGTAGCCGCACGACTGAGCAGTCAAATTCTTCGCATGATGCATCAAGTGGGCCGTCAGGTGGACGGGGGGATAGAGATCAGCATTTCCCGGGAGGAGTTAGCGCAGTTGACCGGGACCACATTATTTACGGTGAGCCGCTTGCTTTCTGACTGGGATCGGCAAGGCATCGTAGTGGCGCGGAGAGAGGCGGTGTCGGTTCGCAACCTGCGGGCGCTGGCTAACCTATCCGAAACCGCCGTTCAATTGCCGTGAATGGTGAAAATCGGCTGGATCTGGGCGGCCAGTTGCTCAGTGAGCCTATTGGCTAAGACGATGCCCACGAGTTTCCATGTCAGGCCGTTGCTAAAAGGAGGATGCGCCGAATGAGTTTCGCACTGCGCTCTCACCGCGAAGTCGCCGTTTTGGCTGGGCTGATCATTGCAGGCATTCTCCCCTTCGCGAAAGCCAAGGCGCTCCCGCCGAAAGTTCGAACTAACCGAACAACATACGGTGCTGTGCGGGCGGAATTGTCCAACTTGTCGCCCGTATCGCGCATCCGCTCGTGGAACGGCGATATGTACACGCGAGTTGTGATCGACGTTGGATCTGAAGTGAAATACCGGTCGGCGCGAATTTCCGAGCCTGACCGGATTTATTTTGACATCGAGGGCGCGAAACTCACTTCGGCGATGGTCCATAAGCCGACCGACGTCGGAGACGACGTCCACCTGAAGGGCGTCCGGGTCGCGCAGAACCGGGATGGAATCTCGCGGGTCGTGTTGGATGTGAATCAGGTCAAAAATTATTCTGTGTCTCTTCTCCCGGATCCATACCGCTTGGTTGTGGATCTGTATGGCGCCTCGTCAGCAGTCAAGGAAGACGCACCGAATAAGGTTACTCCTCGACCTGAGTCTGCGGCAACATACCTGCCATCAGTGAAAACGGAAAAGACCGCCAAGGGAACTCTGGCACCGGCTCCGCCCAGATCTACCGAGGGGAGCACGGTCAACCTTGCGTCCGCCAACACGTCGTCCGGGGAGCCGCGATCGCTCCCGGCGTTCTTACCGTCCAATGCGGCATCCAGCCTCGGGGGCAAGCAATCGCCGCGAAGAGAAACAGGAATCAATGCGGCCAAGGGTTCAGAAAAATATGATCCTGCAGCCAAACCGAGTAGAGCGCAGGCGGGCGAAGTCGGCGCCTCCGCGCTTCCGTCCAATTTGTCGCCGGTGTCGTTTATTCGCACATCGAACGGCGATATGCACACGCGCGTTGTGATCGACGTTGGATCTGAGGTGAAATACCGGTCGACGCGAATTTCCGAGCCCGACCGAATTTATTTTGACATCGAGGGCGCAAAACTCACTTCGGCGATGGTCCATAAGTCGACCGACGTGGGAGACGGCGTCCTCCTGAAGGGCGTTCGGGTCGCGCAGAACCGGGATGGAATCTCGCGGGTCGTGTTGGATGTGAATCAGGTCAAAGATTATTCTGTGTCCCTGCTGTCCGATCCCTACCGCTTGGTCGTGGACTTGTACGGCGCCTCGGCAGCAGTCAAGGCAGATGCAACGAATAGGGTTCCTGCTCCAGCTCAGCCTGGGGCAAAAGACGTGCCATCGGTGAAGACGGAAAAGACGGCTAAGGGAGCTGTGGCAGCGGCTCCGGCCAAATCTACCGAGGCGAGCACGGTTAAGTCCGCGCTTGTTCCGCCTGCCAACAACTCTGCTGTAGAGTCACAATCTCTTCGGGCTTTACCGTCCACTCCGCCATCGAGCAGCATGGGCAAGGAGTCGCAACCAAGAGAAACAGCAAGCAATCCGGCCAAGGATTCAGAAAAGTATTTGGCCGCTGCCTCTCAATCGAACACACCACAGGACGGCGAAGTCGCTAGCTCCACGCCGCCCCCGGCGTCAGCCGAAAAGAAAGCCACGCCGCCCCCCAAGGTTAGTTACCAAGACGGACAGCTAACCATCATTGCTGAAAATGCGCTGCTTTCCGATATCTTGTCGGCATTGCACACGCTAATGGGAGCGGAGATTGATCTTCCGGCCAGCGCTTCCAGTGAGCGCATCTGGGTCCGGCTCGGCCCGGGACCGGCTCGCAAAGTCGTCAGTGAGCTTCTGAGTGGCACCGATCTTAACTTTGTCATTCAAGGATCTACTACCGACGCTGACGGGATCCAAAGTGTGATGCTAACGCCACACAGCGAAGGAGGTCCTGGCAACTCAGGCACTTCGAGCCAGCCGCAGGAACGCATGGCCGACCTCGGGCCTAGCGGCCCTGCGGAACCAGCAACGGCAAGCTCGGATCCGTTGCCGCCTGCGGAAAACTCGCCTCGGCTATCCCCTCAATCTATGATTGCGGCCAGCTTGACATCCGCAGTGCCAGAGTCGGTCGCTCATCCCAGCCCGCCCGAATCGATGAATTCGGAAAATGTCAGGCAGGAGCTTGTGGGCTTGTATCAACAGCGAAGGCAGCTGCAGCAAGCTCAGCAGAGTACACCTGCTAATCCCCACCCGTGATCTTGCTGTTAGCGAATCGCTGTCTGTAGCTCCTCGAGAAGTTATTGCGGGATTTTGTGCCAAAAATTTGTCTGACCTCTCGCGTCGGTGCACTCGCGTCGATAACCGGTGGTCAACCGAGCGGATGCTGACGCATTCAAAAGACCCCGTTATGCACATAGGTAACAGTCGCACCCTCGAAAAACTAGGGGCTCGGCCCGGGAATCTATACCCGGATCCGTCATAGGTTTTTGACACTTACTAAATACAGTGTCTTGTGGTCGGGTCGCCGAAAGCGAGGTTGGAGAGGCGGACTCCTTCGGGTGCGGGAACGTTGCCGTAGGGTTTGACGGCGGGCATGCCTTGGACCCCTACTATGCGGTGGGGGAATTTTCCTTGCAGCTGTACGGCGGGGGCCGCCTGCAACGCCAAGATAGCCCAAAAAATCTCGTTCAAACCGCCTTCAATTTCGGAATTCAGGATCAACCGTGCAAACCTGTAAACGCACGTCAGTTGCTAACTCGTCGTTGAATATGTCTGTATTTTGCTCGAGGAGTTGCTACAGAATTTTCCGGACCAATTATCTACGGCTGAATAGGTCGAGGTCTGTTTTCTGGCAACTTCAACTTCGGATTCAAGCGCTCGGCTTCCGCGAACTCTTTTGCGGCCTCGTCTTTGTCGCCATGCACGAACAATGCGGACCCAAGATTGTAATGGGCATAAGAAAAACCCGGGTTCAATCGAACCGCCTCACGATACTCCGCGATGGCTCCGCCCAAATCACCTGTGGCCCGCAACGCGCTGCCGAGGCCCATATGCGCGTCGAGAAAGCTAGGATTTAAGCGCAACGCTTGACGTAGCTCGACAATGGCTCCCTTCATATCGCGTTTGGATCCGAGGATCAACCCGAGGTCCCGGTGCGCTTCGGCCATGTTCGGGTCCAATCGCAAGGCCTCCCGCAGCTCGGTCGTGGCCTCATCTGACTTTTGTTCGCTTCGTAGAATGGAGCCGAGGTCCGCATGAGCGAGCGCGAGATCGGGCTTCACCCGGATCGCTTCACGGTATTCCGAAATCGCTCCGTCAGGATCGTTTTTCATCCGGAGGATGGACCCGATGTTTACATGTGCTTCAGCTAGGTCGGGCTCAAGCCGGACCGCTTCACGGTATTGCGAAACTGCTTCGTCTAGGTCGCCCCTCCACTTTAGCGCCAAGCCGAGTACGAAATGTCCCTTCGGGTCGCGGGGGCTGAGACGGACAGCCTCGCGGTACTCACGAATGGCGCCACTGAAGTCCTTGGCAGCGAAAAGTTTTTCCCCTTTGGCCAAACGCTCGGCGGAAGAATCCGCTGGAGTAGGCAACGGCCAAGTGCTTAGGACGAGGGCTAAGGCCAAACAACAACAAAGTTTCATCATTGACTCCGTTGCTCAAATCCATGCCCAAATAAGACATGGCTGATTCCTGTTTCAACGAGGCCGGTTTCACGCTAGCCCAGAGGACCAACGCCAGAGCCTTCCTCTCCGCAGGCGTTAATTTGGGCGCAACTCGCCCTATCGATTGCGTAGCAGCGGAGATTCGTCGACGCGTTCGTATCCCGGTCGTGTAATGCGCCACACCACGCGCAGGTCCAATCCCGGATCGACAACGGTAGGTCTTCCCTGATCCGAGCGCATTGCGAGCACATCTTGCTGCTGGGGAACCAAGGGCTGGCCATCACCAGCTCCGCACCGTACAGCTTGGCTTTGTACTCCAGCTGGCGGCCGAACTCACCCATGCCGATGTCGGCGATATTCCGTGCCAGTTTAGGATTCGCCAGCATGCCGCGCACGTACAAGTCCTCGATGCCCAGAACCGCGAACTCGCGCATTAGCCTCGTGGTGGTCTGGTGGAGCCAATCCTGCCGGATGGCTGAGATGCGTGCGTGCAAGTGGGCCAGCCGCAACGCCGATTTGCGTCTGTTGCTGCTGCCTTTCTTCTTCCGGCTGTGCCACCGAGAAAGTCTTCGCAACTTTTCCAGATTGACATCCGACGCTCTGGATCCTGCCAGCTTTTCTCCGGTCGACAGCGTCGCTGCCGTACTCACACCGAGGTCAAGGCCCACCGCCGCTTGGCTCTCGCGAACAGTTTCGGGCATCTCTATCTCGACCGCAACACTGATATACCAGCGGTCCGCGATGCGCCGAACCGTGGTGGAAAGCGCTTTGCCAGAGAAACGCAGTTCTTCCCTAAGTTTCACCCATCCGATGATCGGCAAGCGCAGCCGACGGCCCTCGATCTGGAATGTACCAGGACCGTTGTCCAAACGTGCCGAATCGCGCAAGCCCTTCTTCTTGAACTTCGGATAGCACGCCTCCTTGTGGAAGAATCGCTCGAACGCTCTTCCACAATTCTTGATGGCTTGCTGCGGCACCGACTTAGGAACCAACAGCATCCACGGGTACTGTTGCCGCTTGATGGAATTGAGCTGGCGGCGCAGAGCACCTTCGTTTGGTTTTTGGCCGGCTTGGTACTGCCGCTGCCACTCCGTCAGCGCCCAGTTATAAGAAAAGCGCGAGACCCCCACAGCCTGGCGCAACAGAATTTCTTGCGCCGCCCTAGGAACCAGCGCGATCCGATGGCTTAGGGTCACTCGCACGGCATGGCCTCGACGTCTTTTCTGGGCCCGGTCGCGGCCCTGAGAGAACAAATAGCGAATGGATAGTACACTGAAGTGGGCGCCAATCGCAACAGTAGTTCAGACATCGCAGGCACCGTCAACACGACACACCTCGAGCTGCAACAGCAGCCTCAACGTGTTCTCAAAGGCGAATCCGTCGAGGTGCTCGACCATGATGGTCTGTACTTTGCATTTTGCAAACTGCGCAAAAGCGCTTTGCGGTGGGCTATTCCGCATCTGAATAACCGACAGTGCCTCGAATTGCATCCGCTCGCATAGTTCAACGGTCCATATTGCTTTTGAACACGTCGTGATGCTCAGGGAACCATTTTTCCGAGCCTTATTCACTCCTCTTCGCGCGCAGCTAGCGCGGCGTTAGGGTTCAACATTTCTTTCGTCAACAAATTTCTCTAGGAATTTGCTCACAATCAAAGACACAAAATCCCGATCTGCTAAAACAGCGTGACGCGGCAAGGCATGGGTTGCGCTTGACCCTGGGGCGAGCCGCGAGATCAGCGGTCAGGCAAACGCCGCCGGCGGCGGCGTCAGAGGAGGACGCATGGCGAGCAGAAAGTTGGGCACTTTTTGGCTGTTGATAGGACTGATTGGTATTGCAGGAGCACTGCCCGCAAGTGCCCAGTCATTCCGAGTGCAATGTCCGAACAGCACCGTCACACACCCGGCGGCCACCAACAATTCGGAGCCGGTGTACAACGGCCCGACCCAGTTTACGAGGCCTACGACCGGCACATCGCAGTGGGTGGTGCCGACCGCGGGGACCGTCAATGGCGCCATCAAGTGCCAGCAGGTTTCAGGCGGCGACGGTTACGCGACGATGGGCGACGGCACGCAAACGTTCATGTTCTCCTTCGGGCCACTTTCCGGGCTAGCGGACATTGCGAACGGTCAAGCGGGTACCCAGTTCCCGTCCGGCTTCAACGTCCCGTATCCGGGGAATTGCTCAAACTGCAATCCCTTCTTACAGCGCGGTGACCCCGCGACGAGCGACGGGGCATCAAGTGGTGCTTCTCCAGGGTCCGGCGGCACTTCATCGGCCCTCTTTACGTGGAACGGTGCGGTAGGGCTTACCCCTGATATCGTGCAAACGGTAGCCCTCTCCGACCTGGTCGCGGGCGCTCTCCCCACGCCGGCAACCGCACCACACTGCCCCACTCCGACGGCGAACACCGTGACCGGTTACCTGTTTGAACCGCTCGGCATTCCGGTGGGCGCGCAGGTGATGATCAACCAGGCGCCTCCTATCCCCGGCACTACTACCCCAATCATCGGCAGTACCCCAATTCCGGGGGGCTTTGTCGGCACTTTCAACGTGACCTGCGTGGACAGTAACGTCATCTCTCCGGAGGGATCCACCCAATTTGCCTTCCAGTACACGGATGCAGCAGCTGCAGGGCAAGGTGCGCAAACCGCGTTGGTCGGCCCGAGCGCGTCGACCCCCCCAGTACTGGATGGCCACGTCGATCCCCGCCCCGTCATCGACATCGGCGTGATGAACGGCAACATCCCCGCCCCGCTGGTGCAATTCGACGAGGACGACGAACTTTTCCTTACCTTGACCAACGTGGGCATGATCATGCGCCCGGATTTGTTCGAGCAGCACACCATCCACTTCCACGGCTACCCCAATGCTTCATCTTTCTATGATGGCGTGCCGGACGCTTCGGTGGCCATCAACATCGGCGCCAGCTTCACCTATTACTACCTCGCACCGGATGCCGGGACTTACTTCTGGCATTGCCACATCACGCCCCCCGAGCACTTGCAGATGGGCATGGTCGGGCAGCTTCATGTGCGCCCGCGGCAGGACCGCGTGCCGTCAGGCGGCAGCCTCTATACGTATCTCGGTTATCAGAATGGTATCGGTCTGCCTTCCGGAACGGCGGTCGACCTGCGTACGGTTTGCAAGCCCGGCGCCGATATCCTGTGCTCCGCCACCACGCCGGCGGTGAATACGGGAGCCGTTCAAGGCACCGACAAGCTGGGCAACCCGCAACGGTATACCTACAATGACGGCGACGGTTCCACGGCTTACGACGTCGAGTATCCCCTCCAGATGCACGGGTTCGACCCCAATTTCCATTTCGTGGGCATGACCTTCAACCCGGAAGGGTTTGTGGACATGAAGGACAAATATTTCCTGCTCAACGGGCGGAGCTACCCCGACACGGTCGCCGCCGGTCCCCAGGCCACGACGTCTAGCGACGGACAGTTGCACTACTCGCAGCCGATGCCCGCCACCATTAATATCCCCGTGGGCGGGAGGGCCCTGCTGCGCCTGGTGAACCTGTCAGTATCCGAATATCACACCTTGCAGTCTCTGGGGATTCCGATGAAGGAGGTCGGGTTTAACGCCAAACTTTTGCGCGACCAGGCGGGAATGAACACCGAATTCTTCACCAACTCCATCACGCTCGGCGGCGGCGAGTCGCTTGACGTGATTCTGGATGCCAGCGATGCCAGTTGCGGATCCACCGGCTGCGCGACAACGCTCTATCCGGCGGGGCGCGTTTTCTATCTTTACACTCCCCAACTCGACCACCTTTCGAACGACGCCGAAAACTTCGGTGGGCTCATGACCGAGGTCCACATCTGCAGTAGCGTCACAGGTGGCAATACGTACGGGAATACCTGCAATTAGGAGAGCGGCAATGGAAACGACAATGAAAACAGCGATCTCGAAGAGCGTACGGTTTCTGGCGCCGATGGCGTTGGTGATGTGGCTCGCAGCCACGGCTTTTGCCGCGGCTCCCGGCATTACCGGCCCGACGTTTAACCTGACGGCGCAACAAGCGTTTCTCAACCAGCCGGATGGAGAGTCGGTTTACTCCTGGGGCTACGGGTGCAACGGCACGCCTACGGGCTTTGCCCCAACCATGCCCAACCAGAATTGCCCAACGATGCAGGTGCCCGGGCCGACGCTGATCGTCACGGAAGGGCAAACGGTCACCATCAACTTGCTGAACGGTCTCCCGACCGCGGCCGGCAACACGTCGATTCTGTTTCCCGGCTTCACGGTGACGGCTACAGGGGGCGTCACGGGCCTGCTCACTAACGAGGCTGCGCCCGGGGGTACGGTGACGTACACCTTCACTGCCTCCGCGCCGGGGACGCACCCGTATTACAGCGGGACGCAAGGCGATCTTCAGGTCGAGATGGGCCTATACGGGGCCATCATTGTCCTTCCGTCGACCATCCCGGCCAACTGCAACACTGGCTACCATGCCCTGAACGCGACTGCGCGAAGTACAGCGGGCCGTGTTGAGACCGATTTTAGGCTGGCGCATGCTGCCTACGACCATCCTGGGAGCTGCTACGACCGCGAATACCTGTTCCAGTGGGCCGAGATGGATACCAGAATTCACAGGCAGGCGCAGGCACAGGTCATGGCACTGGTTGGCTGCACGGCCGGTGCAGTGGGATGCAGTCTCAACGTACAAACCGAGCCCTACCATCCCGCCTACTTCCTGATCAACGGGCGCTCGATGCCCGACCTGATGGACCCCAACTTCGCGGGCGAGTATCCGCACCAGCCCTACAACGGCAACCCGCATATGCATATGGGCGAGTTGACTCTCGTCCGCACCATCGGCCAGGGCCGGTGGCAGCACCCCTTCCACGAGCACGCCAACCACGTACGCATTTTGGCGCGCGACGGGAACCTGGAACTTAGCGGCTCCACGACTCCCGTTACGTTCACGTCAGGTCTGACTGGAGACGCCGGGGCGTCTGGACGGGCGCTGGCCGGTCTCCTGATGTTCAACACCGACACGACGCCGGGAGAGTCTTTCGACGGGATATTCTACTTCACCGGCAGGGGATTGAACTGGGATCCCTATGGTCACCACCCGGGCGATACGGCGGACTCTCTCGCCTCGCTTTCCTGCGCTCCCGACGCGAACGGTTATAACTCGAGCGCCACGTCGGCGATTAACTTTATGGAGTGGTGCCAGGATCACAACAAGCCGGTACAAGTGGCCCCCTTCGGCGATGTGGCAGCAGGGGGGCCGGCCACTCTGCCCGATCCCAATGTCTTTACCAACGGCTTCTGGTACAGCGGCTCGCCGTACTTTGGTCCCGACGCGAACTTGCGGGCCACGATGCCAGCCTGTGTGGGTAATCCCTACGGCACCGCTAACCCCGCGAACGCGAACTGCACCACCCTGAACCCTGCCAATCTCCAGCTCAACCCCGCGAACGAGCGCGGCTGGGCCTTTATGTGGCACTCCCACAACGAACGCGAGATTACCACGAACAACGTTTTCCCAGGCGGAATGCTCATGATGATGCTGGTGGATTCGCGGGAATTTGTGATTGACGAGAGTCAGTAACGGAAAAGCCAACTGGCGACGAGAGAGAAGAACAATGCAAACGAAGAATATCAAAGCGATCCTGAAGAGCGCGGCCCTAGTACTCGCGATTCTGCCCTTCGCGGCGGCGGCGGCCTTTGGCCAGTCGATTAATCTGACCGCGGGCCCTACCACCACGACCATGCCCGATGGCACCGTCGTGCCGATGTGGGGTTATTTTTGCGGCACGCCGGTTACCGGTTCCACCGCGACGTGCGCGGCGTTGAATCCGGCGTCCGTGTCGACGGTGGCGACCGTTCCGTCCACTTGGTCTCCCGTGGTAATTACCGTGCCCATTGCCGCCGCGGGGACCGCCACGAGCTTGACGATCAATCTCGCGAATAATCTCTCGTTCACGCCCACCGGGGCTACGGCGGCGAATACGATTCCCACCTCCATCGTCATCATGGGGCAGGTGGGCGGCGGCCTCGGCGTCTCGCGAACCACCGCGCCGAGTCCCGACCACACTGACGCTCAAGGGTGCGTCTCCTGGTTTATCGCCGGCCTTCCACCGGGCACCCCGTGCACCACGACTACACCAATTTCCAGTCCGCCTGTCCAGGGCCCGCGCGTGCAGTCGTTCGGCACGGAAGTGGCAGCCGCCGGCGCTACACTTGTGGCCCCCCAGGTTGCTTCCGGAAGTGCGCTCACGTGGACTAACCTTCGTCCCGGCACCTACCTGCTCGAGTCGGGCACGCACCCTTCGATTCAGGTCCCCATGGGACTGATCGGCATGCTGGTGGTCACCACCGCGTCGTCGGGTACTGCGGCAGGCACAGGCACGGCTTATCCCGGATCCGGTACCGGGACTACCGCCGTACCCGCAGTTACCTACAATGCCGAGCTTCCGCTGGAATTCAGCGAGATCGACCCTGCGCAAAACAAAGCGGTCAACACAGCTGTCAATACGGCCGGTTTCAGCGAAACCAATGTCTGGTCCGGTTTGCCAGGCCGCTGTGGCAACCCCAGTTCGGGCGCGGCCTTCAACACTTGCTACCCGCCGGCGGTGAATTACACGCCGTTCTATTACCTCATCAACGGGCGTGCGTTCGATAAGACCCATCCAGCGGCTTCGGTGTTTGCCGCATACGCTGGCATTCCCGGCGCGACTACTGCCCCGGTCACCACCGGAATCGCCGGCACAATTTTGGCGCGCCTGGTCAATGCCGGTCTGCGGATGCACGTGCCCTCCATCGTCAATCCCCTCACAACCGGTTTCAACGGATCAGGTTCAGCTACTGCTGCGGTTAGCGGATTCACGTTGATCGCGGAAGACGGCAACCCCGTACCGGGCGTGCAGGTGGCCGGAGCTACCGCTGCCCCTGCGGCTCCCCGCGTGCAGACCGACGTCTTTATGGCCGCAGGCAAGACTTTTGACGTGATGTTCAACGCGCCCGCTGCTGGATCGACGGCGCCTGCCCTGCCCATCTACGACCGCGAGTTGAGTTTGTCGGCCAACTCTTCCACGCGCGATGCCGGAATGCTGGCTTATATCGGCGTCAATGGCGCAGGACTCCCGGTTGCGGCGGGCACGGCGGGTAGTGTGTTTGCACCCGCGGTGGCCCGCGCGGATACCTACAAGGGCATCGACACGGTTGCGGGACAGTCCCAGCCCTTCAGCGTGTCGGATGTTTCCAAAGGCCTGATTGCCAACGACACCAATGTCTACGGCGTCACGCTGCTTACCGCCCCGGCCAGCGGCACGCTGACTTGCAACGCGCAACCGCAGAACCCTGTCGCGGGAA
>Ga0210399_10001655_pt1 | contig 17436 bp, 21 predicted proteins | sample IncBWC14MmetaG_FD_150865 | JGI IMG/M metagenome (GOLD analysis project Ga0210399, IMG submission 150865) | Forest soil microbial communities from Barre Woods Harvard Forest LTER site, Petersham, Massachusetts, United States - Inc-BW-C-14-M | ecosystem: Environmental > Terrestrial > Soil >...
GCGCTGCAGCACTCCGATTTGGTGGCGTAGCGCCAGGTTCTCCAGCTGGAGGGCAGAGCGAGAATGGAAGACCAGGATAGAGTGCCGAAAAGTGCCCTAAGAGGAATGAGCATGGGAGAAGAGAGAGAATGAAGGAAGTATAATTCCCGTCCCTCAAACATTTCGAGGTTTCCGACAGGCACAGGACGTTATTCAACGACTCGATGGCGTTTTGGGGTCAACGACGCCATCCCTCGCCAGTGTCAAACTTCGTGCGTTGGCGATTGCTGATCAATATTGACCGTCCGTGCTCGCGCGTGTGCGGGGGACTCGGCCATTCGCCCATCGACTTTACGCACGATCCAGAGTTACTTCTGGCAGGTGTCACTGACCATGGTCAAATTCGTGACCGTCATGTGACCGCGCTCAGCGTGTGTATCCATGCCGTGCTCTTTCATCTCCTCCTTCGTGTCTTCCTTCATCCCGTGGGCTGTGGCATTTGCCACCACGCCGGTGATCTTGACTGTATGCCCGACGTGTTCATCTAGTTTGACGCTGTCACTCTTGATCTCCCAGGCGCCGCCGTCCTTGGCGGAAAGATTGTATTCATTGGCATCTTCGCCTTTCTGAAGACAGCCGGTGAGCGTCCGCGTTTTCTTGTGAGTGGTTTTTGTGGTGTCCTGCGCCGTAGTCAGTCCGGCCGCGCCCGCAAACATGAACAACGCAATAAGCCCAGTCACGATTTTAAGATTCATCATTAGCCTCCAAGAGAGTTGAGAACCTGGCTCACAGGCGGGATATTACGACTTGCGCACGGTGCGCGACTGGTCAAACTTGCACACTCTCTAGAGGAGGCTGAAGGTCTAGGGTTCGGAAGGGCTTGCTCCGATTCGCCAATCTGAAGTCTCTCAGACCGCAACTCCATTTCTGGGATAGACATTAGCGCGTTCCACAAGCACTTGTGGAGCACGGACAGGGTAAGCAAACAGTCCTTTCGGATCTGCCGAGGGACTGCGCGATTTTGATCAGCTTTCTGGGCGCACGTGGTCCGATAATCGAATTGTGAGGAACGAAAGGGCTGCGACAGTGACCCAGATCTACGAACCGTTCGCAGTATCCGTCTCACGAAGGAGATGGCCGCATGCATCGCCGGCTCAAAACCTGCTGCGCACTGATGCCACCATTGGCTTTGAGGCTCATACAGAGCCCTGCAATCCTCATAATGACCATCATTCTGCTCGGGTCGACCACACTCTCCCAATCGGATTCTGGGCGCCCGGGATTGTCAGCGAACGAACTGGCACGAAAGGTAGTGACCAATGAACTGAAATTCCAAAATGAAGAGCTCGGCCACTGGATGTACCAACTCGAAAAAGAAGAATCCGGGAGAAAACAGGCCCAGGTAATTGTTGAAACAAAAGTTGGATCTCTCAGCCGCCTACTGTCGATTGGCGGCCGCCCACTTAACGCTAAACAGCAACTGAAAGAAAACCAGCGCATTCAGAAGCTGGTGAGCAACCCAGCTGAGCAACGGAAATTACAGCAGGCGAGCAGCAAGAAAGCAGAACAAGGGGAGCGACTGTTCAAGATTCTGGCTGATGTCTTCTTATTCGAGTACGCAAGCCGTGAGGGAGATCTCGTACAGCTAACCTTCAGACCAAGTCCGACTTTCCAACCGCCTTCCGTGGAAGCCCGCGTTTTCCAGCATATGCAAGGTGAGATGACCGTCGATACTAAACAAGGAAGACTGGCTGCGATTAAGGGGCATCTCGTGGAAGATGTGAAATTCGGAGGCGGACTGTTAGGGCACTTAGACAAGGGGGGCCGTTTTGAAGTCAGGCAGACAGAAGTTGAACCAGGTCAATGGGAAATGACTGCCCTGCTTGTGGACATGAAAGGGAAAGTTCTCCTTTTCAAGATAATCGATGTGCAGCAGGCGGAAAGCCACAGTGATTTTCACCGAGTGCCTAATGACCTGACACTTGCGGAGGCGGCGAGCATACTCAACAGCCAAACGGTCGTAGCGGATAATCGCTAAGGTAAGGCAAAGAAGTGCTGCCAAATTGCGTATCCGTCAGTGGCACTCTCAAGCAGCCCCTTAGATCCGCCTCGGCTCCTCACTTCGTAGACGGTCGCGTACGTGCTCCTGCACCTGTCAGCGCAATCCCGCCTGCGATCAGCACCTGGACATCGCTGCAAGATAGTCCCGAACCGTGAGGTTGAGAGCTGGTAAGGGGAAGGCGGAGCACGATGTTTCGTGATCCGTTCGAACGATCGGAGGAGAGGACATCTGCTTAATTGCTGCTAAAGACCCGACTTCCAACGAAACTCCCCGGTGAAAAGAGTGAGCATGCGATTTCCCAGTAAGATAGAAGCGAGCTAAGATCACTGCGAGGGTGGAATGGGGCAAGGAGGGCACGCCGCGCGGCATCTTTTTGTGAGAGCCTTCGCCGTTATCATGGCGCTTGTCCTGCGTTTGGGCTGGCCAAACGAGACCGCGGCCTATGCCGTCCTTGCGCATGAAGCGATCATTGACAGCGCGTGGGACACCAACATACGCCCCCTACTGTTGAAACGTTTTCCCGATGCCACGGCAGAAGAACTCAAGGAAGCACACGGCTATGCGTACGGCGGGGCCATTATCCAGGACATGGGTTATTATCCGCACGGAAGCTTCTTCTTCAGCGACTTGACACACTATGTGCGGAGCGGAGACTTTGTCCTGGCTCTTCTCCATGATTCCAAGGATCTTGACGGCTACGCCTTTGCGCTCGGGGCCCTCGCTCACTACGCCTCGGACAACGAAGGTCACCCCATCGGCACGAATCGTGCGGTCCCGCTCCTGTATCCCAAGTTGAAAACGAAATACGGCGAGTCCGTGGCGTATGAAGAAGACAAGCTCGCGCACGTGAAGACGGAATTTGGATTCGACGTTCTAGAAGTAGCGCACGGACGTTACGCTCCAGATAGTTACCACGACTTCATCGGCTTTGGCGTTTCGGTTCCTCTACTAGAACAAGCCTTTCAGGAAACCTACGGTTTGGATCTGAAAACCGTGCTTACTAACGAAGACGAGGTACTCGGTTCCTACCGTCACGCTGTCAGCCAGCTTCTTCCCAAAGCCACGCGCATTGCCTGGAGCCTGAAAAAAGACGAGATCCTGAAGGATCAGCCCAGCATGACGAGGAAGAAGTTTCTCTACAATCTTTCTCGCGCGAGCTACCAGAAGAACTGGGGCAAGAACTTTAAGCCGCCGACCTTTTGGGAACGATTTCTCGGCTTCCTTACTCGGATTCTCCCAAAGATCGGCCCTTTAAGAGTGCTAGAACTCAAAACACCTACGCCTGCGGCGGAAAAACTATTTGAGGCAAGCTTCAACACGACTCTGGATCGCTACCGGCAGCTGCTGACCCAGGTAGGCAACGGCCAGCTGGACTTGCCCAACGAGAACTTTGACACTGGGGCAATTACCGGGCCGGGAACATATCGGCTCAACGATGAGGCGCATGCACAGTTGCTGGACGCGCTAGCGAAGGAGACTTTCAGTGGTGCTTCGCTCGAGGTTCGGGCCGAGCTTCTGGAATTCTATGGGCATCCGGATGCTCCTTACGCGACGAAGCGAAACCCCAAGGCCTGGGCAAGGGTTCAGACCGAGCTTGAACAATTGAAGAAGGCAGCTCCGCCAGTGGTTCCGACGGCCGCGGATGGTCCCTCATCAGGCCTGTCTCTGGCGAATTGATAGTGTGCCGGTGAAACGACCAGATCCGCGAAACACGCTGCGATTACGAACTCAAACACCAAATGATTTCATTCCGAGGTTTTGTCGACGTTGACCGGATACCGAGCGCGAGTCTTTGAAAAATCAGGCTGGCACGGGCGTCTGATATAGGCCTCGACAGTGAGGTTGCCATCGAAACGAGCGGAGATTTGCGACTGGTCGTGACGCGGGCGTATCGGGCGTTTGCCCTTCCCTTGAGGTATGCGTGCGATGGTGGTTGAAGTAGTTCCTGAACTCGAGCAGTTTATTTTCGAGATCTGCGGTCGTCCAGAACAACGTGTGATCCAAATACTCGCGTCGAATCGTGCCGATGAGCCTTTCGACGAACGGATGAGACAGGGGAACGCAGGGGACGCTCTTGATTTCTGTCACCTCCAAAATGCGCAAATTGGCTTGCCATTGATGGAACTTATAAAGAGGATCGTGGTCAGAGCTGAGGTACTTCGGCATCCAGAGTTGCCCTCGAAGGGCGCGGTTGAACATTCGACAAAGTGCCACACCATCGACCGTGCCGGCATGGACGCCGAAGCCGATGATCTGTCGCGTGTATTGATCCATGATGACCAGGACCCAGTGGGTCTGCAACGTGGCCGACTCGCACCGGAACAGATCTATACTCCGTCTTTCATGTGGCCGAGGAAAGTTAGCCAGGAGGGCCCCCCGGAACCCTGTCCCGGCCAGCGGTGATGGGCGAGAATCCTCCGAACAACGTCTTTGTCGATTTGAATGTGGAACACCAAGGCGATCTGCTGGGCGATTCGGGGACAGCCCCAGCGGGGATTACTCTGCTTCATGTCGACGACCGCATGGATGAGTTCTGCACTCGGTCCTTTCGGGCCGGGCTTCCGACGGCGATTTGGTGAGAACAGCATGCGGTACTTTCGCTGGCTCAAGGCTTGGTGAAGACCGAGCAGGGTTGAGGGCTTCAGTACGATGGCGGAGCGGAGCAGACGAGTAGGACGCACCAAGAGCGCCATCAGACCGGCGAGGATGCGGGCCGACACGGATAGATTCGGCGATCGGCGCCGGGAGCGATTCAGGATCAGGAGTTGGTGCTTGAGGAGAAGCGACTCCGCAACGATGGAGCGGGCGCCGCCAGGTCCGAGCAAGCGGGCCAGGGTCGCAATGAAGTGGATGAAAAGAACGACCGGATCGCGCATCAGCAGAATCGTAACAGGACGGGAAATGCAAGGAATTATGGGCGAAACAACAATTCGCCAGACACAGGTGAATGGTGCGGGATTCAGGCGGCACTGTGTCATCTTTCCGCTCGTCGATCAGCGTATGACCGAAGTCGAATGCTACAGCCTTGATGACCATGTCACCATCAGTTTCGCATCCCTAGCCGCAGGATCAAAACGCGCAGAAGAATGGCTTTCAGCAAGCGGTACAATTGCGGTTGCTGCGAACCATCCTGCTTTTGCCGCGAAGGTTACGGGAGGTTCGCACTATGAGCGCGTGATCCACGGGCGCCGAAGGAAGGGGCCGAGATGAACATCGCTTTCCTGATCGGAAGGATCATCTTTGCTGCGTTTTGGTTGATGGGAAGTTTCAACCACTTCAAGAACCTCAATTACATGAGCGAGTACGCGAAGGCGAGGGGAACACCGTCTCCCAAGGTTGCGGTGGCGGGAACCGGGGTCATCCTGCTGGTGGGTGGTCTTAGCATGTTGCTGGGCGTCTATCCTGTGGTCGGGATCATTCTGCTTATTGTCTTTCTGCTGGGCGTGTCGTTCCAGATGCACGCCTACTGGAAAATGGACGACGCGCAAATGAAGCAGATCGACATGATCAACTTCACGAAGAATATGGCGATTGTGGGCGCACTCTTGATGTTCTTGCTGCTGCCGCATCCGTGGCCCATGAGTCTGGGGATCGGGTAGCGGCACATGGCATGTACGGGAGGGCATCGGACTTCTGGTCTGCTGAGGTGCTACGCCGCCTTCGCGCCCACACTGCAATGTGCGCCCTCGGAATCGACAAACTGCGCCAGCACCCCGCCGAAGTCTTGCTTCTTAGGAGGCATGCTGAATAAAACGCCGTTAGAGCTCATGTCCCGGCAGAAAGCCTCGACATCAGCGACCGTGAACCCAGTTCGACTGTTCCTACCGGATTCTTGTCGGAAGCCGGGTGCAAAGCGAGAGTGGTTTCGCCCGTCACGAACTCGCTCCAGCCCGGTGACTCGAACTTGAGTTTTAGACCTAAAACGTCGCGATAGAACTTCACAGCCTTGTCCATATCCGCTACGAACTTGATCGCGTACCTCAGTTGTGTTGCCTGCGTTCGCCACTCCTCTTTATGATCGAGATGCTAATTAGCCCTCTCTTTCCCCTAGTTGAACGACTGGGGACTCGGATCGGCAACAAACTCCATACCGCTGCCAAATCCGGAACCATGGGCTGTTCGCGAGCATTTCGTCGTGCCTTCGATTGGCAGCAGAGATGTCGCTTGCGCTGAGTGGCCTAATGTCCGGCGCTTCGAACATTTGCTGCAGCTGCTCAATCTCGTCAATGATGCGTTCAACATCCATGCGTCACAATCATCTGAGAGAAGGCGCGGAGCGGTCAAATGGAAGCAGAATTGGTGCTTCCTGAGCGATTCGTCCGTTGCCAATCAATCCGCCAGCGCCCGCCTGCCATGGAAACCCAAAACAGTTTTTTCAGTGGTGTGGCCCGTGCATGGTGATATAACACAGCGGCTCTTTCGTAGAACCCGCGAGTGTGCCACGAATCCTGAAAACCAAACTTCTGAAAATCGAGATGATGACAGAACTCATGGCACAGGGTGCTCAGAAACGTGCCGAAAGATGTGACTTCCTTGCGTATCGCCGTTCGCATCCACACTCGGATCAGCATCGCATCAGGCGTGTAATCTCCGAAAAGCTCGAAGGCCCCGCGTTCACGAACCCGCAATGGTCTCGCCGCAAGCACTCGGATGCTGCAGTCCGGTACTCCGTAGAATTCGGAAGCAGTCGCAAGAAACTCCGTGCAGGCAAGGTGGACTTCCGCAATCTTTCCAGCCTTCATCGCCAACTCTATTGCGTTCGCAATCGAAGGCAGTTGCCCGTCCTGCGCAAGATCGAGCGTTGTGATCCGGTCGCTTTCCAGAAAACCTTCGCGGTTCGCTGTGCGCGGTGGAGCGTCTGTAAGCATCACGTCCTCACCACGCCTGCAAATTTGCAGAGATTGGGAGTTGAAATGATTGATCTAGTGCTCAATGTCGAAGTAAATCTTTGCTGTGGTGCGGTACTGGGTTATCTTCTTGCCGTCCAGTTCCATTTCCAATTCTGCCACTCGCCCCACTTCATGCCTCGAACCGTTTTTGCGGCTTCCGCCACAGCGTTTTCCGCTGCTTTATGCTTTAGCAAAGCTCTCTTTCGATGTTCCAACTATATCAATCACTTTTTGCGGCATTTGCAGTTCTCCTTTGAATTTGATTGCTCAGTCTGGATTGTAATCGCTAGCTTGCACCGTCACCGCCCATTCTCCCCGGCAGCGACCTATGTCGCGGCGGTTGTCAAGGATACGGCGTACCATTGGTTAATCCGACAGAGACTAGCGAGCGTAGAACATGCCTCGATTTCGCACAGGCAGACGACGGTCAACGAGAACCGTATCTGTCGTGCCAGTGCGACTCTGGATTGCCGGGAGAGAAGATAGTCATCTCGCCCATACTCTCGATGTCAGCAATCATGGTGTGAAGTTCGGTGGTTGCCAAGGCGAGTTTAAGGTTGGGCACAAGATCGAAGTTCTTATATCGCCACAAGCATACACAAGCCCGAGTTGCTCGGATCATTGCTTGCGAGGGCTCCTCGGAGAAGCGAATTGGGGCTGAGTTTTTGGAGCCGGAAAAACAGGTGTCGGATTTGGAGTTCTCCGAGCAAACGGATGAGTATGAAGAAAAAGATTGAACGGTCGAGTCCCAGTCGGAAGACGCGGATCGCGAAGCCCTAGAATTTGGGGAGTGCTGCGTTGAATCTAACGAACTGAAAAAGGCAACCATATGGATGAGGCTCTAAAAGCGAAACTTGATGAAGCACGACAACGGATGAACAGTCAGCAGGCTGGAATCAATGCGAGTCGCAAACATGATGATCCGGCAATGCGTGAGTGGGCCAGAGGGAAACAGCGGCCAGCGAATGCGGAACGGGCTCAGTTCAGGGTCTCTCTGAGCGATGAGGAGCGTAGCCAGATTGAAGAACGCATAGACCAATTGGTACGCGATAACCCGACATTATCTCCCATGAATGCCCGGCCATTGGACTCGAAGAGAGAGCCGCCTTCTGTTTCTGCCGAGGTGCTTGACGAATACTATTTCTTGAGGGACATGGTCGCTTGATGGATGCTCCACCCTGCCTATCGGGCTGCCCCAACTCAAATCAGCATCCACCGAGACCAAGTCTGAGCCACAGGCTAATGACGACAACTGTCCCCAACTTCGCCTCCTGCGAGGGAAACGTGGTGGTATCCACATCCAGCAATGACAACCCGCATTTGCAACAGGGAGGCAAGGGCGTTGGACGGACAAGTGTCGGAGAGCCTCTAGCTCGCCGTCTGATTGTTGTGTGCGAAGATCAAGTGGTTGACGTAGCAGTCCTCGTGAACGGCCTTGCCGTTTTCATTCGCGAGCAAATCGGAAACTAAATCAACTGGGATTGCTGCAAAGTGCGCAGGGTATTTCTGGGAAGGGGTGGCTACCCATAAATGCCTCCTTTGGAAGGTCAGCAGTTAGCGTACTTTCAAAGAGAAAGGCAAACTGATCAATACAGACCCATTTTGGAGTTGTGCTTTTTCCCGAAAAGATTGGTTAGCGTGGATGCAGCAGGCACGGCAAACCAACGCAATCGAGCCGATCCGCCTGCCTGTTGAAGTGCATAAGCTATGCACCTGCTGGCTTGGCAACGGCACGAACCTTATTGCTGACTTTCTTAAGCCAAGGTTGGCGCAGTCTCATACGTCCGTCGTCATCCCACTTTACTAGCGCGTCGTCTTCATTCGTTTGCTCAACTGTTCCGAATTCTCCAGTCGGCTTTCCAAAATTGCCCAAGCCCTCGACGCGATCACCGGGATTCAGTTCCGAGTCGGGAGCAGGGGGCTGCACCAGCCGTGGTCTCTTGGCACGGTCTGCGTCAGCAGGTGCTCCAGCGTGTGACAGAGGCGGTTGTGGAGCTTTGCGCAGTTTTGGTGTCAGTTTATTGATACGGCTCATAATTCTTAACCCCAGTGGCTTCCTTCGCTTGTTCATTGCTCGTTAACCAGAGCATAGGCTTGGAAAGCATGGCTCCGCTGATCCAAACTGCACAGTCCTAACGACTAATTTGGCGGCGTTGACAGATTGCAGACGGAACAGCGCGGGAGCTTCCGATTTCGGTGCAGAAGCTAGTCGTGGAGAACGATGTTGAGAAGTGAACTGTGAACCTGTAATTCATCGCCTGCGTGATAATCAATAAACCCCAATTTTCTAAACCTGTTCATGAAAAAGCTAACCCGCGACCGCGTTGTGCCTATCATTTCCGCCAGCATCTCCTGACTGATCTTGGGGATTACAGTCTCGGGCTTGCCGTCCTTCCCAAAGTGAGCCAGCAGGAGAAGAATGCGAGCAAGGCGTTTCTCACTGGAATTGAAAAGCTGGTCAACCAAATCCTCTTCGTATCGGATGTTCCGGCTCAGCAAATACGCCACGAACATGTCGGAAAACGCGTGTTCCCGGTGCAGCACTTCCACCATGGACTTCTTGTCGATTTTCATCACGGCGCAATCGGTCATTGCGGTTGCGGAGCATAGACGGAAAGGCTGCCCTGTAAGGCAACCTTCGCCGAAGAAATCGCCCTTGTTCAGAATGCCTATCGTGGCTTCTTTCCCGATCTGCGACACAACGGTGAGTCTTACCTTTCCTTCCTTTATATAAAAAACAGCATCAGACGAGTCGCCCTGAGTAAAGATCGTCTGCTTTTTGAGAACGGCTTCGATCTTTCTACCGCCGTTGAGGGTCGAAAGGAATGTCTTGGGATCGAACTTGCTGAGTTTCTTGCCCGCTACCACGGGTGTCACGATTGGCCTCCGTTCAAAGAGTTCGAATGCGCAGAACGTTGATTTTGATATGAAGAAGGACGAATGAATGCGTATGAAGGCGAGAACAACGTCAACTTTGCGGGCAACGCTGCTCCGCACTCGACACAATAATGATTTCACCCTTAATGTCGAAAGTCAATTTGTTCCGGACTGCTGAGTTCTCTCCCCTTCGCGAATGTTCTGTCGCTCTTTCAATCTGTAATAATCTCCGAATGTGCGGGCGCTACAAACTGAGTCGGCGAAAGCAGGTTGTTGAAGAGTACTTTGATCCTGCCTCCAGTGAGGATGACTGGAGTCCGCGCTACAACATCGCGCCCTGTGCCTCGCCGAAATGTCGTCCGCCGAAAGTGGAGGGATTCTTGCATGCTCCAGCGTGAACTTTGAGCCTACATTCCAAGAGGCTGCCGATAGTGGGCATGTGCCTTCGGGCTGAAACACTGGGCTCCCACTGCCGCTTACCTCGAAAATACGGCGCAGATCTATATACATATAAAGGATGGGGCGGAAAGGCCATCGGACAAGCTAGGCCGCCCGATCGTAGCGATGGTGCAAACCGCCCAGGCGATCATGGGAAAGGACGCGACTCGAGGTTACGCAGCGAGTTCTGCGCCCCGGTGTTCCCTTTCCCAGTCCAAGATGCGTGCGGTCTTCGTGATGGTAGGAGACGTACTCGGAAAGCAGCCGCTTCAGGTGCCGCTCGTTGAGAGCAATCACATGGTCGAGCAACTCACGTCGGCAGCTCCTGACCCAGCGCTCGGCAACGCCATTCTGCCAGGGACTTTCGAATGAGGTCCGCACGGCGTTTATCTTCAGGGATCGAATGGCTGCCGGGACCTCCGTCCCGTATTTTGCATCCCGGTCATGGATCAGGAACCTCGGAACCGCCCCAAACGGGAACGCCTCGCGCAACTGCTGGATGATCCAACTGCTGGTCGGATGTTTCGTAACATTGAAATGTAGGATACGCCGGCGATCGTGGCCGATGACGAAGAAACAGTAGAGGACGCCAAAGGTGACCGTGGGCACGGTGAAGAAGTCCATGGCCGCAATGGCTTCGCGATGATTGCGAAGAAAACTGAGCCACCGTCTTGCGGGCTGAGGATCTCGGGGCGCTCGCTTCATCCAGCGCGAGATGGTTCGCTCGGACACCGTAAACCCAAGCATAATCAGTTCGCCGTGGATGCGAGGCGCGCCCCACGTCGGATTCTCTGCCACCATTTGAAAGATCAAATCCCTGACCTCCTTCGGCAGCTGCTGCCTTCCCACTCGCCGTCTCGACTTGGAGATCAACCTCCAGTAAAGGCGAAACCCTCCACGATGCCAGCGGACGACCGTCTCAGGACTGACGAGGAGGAGGGACTGCTTCCAGGCACCCCAGAAACGACGGGTGAAGACCCAGAAGATTTTGTCAACCGCCGCCATCCGGGGTCTGGGATGCTGGCGCTTCAAAACGGCTAGCTGTTGCCGAAGAGCGAGATTTTCCAGGAGCAGGCTTCGCTGCGATTGCAAGCAGCGGGTGAGCAGGCCTAACCATAATCCGACGTAGCGGAACATGAGCACCAGTGATAGCAGATACTGCGGCTGAGGAAGGTGTGCACGCAGTTAATGTCAGAGCCGGACAGAATTTTGGCGAGGCACAGGAGTTTTCGATAGCCACAATCAGCCTAGATCAATTCGGACAGTAAGCAGTTGCGTCCCGAAGAGGCGCACCGCCCTCGCATTTCCTGCGCTGCTTGGCAACTGTTTCGCGAGCCAGCGTTGACGTTCACGCGGATCATCGTCCGACAGGATATGTGCGGTGCCCGTGTGCCAGCGGTATCTTAGCCCCGCACGCAACTTCAGACGTACATGCGGATCACGTTCAATGCTGCGGACGTATCCCGCCTTCATCCCATGCTCTGCCACTAGCCAGAACTGGTTTCCGATATGTCCATCGCCCACTGGCGTGCGCCGGGGCTTTCCCGTCTTCCGTCCTTTCGTTTCGAGCAACGCATATCCGGGCAGCGGCAGACCAATCGTAAGCGCCAGCTTGATTGGCGGGTTTAGGAGGAATTTCTGAAGCGTGTGAACTATGCGATGTTTCATCTGGTTCGTCTCCGAACGCGCTAGTCACGACAGTGCGTACCAATCCGAATGCGGCGACCATCGGCTGCAAGAGAGGCACTGGGTTTCAGTCCACTGGTGAAGGCACGCGGGGCACACGCCTCCCGTATCGAAGGTGTTCCATCCGTTTCCGCACTCGCAAAACCATTTATCTTCCTTGCGAGGCGACCAGCCGCATAGCGGGCAGCGGATGCGCGGGCCGGAGGTGTCGCCGCCTTTGTCGAGGGCTGGTTCGCGGTCGATTACAGGAGCGGTAGGGCACATCTCGGATATTCTGAATCAGGCGAGGCAGCAAATAGAAATCGGAGGTTGCGCCAGAGCCCCGGTCGCTGTTCTTTCCTCTCTCATTGATCTTAGCCCAGCCCCGCTCAGCGCGGGTTACCTGCCGACGTGCGAAGGCGTTGCGTTGCTCGCCGCAGCCTCAACCTTCCAGTTTGTCCTGAATGTAGGCGCGGAGGTCGCTGCCTTTGATTCTCAGCAGGCGCTTCTTCGCTCGGGGCTTCGCAAGGTTGGCGACTCGCGCCATGCGGGCCCATGATTCGTGCGGCCGTGTCGTAAGACACGCTGAGCACTGCCGCAACCTCCTGTGGTGAGTACAGGTAATCCGGCTTGATATCAACGCTAACCAGCCGCTTTTTCGTTTCAGGCTTATTGTTGTGTAAGTCGTCCAGCAAACCACGCGAGTAAAGCGTTTCATAGATGGCGATATCGTTTTCACGATCAGGTGCTAGCTTCCGAAAAATTTCGGCTGCAAACGCAAAAGGCGCAAGGCCGTTCGCCGTTATCACGTTTCCGTCTGCTACGGCGCGGACTCTCTGGTATAGTCCTTGGCCTCGGTACCTGGCTACGTATTTAGGTATGAAGGCGCAGCCGTCGCTCGTATGCCGACGATCATCTAGAAGTCCAGCGCGTGCTAAAGACAGCGTTGCCGCGCAAATTGCTGCAACTGGCCTGTCCGACGCTATGAGGTCTTTTATGAGACGCGTGACTTCCTGAATGTCTTCTCGCATCCACACGTCGCCCCCCGGAAGAATCAGGATACTTGTTAGCTTTGGCTGAACCTCAGATATAGATAAATCAGGAAGAACTCTTATGCCGCCCATACTGGTCACTACATTCTTTGTGACGCCCACGGTCTGCACGGAAAATCCGAATGTCCGGCGCAGTTCGGCAAGCGCAGAGGCAGGCTCCCAATCCGCAAAACCGTCGAAAACTAAAATGTGGGCTGGTCGGTTTTCCGTGGTATCTGGGGTTCACTAGTCAAACGCGTCATCTTTTGCTACAAGACCTCACCTGAAACGATGATGTAAATCTAGCCGGAGAATAGCGGGTTCTGAACGTTTGAAATTTCCACAGTGCGCGGCCTGTTCCAATTGGCCTGCCTTCCGCAATTCTGATATCCATGCCGATACAACACGGCAGGATTAGGCAGACTGGCGAGTCGGCGACGACGCTGTCACTTCGGCAGGCAGGGTTAACTGAAACGTTGCGCCGCGTTTGTCATTGCCGGTGGCCCACAAGCGGCCACCGTGTGATTCGATAATGGAACGGCTGATTGCCAACCCCATGCCGGATCCCTCAGGTTTTGTCGTGAAGAAGGCATTGAAAATCTCGTTTATGTTTTCAGCGGGCAAACCCATACCAGTATCGCTGACGGAGATCAGCACTGATCCCTCCTGGCCCAGCTCCGTTTTGATCTTTAGTTGACCTCCAGTGTCCTTCATGGCCTCGATAGCGTTGAGCATTAGGTTCATGAATACTTGCTGAAGCTGCACTCGGTCTGCGGTAATTTTTGGAAGATCAGGAGCTAGGTCTAAACGCGTTACGATCGAGTACCGGTTCGCCTCGCCCCGCAGCAGCGCGGGCATTTCGCGGACAATTTCGTTTACATCAACCAACTCACGTTGCGGAGGGGACTTCTTATACAATGACCGCAAGCGGTCGATGATCTCGGTCGCGCGAGTCCCGTCTTTTACAAGTCTCATTGTGGCTTCCAGAGCCTCATCCACATCGGGCCGGTCCCGCTTAAGCCAGCGTATACAGGTCTGGGCATTGATCATGGCCGCGCTGATCGGTTGTTTCAGCTCGTGGGACACGGAAGCGGCCAGCTCTCCCAGCATGCTGACCCGGTTCACGTGTGCGAGGTCCGCCCGCAGTTGCTCGCGCTCTTGTTCAGCGCGCTTGCGATCGTCGATATCGGTTGAAACACCGTACCACCTGAGGATTTTTCCGTGTTCATCGCGTAGCGGAACGGCACGAGACAGGAACCAACGGTATTGACCGTCCGCTGCCCGCCGATAGCGCACTTCATTTTCGAAAGGCTCGCCACTCGCCAGAGAGGCGCACCATTTCTCCCAGTGTCGTTTTAGGTCTGTGGGGTGAACGGCGTCTTGCCAACCCGAACCGACCGTCCTCTCGTGGGACAAACCCGTATATTCTTGCCAGCGGCGATTCCCGAACTCATTCGACCCATCGGTCCCCGCGATCCACACCATCGTCGGCATCGCTTCGATGACGTCCCGAAGCTCTCGTTCACTCCGACGGAGTTCCTCATAGAGCTCCTGAAGCTGCTGAGCGGCATAGTTGAAGGCGTTACCCAAGACAGCCAGCTCATTATTCCCGCGTAGATGGACCTTGTTCTGAAAATTGCCTCGGCCCAGGGCCTCGGCGGAGGCAGTGAGTAAGGAAAGCGGAGCAGTGATGGTCCGAGTGACGTACCAGCCAAGTGCCGCGGCCGCGAGCAATGTCAGCAAAGCGGCAATGGGAACGATTATGAAAAAGCGTTGGTGTGCCTTCTGGGCATCTTCAATGGCTTTGCTCCGCTGCCGCAGTGCTTGTTGGTCGACTCTCTCCACCAGCAATGAACTGAATTCGATCAACGCTGGGATCTGATTTTCCAGCCGACGCTGAAAGGCGTTCCATCCACCCGTAGTCGCCAGTTGGACGGCTGTGTCGAGTTGCGAAAGCAGTGTCACTCGCAGAGTTTCGAGTGCGCTGGAGATGGGTGCATCTTGCGCAATGTCGGGGGTTGCCCTGAGCATCTGCTCGGCATCATCGACGTGCTGCAGAAATGTCTGTCGGATCGAGGCAGTTTCGCCGGAAAATTGGCGAGTGTCATGACTGCTGGCCAGCGCAGCCATACTATCCCGGAACGTATCGACGTCGAGGTGAACGCGGACAACGGCGTAAGATATTTGATCGGCCTTACTTACGCGCCGCGCTGGAGCGTCTATTTGCTGGTATTGCCATACAGCTATTAAATCCGCAGCGATCATTAACACAACGATCAATACGAAGCATGCGATGAGATGTAAGCGAATAGTCAGCCCGGTTCGGCGAAACAGACGCGTTACTTGGAACACCTTGGTCGCATTCGCTTCCATGTTGACGTTCTCGTGCAGCGATAAGTCGTGACGTCCGTTTTACTCTACCTTTGTGCAGCCGTTTTATCGAATTCCGCATTCGCGCGAACAGCGGGTGTTTTTAGCATTCGCTCTAATTCATCTTGCAATTCGCCTGCCGCTTGTTTCGCAGATTTTTTTCGGGTGAGAACCGCGTGTACTGCTTCCCAGTAGGCGCGCGACACGTCCGGATACATCTTTCCCGCCGCTCTGGACGGGCGCAGGACTATGCCCTTACGAAATACTTCTAGAATACGCAGGAACTGTGGATTGCTCGCCAAGAACTCCGGCTCGTCATAGAGCTGAGATATGCTTGGCGCATCAGCCGTATTCCGGCATCTTCTGACCTGCTCCGCGCGGCTGCACAGAAACCGAACCAACATTGCTGCCTCTCGTGGATGCAGCGAATGTCGCGAAACCCCGAAACCAGATCCTCCTAAAGTTGCGGCCATCCTGCCGGCGCCGCTCGGAAGGGGAGCTATATCAAAGCGATCTCTTATTAGACAGCTTGGGGCGCGATCCGCAATATACTCACTTGCCCAGCTGCGCAGGAACGCCGCTTTTCCCGCTTGCCACATGTTGCCCGCATCCCATTCTTTAAACGCGACCACTTCGGGGGGCGAAATGGAGCCCACCCAACGCGCCGCTCTGTTCCATGCACGAATGTTCTGCGGGTTGTCTACCGTGAGCCTCCCATTCTCTTCGAGTATTGTTCCGCCGGCCTCCGACACCTGCCATTCCAGCGCGTTGCAGGTCAGAGCCTCGGAAGGTGCTCCTTCCCAAACGAAGCCCCAGAAATCCTTGTTCCCGTTCGCGCGCTCGCCAGACTGAATCCGCCTCGCCATGACTTCGAGCTCTTCCCATGTCTTCGGCGGTGCTCGATACCCGTATTTTCGCAGCAGATCCACCCGGTAAAACAACATCCCTTCGTTCAAGTTAGCGGGCAAAGCTACGAGCCGGCCGTTCACCGTGCTGTTCGCAATGAGCTCTGGAAAGTGCGCTTGGATCTCTTGTTCCGGAATATACGCCCTAAGGTCGAGAAGGTTATCGGCGAGAATTCCAGGCCAGATCACGTCGATACCGTAAACATCTGGTACTTTTGCTCCACCCTCCAGTAGTTTGCGAAAGGTTGCCAGCTGCTCCGCTGCTGTCTCGGGCGCAGGGAGGAACTCCACCCGAATTCCAGTCTGCTGTGTGAACTGGGCTAGTTCTTCGTTGAGACGACGCTGATACTCCCTGCTCGACCATGCCTGATCGATGAGAGTAAGGGTCTTCACAGGTGCAGACGGGCTAGTCTGGTGACAGGCTTGCACCACAAAGAAGACGAGGAGACAAACCCCTCCGCGCGCAAAGCGACGAACACGGCCCAGCCACGAGCCAGAGACTCGCTTTTCGCGTATTCTGCATGGGCACGCCATCTGTCACCCGTCTTGGCGAACACCCTGAATTACGATGATAACCCACAGCGTTTAGATAGGAAAACACGCGCCAGTTTGAATGTATTCTTTCGTGACATCGTGATCTTGATGCGGGACATCGGGATGAGAAACCAAAGGGAACTCTGCCGCGTGCGCATCGAAAATCTCGATTGGGAAAATCGCGTGATCTTCGTGCCGGAGAGCAGAACACCGGAAGGCCGACGACTTGTTCCGATGAGCCGTCGCGTCCTGGAGCTCTTGCGTACACGGTAGCCGGCTGTGCCTCTCGAAAACCTCAAAACGTCTGAGGGGAAGGGAATTATACTTTCTTTAATTCTCCTCCGATGCCCATTTCTCTCACGATGTTCCTGGCCACCCTGTCCTCGATTTTCAGTTCGCACGCGGCCCTTCAGCTGGAGAACTTGGCTCTGCGCCACCAAATCGGCGTGCTTCAGCGTTCCACGAGAAGATGTCCCAGGTTGACTCCCGTGGACCGCCTCGTGTGGGTCTGGCTGTCGCGGGTGTGGAGCGGCTGGCGCTCGACGCTGGCCATCGTTCAACCCGAGACCGTCCTTGCCTGGCATCGTGCTGGCTTCCGCCTTTTCTGGACTTGGAAGGTCCAGTGTGGCCGACCGGGACGACCCGTCGTTTCTCGCGAGATTCGCGATCTGATCCGCCGGATGTGC
>Ga0210399_10001657_pt1 | contig 17430 bp, 9 predicted proteins | sample IncBWC14MmetaG_FD_150865 | JGI IMG/M metagenome (GOLD analysis project Ga0210399, IMG submission 150865) | Forest soil microbial communities from Barre Woods Harvard Forest LTER site, Petersham, Massachusetts, United States - Inc-BW-C-14-M | ecosystem: Environmental > Terrestrial > Soil >...
GGCCGCGGCAGCGCGAGCACGACTTCCTCCAGGCCACTCGGGAGTGCCAGGGAATCGGTCTCCGGAGTTCCAGGAAAATCGCGCTGCAGCGCGACGATCGTAACCGCGCCGTTCTCGAAGATCTTGGTTTCTATGTGGTCCGCGACGGAGCCGTCGGCGCGAAGGAGAGGGAAGCGCGGCCGTACGCCGGCGGCCTCGAGGATCTCCACGGCAGGCGGCGTGCTCTGCCGATCACGATGATCGGCGAGAGGCAAATAGATCGCTTTGCCCTTGCCAAAGGCAAGGCTGGTTGTCGAGTGGGTGACCGGGTCGGGGAAAACCTCCGTAAGCAGCGGCCTGGCCAGTCTTCGACCGTGCTCGTCGAAAAGGCCCGGCTCGCCCGCGGCGAGGGCGATGCCGCCACGCTCGACGAAATCTCTGATCTCCTTGGCCTCGGCCGCCGACAACGCGATCGTGTGCGGCAGCATCAGGATCCGGTAATCGCCGCTCCGCAGGTCGCCGCGCCCGATATCTGCGCCGGACAAAAATCGGTGCTGCAGCCCCCGATGCTCGACCAGGCGGGCGAAATCTCGCGTAGCGGTTCTAATCGCATTATCCTTATATTCGGCGCTTGCGTCGCGTTGGCTCCAATCCTCGCCTGTGGTCTTGCGATCGAGCAGCCATTGCACCCGCATGCTCGCTGGTGAGTAGAGCACTCCAACTGGGTCGATGTGGCGGCGGCTGTTTATCAGCAGCGCCCCGAGCCCGCCGCGCAGTTCAGCAAAAAAGGGACCGGCCTCACGCCCCCATTCGCCGACTTGGCCGTTCTCGTCGACAAATTCATTTTTCTCGTCCCACAAGATTAGCCCGCGAAAGCCACGCAATGTTTCGTGCCAGAGGCGGTGGTTCTCGTACGGGCCGTGTCCGCCCGAGGTCAGGAGCATGATCAGCTTGGGGTTGAACGAGCGCACCATCCCGACATTGTCGCCAAAATCATAAATTTCCATTGCGTCGACGCTGGTCGCAAGGCGGGAATAGTCATAGCCGCCCCAACCAGGGATTTGGGCGCCTTCGATCGCCGCTTTCGCCTCGGGGTCGGCGGCATGGACGGCCGTGGTGCCCCTTTCGATCGCCCGTGCGAAAGCCACGTCCATCCATTCCTTGAAATCCGCCCATGCGGCGAAATTCCCATCCGACCGCTGCAGCGCTTCGCGGGTGGTCATCGGCATGACCTCCTCCCACCGGCTAAAACCAGAGCCCCACTCCTGGTTGAGAGCATCTAGGCCGCCATAACGCTCCTGCAACCAGTCGCGCATCCCGGTCAGGGAAGCCTCGGAGACGTCGAAATCCCAGAACGCCGCCAGATCGGCAATCCCGGGTTCGTCCCCCAGGTTGTAGAGGAGCGGCCGGTAAGGCTGCAGGCCCCGGACGTTGCGGATCAGGCGCGCGCTCACCGCTTCGAGCCAATCCCGGTCGGAAAGGCTGGGTTCGCGAATCAGGGCCGTGGGGTCGAGAGGATTTTCCCAATAGCGTTTCTTAGTTTCGAGGAAACGCCAATTGACCGGCCGGTCGCCCGACCACCTGTGATAGGAAGAATAGAAATCGGTCGCGATGTTTTCGAGGTAGAAGCGCAAATCGGCGTCGAGCAGAGGCTCGATCCACTTCGGCACAAAATTGTGCGATGCATGGTCGATCGGCAGCATCCCCGCCGTAACCCCCAGCCGCTTCAGGGCAGCGTACCCGGCCCGATCCTGCACCTGCCACATGATGATTTGAAAATCCCACCACGGGATATCGGATGGCGAAGCGACGAACGATCCCGTTTCTCTATTTTCGCGGCGGAATTTGTTGCCGAGTTGGTCGACGCCGTCGAGGGAGAGATCGACGGTGAGCAGGTTCTTCATCGTCACGGCTCGGCGGGCGTCCAGCGAGAATCCCACTTTCGGCGCATCCGCCAGCTCGAACGAAATGCGCCGCCGCTCGACGAGGCGCCCGTCGACATCGTTCCAGTCGACATCGAGAAACCCCGATCCGGTAGCCGGCTGCTCAAAACGATAGACGAGCTCGATCGGCTGGTTTCGTTCGACGGCCTGCGGCACCACGAGCTGATCGGCACCGGCCGGTCCGCCCAGCCAATCGCCGAAGATCAGCAATAGCGCAGCGGCTCTGACGGACGCTCTAAATTTGCTTCGCTCGGCTGCCATCGCTTCCATCTCTCAGGGCATTAGACGCTGTCATTGCGGCATAATCGAGCCTTTGCCAGCCGTCCACGCAAGGGTGATCGATGGCGGGCCTGCGGCGCTCGCGCTTGACCGGGAGCGGCCGAATTGGGTAGAAGCGGCCGCAAAGCCGGCTGCGTCAGTCGTTGCAAATTTGGGTTGGGTTGAGGTGTGCCATGGCACGGAGATGCGCAGTCACCGGGAAGGGCGTTCAGGTCGGCCACAATGTCAGCCATGCCAACAACAAGACGAAGCGGCGCTACCTGCCGAACCTGCAACAGACCTCGGTCCTTTCGGATGTCCTCGGCTCCCTACGGCTGCGCATCACCGCCGCGGCAATCCGCACGATCGAGCACAAGGGGGGCATCGACGCCTTTCTGCGCGACACCCCCGACCGGAAGCTGTCGCCGGAGATCCGCCGACTGAAGCGCCGGGTAGCGGCGGCATCCGCCCGCAAGAGCGGCTAAGCGCGGGCGGGCCCAACGGTCCGCACGACAAACTCTCGAGCCGAAGACGCTCGAGGATGAGCCCCGTGCTTCCGAGAACTGGTGAACTTTCCTCGGATGGCGCTGTTTCGTCAGTATGCGCGGCTCATCCTATTATCATGCAGAGGCCGACCACGCCCGGCGACTGGCGGACATAACCGCCCAGCCGAACGTGGAGGAAGTCTTGCGGCGTGTTGCGGAAGAATTTGATCGCCTCGCGGATGATTTCGCGACTGGTGAAGTCGATTTACACTATCCCGAGATTCGGGAACATTCGTGAAGCGTCGGGCGTTAGCTTTACAGCTTCGTCACCCGACGAAGCTTGCTTTCGACCGGGAGATCCGGATGGAACACGACCTTGTGTTGACGCGTAAGGATGGTTCTGCGAGGCATTTTCGCATTTACGGTCGGTCCGCACCGAACGTCGGAGACATAGTTACTCTGCCGATCGACGGACAGTTGGTTAAAACGTGCATAGGGCAGATCAACGGTGTGACCTCATCGCGAGCAGAGGCGTCATCGCAAGCAGAGATAGTTCAACCAGTCGATCATATCGACGCCGCTGAGTTCGAGGAGGTCTAACCGGCAACGCCCGGGTGGCGTCGGACGGTATCTTCTCTTTCGACAGCCCGAGCGGGCTGTTTCGACGACGACACCCGGGCGTTGGCAGCAACAAATGTCTCATAGTACCCGTGATTGTAGAGTGGATAAGCGGAGCGGCCGCAGGAATAACATGTTTTAATTGCCGTTTCCGTTTGGGGGCGGGATGCGGGTTCGCTGGATCTTGATGACGATCGCGTTGGCTATGGCGCTGGTCCTCGGACCACCTGCCTACGCGGATCTGAATTACCGTGTCGAGATTACCGGCGCCGAGGATAGCGAACTCGCCGATCTCTTGGACAGCGTCTCTGAGTTGAAGACGCTCGAGGACAAAGTGCCGGCTTCCGAGGAGGCGCTGCGCCGCCGCGCCGACCGCGACCTCGGCCGGCTCGCCGATGCCGCGCACAGCCTCGGCTATTGGGATGCGGAATTCTCTTACGACATCGACACCGAGGCCGAGCCGGCAAAGGTAGTGGTAACGGTCAAGCCGGGTCCGCTCTACCACGTCGCCGCGGTCAAGATAGTGGGCTCGGACGGGCAGTCTCTATCGATCCCTCAGGACGAAAAGAAGCTGCCGCTCAAGCCCGGTGATCCGGCGCGCACTGCTCCGGTGGTGGCAGCCGAGACGACGCTCCTGGCGGCGCTCGGGGATAGCGGCCATCCCTTTGCCAAGGTGGAGAACCGGCGGGTCGAGATCGACCGCGACACCCAGACGATGGACGTGACCTATATGCTCGATCCCGGGCCGGTAATGCGCTTCGGCCCGCTCGCGATCGAGGGGCTCGAACGGCTCGATCCGGTCTATGTCGAGGGCCGCCTGCGCTGGCAGCGCGGCGAGATCTACGACGCGAGCAAGGTCGAGGAAACGCGCCGCGCGCTGATCGAAACCGGGTTGTTCAGCACCGTGCGGATCACACCGACGGTTGATCCCCAAAATCCCGACGATGCGCGGATGACGATCGAGCCCACCGAGCGGTTGCATCGCACGATCGGCGCCGGGGTTGCCTACAACACCAGCCAGGGCATCGGTGCCCGCGCTTTCTGGGAAAACCGCAATCTGTTCGGCGGTGCCGAATATCTGCGGCTTTCCGCCGAGGCGGGCCAGCAAATCGCCGGCTTTAGGGCCAATTTCCGCCGTCCCGATTTTCTCGCGATCGACCAGGATTTCCTCGCGACCGCCGAGATCGCCAATGACGAGCCGGTCGCCTATCACAGCCGGCGCGTGATCGCCACGGGCGGGCTCGAGCGCCGTTTCGACCACCTGTTGACCGGTGGCGTCGCGCTCGAAGCCGACAAGGCGAACGTGGTCCAGCTCGCCAACGTCAATCCGTTCACTGCCGCGCAGCGCACCCAGCATTACACGCTGGTCGGCTTGCCGGCCTACGTAAAACTCGACAGAACCGATAATTTGCTTAACCCGACAACCGGCTATCGCGCGCAGCTCTCCGTCAGACCGGCCCACACCTTCGTCGGGTCGAATTTGACTTTCGTAACAAATCTGGTCTCGGGCAGCGCCTATTGGGCGCTGGGGCCCGAAGACCGTGCTGTCCTCGCCGGCAAGCTGGCACTCGGCTCGCTCGCCGGCGCCCCGCTGGCGCCGCTTCCAGCCGACCAACGGATATATGTCGGCGGCGGCGGATCGATCCGCCCCTATGGCTATCAGATGGCCGGACCGCTGGATATCGGCAATGTACCAATCGGCGGGAGATCAAGTCTGGCGCTTAACCTGGAAGCCCGGATCAAGATCACCGACACCATCGGCATCGTCCCTTTCGTCGATGCTGGCAGCTATTACGAGAGCCCCGTGCCGCAGCTCGGCCGCACCCTTCTCTATGGGGTGGGGTTGGGTCTGCGCTACTATACTGCGTTCGGGCCGCTTCGGCTCGACTTGGCGACCCCGCTGCATAAGCGCACCGCTGACTCGCCGATCCAGGTCTACATCAGCCTCGGACAGGCCTTCTGATGCGCGCGGTATCACGACTGTTTCGCTGGTTGGGCATAACGCTCGGCTTGCTGATCGTGGTCCTCCTCGCGGCTTTTGCCCTGCTGCAGACTCAACCGGCGAAGTCTTGGCTGGAGAGGACCGTCGCCCAAAGCGTGAGCAGTCCGGATTTCGCCGTCACCATACAAGGGCTCGACGGGTTCGTGCCGTTCCGTCTGAAGGTCGAGCGGATCGACATCGCCGACCGCGACGGCCCCTATCTTAGCCTGCACGATTTCGGGCTTGACATCGCGGCCGCCGCGTTGCTGGCGGGGCGGTTGCATATCCGGTCGCTGCGCTTTGCTGCGATCGATATGGCGCGATCCTCTACCGCGCCGTCGACGACGCCCTTTACCGAATACCTGAAGGTTCCGCGTCTCCCCGTCGGCGTCATTCTCGACCGGCTTTCGATCGGCCGCCTCGCGCTCGCTCCGGCGGTGCTGGGCGAGGGTCTTGTCGCAACGGTGGAAGGGAGTGCCCGGCTCGTGGGCGAGAGGGCAGAGGTCGCGCTCGATATCCACCGCACCGACGACTCTGCCGGGAATATCGTATTGGCGATGGAGCTTGCCGGAGAACCCCCGGTCTTGAAGCTTCGGCTCGCGGCGCGCGAGCCTACCGGCATGCTGCTCGACCGGTTGCTCGGACGCACCGACCGTGCGGCGCTCGCGCTGTCGGTCGACGGAACCGGGCCGCTCGCCGATTGGCACGGGCGGGTCGCCGCCTCCGCCGGCACGCTCGCTCATTTCGATTTGGATGTAACGCTCGCCGTCACCGCCCAGACCGTCCTCGGGCTGTCCGGCACGGCCGCACTGGCTCCGCTCCTCCCGGCGGGGTTCGCGTCGCTCGTTGGCGACCGCATTGCGCTCTCGCTGCACGCGACATTCGCCGATCGGATCGTGGTTGATCCGCTGTCAATCGAGATCGCGGCGGGGAAATTGGCGGGCGATGCCGCCTTTGGCGGCGCCGAGAACGCGGTTGCAGCGCACTTCCGGGCAGATGTGCCGGAGCTCGCGCCATTTGAGGGCTTGCTAGAGTCGCAACTCAACGGCTCGGCTTCCCTCTCGGCCGCGGTGACCGGCACGGAGAGCAGCCCCGCGATCGAGCTGGATTTGTCGGGGAGCGGGATCCGTCTCGGCTCCGCGGGAGCGGACCATATCGCGGCGAAGGTTTCGGCCAAGCCGACCGGCGGCCTCGACAGCCCGGACACGCGGATCGAATTCGCGGGACAGGGTCGGGTCGAAGGGATCGTCACGCCCGAGGGAGTGGCCGTGCCGCCGGAGCTCGGCCGCGACATCGACTGGTCGGTCACCGCGATTGCCGCCCGCGACGGCAGCGCCGTCGATTTGACCCACCTCTCCGCCAAAGGGGCCGGCCTCGCGCTTGCCGGCGCGGGCCAACTCACCGAGGGCGGGCAGGCAATTGAGGGTGGGGTGCAGTTGTCAATTGCCGACCTCCGGCCTTTCTCCGGCCTCGCCGGTCACCCACTCTCGGGCTCGGTCGAGCTTGCGGTCGATGCCGCCAGAGAGGGCGCGGCCGGGTTCAAAACAAGCGTCCGCGGTTCCGCGAAGGGCTTGCGGACCGGGATCGCAGCCGGCGACGCACTACTCGGCGATGCAGTGACGATGACTGGCTCCTTCCAGCGGAACTCCGCAGGGGCGCTGGTCGTGGACCAGCTCGCCATCGCGGGTGCCGCGGCGAGCCTGTCGGGCGATGCGCGGTTCGATCCCGCCTCGAACCGCCTCGCCGCGGCGCTGGCGCTAAAGCTGCCGCGGTTGAAGGCACTTGGCGCCGCGCTCGGCAGCGAAATGGCTGGCGAATTATCAGCCCATTTCAATGCCGAAGGAGCGCTCGATCATCTGCGGTTGAAGGGCGAGGTCGAAGGCGCCGACATCGCCTCCGGCGGAGCAAGGATCGAGCGGCTGCGGCTCGCCGGCGAAGTCGCCGACCTCGCCGAGCCAAAGGCCGCGCTCGACGGCACTTATCGGGCCTATGGGCTCGACGGGTCATTGACGCTGTCGGCGGAGCAAAAAGGGAACGCCGAGCTGGTATTCCCGCGTTTCCGCCTGACCGCAGCGGACAGCGCGATCGAGGGTAGCCTGCGCGTCGCTCTGGATACGGGGCTGATGCGAGGCTCTATAACCGGCCGGATACCCGATCTCGGGCGATGGTCCAAGCTCGCCGGAACGCCGCTCGGCGGCAGGCTCGAGTTAGGCGCCGGGCTCGAGGCACGCGGCGGTCAGTTCCTCGATCTCTCGCTGACCGGAACGCGGCTCACAGCCGGCGCCGCGTCCTCCCGAATCGGGATCGGCCGCGTCGAGCTGACGGGACGGTTCGCGGACATCCTGCGCGCGCCGTCGGGAGCGGGGCGTTTCTCACTGACCTCGGCGAATTTCGGTACAGGTGAACTCTCCACCGCAACATTGGCGCTCGACGCCCCGCGACCTGGCCGCTTCGCATTCCAAGGCGATGCCAAAGGCAAGCCGTTGACAGTGGCGTTCGCCGGTGAAGCCGGGCTCGAACCCGGCCGGGTCGACCTGCGTCTCAACCGGCTTGCCGGCTCGCTTGGCAGCGACCGGCTGTCTCTCGATCAACCGCTCGTGCTGTCGAAGCGCGGCGCCGACCTTGGTTTTTCCGGCCTCGCCCTGGATTTCGGGACCGGCCGGATCACCGGCAGCGGCGGCTTGCGGGGTCAGTCGCTATCGCTAACACTCAATGCCGCGAATTTGCCGATCGCCTCAGCCGGCAAGCTCCTGGGCTATCCCAAAGCGCGCGGCAGCCTGACCATCGCCGCGACGCTCGGCGGCACGCTGCGCGCGCCGCAAGGTCATTTGTCCGTGAACGCGCGCGACCTCACCCTCGCTGCCTCGAAAAATTCGCAGCTACCGAGCCTGGGGCTCGGCGTCGACGGTAATTGGAACGGGCGGAGCATCGATTTGAAAGGGCAGGTCACCGGCCTCAGAGGAGACACGATCAGCTTGGCCGGCTCAGCGCCACTGTTGCTGACGCCATCACCGCTCGGGATCTCGGTGCCGCCGGAAGGCCGGTTGAGCCTGCAGCTCCAGGGCGCCGGGCAGCTCGAGCACCTTGCCGACCTGCTGCCGCTCGGTGAGGACAGAATGAGCGGCCGCTTCGCCGCCGATGTTGCGGTTGGCGGCACGGTCGCGGCTCCGGCGGCAAATGGTCGCCTGAGGCTCTCCGACGCGCGCTACGAGAATTTCGCGACGGGAGCGGTTCTGACCAAGATGCAGGCCGATCTCGTCGGCGATCGCGACCGCTTCACTCTGACCTCGTTTTCGGCCGGAGACAGCGCGAGCGGCAGCCTCAAGGCGCAAGGCAATGTCGCACTGAGGGGCGCCTCCGGGCCGACTGCCGAGCTCTCTGCAACATTGGCCAATTTCCGTGTCGCCGCGCGCGACGAGGCGGTCGCCACGGCGAGCGGAACGGTGTCGATCGTCGGTCCCCTGACCGCGCCGAAGGTTACAGCGCCCCTCACTGTCAATCGTGCCGATATCAACCTCCCGGAAAGCCTCCCGCCAAAGGTCGTCGTGCTGAAGGTCGTCGAGACCAACAGCAAGACCCGGAAGCAGCCGCCACCCGAGCCGGCGAACCAGCCACCGGCGCTTCCGGCGATGCTCGACATCACTATCGACATGCCCGGCAACATCTTTGTGCGCGGCCACGGGCTCGAGAGCGAATGGCGCGGCAAGCTGACGATTTCCGGGACCAGTGCCGCCCCCGTGATAAATGGCTCACTCGAACAGATCCGCGGCAGCGTCGATCTGCTGGGGAAAACCTTCACAATAACTCGCGGTGCGATCACCTTTGACGGTAGCCCGAACCTCGACCCTGTTCTCGACATCATCGCCGAGGCGAGTGCCGCCGACATCACAGCGCAAGTCATCATCGGCGGTTTTGCCTCGGCGCCGACGGTCACGCTGAGCTCGACGCCGGTCGTACCGCAAGACGAGATCCTCTCGCGAGTGCTGTTCAACCGCGGGGTCGGCCAGATCACTGCCGGCGAGGGGCTGCAGCTGGCCGCCGCGGCCGCCACCCTCGCAGGCGGCGGTCCTGGTGCCCTCGACCGCCTGCGCGGGGGTCTCGGTCTTGATTGGTTCAAGTTCGGCTCGGGCCCGACCGGGCCGACGACCGGGACCTTGAACCCGAGGGCGGCGAGCGGCAGCGCGGCGGGCGGCACGGCACTGAGCGCCGGGAAATACATCGCCCCGGGGGTTTCCGTCGGGGTCACCCAGGGCATCTCGCCGCCGACGAGCAAGGTCACCGTGGAGATCGAGGTGCGCCCGCATTTGACGATCGGCGGAGAGGCCGGTCAGTCGGGCAGCACCGGCATCGGCATCAACTACAACTACGATTACTGATCGGTCACTCTTTGGTGATCGGCCCTTGCCGAACGATAGCCGAGGCTGGAAATTGCTTTGGCCAAAGGGACAGACCCCACGGGAGGAAGCTGTGGATATCGTCGAAGCGGGGTTGGAAGGGTTGCTGCCGCGGTCGCAATGGTCGCGTCGCGGGTTTGTCATGACGTCGCTCGCTACCGGGTTCGCGTTATCGGTGCAGCCGGTCTCAGCGCAGACGATCACAACCGACCCGAACGGCCTCGATGCCGGCGAGGTCAAGGTACCGGTGGCAGACGGAGCGATGCCCGCCTATCGGGCGATGCCGGCGCAGGGCGGGCCGTTCCCGACTGTCCTGGTGGTCCAGGAGATCTTTGGCGTCCACGAGCACATCAAGGATCTTTGCCGGCGGCTAGCGAAGGCCGGCTATTTCGCTATCGCCCCCGAGCTCTACGCGCGGCAGGGCAAACCGGCCGAGATCAGCGACGTCCAGGAGCTTATCAAGACGATCGTGTCCAAGGTGCCGGACGCGCAGGTGATGTCGGACCTCGATTCGACGGTCGCCTTCGCCAAGGCGTCCGGCAAGGCCGATACGGCCAAGCTCGCGATCACCGGGTTCTGCTGGGGCGGCGGGATCGTCTGGCTCTACGCCGCCCACAACCCGGCGCTCAAGGCCGCAGTGGCCTGGTACGGCCCGATCGACCGGCCGCGCACCGAATTGCGTCCGAAATATCCGATCGACCTCGCCGGCGATCTGAAGGCACCGGTGCTCGGGCTCTACGGCGCCGCCGATACCGGTATCCCGGTCGACACGGTCGAGAAGATGAGGGCCGCGTGCAAGGTGGCGAATAAGACCTGCGAGATCGTGATTTATCCCGATACGCCGCATGGGTTCAATGCGGACTACCGGCCGAGCTACCGGGCGGAGCAAGCCAAGGAGGGCTGGGCGAAGATGCTCGCCTGGTTCAAAGACCACGGAGTCGCCTGAAATTCGGCAGTCGCCGACGCCCGGCCGGCCGTAGCCCGCTGCCGTGCGGGGATCTCTATGCCAGGCCTTTGGGCACCGATCGTTGCTCTCGCCGGAATGACCGCTGGGATGAACGCGTCGGCCGATCCGGTTCTGCGGAACGTATCCGGGTTCGATCCAAGCTTGCTGGTGGGCAAGACTTGTCAGGGGTATTCAATTCCGGCAGAAGGCGCCAGGGTAGTCAGGGTGCTTTGCAGCTTCGCTTCGCTGTCAACGGGGATGTTCTCACCGCTCATTTTTGGCGGCGGCTCGGCCAGTCGGCGTACAGCCGAGCGGCCATGCGATCACCCAAGCCGGACAGAGTGGCGACGCGACTGGGCTTGATTACTTAGGAGAAGTGGGCGGCTTGACGGTAACCGGCAGCACGGTCCGGTATGTTGATCCCACCGGCGGAAAGGTCCAATTAACCTATGACAACGGACGCCTGTTGGGGCGGAGCGATCCGAGAGGCGGCACCGAGTGGAGGATGACACGGGCGGCCAATGTGACGATGGTCTGCCGCTGATCGGGTCTTTCCCGCGCCGTGCGGGAGGAGCGCGCTGAACCTCGCGGCATCATTGTTCGACGTGGCCGCCCGACAGCCACAGCTCCAAGCGGTCAGCGACGGCGTCCATGCCTGGACCTACGGGGAGTTCGCCCACCGGATATCGCGCATCGCGGGCGGGCTCCAAGCCCACGGCCTCGAACCCGGCGACCGCGTCATGCTGTGCATGGAGAACTGCGCTGAGTTCCTGGAGATGCTGTTTGCCTGTTGGGCCGCCGGGCTTTGCGCGGTGCCCGTCAATGCGCGGCTGCACGCCGCCGAGGTCGCGCACATCGCGCAGGATTCGCGCGCCCGCCTGCTCGTCGCCACACCCGGGCTCGCCGCCAGCCTCGCCCCGCTCGAGCAGGCGGTGGAGACATTGTCGGCGATCATCGCGACTGTCGGCGACGGCTACGCGGCACTCCTCGATCGGGGGACGCCGCTGCGGCCCGTCGCGGGCTCACCCGCCGACCGGGCGTGGCTCTTCTACACGAGCGGGACCACCGGCAAGCCCAAGGGAGCGGTTCTGACGCACCGCAACCTGCTCTTCATGAGCCATTGCTATTACGCCGACATCGACGCGCTCGACGAGCGCGACACCTGTCTCCATGCCGGTCCGCTGTCGCACGGCGCCGGGCTTTACGCCTTGCCCCATCTGCTGCGCGGCGGGTACCAGGTCGTCCTCCCGCATTTCGACGTCGAGGCGATCATCGACGCGGTGCGGCACCACTCCAGGGTCTCGATGTTCGCGGCCCCGACGATGCTGACCCGGCTGGTCCACGCCCCGGCGGTCGCCGCCGCCGATCTCGCCAATCTGCGCACGATCTTTTACGGCGGCGGGCCGATGTATGTGGCCGACCTCGAGCGCGCGTTGGGGCTCTTCGGCCCGCGCCTCTACCAGCTTTACGGTCAGGGCGAGTCGCCGATGACCATCACCGGGCTCGACCAGCGGATGCACGCCAACGTGGCCCATCCTAATTGGCGCGAGCGGCTCGGCTCGTGCGGCGTGCCGCGCACCGGCGTCCTCGTCAAGGTCGTCGACGATCGCGATCGCGCGCTGCCGGCCGGCGAGGTCGGCGAGATCGTCACACGCAGCGACTGCGTCATGGAGGGCTATTGGGAGAACCCGGAAGCCACGGCGGACACCTTGCGCGGCGGCTGGCTGCATACCGGCGACCTCGGCAGTTTTGACGAAGCCGGCTTTCTGACCCTGCGCGACCGCTCGAAGGACATGATCATCAGCGGTGGCAGCAACATCTATCCGCGCGAGATCGAGGAGGTGCTGCTGCGCCACCCCGACCTTGTCGAGGCCTCGGTGGTGGGGCGCCCGCATCGCGAATGGGGCGAGGAGGTGGTGGCCTTTGTCGTGGCGCGCCCCGGGGCCGCGGTCGCCGCCGAGGCGCTCGACCGCCTGTGCCTGGACCACATCGCCCGCTTCAAGCGCCCGCGTCACTACCGCTTTGTCGACGCCCTGCCGAAGAACAATTACGGCAAGGTGCTGAAGACCGAGCTGCGCGGGCGGTTGAGTGAAGAGGCGCCGTCAGCGCGACAATAGCCGGTCGACCCAGCGCAGCAGCCGCTCGCCGGGTGGCATATCATCGGGCGGCGCGGCGCGCTCCTCGACCGGCACGCGCGGCGCCATCCGCCCGGCTCTCGGCGGCAAATATTTGTTGACCGGGCGGTAGCCGAGCTCGGGCAGGAGATCCCCGCCGTGGCGCTGCGCCACCATCTGCGAGACTTTCGAATCGGGGTCGCCGAGATCGCCGAAATGGCGGGCGCTGACCGGGCACACCATGACGCAGGCCGGCAGCTGGTCCTCTTCTGCCAGGTTGTCGTTGTAGATCCGGTCGATGCACAGCGTGCATTTCTTCATGACCCCCGCATCGGGGTCGAATTCCCGCGCGCCATAAGGGCAGGCCCAGGAGCACAGCTTGCAGCCGATGCAGATCGCCTCGTTGACCAGCACAATCCCGTCCTCGGCGCGTTTGTAGGAGGCCCCGGTCGGGCACACGGTAACGCAAGCCGGCTCCTCGCAATGCAGGCACGATTTGGGGAAATAGACCGTTCGCGCACCCTCGCCGTCGCCTTCCTCGAAGGCGTGGACGCGGTTGAACCAGACGCCCCAGGCGCCCGCACCATAAGGGTTGAAATCGGGCAGCGGCCCCATGTGGCCGCTGGTATTCCACTCCTTGCAGGCCGTGGCGCAGGCTTGGCAGCCGACGCAGATGTCGAGGTCGATGACGAGCCCGAGCTTCTTGCCGTCCGGCCGCGGCTCCGGCAGCGAGGTCATTGCGACGCCTCCCTGAGCTCAGGGACAAAATTCCGATCGGTGCCGTCAACTGCGGCGCTCATCGCGTAAAATACCTTGTGTATCAAACACCTAAAAGATGACATCGAGGGCAACTCTGGATATTCAGCAGGGAGCCAAAGCGGGGCTCTGAGGGAGGGAGCAGGGAGGCGCCGCTTCACGATCGGATCGGTCGATGCTCCCCCTCCCAGATCGGCATAATATACACTACACCCCGATCGTGGCGCTAGGATGGCGGCGGAGGGGCGACACCGGTTTCGTCTCACCAAGAGGTTACGCATGACAGCCCAGGACAGCGCCCTGCCCGACGAGGAGCGCGCGATGCTGGAGCGCGCGCGGGCGCTGATCCCGCTCCTCGCCGAGCGCGCCCCGGCCGCCGCCGCCGCACGGCAGCTGCCGCCCCAGACCATCGCCGAGTATCACGCGGCCGGCATTCTGCGCATCCTGCAGCCGCGGCGCTTCGGCGGCATGCAAGGCCGGTTCAGTCTGTTCTCGCGGATCGTCGAGGAGTTGACCTATGGCTGCGCGTCGGCGGCCTGGGTCTACGCGGTACTGGCCGAGCATCAGTGGATCATCGCCCAATATCCGGAGGAGGCGCAGATCGATGTCTGGGGCGAGGACCCCGAGGCCGTCGCCGCGTCCTCGCTGGCGCCGCGCGAGGCGGCGCGGCCTGTGCCGGGCGGCTGGCGGCTGAGCGGCCGCTACCCGTTCTCCAGCGGCTGCGACTATGCGCAATGGGCGATCATCGGCGCCTTTCTCGGGGAGAAGGGCGATCCCCGACACATCGCCTACCTGCTGGTGCCGCTCGCCGAGGTCGAGATCGTCGACGACTGGCAGGTGCTCGGCCTCCTCGGCACCGGCAGCAAGTCCTTGGTCCTACACGACGTATTCGTCCCCGAGCACCGCAGCGTGATGGTCAGCGATCTCTTCGCCGGGACGCCGCCGGGTGCCTTGGTGCATCCCGACTATCCGGTATTGCGGGCACCTCGCGGGTTCCTGGTGTCCTATTCGCTGCCGCCGGTCGCCATCGCGCTCGGCCGCCGCGCGCTCGACATCGCCTGCGCTTCGCTGTCGCGCCGGGTGTCGCGCGGGGTGACCAGGCTAGCCGAGTCCGAGGTCGTCCAGATGGCGATCGGCGAGGCCGCCGCCGCGATCGACGTGGCGACCCTGCTGCTCCACACCGGGCGCGAGTCGAGCACCGCCGCGGTCAGCTCCGGCCGCAAGATCACCGAAGCCGAGGCCGTGCGCGCCCGCCGCGACATGGTCTACGCCCAGCACCAGGTCGCCTGGGCGCTCGAGCGTCTGTGCGAGCTCGACGGCGCCCGCTGGGTCTACGACAGCGACGCGCTCGGCGCCATCCACCGCGACGTAATGACCATCCTGACCCACCACGCCGCCAGCCGCCAAGCCGCGATGGCCCCCTACGGCAAATTGCTGCTGACCCGTGTGGGTGGGTGAGCACCAAAGCGCGATGAGGAATGGTCGTTTCGAGGCGGTCGGGTACCATTTTGAGCAAGAGTCTGCTGCGGAAATCGCGCCCATACGAGACGTAGCTCTCTGCCGGCGGGCGGCGGAGTAGCCCATAGCTGCGTGAGCCATCACCGGTTCGCGTCCAGCTCCAGCGCTTTAGAACCCAGTCACGGTCCGGGACAAAGTTTGGCGTCATCGCCGCCGGCGAGGGCGATATGTACCCGCGCTTCGGCACGACGATGTAGTGGGACACCGCGGCCGGCCAAACCGTTCTCGAAGCCGCCGGCGGCCGCGTCGAGACCCTGGCGGGCACCCCCCTCATCTACGGCAAACCCGGCTTCAAGAACGACGGCTTCATCGCCTGGGGCCGCCGCTCCTGATCCGGACGGCTCGCTACTGGGCGGCCACTTCCTCGGGGAACCCAGCGTTACGCACGCCTTGTATAATTGTCCGATCGTGCAGAAGCTGGAACTGCGGATTGCGGTACCACACAAAGCCCCGCACCCGGGCCACCGAGTTCATGTCCGGTTTCAGTCTGACCATTTCTGCCAGCTCGGCTCTTGCCGCCTCGGTCTCGCCCTTGAGGCCAAGAGCGCCAGCGAGCTTCAGGTGAACAAACCAAGAGGCCGGGTCGATCGCCTCCGCCTTTCGGAGCAAAGGCATCGCCTCATCGACTTGACCGAGGAGGAGATGGCACTTGCCTAAGGCCAAGTTTGCGGAGCTGTCGAGCGGACCGAGCTTCAGCGCTTTTTCGGCGTAAAGCATACACGGCTCCGGCTGACCCGCGAGCATAAAGGTCTTGGCCAGTTGGAGAATTGCCCACGCGTTGTTGCGATCGAGGGCTATCGCCGTCTCGAACTCGGCCTGTGCTTCGGCCTGCCGGTCCTGGACCATGCGGAGCGCCCCCATCGCCGCGTGCGCCATCGACCGGTTCCCGTCTCGCTCCAGCGCTTCGCGCAGCAACTTTTCGGCACGTTCTCGATTTTCTTGAACGGAAGTGCTGAACCCGGCTGTGACTGTCCTGTCAGCCAATATCAATGCGATTCCGATCCTCGCGTCTATGGAGCGCGGGTCGATCTCGAGCGCCCGCTCGAATGCATGCAGCGCTTCCAGTCGGTTGGCGACGGAGAATGGGCGATACCACCAAGCCCAGCCGCGCATAACGAGATCGCGGGCATCGGGATTGACCGAGCGCTCCTGCTCGATGCGCCGGGCAGCGTCCCGCACGAGTTCGACGTGCAGCGCCTGCGCGAGGCGTCCGGTGATCTGGCTTTGGGCTTCGCCAAGGTTACGACGATCCGTTTCGAACCGGTCCGCCCACACATGTGCGCCGGTTTCACCATCGATCAGTTGCACATTGGCCTGAACTTGATCACCCATCCGCCGCACGCTTCCTTCGAGGACATAGCGAACGCTGAGCTCATGGGCGACCTGCTTGGCGTCGATAGCTTTCCCCTTGTAAGTGAATGCTGTGTTGCGAGCGATCACCAGACTGTCGGGAACCTGCGAGAGATCGGTGGTCAGATCGTCTGTGATGCCGTCGACAAAATATTCCTGTTCCGGATCATTCGACAGGTTCGTGAAGGGCAGCACCACGATCGAGAGTCGCGGCGCGGCAGCGCTGGCAATAGCAGGGGCGGGCGAGCTCTGCGGACCGCCGGCCGCGGATACTTGGTTTGGGGCCGTTGACGAAGTCCCGTGAGGCCATACCCACCAGACCCCGGTCCCGAGAGCGACCGCGGCGATGACGCTCGCCACGATCAAGAAATGCTTTGGGCTGTGGCTGCGTCCGGGGCTTGTCTCCAGAAGCGCGGCGACGAGTGGCAGCGAAGCTACAGCCTTCGCATCCATTGCATAGACCCGCACCGGCCGCGCGATGTTCTTGACGCTTTGCTCCCCCAGGTCTTCGAAACTGTAGGGGAGCTTATCGCGAACGTGATCCCACACCGTGCCCGAGATGCAGATCCCGCCAGGCGCGGCCAGTGCTTCCAACCGTGCGGCGACGTTCACGCCGTCGCCGTAGATGTCGCCACCGTCGGCGATTACGTCGCCGAGATTGACACCGATGCGGAAAGTGATCCGCTTGTCCTCGGCAATGTCGGCATTGCGGTCGACCATCGCCCGTTGCATTTCGACGGCGCAGCGGACCGCATCGACAACGCTCGGAAATTCTACCAGCATCCCGTCGCCGGTAGTCTTTACGATCCGGCCGTGGTGTTGCTTGATCTTTGGATCGACGAGCTGGCGCCGATGCGCCTTGAGGCGCTCGAGCGTTCTTTCCTCGTCGGCTTCCATCAGCCGCGAATAGCCCACCACATCTGCCGCGAGGATAGCTGAGAGCCGGCGGCTGGTCGTGATTGTGTCGCGCGACGAGATGCTCCGGTCGGCGGTGGCGCGGTCGAATAGACCCGCGTGGGACATCTTGCCCCCTGTCGGCCCCATACCATCGGGGCAATCAAGTTATGCGCAACGGTAGAGGAATTTGT
>Ga0210399_10001658_pt1 | contig 17430 bp, 9 predicted proteins | sample IncBWC14MmetaG_FD_150865 | JGI IMG/M metagenome (GOLD analysis project Ga0210399, IMG submission 150865) | Forest soil microbial communities from Barre Woods Harvard Forest LTER site, Petersham, Massachusetts, United States - Inc-BW-C-14-M | ecosystem: Environmental > Terrestrial > Soil >...
GTTGAACGTCGCCCCGTTCGAGTCTGCTTACGCGACCCACTGAATCACGATGTAGGACCGTGGCGGAACTTCGAATCTTGTGCGCCCGTTTGCGGTAGATGGTCTGTCGAAGCTCTGCGGTTTGACTCGCTCCGGCGCATCGAAGCCGTTGACGGCCTTCAGGTCGCTCCCGGTCAATACCAGTGAATCCAGCACGCGGCTCTGCGGTTGGTCTTCCCAGAGCACTTCGATCGCATGAGCCTTCGACAAGTCCCGGTTGAGAATGAAGAGTGAAGTCTTGCCATCGTCGGTTGTCGCAACTGCATCGATGAAGGGGACCGCATCCAGGCCCTTCACGTCGTACGTGGGCGACTCGACCAATACGTTCAGCACCTTCCCGCGCGCATATTGCAGCGCCCATGCGTACGGATAGTAAATCGTCTGCCGGAAGAGCCCATTTTCGTTGGTCATGATGGGCGCGATCACGTTGATCAGTTGCGCCAAACACGCGAGTTTCACACGATCAGCATTTCGCATGAGGGTGTTGAGCATTCCGCCCACCAGCAGTGCGTCCTCAAGGTCGTAAATTTCCTCGAGGAGATGTGGAGCCTCTTTCCGGTGCCCATCCGCTGCGTCTCCGCCGCGCGCGCGATACCACACGTTCCATTCATCAAAGGAGAGCCAGAGCTTCTTGGGCGACCTCTTGTGCCCTCGCACCAGATCGCAGACAGCGAGCGTTTCGGCAATCTGACGATCCATCGTCAGGTTCATGGCCAGATACTTAGCGCTATCCCCGCCCGTTTCCCCGCCATTTCCGAGGTAACGATGCAACGACAGCCCGTCCACGTTCTCATAGCATTGCTCCAGAACCTCCCTGTCCCATTCCAGATAAGTCGGCATCAACGGACCGCTTGATCCACAGGCGATCAACTGTACGGACCGGTCCACATAGCGCATCTGGCGCGCCGTATCCTGGGCCTTCATGCCGTACTCGACTGCGGTCATGTGCCCGATCTGCCACGGCCCATCCATTTCATTGCCTAGGCACCAGTTTTTCACGTTGTAGGGCTCGGCATAGCCGTGCTTCCGGCGTAAGTCGCTCCACTGTGTTCCCTTGTCCACATTGCAGTACTCTAGAAGCGCGGCCGCCTGCTCCGGAGTTCCAGTTCCGAGATTAAGCCCCATGAGCGGCAGCGTTCCCACGGCCTTGCACCACTGCATGTACTCGTTGGTGCCAAACTGATTAGTGTTCATGGAGTCCCAGGCTTTATCGAGCACTCGCGGTCGATCCTGCTTCGGTCCCACCCCGTCGAGCCAGTTGTAGCCGGAGACGAAGTTACCGCCCGGATATCGAATGATGGGGACACCCAGAGTGCGCACCTCCTGCATCACGTCTTTGCGGAAACCGTTCGAGTCGGACAACTTTGATGCCGGATCATAGATCCCCTCATAAATCGCTCGCCCCAACTGCTCGAGGAATGAGCCGAACAAGTTTCGGTCAAGGGGAGAGATGCTGCGCCGACCGTCTATCAGAATGCGGGCGGTCTGATCTGCGGCTGACGATGTCTGCGCCGAGACAAGGCGCCCGAAGAAACTGCTGGAAGACAGCGCTACTGCGGCGGTGGAGGCCTGTTGCAGGAACTGGCGTCTCGACGGCATTGTTTTCATCCTCCCAGTTTGGTCCAGTCAACACAAAGTTCTGCTCGCATTTTGGATTCGGAGTAAACGATTACCCTAAAACCGCATTAATATACGACTTGGCGCGCTTGTGGGCAAGGAGAAGTGGCCGTTGCAAGAACTGTTACAGGAATGGGCGGGGGGCGCGTGCCATGCTTGGATTGTCCAATCCCCACGGCGTGTGCAATTCGAAGGCAAGGAAAACCCGAGGAACGATCATTGACAAAAAGGTACAAGACCCCTAGCCTCTCTTTGTAGTAAACGATTGCTCGTAATGGGAGAAAAAAAATATGCCGTCAGGGGCAGATCGTCGAACATTCCTCAAGGCAACGAGTGCCACTGCTGCGGGCGCCTGTGCCGCGAGCATCCTTCCGGCATGGGCCGTCGCCGACAAGAGCCTCGTGGCCGTGTCCACGCCTCTCACGACGTTTGCCTATGCCGATGTCCAGTTGTTGGATGGACCGATGAAACGGCAGTTCGAAGAAAACCACTCGCGGTTCCTGAATCTTGATGACGATCGCATGCTGAAGGTTTTCCGGCAGGTCGCCGGCCTGGCCGCTCCCGGAGAAGACATGGGCGGCTGGTACGACCTCACGGGGTTCAGTTTGGAAGGTAATGACTTCCACGGATTTATTGCTGGTCATACATTCGGGCAATACGTTTCCGCCCTTGCCCGGGCTTATGCGGTTACGGGCTCAGAGCCGACGAAGGCGAAGATCCACCGTCTGGTGAAGGGATACGGCGAAACACTGGATCCGAAAGCCAAGTTCTTCGTGGACTACCGTCTTCCAGCGTACACCTATGACAAACTCTCCTGCGGCCTGATTGACGCTCATGAATATGCCCACGATCCAATGGCGATGGATATCCATGAAAAATTGACACGCGCTATCGTGGCCTATTTGCCGGAGAAGGCGTTGTCACGCGCGGAAATGCGCTCCCGCCCGCATAAGGACACTTCTTACACATGGGATGAGACCTATACCCTGCCAGAGAATCTTTTCCTGGCATACCAGCGCAGCGGCAAGTCGTTCTATCGTGACGTTGCCAAGAAGTTCCTCGAAGATGACACCTATTTTGATCCGCTGTCGCAAGGCAACAATGTACTTCCCTTCGAGCATGCCTACAGTCACGTCAACGCGTTCAGTTCAGCGATGCAAGCCTACATCACCCTGGGAAGCGAAAAGCATCTGCGTGCGGCAAAGAATGGCTTCGACATGCTGGTGAAGACACAAAGCTTCGCGACCGGAGGATGGGGACCGAACGAGGCATTCGGCGAGCCAGGTACGGGGCAATTGGGCAACAGTCTCACGACGACTCATGCCAGCTTTGAAACTCCCTGTGGAGCTTATGGTCACTTCAAGATCACTCGCTATCTTTTGCGCGTGACAAAAGATGCGCGCTACGGCGACAGCATGGAACGCGTCCTCTATAACACGATTCTGGGGGCCTGGCCGATTCAGGCGGACGGAACCTCTTTCTATTATTCTGACTATGCAACGACCGGAAAGAAAGTCTGGTATGGACAAAAATGGCCGTGCTGCTCAGGGACATTTCCTCAACTTGCTGCCGACTATCACATCAGCACTTATCTTCGCGCGGTGGATGGCGTCTACGTGAATCTGTTTACGCCTTCCAGCGTTCAGTGGAGCGACGGAGGCGGGAAGTACGGCTTGAAGCAGGAAACGAAATATCCATTCGACAACAAGATTCAGATTCAGGTATCGGCCTCGTCGCCTAAGGAGTACACGCTATACGTGCGCATCCCGGAGTGGGCGACGCCCAGCCCGGTGCTAACCGTAAACGGGAAGCGAATCTCCAGTGAAGTTCAGCCAGGCACCTTCGCCAGCATTCGCAATACGTGGAAAGATGGTGACCGCGTAGAACTTGAGTTGCCTATGCCTCTGAGGCTCGAGGCAGTGGACGCAAATCATCCGGACATCGTGGCCCTAGTGCAGGGTCCAGTAGTATTGATGGCCGTGGGTGAGTCCCAGCCAACGTTCGAGCGCAATGCATTGCTTCAGGCAAGGGCGGCAAGCAACGCTACGGGAGACTGGCTGGCCAGTTCAGCGGATCAGCGAAGCATCACAATGCGACCGTTCATGATGATCGACAAGGAACCCTACAGCACCTACGTTCAGCTCAAATCCTAAGAGTATTTTCGTCCTGACCGCGGCCCCGGACAATCCCCTCCGGGGCTGCTTGTTTGGAGTCAGATCTATTTGGCCTGCGTATCCCCTTCGACCAGTTTGTAGCGATACTGTTCCCGCTCGTCATTCGTCGCCTGCTGACGAAGCAGCGCTAAGCGCTTCAAGAGCTCTGGGATTTGGTCCTTCTTATCAGTCTTCCTCAATGCCTGGATCAGGTGATACAGGGCGCTCTGATCCTTGGGATCAATTTCCAGAGCTTTGCTGCACTGGGCAGCAGCCTCAGGATACTGGCCAGACTGCAAATAGAGCTTTGCCAACACGCTGCGAGCTGGACCAAGCGCAGGACGAAAGGCGACAGCTTTCTTCGCCGAACGCATGGCTGTTTGAAAATCCGCGCTACCCGGCTCGGCCCCTCTCTGCGTGAGTATGTCCGCCTGCAAGTAGAGCAGGATCGGATCAGTTGGCTTGCCCGCCAGTTTTTCCTGCACCCCAGCCAGCGCACGATCCAAATCGTTCTGCTGCACGGCGGCCAAACCTTGCGCTGCGGCGCTAAGCGACTGGGTCGGATCGAGATCATAAGCCTTTTCAAAGTCCGCCTGGGCCTTGTCATATTCGGCAAGCTGCACGTAAAGCACGCCGCGAGCAAAATAGAGTGCTGCCGCCTTGGGCTGCAGATTGATACCTTCATTTACGACATTGATGCCAACCTGGAAAGACTGGTGAGCCGCGGACAAAATGGCGAAGTCCACGTACAGATTTGAGTCTCCCGGATGCAGCAGAATGGCTTGCCGCAGCGCATCGACTGCTTTTGTCGTGTCATGAGTGTCTTCATAGGCTCTAGAGGCAAGCTCTAGCGTCTCGGGATCAGCGCTGGTGCCGAGCAGCGGCTCGAGCGTGGCCAGCGCATCTTCAGGCTTGTGCGCCATTAATTGCAGAGAAGCCAAAACATGCCGCTCCCGCGGGTCGTCCGGATCGAGCACCAGCGCGCGCTGAAAGACGCCCGCCGCTTTGTCGATCTGTTTCAGTCTTACCAGACACGTGGCATAGGCGTGGAGTGCTTGCACTCGTGAGTCAAAAAGCGCAGCGGCCTTTTCAAAGTGGGGGACGGCAGCGCGGCAGTTTCCCTGCTGATACTCAAGTACGGCCAACATGCCGTGGCTGGTGACATCGCCAGGTCGCAATAGGAGAAGATGCCTCAGGAGGGGAATCCCCGCCGCGCTGCCTGCGTCATATTCGATCTGCGCAGCGCCTTGCAAAGCTAATACGTTGTCGGGCGAAAACTCCAGTGCCGCGCGGAACGATTTCAGGGCATCCTTTTTTCTGCCCAATCCCGAATAGGCTCTCCCTTGCATCGTCCACAGCCGGGCATCTCGGGGAGATTGTTGAAGTGCGGGACGGAGAAGTTCGAGGGCTTTCTCAAATTGCTGGTCCTGAAGTGCCGAGGCGATTGGCGGGAATTGATCACTCGCGCTTTGTGCGAATGCACCAGTTAGGACTAGCAATACTATAAGGGAAACATGACAACTACTTTTTCTTCTTCCCCCGTTTCGCCCCATCACCGGTCCTGCTCGGCTACTCTCGGTCACTCCCCTAATGTAATGCGAGATGCGCAGGCAAGCAAAAAAGCCCCGTCGTTGTGAAGCGGCGGGGCTGCGGGTGCGTGGCCAAATCGTTAAAACGTTATCTTGCCCCCGATCTGCCAGTTTCTTGGAAGTTGCTGGCTGATGGCTCTTCCAAACGACCCGTTCGCCAAGTTTGGATCCACAAACAGATTTGGGTGATTGAAAAGATTGAAGAACTCAAAGCGCATTTCGAAATTCACCCGCTCCGTTATGCGGGTGTCCTTGTAAGCGGTGAGATCCGTTTCGGTGAAACTTGGCTGCCGGAATTGCTGTGGCTTCTCGTTGCCATTCGTACCTAAGACGGGTACGGTAAATTGTCCCGATGTGAAGACTCCATTGAGATAGCCGCTGCGCGAAGTCAGTTGGTGATAACTAGTGACGTCCGGATAATCCAGATTGTCCCCGTCAGCGTTGTAATCTCCGCCAGCGCTAAATGGAGCCGTTGTGACAACCGTGAACGGATAGCCTGTCTGATAGATGGCAGTCCCGCTTACTCCCCAACCTCCGGTTAACAAACCGGAAGCGCCCTGACCGCCATTCAAGCCCGGTAGTTGGTAGTTGAAGGTAAGGGAGAAGCGGTTGGGAACATCCCAGGGGGAGTTCCCGTAAAACTGGTGTGGGTTCAAAGCGGTCGGGTACGAACCGTTGCCAATGCTGGCACCGCCTGTACCTGCGTCATCCTTGGAGTTGGAGCGTGTGTACGAAGCATCAAAGAAGGCACGCTTCGCCCGTCCCCTCACGTCGAACGTCACGCCGTTGTAGTTGGCAACCCGATCGTTGTCCGCATAAGTGATCGGTCCAAAGCTGGTATTGAGCCTGGTGGGATTAGGATTCACCAACAGATCCCCGGGCTTGGCGTTGATGTCAGCACCGTAGCTTACAGTTCCGGCCTGGTTACCATTCGCAACCAGATTGCTGGAGTGAGAGCCACTGTAGAGGACACTGGCGACGAGGTTATTGCCAATCTTTCGCTCTAGCGTAGCCGCGAAAATATACGCAGTAGGAGTCGTCAAGTTGGGATTAATGCCTCCGATGCCCGGCGATGCACCGGGGATTCCTCCCTTCGCGTCAAGGCATGGTGCGGTCGGACAAATCGCTGTCCCTGCTAGAGGTGGATAGCTAAAGCCAAATGGAGGTTTGGTGCCGCTCCCCTGGGTGAAGACCGGAGAATTGGCACCGGTGCCACCGAAGAAGGTCGGCATAATCAGACCCGGCGGATTGCCGCGGAATTCCTCCTGCACATTGGCCTGAGACAGCCAGTTCGCATACATGCCGAAACCGCCCCGCACGACCCAGTCACCTTTTCCGGTCACGTCCCACGCTACGCCAACACGCGGATTGAAAGCTTTGGGTGAACCACGAAGAGCGTTTTTGGTTGGCTTCGCAACTCCACTAGCGACGCGGTCTTCGAAAGTCGCTCCCGATCCGAGATAAAAATTCCCAAACACGGTCGAATCAGACCGAGAATAGGGATTGCCCTGATCGTCAAAGCGCAGACCCAGCGTCACAGTCAAGTTGCGTCTCGCCTTCCATGTGTCTTCGGCAAAGATTCCCCAGGTTCTGGAAGCGGCGTTCCATTCCCAGAGCTGCTGTTGACCAGTGATGGGGTTATACATCACGCCGCCTTCGGTGTGAGGCGCGTCCTGCGCCAAATTCAGCAAATTGTCGAATTGGAATTTCGGCGTGGACCACGGTCCCTGGAAGGGCTCGACATCGTCGCCAAACCATCCTTCGTAACCGAACTTCAAGACGTGAGCCCCACGAACGTGGGTCAGAACGTCGCGCCAGTGATAGTTGTGCTGGATGAAATCGCCCTGGGCAAAGCCTTGGCCGTAGAATCCGCCGAACCCGTCAAGGTTGGAAAGCCCAGAGACGCCCACTGAGGGGATCGTGAAATCGCCAGTCTGATGTTGCACACCTTCGATCCGATTCTGGGCGAAGATGACCTCGTTCAGGGTAGTCGGACTAAACGTGTGCTCGTAGTTCACCTGGAAGGCGCGTTCCCAGTTCTTGTTAGTGGAAGAGAACTGCGGGATAGGCGCCGGCCCGCCGAAGCTGAGATCTGTGCGGAAGAAACTACCGTAGATTCGATCGTTCTTGAAGTACTTGTCTATGCGGATGAAGTATTGGTTGCCATTGCGGAAATTGCTGGAGTTGAAGACACCAGTGTCAATCATGGGGGTGGAACACGGCAAATTACTGGTCGCTGCTGTTCCACAGGTGCCTGGGAAGATGTCATTCGCCGTTTTCGATAGGGTGCCGCCCGCCAGGCCTGTCGGCGCATACGTATTCAGGATCTTCGTCCCGAAAGTGCCAGGGAAGTTTTGTTGCGCCCAAGTCGCAAAGGCCGGATCTGGAGAGTTGATTGTCGCTCCTCCTGTAGCAGCTGATGAGCGTAGAGGTTCGACTGAGAAGAAGAAGAAGAGTTGGTGGTGCGGGATAATCGGACCGCCAATTGCCGCTGAGAAGTTGTTGCTATGAAACGGATGGTATTTTGTGTGGCCAGGAGTCATGAATTCCGTGATGGCATACATGTTCTGGTAGTTGAAGTAATCGCTGGCCAGTCCATGGAATGTGTCCGACCCGGATTTCGTGGTGCTGGTCATCTGGATCGAACTGGCGCCACCGTACTCCGACGAAAACGTGTTGACCTGAATACTTGTTTCCTGAATCGCGTCGGGATTCGGTGTAAGGTTCAGAACACCTTGCCGGATACTGCTGTTGACATCAAGTCCGTCGATAATGAACTTGTTTCCCACCGTACCTTGCCCATTGGCGCTCACATCCACAGCGGTTTCGGTCGAATAGTTATCCACGCCTGAACCCGGAGTCCCACCACCTCCCGGAGTTCCACCACCCATGGTTCCCAATCCTGAGACGCCCGGTGCCAGTGTTACGAGCGAGATGAAACTGCGGCCTGCCAGTGGCAGTGTGGATAGCGACTGCGTCTCCAAGGTTAATTGATTGCGGGTCTCCGCAGTGTTCACGAGTGGAGCCTCGGAGGTGACCGTTATCGCTTCCGAGGCGGAGCCGACCTTTAAGGTGATGGGAACACTCAGATTCTGCTGGGTAAGCAAAGTGACATCGGCTTCCGACTTGGCAAATCCCGCCGCTTCAGCCGTTACTTTGTAACTACCGGGAGCCAGACTGAGGAAGCGGTAGTTTCCCGAGGCATCCGTCGTAGTCGTGGCTACCACACCTGTTGCTATATTGACGAGCTGGACGTCGGCTTTGCCGATTCCCGCTCCGCTCTTATCCTCTACCACTCCCTGAATACTACCGGTGAATTGCGCCAGGGCTGCGCTAGCGAGGAACACCAAGCTGGACAATACGAAGAAGGAACGACGAGACGGCATGCATCCTGGCATGGGTGGCCTCCTTGCTAATCTCTTCAATTGCGGGTGGTAGTTCTGAGCAAACGTTTACCCAAGTGGCATAATGTATAAATACTACGTTTATCCGTTGTCAAGAACTTTTCTTCTAGTTCTGGGATTGGAAGAAGGTTCCGCCGTGCTTTTGGTTGCGGAATTCTGAGCGGGAGTTAGAGACCGGATTGTCCGGGCTCGCGAGCCAGCTGCTGCTTCAGCCTCGGCTCCAAGCCTTGTTGCTCACAATCCCCACGCCTTCTCGAATCGTGATCAACTGGTTGACAGAAACCTTCTTGAGTTGTTCGTGGAAGCCATTGGGCCAGTACACTTCAACGTCAACCGCGACAGCTGCACCAAGACCAAAATGCAGGCGTGGATCGTTGCACGAATAATAACTGGACTGGCTCAGTACCGGCTGCGCCTGCACTTTATTCCCGAAGTGGACGAGGACTCGGGCTCCGATAGCGCTGCGGTTCGATTTCACTCCCTCCAACTTCACCTTCAGCCAGTTCCGTTTACCCTTCAAATCGTTTCGCAAAAGCGAGGGCGGCTCATTCATATTGACGATCAGAATGTCCAGGTCGCCATCATTGTCGAAGTCTCCGAAAGCACACCCACGGCTGCTGTGCGAAGCGGTGATTCCTTCGCCCGCCTGCGAATCCAGTTCTTCAAAAGTGCCATTCCCCAAATTGCGAAACAGAACTCGCGGAGTCTTGTATGGATACTGTGGCAACTTGCGCTCCACCTCCGGATACACGCTGCCGGTAACGAAAAGCATGTCCGGGTAGCCGTCGTTATCGAGATCAACCATCCCCGTCCCCCAGCTGGTAAAGCGGGTTTCGACTCCGACCTTTGCTAACCGGGTCACCTCGTCGAAGTTCCCCTTTCCATCATTGCGGTAGAAGCCACATGTGTCCCCGATGAAATGGGTCTTGAACAAGTCGAGATGTCCATCGAGGTTGTAGTCACCAACCCCGACACCCATGCCCGCTTGCTCCATGCCGTCGTCACTCAACGCAACCCCGCGCATTACGCCCTCTTCGCGGAAAGTGCCATCATGATTGTTCATAAAAAGCAGGCTGGGAGTGGAATCGCAGGCCACGAATATGTCGGGCCATCCGTCCTCGTCGAAATCGGCGGTGACCACCGTCATCCCATAGCTCTCGGTTGCTCCAGCGATGCCCGCCTGCTTGGTGACGTCGGTAAATGTCCCATCTCCGTTGTTGCGATAAAGAGAATGCCTGCCCGTGGGAAGTCCACGTGGCCCACAGTTGACCGGAATGCCCTTCCAGTTACAGGTTGAGTTTTCTCCTGGTGCCGGGGCGTGCTCGAACGAAAATCGAATGTAATTGGATACGAAGAGGTCGAGATGACCGTCACGGTTGTAATCCAGAAAAGCGCAGCCGGCTCCCCAACGCACCGGCCCCGATTCCCAGAGTCCGGCTTGCTTGGTCACATCCGTAAAAGTGCCGTCGCCATTATTACGGTAGAGGCGATTCTGTCCGTAATAGGTACAAAAGATGTCGTCGAAACCGTCATTGTTGTAATCGGCGACACACACACCGTTTGCCCAACCCACGGCTCGGAGTCCGGCCTTATCGGTGACATCCGTAAAAGTTCCGTCGCGATTGTTCTTATAGAGCCGATTGGTCGCTTCGGGAGGATCGCCCTCCAGTCGCGTGCCGGATAGCAGGAAGATGTCCATCCATCCGTCGTTGTCGTAGTCAACGAAGGCGCAACCACACCCGTTCGCCTCCATAATGTATTTCTTGGAGTCCACTCCTCCGTAGATGACAGGCACATGCAAGCCTGCTTCTTTCGCAACATCGGTGAAATGCGCGTCGAACGGCCGACCCGAAGGCGCAGGCTTAGGCTGCGCCTTTATGTCGCGTGTGGCGATTCCCTGCTGCTGCCCGAACAACGGCTGCACCGAAGCGCAGGTAGAAAGAAGAACGAACGAACGACGGGTAATTGCCATAAGAGAGCTTCCATTATCGCGGCCACGAAGCGCTGAGTAAAGGTTGGTTGCCTGCTTGAACTCCACGAGCGATGTGAAGACCGATTTGTAGCAACTGCGCCCTCTTCTTCTTTTTCTTTGGTAGCGCCGAAACGAAACTTTCTCGCGCCCCTTCATGTGACCTCCTCTGGCTAGTCGGCAACTGCACAGGGAGCACAGCGTGCCATGTGAAGATCCGCGATTAGACTTGGAGAGGGCTGGGAATCTCCGCGAGCGGCAGAAGATTTTGATTGATAGAGATTCCGCATAAAGCATACATCACCATTTTGGGCAAACGTTTGCTCTACCTTTAAACGACTTTCAAAATCCGCGAACGCTAGATCGATTACTGTGAGCCCACCAGTGAGCCGTCGAGTTGAAGCATCTTGGCGGCCGAGACGAGCGTGTTGGCCCGAAACAGGCCTCCACTACTTCGACTGAGGTTCGGGTTCCGTGACCAATTTGTAGCGGTTATGTTCGACTTCTTCCTTCGTTGCGTCCTGGCGAGCTTTTGCCAACCGCTTTAGCAACTCAGGAATTTCCGCCTTGTCATTCGTCTTCCGGAGCGCGAGTACCAGGTGATACAAGGCGGTCTGATCTACGGGCTTGTCCCGCAAAACTAACCTGCACTCCTTGATGGCAAGTGCGATTTGTCCCTCCTGAAGGTAAAGCTTGGCCAATACGTTGTGCGCGGCGGAAAGAGACGGCTGTAACCCAACCGCTTTTTTTCCTGACAGCATTGCCTGTTGGAACTCAGCGCTCCCTGGGTTGGGCGCCTTCTGCGCGAGGATTGCGGCTTGAAGGTACCAGAGGAAGGCGTCCTCGGGCTTTTTCGCCAGTTTGGATCGCACGGTCGCAAGGGCTCGGTCGGGGTCGTCCTGGTTCTGCTCCTCGGCAACCATGCTTTGTGCAGCCGCGCTCAGGGCCTGGTGGGGGTCCAATTGTTCGGCTTTCTCAAAATCAGCTTCCGCTTTCTCGTAATCAGCAAGCTGCACGTAAAGCACGCCCCTCGCTAAATAGAGCTCCGCGGCCTTGGGCTCCAGATTAAGTCCAGCATCGATCATGTCGATCCCTGTCTTGAAAGACTGGTGAGTCATTGCAATGTTGGCAAAATCCACGTAGAGAGCGATATTGTGTGGGTCTTTGACGATCGCCTCGTGGAGTACTTTGACGGCGCTAGGGGTGTCTTTGTTCGCCTCGTAGGCAGCTGCCGCCAGCTGCATCCCACTCACATCGGGGCTTCCAGACTCCAGCAGAGGTTGCAGCGTGGTAATCGCATCCTGTGGTTGCCCGGCCGAAAGTTGCGCAGTTGCCAGACTTCGCCTGGCGCGAGGATCGTCCGGGTTCGATGCCAATATCCGCTGAAATATGGTGATCGCTTTGTCGGATTGTTTGACTTCCATCAGGCAAACCCCGTACTCCTGCAAAGCTCCGGGCTCCGAATCCACCAGGGACGCGCTTTGGGCAAAGTGCTGCACCGCTGAGGCACAGTCGCCTCTCTTGAACGCAATCACTGCCAGCATGGCGTGAGTCGTAGGATCGTTAGGGCGCAATCGCAAAACATGCTGCAACAATGGCACTGCGGAGGCGTTGCCGGCATCGTATTCGAGTTGGGCTGAGCCTTCGAGCGCCGGAAGGTAATCGGGGGAAACCTTCAAGGCGCGGCGAAATGCAGTCAGAGCATCCTTACTCTGGCCTTTTCCCGAATACGCAAGTGCCTGCAGCGTCCATAACTGTGCATTATTTGGAGAGTGCTGGAGAGCGGGCTGAAGCAACTGAAGCGCCGTAGAGAAATCGCGGGCGCGCAAAGCTGCTGTAATTTCACCTATTGTATCAGCACCGCTCTGCGCGAAAAGAGAAAACCCGGAGAGACTGATTAGCAATAAAACCAGAAGGCCGAAGCCTGAGGCCTGTCTCATGTCTGGTATTATCCCTCGGAAACGATGGCGCTGAGAGCTCACTAAGGACGGATATATTGCCCTGAGAAGAACCCCATGATTTGCACACTCCCCGCGAGTTTGTGGCGGCCCCTGCGTGTGCCGACGTTTCGTAATCTGTAATCGCGGATGTTATCTCCGATGTCGGCACATTCATTCAGAATGTTGGCGCCGCCTGGTTAATGGTATCGCTGGGAGCTGGGCCAATCTATGTCGCACTTACCCAAACCGCTGGTTCGCTAGGCACCCGAGTCGCTCTTGTCTCTGCCGGAATTGGAACACTCGGGAGTGCGGTATTCATGCTGTTCGCACGACTTCCTGCTTCGCCTGCAGATCTGAGCCCCTGGAACCACTGGCGCATGCCTGTTCTCATTAAGGAACTCGGATCGGATGTAGATCAGGGACCTGTCTTGGTTACTGTCGAATGTATTGTCATTCGAGAAAAGGAAACAGAGTTCATGGACGTGATCTATCAACATGCTCGCATCCGACGTCGCGATGGTGCTTACCGGTGGGGAATTTTCCGCGATACTGAGGTCGCGAACCAGTATTTGGAGACGTTCCAGGTGAATTCCTGGGCAGAACATTTGCGACAACACGAGCGTCAGACGCAATCGGACCGTGAATTGGAGCAACGATTGCAAAGTTGCGTTGCTGGCGATCCGAAGGTCCGCCCATCTGCTCTACGTGAATTCGACAGAAACATAACGCGAACAGCTGTAGCTCGGCTTTGCTGCGCCTGTGTTCCGGTGCTAGACTGCGCGAATGACCCCCAAAAAGAAAGCTGCGAAGAAGCCGAAGAGAACCGCCCGAAAGAAAGCGACACCAGCGAAGGCGGAGAACCGTCCTATGAAGCTGGCGAAGAAGAAGCCCACGCCGAAGAGGGTGGAAAAGAAGAGGGTCGCTGCAGCGAAACGGCACCGGAAGACGGAGCGCGTGGGCGAAGTTGCATTCCTGTCCGAACGTCCGGGGCTGCGCTCCGGTGAACAGTCGGGAGATTTACAGGGCTTGTCCCACCTCGAAGCCGCAGATTCGGAGAGTGTCGACGAGCTCATCGAGGAGGGAAATGCGTTCGAGGCCGACGTAGTCGCTGGCGTCGAGAGCGCTGGGGACGCAGACGAACAAGAAGTTCGTACACACGAGGTGCCGGAGGATGACGTGCCTGAGGAGTATCTGGACAAAGAAGAATAGACAGATTCGCGGGATAAAGGGTGCCATAGAATAAGGAAGACGAGACCCGCGCCACAATGGAACCTGCTCAAAATTGCCTTAATCTGCCTACTTGTAACGCTCCGAAGTCGCTGGAACCAGTGATTTGGTTAACTTAGCGTTCCATCAGCAAATTGAAGGTTCGATTCCTTTCGCGCTCACCATCTCAAGTCAGCAATATCCGTTATTTACTCATCGCCCGGTCCCACCGGGATGCCCTCGGTGAAGGTCGTCGTCGGCCAAAATTTGTCCCAACCGTAACCCACCGGATCGGCATCGCAAACGGGACCTTGATGGCACATGCGATGACTGATTCCCGGCTCAATTCAAGCAAACAAATCGAGTCCCTTTGGCGCCTGGGAGGACTGACCTGGCAGGAGTTGGCACGACGAGTCTGGCTTGGAATGAATAAGACAGACTTGTTCAACCGGGCCTACGAGCTCGCCTATAACTTCTTGCTTGCCGTCTTTCCCATGCTTTTCTTTCTGATCAGCCTGCTCGGAGTGTTCGCTCATGAAGGCAGCAGATTACGCGCTGACTTGTTCGCATACGTGCAGCTTGCCCTGCCACCAACTGCCTACCAGTTGCTGCAAACAACTCTCAACGAAATAACCAGAAACACACCCGGCGGAAAGCTGACATTTGGCTTGCTTTTCGCCCTCATTTCCGGATCGGCGGGAATGACGCAACTGATCACGGCCTTGAATTCTGTGTACGAAGTCCGCGAGGCCCGGTCATGGGTGAAGGTGCGCCTGATCTCGCTCGGACTGACGGCTGCGATGTCGATCCTGATCATTGCCGCGCTCTTCCTCGTTCTCGCAGGTGGACAAGTGATCGCGTATTTAGGACAAGTATTCGGCATGAGCGCGGCAGCGTTTGTCGCATCGAAAGTGTTGCAGTGGGTATTCGCTTTGGGGTTCGTAGTTTTTGCCTTCGCGATGGTCTATTACTTTGCGCCCGACGTCGAGGAGCAACACTGGTACTGGATTACGCCCGGTTCGATCATCGGCGTAGCCATTTGGGCGCTGGCGTCAGGTGTGCTCCGCGCATATTTGCACTTCTTTAATACCTACAGCAAGACCTATGGCTCTTTGGGAGCCGTCATCATTCTTATGCTCTGGTTCTATGTCACCGGGCTGGCCATCCTGCTTGGGGGCCAAATCAATGCCACGATTGAACACGCGGCGGCCGAGCACGGCCATATAGAAGCCAAGGCTCCGGGCCAGAAAGCTGCTTGATTCCGGAGCGTGGTGAGATGAGTGAAAGCAAGTCGGAAGAACAAGCTTCTGCGCGAATTGGTTTAGGCCAACTTAGAACTTGGTGTGATATTTTCCATCGACCGAAACACCGCCGAGTTGATCGCGCGTCGCGCTTACAGACCATCGCTTGTTGATCCGATATTCACCCTGGACGATTTCGCTGCCGGCCTGGGAAACATCCGTGGAAAATGAGAACAACAGACTCCTTGTCACGCGCTGTTGAATGGCAATTCGAGCTGACGGGTTCTGGTTGTTTCCGCCAAGCGTGGGATCGATCTGCAAGCTGGAGATCCCCGCGAGCTTCTGCACGCTGCTACTGAGTTGTCCGGCAACTTGCGAGGCAATCATGGAATCGGTGCTCTGACTGCTGGCTGCCTGCTCCTCGGTTGTTTTCCCGCGGGCGATCAGATTGATAACGTCGGCCGTCGGCAATGGCGGCTCCGAAACGTACGCTGTAGTCAACTTGTCGAGGGGACCGCGCATCGTCAGAGTCAAATTGTATTGCTCGACTACTGTGGAAACGGAAACGTTCAGCACCGGATGCGTTTCGTTAGGATCGTCAAACGTAATCACGCCTCTCTGCAACTGATAGCGCAAATTGTGGTAGAACAATTCGCCGGATGTCAGCGTCGTACGTCCGGTGATAACTGGATCGGCTGCTGTGCCGCCAACTTGGAGCGAGGCCTGGCCCGCAATGCTGACCTGTGAGCTCACAGCGCTGAGATTTTGCTGCGATTGCACATTAATCGCTAGTTTGACCGTGTCGGCAAAACCGGGTTGGGATGGCGTGTTACCCGTGCTGAACTGGTCGCCAAATTTCGACAGATCAAAGTCGGGAGTGAAGGACAGATTATCGATCATCACGCGCCCGTTCAGCACTGAAGCATCGGTGGTGCCGCTGAACGCGAGATTGGCATCGAGCAGGGATCTCAGGCCCTCAGGATAACGGAGGCGCATCGATTTTCCCTGCAGGGCAAGGTTGAATTGAAGGCTAGGCTTGTAGGCAATCGATCCGCCAAGAGAAACTTGCCCGCCACCCACCTGTGCCGTCACGTTTGAGACCTGCACATGATCGTTGCCGATATCCAGAGTGCCGTTCAGTTTCTCGACGCCGACCGGAGCGTCGACAGTGTTCAACGCAAGATTCTGAAGTTGTAATTGACCCTGGATTGCCGATCCGGAAGAGCGAACATTAAGGGCGACCGTGCCCGAACTCCGCAGGTCCGGCGAAATGAGCTGAAGAATGCGAATGTCCACGGCACCTTCTGCGGTCAACGTCGGTGAACCGCCGCCGCTCCCGATGGGTATGCGGCCTTGCGCGGTCAGAGAAGTACCGGTGCCTTTGATTTCCGCGGGCTGAAGGATTACGACTGACTTCTCATAGTCGACCTTGATCGGGCGCCCGATTCCAATTTCAAGACTTTGATATTTGGCTTGAAGCACAGGAACGGAAACGTGCGCCTCAACCCGTGACTTGTCTTTCAGAGGACCTTTGACCGTTGCATGCAACTCAGTCTGACCCTGGAATTCCTGCGGCACACTCGGAGCGTACGTCGATATCAAGGCGGCAAGCGGAATCGTCCCGGTATCAATCGCCGCATCGGTATTGTAGTCGCCGGTCAGGGCAACGACTCCGCGGGCGTGGATCGATGCTTCGGAGACTTTCGAATCCAGTGTGAGATTCGCCCGATGTTGCGCAACTTGAACCTCTGCCTTGAATGCCGAGATCGTATTCTGGCGGACTTGCATCTGCGGGAACTGCACGGTCGCCACTAGTTGCGGGTCGTCCACAGTGCCTTCGCCATTTACGGAGGCGTTGATGGAGCCATTGATCCCGAGATTCTTCTCCTGCACGGTCCGCAGTTTTTGCAGAACGACCGAGGGCGCATTAAGGCGCACTTTGTAGGCTTTCGTTTTCGGCGTGTAGGAGAGGTCTGCGTTGATGGCTCCGGCCTGGGTCGATACATTCAACGTTGAAACGATGGAGCCGTTTTCGGTGTGGAACTTCGCGGCGAGATTCTGAATTGGTTCGTCGTAGGCACGGGCATTTGCAATCTGAAGCGAGCCGGATCCACCCGGCTCAAGTTGACTACCGTGCAGGTCTACCGTGGACGAGAGTTCGCCGGAGACGGGAAACTCCTGTTTGGCCAGGCGCTGAAGATCACTCAACTGTATCTGCTGCGCTTGAAGATGAGCCTTAATCGGACTCGAAGGATCGTAGGCCCACTCCCTC
>Ga0210399_10001659_pt1 | contig 17424 bp, 15 predicted proteins | sample IncBWC14MmetaG_FD_150865 | JGI IMG/M metagenome (GOLD analysis project Ga0210399, IMG submission 150865) | Forest soil microbial communities from Barre Woods Harvard Forest LTER site, Petersham, Massachusetts, United States - Inc-BW-C-14-M | ecosystem: Environmental > Terrestrial > Soil >...
GAGCCACGAGGCTGCCAAGATGGGCCCAACTCTCGGCGGGGGGCGGGGGGGAGGTGGGGTCGGCGCGGGGAACCACGAGGAGGGTGGGGCGGGCGGCCGCCCAGGCGGTGATGGCGGGTAGGGCGGAGGGATCGCCCAGGTCCCAGTCCTCGAGCTGGACGCGGGGCTCGTTCCTGAACTCCAGGTCGAGGAGCAGCGGCGTCAGGCGGAGGGTGCGCGAGTGCGTCACGTGAGTCACGACCGTGATGCCGGCTGGGTACCGGGCCAGCTCCCCGCGCACGAAGGCCAGCGTGTCCCGTACCCCGTAGCCCGAGGTCCAGCCGGAGATGAACTGGTCCCGGTCCGGGGGGGGCAAGGCGGCGCGGGAGGGATCGTTCCAGAGGTCGTAGTCGAGCCGCAGCGCGGAGGCGATGGCGAGGAGGAAGAGAACGCCGAAGAGGGCACCCTGGCCGGCTATCGGCAGACGCAGCCGGTCGGCCAGGAAGTCGAGGAGGGAGGAAAAGGCGGCCGCCGCAAGCACGAGGAAAGGGACGCTCGTGAAGAGTAGATAGCGCGGGAGCCCACGAGTGATGCAGGCGGAGAAGGCCAGGAGGGGAAGAAGGGTAAGAAGGGCCAGGAGGAGGCCGGGCCGGGAGCGCCGCGCCGCCGCCATGACGAGGCCCGCGACCCCGAGGACGATGAGGGGCACCGTCCAGTAGAGGGAAAGCCAGCCCGCGGCCAGATGCAGATTCACGCCCAGTCTCTCCCGGAGGCCGATGTCCGTGTGCGTCGCCATCTCCACCATGAAGCTCATCTGGGCCCCCCTCGCCCAGAGCAGCAGGGGGTAGGCGACAAGAGCCACGGCCAGGGCGTGAGCGGCGAGGAGAGGCCGGACCATCGCCCGCGCGGGCCGGAGCAGGAGCACACTCACCACGGGAATGCCCAGCATGGGCAGCCCCGTGATCTTGGTGTAGACCACCAGGGCCATGACCAGACCGAGCAGCAGGCCCCCCCGGACGGTCGGGAACTCAACCAGCCGGAGGCTCAGGAGGAGGGTTGCGGCGCCGAGGGTGGAGAGAAGGGGATCGGCCAGGACCAGCCGGTCGTAGAGGAGCGTGAAGGGGCAAAAGACGTAGAAGAGCGCTGACACCAGGCCCACCCGCGGCCCGTAAAGACGGCGGCCGATCTCGAAGCAGGCCCAGAGCGTGACCGCGCCCATCGCCACGCTCAGGGCGCGGTCGCGGAGGAGCGGGTCTCCGCCCAGGGGTGTGAGAAGCGCGTCCAGCCACACGCCCAGGGCCCGCCCCCAGTCCCAGGGCCTCCACCAGGCCTTCTTGCCCTCCGCGATCAACATCGCCCAGCGGATGTGCAGGGCCTCGTCCAGGAAGATGGGGAGCGAGGTGAGGCGGAAGAGCCGGCTCGGAAAGTACAGCGAGTAGAGGAGAAGGGCGTGCGAACGGCCCAAACGCGCCTAGACCGAGCCGGGGTTGAGGCGCACGGTTTCCCCGAGAGCGAAGCCCAGGACGCAATAGCCCCAGAAGGCTACCGGAAAGACGCCCACGCAGCAGAGCAGGACCCCGAACTGGGCCACGAAGCCGGCCAGGAGGTGGAGCACGAGGGAGAGGGCGTAGTTGCCGAGGTTGGCCCGGATGAACTCGAACGTCTCGCGGAAGGCGAAGCCGGCCCCGAAGTCGTCCTTCATGACCACGCGCACGAAAGCAGCGGGCAGGTAGAGAGCGAGGGCCAGCATGAGGATCAGAAAGAGAGCGTAGAGGCCCGTAAAGCCTAGGCCCCCCAGGGCGGCCACCGCCCCGCCGGCATCCTCCGAGCGACCGGCCGCGGCGCCGAGCGAGATGAGGGCCAGGCAACCGACCCCGGCCGGGATGCCCACGATCAGCCCCACCCCCACCGTGTAGACGAAGTAGAGACCGACGAGCCTCACGCCGTCACCGAAGATCCCCCCCAGGTCATCCCAATCCGGCAGCGGCCGCGCTTCGCCCGCCGCCACCCGCTTCAAGAGGCGCGCCCAGTACCCGGCCACGAAGAAAGCGCCCACGATCAGAGGAGACAGGAGCGCGAAGAGGCCCCCGATCAGGATCTTCTTGATCCATTCCGGGTCCTCGAACACGAAGCGCAAGCACTGTGCGAAGTCGATCGTAGGGGGCCCGGTCGGGGTGACGGACGCGGTGGACATGCTGACCTCGATTGGTTGTCAGCGGCAGGCCGAGGCTATAACGTGGGCCGGCTCCGGTCAAACCGAGGTCGGGGGCGTCCTCTCTGGTACCAGCGTCCACAGACCAAGCGCGGCGACGCCGGCGAGGGCAGCGCCCGCAGCCAGCGCGGTCCCCGCCCCGAAACGTTGCCACAGCGCGCCCGTCAGGAGGCTGGCAAAGAGCGCCATGCCCCCGGTCACCGCGTGGTAGAGGCCGAAGGCCCGGCCGCGTTCGTCCGCCGGCGCCAGCTGGGCCACCAGAGCCCGCTCCGGACCCTCGGTCAGGGCCGGGAATAGCCCATAGAGACCGAACAGCAGCCAGATCGACCCCGCAGAGGTCGCACCTGCGAAGCCCGCGTAGGCTAGGGCGTAGACGAACCAGCCCGCGAGAATCGCCTCTTTCCGGCCCCGGCGGTCGGCTAGCACCCCGCCGTGGGTGCTGACTGCGGCTTTGACCACATGGTGGAACGTCCAGAGGAGAGGGATCAGGATCAAGCTCACGCCCGCCTCCTGGGCCTTGAGGAGCAGGAAGGCATCGGAGGAGTTGCCCAGGCTGAAGATGGCGAGCACGCCCAGGTAGAGGTGGAGCGATCCGCGGCGGGGAGGCTCGGCGCCTCCCGGTATTCCCGAAGCGGCGGGGGGAGATGAAATGGGCTGCCCCTCCCGCACCCCAAAGACCAGCACGGCCATGGCGAGGACCGCGGGCAGCGCGGCCAGGGCGAAAACCGTCCGCAGATCGCTCCCGGCCAGGAGGAGGGCGGAGGCCAAGAGGGGGCCGACCACCGCCCCCGTGTGATCGAGGGCGCGCTGGAAACCGAAGGCCCGACCCCGCTGCCCCTCGGCCGTGATCTCCACGACGAGGGCGTCCCGCGGCGCGCTGCGCACGCCCTTGCCCACGCGGTCGAGAAGGCGCACGGCCAGCACGTGGAAGGGGGCGGCGGCGAGAGCGACCAGCGGGCGCACCGCGGAGGAGAGGCCGTAGCCCGCCACTACCAGAGGCTTGCGCCGGGGCAAGCGATCGGAAAGAAGGCCGGAGGCGATCTTGAGCAGGCTCGCCACCGCCTCCGCCAGGCCCTCCACGAGGCCCAGGAAGGCCGGACTCGCCTTTAGGATCCCCGTGAGAAAGGCGGGCAGGAGGGGATAAATCATCTCGCTGCTGGCGTCGGTGAGCAGGCTGACGAGGCCAAGCATCTTGACCGGCCGGGGGAGAGGGGGGTCCACCGCGCGATTCTAGGCGCGGGCAGCCCGAACGGGGAGCCGCCCCCTCAGGCCTGGCCGGCCTCCCGGATGGCCCGATCCGTGTCCGTGACCACGAGGAGGAGAAAGCCCACGGCGAAGAGCGTGATCAAGGAGAGCAAGGCCTGACGGTAGGAGTTGGTCCCGCTCACCACGAGGGCAAAGATGAAAGGGCCGATCCAGGAAGTGCCGCTGTTGGCGATCTCGTAGAGTCCGAAGAAGGAGGCCTCCCGCTGGGGAGGGATCATGCACGAGAATAATGACCGGGAGAGGGCCTGGGAGCCGCCCAGCACGACCGCGATGACGGCCGCCATCCCCCAGGCCTGGGCCTCGGTCTGAAAGGCGGCGTAGGCGTAGACGACCACGCCCGACCAGATCGCGAGCGCCAAGAGGAGGGCGCTCTTGGCGCCGCTGAAGGCCGCGATGCGCTCGAAGAAGAGCGCACCCCCGAACCCCACGAACTGCACCATCAGCATCAGGCCGAGCAGGAAGGCTTCGTCCACCTCCCGGCCGCGGGCCACGAAGAGCTCCTGGGCGAAGAAGACCGCGGCCACGGAGATGACGGTCTGGATGCCGTCATTGAAGAACAGATAGGCGATGAGGTAGCTCCGCGTCCGCGGAAGTCGGCTGAGCTCCCGGAAAGTGCCCCTGAGCTCTGAGAGAGCCACGGCCAGATAGCTCCGGCCCAGCGGCCGGGCCCTCGCGGCCGCCCTCGCTCTCAGGCGGCGAAAGGTGATGAGGGAGAAGCCGACCCACCAGAGGCCGGCGGAGAGCAGGGAGAGGCGGACGGCGCGGCCCCGGGGGATTCCCAGATCGGGGGCGAAGCGCATGAAGACCAGGTTGGCGGCGAGGAGGAGCCCGCCCCCGAGGTAACCCAGGGCATAGCCACGGCTCGAGACGCGGTCGCGCTGGTCCGGGGGGACGATCTCGGGCAGGAAGGCGTTGTAGAGGACCGTGGTGGCGCCAAGGCTCAGGTTGGCCACGATGAAGAGGAGGCCGCCCCAGCGGAAGTCCAGACCCGCGCCCACGAAAAACAAGAGGCAGGTCGCCCCCGCCCCGATGTAGCCGGTGAGCACCAAGATGCGCTTCTTCGCGTGTGAATAATCGGCGATGGCTCCCAGCAGGGGCAGGAGGAATAGCTGGAGGAGGACGGACAGGGAGACGCACAGGAAGAAGAATGATTTGGCGGTAACGGTGCCGAGCAAGGAGAGGGCAAAGACCCGGCCATTTTCACCCACCGCCTGCTGCGCGAGGTCGGTCAGGTAGGGCCCGAAGAGCACGGTGGCGACGGTGGTCACGAAGCCGTGGAAAGCCCAGGCATACATCATCCAGCCGAAGACCTCCGGGCGTGGGCCGGCTTCGGTTGGCAGGACCTCGGAGCGGCTCGGGGGGTGCCCTTGGCCAGGGCCGGTCTCCGGATCCTTTGGCGTCACCTTGCGTCGTGCTCCTCTGAGAACCGGAGCGCCGCATACCCACTCACGGGGGCGGCGATTGCCATGACGAATCCTCCGACCGGCCCCGCCCAGTGAACGGCGAGGGCCGTCTCGGCGACCCAGAAAACCGGAAAGGTCAAAAGGCCCGCCAGCAGCTTGTAGGTAGCCGGTTCGTCGGGAGTGGTGGAAACGCGGTCGGAGATCCAGCCCGGCAGGCGATACGGGAGCCAGTTCAGGGGCACGCCAATGAGGTACACGGAGAGCCCTAGGAGAAGGCGGGCGGCCCGAAGCCAGGGCGCGGAGGACTTCGACGGCGCGAGCGCCTCGGCCGCCCAGCCGTCCCCACGGGTGACGAGGTCCAGGCCATCGGCGAGGCGTGTCGTGAGCGCGCGGACCGCCGCCCCCGGTTCGTCGCGGTACCGAGCGGCCTCCGACGCGGGGTCGATCGGAAGACCCACCCTCACTCTCACCCGCGAGCGAAAGGTCTCCTTGGCCTCGTAGCCCAGTCCGACGGGTACGATGCGTATCCCCAAAGGCCCGTAACGATCCTCCGCTTCGAGCACGATCCGCGCCGCTCCGGTTTTCAGGGGAAGGCGATGCCGCTCGTTGTGGCTCATGCCCTCGGGGAACAGTGCGATGTTGATTCCCGCCCGCAGGGCTTCGTGGCAGCGGGCGAAGGTCGCGAAATTCCCGGCCACGTCGACGCCCGGATCCTGACGACGGTAGACGGGGAGGGCTCCGATCAGGACCAGGAGGGGGCGCATGACGGGATGCGACCAGAGCGTGCTCTTGGCCAGCAGGCGAGGCCGCGCGCCCGGGAGGGCCAGCAGGAGGACCCCATCCACGACGGAGTTGTTGTGGTTCGCGGCGAAAACAAGCGGCCGATCGTGGGGGACTTGTTCCATTCCCACCACTTCGATCTTGCGGAAGAAGATGTGCTGGACGAGCCCGGCGAGGCCCACCACTGCCTTGTCCAGGCCGCGCCGCAGGTGTGGCCTTTGAGCTTCCGGCGGTCTCGGGTCGGCTGGCAGCATGGGGTCAAGACCGGCCGGACCGCTGCGGCCCGCCCCGGCCTCCGCGCCGCCGATATTGTGCATCAGGGCGGAGTCGGCGTCCCAGAGGCCGTTCACCATGGCTGCCGCGTCCGCCAAAACGTCGGCTAGGGACGCGGCTCGCGCACGTAGTGTAAGCTCTGTCGCCGAGGAGGATCCATGACCACACCTCGCCGTCGCTTCCTCGGCACCCTGGCCGCGGTGCCCTTGGCCCCCGGGGCGCTTGCCCTCCCCCAAACCACGCCTCCGCCGGCAGCGGCGTCACCCTCACCCTCTCCCCCCAGCCCTGTCGCGGAAGCCCTCGCGGAGGTGGCCCGCCGCCGCTACGGCGCCCATTTTGACAGCGGCGATTCTGAGGCCGTCCTCAAGCTTGTGGCCGAGAACCTGAAGGCGGCGGAGCGTCTGCAAGCGCGGCGGCTCGGGAATGCCGACGAGCCGGTGACGGTCTTTGCCGCCCGGCCCCGACCGGCCAAGAGCGGAGCCCGGCGGTGATCGGCGACGACATCCTGTTCTCTTCTGTCCGCGAGCTGGGCCTCCTGCTCAAGAGCCGGAAGATATCCGCCGTCGATCTGACGGAAGCCTACCTGCAGCGGCTGGAGACCATCGGTCCTAAGCTCGGGGCGGTCGTGACGGTGACACGTGAGCTGGGCCTTGCCCAGGCCCACAAGGCGAACCAGGAGATCCTGGCCGGAAAATACCGGGGACCCCTGCACGGCATCCCCTTCGGGGCCAAGGACCTCCTGGCTACGAAAGGCATCCCCACCACCTGGGGGGCGGAGCCCTACCGGAGTCAGGTCTTTGACGAGGACGCGACCGTGATCGAGCGTCTGCGCGAGGCGGGGGCCGTGCTCGTGGCCAAGCTGGCCATGGTCGAGCTCGCGGGCGGGATGGGCTACAACAACCCCGATGCCAGCTTCACCGGCCCCGGCCGCACGCCCTGGAACCTCGAGTACTGGAGCGGCGGCTCCTCGAGCGGGTCCGGTGCCGCCACCGCTGCCGGCCTGGTTGCCTTCGCGATAGGTTCCGAGACCTCCGGCTCGATCCTGACCCCCGCCACGTTCTGTGGACTCTCCGGCCTGCGCCCCACATACGGGCTCGTCCCCCGGCACGGAGCCATGGCTCTCTGCTGGACGCTCGACAAACTGGGACCCCTATGCCGCACCGCCGACGACTGCGGTCTGGTGCTGGCCGCCATCGCCGGCCCCGACCCCAAGGACCCCACCACCGAGGGCAGCTTCACCTACAACCTGCGCGGAGCGGAGGAGGGGGGGGCGGCCCGGCGCTTCCGGATCGGCGTGATCAAGGACGCGGACCTCGGGGCCGACCCCGACGTGAAGGCCAACTTTGCGAAGTCGCTCGAGACCCTACGCACCTTCGCCACCCTGGACACGGATGTGCCCTTTCCCGACTTTCCATGGGGGCCGGCGGTGAAGGTGATCGTAGACGCCGAGGGTGCGGCCGCCTTCCGCGACCTCATCGAGAGCGGGGGTACCCAGAGCCTCCGGGCCAAGAAGGACCGCGTAGGGGGCTACGCGATGATGATGACGCTGGCGGTGGACTACATCCAGGCCTTGCGCGTGCGCGTGCCCATGCGGGCGGCCCTGGACGCTCTCCTCTCCCAGTACGACGCCCTGGTGGCCCCCACCCGGCGCGACGGCGGGCGCCGAATCGGGTACGACTTTGACCAGCCGCCTGCGGGGACGCCCTCCCCCAGCCCCTCGCCCGTCCCGGAAGGGCCCGTGGCCCCCGCCACCATCCCCGCCGGCAACTTGGTGGGAGTGCCCGCTCTCTGCGTCCCCAACGGCTTCGGCGGCCACGGCGTTCCCACCTCGCTCCAGCTCATCGGTCGGGCTTTCTCGGAGCCCACCCTGCTGGCCATCGCGGACCGCTACCAACAGGCGACGGACTGGCACCAGAGACGGCCCCAACTCCCCGCCTAAACATGCTCCTTAACCCCTCGCTCTGGGCGTCGCTCGTCCCCCGCGATCCGCGCCAGCGGAAGCCAAACCACTACCGGGAGATGTTCCGCACGGCGTGGGAGAACCGTGACCAGCTCCCCTTCGCTTGGCGCATCCTGAAGCACGGGGTGTGCGACGGCTGCGCGCTCGGCACCCGCGGCCTCCGGGACTGGACCCTCGAGGGTATCCACCTCTGCATGGTCCGCCTAGAGCTCATGCGTCTCAACACCGCGCCCTCCCTTGACCCGGATCGCCTGGCTGACGTGTCCCTCTTGGCGGACCTCGACTCACGGGCCCTTCGCGGCCTGGGCCGGCTCCCCGAGCCCATGATCCGCCGCCGCGGCGATCGGGGCTTCGGCGTGGTGGCCTGGGAGGAGGCGTGGGAAGCGGCCGCGGCCGCGATCCGGGCCGGGCCCCCGGAGCGGCTGGCCGTCTATCTGACCTCGCGGGGGATCCTGAACGAGCACTACTACGCGGCGCAGAAGGCGGCCCGGGCCATGGGCACCAACCACGTGGACAACTCAGCGCGCCTCTGCCACGCCGCCTCCACCGTGGCCATGAAGAGCACCCTCGGCCACGGGGCCTCCACCTGCTCCTACACGGACTGGCTCGGCACCGACCTCATTGTCTTCTTGGGCGCCAACCCCCCCAACAACCAGCCGGTGACCATGAAGTACCTCCACCGGGCCCGGCAGCAGGGGACGCGGGTGGCCGTGGTCAACACCTATGCCGAGCCCGGTCTCAAGAGCTATTGGGTGCCCTCAGTTCCGGAATCGGCGGTCTTCGGGACCCGGCTGGCCGAGCACTGGTTCGCGGTGGACACGGGCGGCGACCTCGCTTTTCTGCAAGGCGTGTTCAAGGTCCTGGTGGCCGAAGATTGGGTCGATAGGGAGTTCATCGGCAGGAGCACCCTCGGTTTCGAGGAGGCGAAGGCGAGCGTGGAGGCCCTGGACTGGGGGCTGCTCGAAAGCGGGAGTGGAACCACGCGCGCCGAGATGGCGCGCTTCGCGGAGCTCCTGCACCGGGCAGGGAGCGGGGTGCTCGTCTGGTCCATGGGCCTCACCCAGCACGCCCACGGCGTCGAGACGATCCGGGCCCTCCTCAATGTCGGCCTCGCTCGCGGCTGGGTGGGGCGGGAGAAGGTGGGCCTCATGCCCATCCGCGGACATTCCGGGGTCCAGGGCGGGGCCGAGGTGGGTTGCAGCCCTGCTCTCGAGGAGACGCAGCGGCGGCGGTTCGAAGAGGTCTGGGGTTTCGCCCTGCCTCGGGGGAGAGGCTTCACCGCCCCCGAGATGATGACCGCCGCCGACCGCGGGGAGCTCGGCGTCCTCTGGATGACGGGCGGGAACTTCCTGGAGACCCTGCCCGACCCTGGGGCTGCCGCCCGTGCCCTCGGGCGGGTGGGGACCCGGATTCACCAGGACATTGTGATGTCCTCCATGATGCTCCTCCCGCCCCGGGACACCGTGATCCTCTTTCCGGCCACGACTCGCTACGAGTCGGCGGGGGGTGGCACCGAGACCTCCAGCGAGCGGCGCGTGATTTTCTCCCCGGAAGTGCCGGGCCGCCGCATCGGCTCCGCGAAGCCGGAGTGGGAGGTCTTCGGAGAGGTGGCGGCCCGCGTCCGCCCGGAGCTTGCGGACCGGCTTCGCTTCGCCTCCTCCCGCGCCATCCGGGAGGAAATCGCGCGCGCGGTGCCCCTCTACGCCGGGATCGAGACTCTGGGGAGGGAGGGGGACGAGTTCCAGTGGGGCGGGCCCCGGCTCTTCGCGGACGGCACCTTCGCCACCCCCGACGGCAAGGCGCATTTTTCCGTGCTGGCCCCGAGCCCGCGCGGGCTCGGGGAAGGTTGGTTCTACCTTTCCACCCGCCGTGGGAAGCAGTTCAACTCCATGGTGCAGCACGAGGTCGATCCCCTCAGCGGAGCCGCCCGCCGGGACGTCCTCATCTCGGCGGAGGACGCTGCCCGCTTGGGCTTGAGGAATGGGGATCCCGTCCGGCTCGTCTCCGGGGGGGGCCATTTCCAGGGCCGTGCGCGGATCGACGCCATCAAGCCGCGCAACCTGGCCGTTCATTGGCCGGAGGCAAACGGTCTGCTCTCCCCCGCGGAGGTCGATTCCGCCTCCGGCGAGCCGGACTACAACGCGGTAGTCGTGCTCGAGAAGGGTTGAGGTCATGGACATCCCATCTCCGGCGGAGCTGCTCGACTTCCACGGCAAGGCCGTGATCGTCACCGGGGCCGGCCGCGGGCTGGGCGCGGGCATTGCGGCGCGCTTCGCCCAGGCCGGGGCCTCGGTAGTGGTGGGCTACCGGCAGAGCGACGAGGGGGCCCTCTCGGTGGTGGAGACGATCAAGGCCGGGGGCGGCCAGGCCGTGGCCGTCCCCGCCGACGTCACCCGGAGGGCGGACGTGGAGCGGCTGGTCGACCGCTGCGGGGAAGCCTTCGGCCGGCTCGACGCCCTGGTCAACAACGCCGGGGTCTACCCCCTGGCCCCCCTCCTGGAGATGAAGGAGGAGGAGTGGGACCTCGTGATCGACTCCAACCTAAAAAGCGTCCATCTCTGCACCCAGGCCGCGGGCCGGGCGATGATGGCCCAGGGCCGGGAGGGGGCGATCGTGAACATCGCTTCCATCGAAGGTACGAACCCGGCACCCCTCCACAGCCACTACGACGCCGCCAAGGCGGGCGTTCTCCAATACACGCGGGCCGCGGCCCGGGAACTGGGCCCCCTGATCCGGGTGAACGCGGTCTCACCCGGGCTCATCTGGAGGGAGGGGCTAGATCGTGACTGGCCGGAGGGGGTCGAACGCTACCAACGGGCGGTGCCCCTGGGCCGCCTGGGCCGTTCCGAAGACGTGGCCGATGCCAGCCTCTTCCTGGCCTCCCCCGCCGCCCGCTGGATCACGGGGGCGGAGTTGGTGGTGGACGGAGGGGTCCTGACCCACACCGTCTACTGATGTCGAACAGCAGTTGAACACCGACAGCAACTGAACGCGGGGTTGTGAGTTTGCGTTGCTCTTGATGACTTTCCATAGGTCACGTGCCAGGAGGGGCCTACAAACCCTGCTGCCCGAGCGAAATCTGTCCAGGGGTTCACTCTCAAGCACGTCGGCTGTCCACAGGTCAAGGGGCGGGCAAACGGCCCGGAGCGGCCCAGTCCGGGGGCTTCGCTGGTGGTCGACAGCGGACGTCGTGGTCACAGGCCTCTCGGCGTGAAAGAGGGGTGACAAGCCATTGCGTGAAGCGGGCCATTGTGTAATCCTCTGTGTGGGGGAGGCTCGATGCCCACGAACCTAGCCATTGACGACCAGTTGCTCGAGGAAGCCCTCCGGGTTGGAGGGCGTCGCACGAAGCGCGAGACGGTGAATGAGGCTTTGACCGAGTACGTAAGAAGGCGTAAGCGCCGCAACTTCGTGAAGCTCTTCGGAACGATCGACTTTCGAACCGACTGGGATTACAAGAAGGCGCGACAGCGTTCGTGATACTCCTCGATACCAGCGTCGTATCAGCGATCCTGCGACGCCGCCGAAAGGGTGAGGGGGAGCAGGTCTTGGCCCGGAAGGTTGACGAGTTGCTGCGGAGCGACGAGCAAGTGGCCCTTCCGGGAATCGTTCTCCAGGAGCTGCTGAGTGGAATCGCGGAGCGGTCGCAGTACGAGAAGGTACTCACAGGAGTGCGGGAAAGCTTTTCCGTCGTTCTGGCCACCGAGGGTGATCACCTGAAAGCAGCTGACATCGTCAACACCGCATCCGCCAAAGGCATTGCGTTCACCACTCCGGATGCCCTCATCGCCGCTCAGGCGCTGAACCGTCGGGCCGCCCTGCTGACTACAGACGCCGATTTCGCCAAGCTGGCCAAGCTCGCTGGCCTCAAGCTTGCGTAGGGTACCCGGCCGGGGTTTGGCTCTTGGTCGACAACTGAGCCACTAAGGCCGGAAGAAGAGCCCCGCCCGGACGCGCAGGTCGTGCTCGGCCCTCCCCGTGAGGTAGTGATCGAGCACGAGCTGGTCGCCGGCCTCCAGGCGCGCTCCCACCCGGCCCAGGCTCAGCTTCAGCCCGGCTCCGAAGTTGAACGAGAAGTTGGTGCGCACGCGGTCGGGGGTGTCGAAGGAGATCCCGCCGAAGCCGGCCAAGAGGAACGGCCGGAGCTTCGCGCCCCCGAGGTGGTAGAGGAGGGCGGCGTCGTAGTCGAACGACGCTACCTTGTCCTCAACGGGCCGGATGGCCAGGAACGGGCAAGGCGCGCCGCCGAGGCAGCGGAAGGTGACCACGGTGCGCTGGGTCCGAGAGGGCTCCACTCCGAAGCCGACCTCCAGCTGGGCCTTGGCGCCGAGGTCGTATCCGAATCGAAACCCGAGGAGGAAGCCCACGCCCAAGGAAGCCGTCCGCGAGGTCTGGAAGTCGGGCGGCCGCAGGGGGGGAAAGGCCTCCGCAGGCGCCGGGCTCGGGCAGGCCAGGCAAATCGGGGTCCGGACGTCCTTCGTGACGTCGAGGAGCGACGCCCCGCCGAGGATCGTGACCTCGACCTTTCCTTCGGCGGCACTTGCGGCCGCGGTTACGAGCAGGGCGAGGACGAAGAGTCCGATGAGCCTTCGCACCCGCCCATCGTACCCGCTTCCGGGACTAGGCGGGCAGCCCGGCCTCGACGGGAGTGACCGCGGCCTGGTCCTGCTCCCCGGTGCGGATGCGGTAGACCTTCTCCACCGGGAGCACGAAGATCTTCCCGTCCCCCACCGCCCCCGTCTGTCCCGCGGCCAGGATCGCTCCCACCGTAGGCTCGACGAAGTGATCGGAGACGCCGATCTCCAGCCGCACCTTCTCGCTCAGCTCCATCTTGACCGTGGTGCCCCGGTAGGTCTCAACCCGGTCCATCTCTCCCCCATGGCCTTGCACACGGCTGATGGTGAGGCCCCGCACCTCCGCCCGGTAAAGAGCCTCCAGCACCTCGTTCAGCTTCTCGGGACGGACGACGGCCACCACCAACTTCATGCGCGGCCTCCCTCGGCCTTTAGGCGGCCCGCCAGGACCCCTGCCGGGGCCGGGCTTTCCGCCGTGAACTCGGACAGGATCAGGATGGCGCCCTCGTCTCGGGCATAGGCCTCCTCGCCATGCTGGCTCACGTCGAGGCCCAGGCCCTCCTCCCGGGTGGCCACCTTAAGGGGCACAACGAAGCTCAGCAACTTGAGGAGGCCCGCGGTCAGGACGCCGCTGAAGGCGATGGTCACGACCACGGCCAGGAGCTGAACGAGGAACTGCTTCGGGTTTCCGAAGAGCAGGCCGTCGGCGGTGCCGTTCCACGACTTCTGGGCGAGGAGGCCGGTCAGGAGCGCCCCCATCGTGCCCCCCAGTCCGTGGGCCGCCACCACGTCGAGCGAGTCGTCCAGACGCGTCCGCGCCCGCCACAGAAGCGCGAAATAGCTGGGCAGGGCGGAGATCCCGCCGAGCACGATGGCGGACATGGGGCTCACGAAGCCCGCGGCGGGGGTGACGGCCACCAGGCCCACCACGATGGCGGTGGCGGCGCCCACCGCCGTGGCCTTGCCCGTCCGCCGCAGGTCCAGGAGCGTCCAGACGCAGAGGGTGGCGGCCGGGGCCAGCATGGTGTTCACAAAGGCGAGGGCGGCCGAGGCGTTGGCGGCGAGAGCGCTCCCGCCGTTGAACCCGAACCAGCCGAACCAGAGGAGGCCCGCCCCCAGGAGGGTGAAGGGGACGTTGTGGGGAAGGATGGCTTGGCGGGCGTAGTCCTTGCGGGGGCCCAAGATCATAGCCGCCACCAAGGCCGCTACCCCCGCGTTGATGTGCACGACCGTGCCGCCCGCGAAGTCGAGCGCGCCCATTCCCCCCAGCCAGCCCCCTCCCCAAACCCAGTGAGCGATGGGGGAGTAAACGAGGAGAGACCAGATGGTGATGAAGGCCAGATAGGCGGAGAAGCGCATCCGCTCCACAATGGCTCCCGAAACCAGGGCGGCGGTGATGATCGCGAAGGTTGCCTGGTAGGCCATGAAGAGCAGGTGGGGGATTGTGCCCTGGGGTTCGAGCCCGACGCCCTGAAGGAAGGCCCGGCCCACCCCTCCCAGCCAAGGTGTGCCCGGGCTGAAGGCCAGGGAATAGCCGAGGACCACCCAGGCCAGACCCACAAAGCCGAGGGCGGACACGCTCATCATCAGGGTGTTGAGCGCATTCTTGGAGCGCACGAGCCCCCCGTAGAAGAAACCCAGGGCCGGGGTCATGAGAAGGACAAGCGCGGTCGAGACCATCATCCAGGCGGTGTCGGCGGCGTTCATGAGGGCACCCCCGCCCGCTTCCGACTCGCCGCTCCCCAACCCTGCTCACACAGCTGAAGCATGCTTCTCCCTCCTGAGACTCCTAACCAGTTCGAAGACGAGCAAAAAGCATGCGCGGGCGGCTCCCTAGAGTCCACCCACGCAACTAATAGTAAGACAAGAAGTTATCGACTTCTAGGTCCGTGAGGAGGCCGCACCCCCCGCCCCACACTTTCGTGGTATTCCCAACAATTCAACGACAGAAGTGTAGCCTTCGGCGACGCTCAGCCCTTGAAGCGGGCGGTGTCGATCCCGTGCTTGCGCACGCTGTAGGCCACGATGCGCTCCGTGGAGTCCAGAAGCCGCGCCGCCTTGGCCTTGTTCCCCCGCGCGCTCTTCAGGGCGTCGATGATGAGGTCCTTTTCGTAGCTGGCTAGGGCCTCGTCGAGCGAACGCCGGGGCAGGGTCCCCGAGACCTCCGCCGTCTGGAGGGTGGGCGGCAGGTGGTGGGCGTGGATGACGCCTCCCTCGCAGACCAGCACCGCCCGCTCGATGCAATTCTCCAGCTCGCGCACGTTCCCCGGCCAGTGGTAACTCATGAGCATGTCGATGGCGGTGGTGGCGATGCGCCGCACGTCCTTGCCGTGGGTAGCCGCGTATTTCTCCACGAAGTGATCGGCGAGGAGCGGGATGTCGGGCTTGCGCTCGCGCAGGGGGGGCATGTAGACGCTGAAGACGTTGAGGCGATAGTAGAGATCCTCGCGGAACGACCCTTCCTTGACCGCGGTCTCGAGGTCCTTGTTCGTGGCCGCCACCACTCGCACATTCACCTTCACCGGCTGCACGCCGCCCAGGCGCTCGAACTCCCGCTCCTGCAGGACGCGCAGCAGCTTGACCTGGGTGGAGCCCGAGAGCTCGCCCACCTCGTCCAGGAAGAGGGTGCCGCTATGGGCCAGCTCAAAGCGGCCCTTCTTCTGGGAGCGCGCGTCGGTGAAGGCCCCCGGCTCGTAGCCGAAGAGCTCGGACTCGATCAGGCTCTCGGGGAGGGCCCCGCAGCTCACCTTCACGAATGGCTTCTTGGCTCGGGGCGAGCTGTAATGGATGGCGTGGGCCACCAGCTCCTTGCCCGTGCCCGACTCGCCGCGGATCAGCACGGTGGTGGTGGTGCCCGCCACCTGCGCCACCTGCTCGTACACCTGCTGCATGGTCCGGCTGCTGCCCACGATGTTACGGAGGTCGTAGCGCTCCTGCAGCTCCTGGCGCAGCTTCGTGTTCTCATCCAGCAGGCGGCGACGCTCCCCTTCGATGAGCTTGTGGACCCGCACCGCCTGGCCGATCATGGAGCCCACGATCCCGTAGAACTTGGCCTCCTGGTCATAGTGGCGTTCCTCGTGGTAGGGCAGGGCCACGCCCAGGGCGCCCACCGTGCGGGTGTCGACCTTGATGGGGACGCAGACGAAGGAGAGCTCCCCCCGCCCCGACTTCTTGAAGACCCCGGTGCGGTTCAGAAAGAGGGGCTCGCGGCTCACCTTAGGCACCACCACCGGCTTGCCGCTCTGGACCACACGCCCGGTAATGCCCTCCCCCACCTGATAGCGGGCGGCACGGGCGGACCCCGCCACGCCGGTGGCCGCTTCCACCGCCAGCTCTCCTCCGCCCTCCTCCCGGAGAACGATGTTTCCGGAGAGGGTGCCGTGACTCTCCTCCAGGATCTCGAGCACGCGGCTCAGAGAGGACCTCAAGTTCAAGGTGGAGCCGAGGGTCTGGCTGACTTCCAGGAGATCCGAGAGCTTGCGGATGTCGGCGGGCGGGGGCATGGGCGTTGCGTCCCCATTATTGCACTTTACAGAAGTGATGCTCCCCAACCGGGGAGCGACAGGAATGTCTGCGACCCTCAGCGCCCCCGCGATCCCGGGGAGCCGAGTCCCAGCCGGCCCTTCCCGCCGGGGGCGGAGAAGCCCCAATAGGGCGAGGAGGAAACGCCGGAGGCCGTCGCCGAGCGGGCTTGGGTGAGGGCCTTGAAGAAGCCCTGGGCCATGAGGTCGTACCCAAGGTCGTTGGGGTGGACATCGCCCAGGGGACCATCCGCGAAGAATCGGCTCAGGTCTCCGCCCTGGGCCAAAAAGACCGCGTTCAGGTCGGCCAAGAGCGCCCCCTCCTGGAAGGCCAGGGCCTTGATGCCCGGGTTGATTTGGTTGATCCACAGGTTCTCGCTCGGGTTCACGGCGGGGTTGGTGGGGATGAGCGTGGCCAGCACGGGGAGGCTCTGGCTGGCCTTCACCTGGTCCACGATCGAGCGGAGGGAATCGAGGGTGTAGCAGTTCGCGATGGGGCCCACCTGGCAGGACTGGTCGTTAAAGTCGTTGGTCCCGTAGTGGATGAGGGTGTACGCGGGCCGATTCCGGCCCAAGCGGCCGGGGATGCGGTTCGCTCCGTCCTTGCTGAACGTCCCGTCCTTGCCTTCGTTGTTCACCTGGGCCCGGCCAAGGTAGGGCCCGAGCAGGTTCTGCAGACGCACGCGGTAACCATTGCCGTCGCTCGACCCGAGGCCATTGGTGATGCTGTCCCCGAAGGCCATGTAGACGTTGGGCTGGTTCGTGCCGATGGGAAGGACTACGGGCAGATTCACGACCCCGGTCTGCGGAACCTGGACGCCCACGGGAGGGCCGGGCACGAAGAACATGGGAAGGCTCTCGGTGCGGATGGCCACGGATTGGCTCCCCGCCTTCACGCCCATGACCACGGCCTGGCCCGTGGCGGCGGCGGTCTTGGCGGAGCCGACGCCCTGCACCACCACGTCCACCTGGGGCAGGCGCACCACCTCGGTCGGATCCAGCACCCCGTTGGCGTTCTCGTCGTAGAAGACGACGGCGGTGACCGGGTAGGTGGGCTCGCTCGGGGGAGAGGGCTGGGTGGGGGGACCGCCCGTGCCGCCGCAGCCGACGAAGCAAAGCTGGGCGAGGGCCAGCAGGGCGGGGCGTCGACGCGCCATGAGGTGAACAGAGTACCACAGCGGGCGCCGCCCGCGGGGGGATTGGCCGCTTCGCCCCCCGCGGCGAGCGCGAGAGGAGCCCGGCCCGCCTCCACTCGTCACGCGACCCGTTCCGTCCACGGGGCGCGACCGTCTTCTCTTTGCCGCGCGCAGAACAGCATTCGGCGGGGGGAAGCGCGGCTCAGGCGCCGGCTGGCGCCTTGGCGCCACGCAGGACGAGGTGGGCCGGGCGTTCCGGGATGGGCAGCAGGCGTACCCCCACGTCGTAGCTGGGGTGCAACCGGCCCGGAGCTGGTTCC
>Ga0210399_10001660_pt1 | contig 17423 bp, 10 predicted proteins | sample IncBWC14MmetaG_FD_150865 | JGI IMG/M metagenome (GOLD analysis project Ga0210399, IMG submission 150865) | Forest soil microbial communities from Barre Woods Harvard Forest LTER site, Petersham, Massachusetts, United States - Inc-BW-C-14-M | ecosystem: Environmental > Terrestrial > Soil >...
GCATCGCCCAGCAACTCTCGCGGGTGGGAATAGACCAGATCTATGGAAGGGATTTCCACGCGCCGCAATCCGAAGCCGAGCAACAGACTGTTTTCCTCCGGTACACAATCAAAGCACCAGGCATGATTGGGCTGGTCTTTCGGCAGATCGCAAACCTCTTCCATCCAGTGCCCGCCCCACACGCCCGGATCAAAGTAAGGAAGCACGCGAAAAGGCTGCGTGCTCGCTTTTGCTAGCCCGCTGCGAAACAGATCTCCACTGATCAGCCTCGGAGTCCCCCGGACGTTCGTATCCAGAAGGTAGTCAATCCGCGGGAGCAGTTCCTTTTTCAATCGATCCGCGGCCCGCCAATCCACAAGGAACGCACGCTTGTATTTCAGGTTTGCAAGTTCGGAAAGATTGTCAGCGCCTAAATTCCCAATTTCTCCGCGCCGCTGGCGAAGCGTTAACTCCCAACGCGCAAGGTCCGCATAAACAAGCAGATCGAACCGTTCTGAAATAATCGCCGCGCCCGTTCCGAGGACAAGAATCCGGCCATCTCCCGCGGCACTCTCGCGGATCAATTTCCGCGTGCCGGCCACTTTGCGCGGGTCCAGGAAATCCTTCAACGTCACGCCATTCATGCGCCCGAATACGGGATCGTCGCCGCCAAGATAAGGCGCGAGCATTGCATCGAGTTCCTGTGGGCTCTTTAAACAGGACTCCGCGCGAACCACAAGCCGGGGCTTTATATGAGAAACCAGCCCGCTTTCCATCTCATCCAGATTGGCGCCCGGATAGCACTCCACGCACAAAACGGAGCGCTTGCCGCTCAACGCGGCGTCGAGTTGCCGCGTGACCGCCGCCCAGCCAACCTGGCAGTCCTCTTCGCGTTCAGAAACCTGCACAAACGGGAATTTGTCGTAGTTCGAGCGTCTCACCATCAGGGTTTCTCAGTCAGCAACGGAATTGCACCCAAAAGGCCCGCGTGGTTGCCAAGTTCCGCCGCGCGAACCTGCACCTTGCCCCACGGCGTCCACGCATATTTCGAAACGTACTCCTGCACATACGGAATAATCACGCCCGCGCTCTTCATCACTCCGCCGCCAATAACGATCACTTCGGGGTCGTACATGTGCACCAAGCCCACCGCATCCGCCGCCCATACATTCAGGCAGCGGTCTCGGATCGCGACCGCAATCGAATCACCGCGGCGCGCTTCGTCAAATAATTCCTTGAATCCGATATCCGAATAAGGCGCCAGCGAACTTTTCTCGATGCCTGGCCACTCCTTTGCAATCAGTGGCAGCGCCCAGCCGGACGCCTCTGCCTCCGCGCAGCCGATGTTCCCGCAAGTGCACCGCCTCCCGGAAAACAAAACCGGGATATGCCCGCCCAGGCAGCCCGCCTGCATGTGCTTGCCGCGAAGAAGTTTTCCTTCAATCAGCGCCGCTCCGCCAACGCCCGTGCCCAGAGTGATCATCACGACATCCGAAAAACCGCGCGCCGCGCCCGCATAATTTTCACCCAGCAGCGCCATGCGCGCATCATTCTCAATGCGAAACGCCAGGCCAAATGCGTCGCGGCTCCAAGCGGGCAGGTCCACGCTCAGCGCATCATCGTATTTCGCATTCGTGGATAGGACAAAACCCGTACGCGTGTCCACAAGCCCTGCAAATCCCATGGCAATGCCGATACATTCTTTGGCGCTGGTCCCTGTCTTCGCCAGAACAGCGCCGAGCATTTCCGTAAACTTCGGAAGCAACGGTTTCAGTCCCTTGGCGCGGTCCGTTGCAAGTGTTTCGGTGTGGACCAGCGTCGCGCCCTCCACAAGAGCGAACGCAGCATGTGTTCCACCCAAATCGATCGCGAGAGCCTTCATCAATCGCTCCTGAAATTCCTCAAACCCAGCGGCTGGCGAGAGCCAGCACAAAAACGGCAGCAACCAGAAACGCCACTCCTGTCAGCTGAATCCGGAGCGGCTGCTTGCCGGTGTTTTTCCACTCGCCTGTAAGAATGCCCAAAACACTGGCGGTAATCACAATCAGCGACATGAACAGCGGCCACCCAAGAATGGGACCCAGCACGCCCATCTTTCCCGCGGAAACTCCGTACAGCAGCGTGCTGCCAAACCAAAAAATTGCCATCACGAACGCCAGCAATGCGTGGCTCATGAAATTTGCAGAAGCAAACTTCTGGTGCGTCTTGTTCTTCGAGAGCAAATACAGGCAATAAAGGATGTTCGGAACACTACCGGCCAGCATCAGGGGAAGCCACGCAGCGTTCGGCGCCCACAGAGGCGCCGCTCCGAATTTCTCTGCACTCACCAAAAACGGATGTCCGAACGTGAGCCCAAAATTGACGAACGAAGCGCCTAATCCGCACAAAATCGAAAGAATCAATCCCCTCCCCATAGACGCACTGGCGCGCCCCGCGGCACCACTCATCACCGCTTCTCGCCTCCGCCCCGCCACCGCGCAAATGCTCACCCCGATGATCACTAGAACTACACCAGCAATAACGCCGCCACCCGCGGCCGTGAAAAGCTGACCCGAATGCAAGCGAAGCAGCGGAAGAAGGCTGCCAACCGCCGCCGAAATCCCCAAAACGATGGAGAAGGTGAGCGCAATACCGATCGATTCCACGGCCAGTCCAAAAAAGACCTGTGCCACGCCCCATCCAATGCCAAAAGTGGCTGCAAGAAGAATCGGGCCCAGTCCAGCATCTTGATAAACATTGCCGAGCCGCGGGACCGTCAGCGCCGTGACGACTGGGGGAAGAAGAATAAGGGCGAAAATCGACCACGCGAGCCATGTATTTTCCCAACTCCACGCCCGCGTAAATTTCATCGGCAGCGTAAAACTAGCATTCATGACGCCGGCGACCAACAGAAGAGCCAATCCTAACGTGGTGTCTGACATGAACGGTTCCGCTCCCCTTCGTTTATCGACCACGATCCCATTTATCCCTGCAACTCTGAAATCCCGCGCGCCGCAATAGTGACGGCGTCGCACGCGCCGCTTCCTCTGATGACCAAACCTTTTTTCGTAGCCTGAATGTCTCGAATGCGGCGCCAACTCCTGGGCACCTCCGCCAAGAACGCTGCGTACACCACGTTTTGCGTGCCTTGCGTAGGAATTCTCTTCCAGTTCGGCACGCCAAACAGTTTCCCCGCCAGAAATGTGGCCTCTTTTCCGATCGGCATCGGAGTGCTCCCGAACTCCAAGCCGCGCGCTTGCGTCTTGCTCTTCCACGGTGCATACTTGCGCACGCAATTTTCTTCCCACACCGCCACCCACGGAAAATCTTTGCCGCGAAAAACGTACCCGGCCACCAGGCCGAGCCGCCAGTTCAATGCCGCCACAAACTGCATCTCACGCTCCGCGTCCAGCAATACGGATGCGACAAATCCTGTTCCCCGCTCGCGGAACGGAATCGAAAGATCCGCAACTCCCCCTTTTTCCCGCGGCGCATGCGGCCACCGGAATTCACGATCAGCAGAAACCAGGCTTTTTTTCTCATAGCCAAGCGCCCAGGTCTTGGCCCGCGTCCCGGAAAGAAAAACCCGGCTGCACTCTGGATCGAGATATGGAGTCCCGAGCGTCACATGCTGTACCCAATGAAAATAATGGTCGACGGCGCGCTGGTTCGTCACGCTTTCCCGGAACACCGCCACACTTTCACCTTGGTGAAGCTCAATTCCCCGCTCAAACGTCAGTCCAGCCGCTGGCAAATCCACTCGCCAATCAGCACGGGCCACGGTGGAACGCGCCGCCGCATTTATCACGCGCCAGTTCGCACACCCGGCCTCTCCATGCAGCGGGAGCCCTTGCCGCGCCTCTTCGGCAGACGGCATGCCGAAATAATCCAGGCAAAGCGCGTGCCCCGTATAGCTCGCCAGGAATTCTCCTACTCCCTTGGGGCCGTACGTCGCCGCAAGCTGCCGCGCCTTTGCCGTGCCCGGCGCAGCGCCTTCCCACGGACACTCCCATAGGACATTCACTTTCGGTTTGCCAGCGCCGCACGCAAAAGAGAATTCCGCGATGTGACCGCCTCCCTGAAGCGCAACCATCTCCACGACGTCATTCGACAAGCGAATCGCAGGTCGTCCCCGCCACTCCACGCGCTCCGCTCCGCGCGAACTCGCCGCTTTCCCGATTCTCCGCTTCAAAGCGAAAGGCCTCCGTCTATCGGGAATACTCCGCCCGTCACAAAAGCGGCCGCATCCGAAACAAGATACAGCGCCGCCTCGGCGATTTCCTCCGCGGTCCCAAGCCGACCCATCGGCTGCCTCGCCTCAAACTGTTTGCGCACCGTGGCCACATCGCCGCCCAGTGCCGCCAGCCTCTGATGGAACGAAGGAGTATCCACAGTTCCCGGGCAAAGGCAGTTCACTCGAATTCCCTCCTTTACATAGTCGAGTGCCATGCTCCGCGTCAGTGCCAACACCGCGCCCTTCGCCGCGGTATAAACGGCGCGGTCCGCCACCGTTCGCAACACAACCGCCGAAGAAGTATTCAGAATCACGCCGCCGCCCTGTTTCCGAAAAAGTGGCACGACGCCCCTACACATCAGGTACATGCTCTTCACATTGACGTCCATGCTGCGATCCCAATCGGTCTCGCTGATCTCGTGAATTTTCCCCGGCACAACAATGCCCGCATTGTTAAATAAGATATCGATACGCCCGAATCTGCCCAGCGCTTCCTGAACGCACCGCTCGACATCCACCGCACTCGAAACATCGGCAACGATGGCCTCCGCCGCCCCTCCCGCCGAATGAATCTCCTTCACCAATGCATGGATTCCATCCAAAACAACGTCAACCGCTACGACCTTCGCGCCTTCCCGCGCAAACAGCAGGCTCGTCGCCCGCCCAATCCCCGCGCCCGCTCCGGTCACAATGGCAATTTTCGAGCTGAGTTTCATCTGTTCTTGGCGCTCTTTGCGCAAACCCGTCTTTCGCCGGTGGCAACTTTCCTGGCTCTCACGATTTTTCTCGATTCAAGATTTCGTCGCGGCGCCCGTCCCGCCCTCTTGAAATCCCATCCCGCCCGTGGGCGTGAGCATTCCCCCGTCAACCAAAAGAGCCGTACCGGTAATAAAGGACGCCCAATCACTGGCAAGAAAAGCGATCGCATTCGCAACTTCTTCCGGCCGGCCGATCCGCCCGAGCGGGTGCATCCGGTTGCACGTTTCAATCACTTTTTCGGGATGCGCATCCAGGCTGGCGGCCCAGCGCAGCATGGGCGTATCGATCGCTCCAGGACACACGCAATTTACGCGAATATTTTTCGACGCGTAGTCCAACGACATTGCCCGGACCAGTCCCAGCAGTGCGTGCTTCGCCGTAACATAAGCCGCCGAATTTCCGACAGCGGTAAACGCCTGCACTGAAGCCACCACAACGATTGCTCCCCCACCGCGCGGAATCATCCATGGCAGCGACGCCTTCGCCACGTGAAAGCTACCCTTCAGGTTTACGTCCATCACTTCGTTCCACAATTCTTCGGACGTGCCGAGCACGTCCCCATAGCGCTGGATCCCCGCGTTGCTGATCAGCACATCGATCCCACCGAACTGTTCGCCCACCGCTTTAGTACTCCGCCCCACGCTGGCTTCTTTGGATACATCGCATTCGAAGAAACGGGCGGCCTGCCTGCTCGAAGTGATGCTCCTTGCAGCTTCCTCACCGGCGCGAACATCGCGATCCAGAATCGCCACCCTTGCCCCAAGTTCCGCAAACTTCTTCGCCGTGGCCAGCCCAATGCCCATCGCCCCGCCCGTTACCAGCACCACCTTGTTATCGAAGCGAATGCTCATTTTTCACTCCTGAAATTGGCCAAATGTTCCGGTGGGAGAGAAAGCAAGCTGCTCGTTTGCAGGCGAATGGTTTTGATCTCAAAAGGATGCAGCGTCAGATTAATCGCAGATTTTGAAACATACACGGGGCTTCCCTTCTCTTCGAGCACAGAGCAGTTCCAGGCTTCCCCGATTTTTAGGTATGGGCTCGTAATGTGGACGGTTTGTTCCTTCCCCGAGATTTCCACTAGCCGCAGAATCGTGCCCTGGCCATCCTCCGCCCGCTTCCAAGTGGAGAGCGCCACATTTGGACTGTCGATTTGCAAAATCGCCCCCTGCGTGGCGGGAAGCGCCCCCGGGAAAAATGCCGCATAACCCTGATCTGCTTCCAGCGGAGTCATCGTATTCCAGCCCGTTCGCGTAAGCTGCGCCCCATCAAACGTGGAGGCGCTCACAATGTCGTAACGAAACGTAAACTCGCCTCCCTGTTGAGGGGCAAAGTTTGTACCCCAATAGTTGCTCATGAGCCACGAAAAAATGCTCGCCGTCTTCGGTTCGAATTTGCTCGGCCAGTTGCCGCGAACGATGTCGCCGAATGTAACCAGTGGCGCATCCCGCGGAATAATCGCCACGGATATACCGTCACCAGTAACCGCCGCCCAATGGCCGGCCGCATACCATTCCCGGCTGCCGCCCAAAAGCTCATCCTCCGCGGGATTCACCCAACCGTTTTGCGTTTCGTAACGAAACTCGGGATTTTGCGCCGAGAACGGAAAGGCGATATAAACCGCCTCCTTGGTGAGAACCGCTTTTTTCCGGATCGTATAGCGAAGCTCAATACGCTTCTCTTTGTCCAGCAGCGTGATCTCCGTTTGAATCAGTGGTGTCTCCGGCGCGGACGCCTCCAAATTGATCACAGTCCCGTACGGCGCGTGGCGAGACGAACTCAGCTTGCCGCCGCTCGCAGCAATCGGCGTTAAGGCGGGCGGTTTTAGCGAAGCGCCGTATCTGTACAGGCTATTGTTCGGCATGTCGTCCGCGCCGCGAACGTATAAGTACGCCCCGAATCCGTATGGACTCTTCTCGTCCACCAATTCCCTCTTCAGCTCTTTATCCCACAAACTCCGGATGCTCCCTTTTGCCACATCAATCGTCAGCCGGTAAAACGGACTCTCGAATGTGCGATCCCCGGCTGCGGTCGCCGGCGCCCCAGCCGTTTCACGCACATCTTTCGCCGGCCGAATGGCAAACAGTTTGTACCCCAGCCCCGGAACGTCCTCGGCCAGGAAACGCACGCGGCGATAACCGCCGCCAAATCCCGGAAGAGGAGTGCTCCGTCCAACCTGTATCGTCTCTTGAAGAACTTCGCGATCATTTGTCACGTCAAAGAGTGCCGAACCGTCAGCGATATCCGCATCCACAAAACCGCTGCGCGCCCAATTCACGGAATTAAAAACCACGATGGACGCCTCTTTCGGCCCCAGCAGATATTCCAATTGAGCCCAACTGCGATGAATCGAACGCGTGATGGCTTCGCCCGCCGCAGCAGTTTCCGCCCCCTTCAGCTTAAGTTGTTCGGTGGTCTGCTGGTTGTCCGGTTGTGTCGTGGCCCCGACAAACGTCCAGGTATGTTCATCGAATAGGAGAATGTTCTTCCATGCCGAATCGAGCAACATTTCATTTGGCCGCACCACAGGATCCAGAACAGACGCCGCCGCGCCAAATTTCTCCGCCGATATGATTCGTTGCTGATTCTGCCGGTGCGCAGCAGTGTACAAACTCCCCGACGCAAATCCGTCCTCCCAATAAGGACCAAAATCCCCGCGAAACACAGGTATGTTGCCGTGAAACTCGCTTTCAATCTTGGACATCGCCTCCGCAAAGCTGGAATACTGCAGCCGCGGATAGGTATAAAGGGCCGCCCAGTTCTGAACCAGGTTCGCCTGCTCAACATTCAGCGCCGTATTTTCCAATTGGCTGCCAAACAGAATCGTCGCGTCCGCCGTGTATTCCGGCCGCGCGTACGCCTGGAGAAAAACAGGAAGTGCATCCTTCACCGCTTCAAGCCTCTGCGGCGTGCCAAACATTGAGGACAGTTGCAGGTAAGCCCGCGAATACCACATCAGCACGCGCCCGCCGTCCGGCCCTTCCCAATAAAAAGGCGATTTTTCATTCCAGTGACCCAGCAGGAGAATGGGCGCTCGCCAGGAATTGCTGGCCGCAGCAAAATACTTCACGCCCGCATCGTGCAGAACCGAAGCGTAAGACCAGCTGTACGACGGCACATCCGCTATATGGGCGGCGCCGATCGGCAGCGAATAACGCCTGGCCAGAGCGCTGCTCGGATACAACGAACGGATCAGCCCTTCCAGCGAAGCTACGCCGGTGTGCTGGTTGGCGTATTGCATCGGTAGAATAATTTTCCCGTCGCGAATTCTCTGCAGAAATTCTGCTTGCTTCTCTGGCGAACGGCCAGCGAGATATTGTTCCGCCACCCACGAGCCGTCAAGCGTCCAGCGAAATTCAGGACGTTTCTTGAAAACGTCCATCACCCCATCCACGGCTTGCGAATGAAGCTCCGCAACCTTGTCCGGGTAGTCGGTAAACCCGACGTCAAGGTGCTCGTGCGGCACGATGAAGACCGTCCATTTCCTCTGTGCCTTCAAAGAAACCTCAAAGTCCTCGGAGACTCTTGCTGCTTTCACGGACAGCCTGGCACTCTCTTCTCCCTTCCATTCGGGAACATTAAATTCCGCACGCAACTCCCCGAACTGATCTGAAGAAGAGATCGACTGCGTGATCGCCTTTCCGCCCGCGCGCAGCGTCATTTCACCGGAGGTTGGCATTACCGGAAACGAGACAAAAGCCTCCACTACTTCGGTAAGCCCCGCCGGGTCCGCATGAAAGAAAATCGTAGGGATCACGGCAGCGGAAACGCGTGCGGTGGAATATGTTTCCGTTTCACTTTGTGTCAGCTTGAGCGCATCGTAGATCAGCCCGGTATGCCCAAGGGCAATGTCACCCAGCGAGTTCTCCACGGTGCTGGGTGTATCCATCGCCGTAAGCACAAATCGATTTTCACCTTCACGAAGCCATTCAGATGCAATTGCTATCACCTTGGTGTCCGTGGACGTCTGGGGCACGAAGGTGCCTTCCCAATCGCCGGCTGCATAATCAAGATGCGGATGAAAGTAGAAGGCGCCGTTGCGCCCGTTCACTTCCAGTTGCAAATGCGAAAGCCGCGGAGTTTCGTACAGGATCCCAACCGTCAACTGATACACACCGACAGGCTTTTCCGGCAGCGTGAATAAAATTGTAAACGGATGCACCCGCCCGCCAGCCATCCCGTTTGCCGGGCCGGGTTGAAATCGCGGCCAGTCCTCTCCATCCTTGCTCTTCCCGACGCGATACACCGGATCAGATTCTTTCTTACTATAGTCAATCCCCTGACTGCGAAACTCGGCCGAGGACGCATCAAACTTGCCGATCTCCCAAATTGTCTTCTCTTGCGCCGAGACGCCTAAAGTGATGCAACCCAATACAAGAAACAAAAATGTAACGCCAACCATCCTCCAAATCACGCTGCGCGTGAATCGTTTCATCAGCAAGCTCACCATTTCGGCTGCACCGTGATTGCCCCAGGCCGCTTTGGATCTTCAATCCACGACCCCATTTGCCGCTTCTTGGAAAGCTCGTGGTATTTCGCCAGCTTGTCACGATCGAGCCGTACTCCCAGGCCCGGTCCCGCGGGCACCGCCATCTGGCCTCCGGCGAGATAGGGCAGCTTTCCTCCCTCGATAATGTCGTCCGTAAGGTGATGGTAGTGCGAATCGGGTGCCGCGATCAGATTCGGCAGCGTCGCCGCAAGATGAATCATGGCGGCTTGTGAAATTCCAAACTCCGCGCCGCTGTGCATCCCAACGTCAATTCCGAACCCTTCGCATAACTGCCCAGCCTGCCGCGCCCGGGTGATTCCTCCATACCAGTGGGGATCCAGCAGCACCACGTCCAGAATGTCGAGCAGGGCCGTCGGAACAATATCTTCATACGCAAACACGGTCATATTTGAAGCCAGCAGCATCCCAGGCGTTTTCGCATTCACCCGCGCCATCGAACGCATTCCCCAAACCGGATCCTCGAAATATTCCACGTCGTAATCCTGCAGTTTTTTCGCCACGCGCACCGCGGTAGTCACTGTCCACGCAGCGTTCGGATCGATCCGAATCTTCAGCTTTGGAAATGCCTTCCGCAGCGCTACGAAAGTCTCGATCTCCTCGTCGGGCGGCAGCACGCCATTCTTGTACTTCAACGTTTCGAATCCATACTTGCGCACCAACTCGCGTGCAAAGCCCACCATTTCCTCTGCGTTCCGGATTTCGCCGCGCTTCTCCTCATTCGCGTAACGATAAAAAAGATACCCCGCGAACGGAATCTCGTTGCGCAATCTTCCACCCAGCAGATCGCAGACTGGCTTACCCAGCGCCTGACCCTGAATATCCAGGCAGGCAAATTCCAGCGCCGCAAATCCCAGCACGTGCCCAAACAGCTTCAACGCCGTGGGAGCCGCCAGCTTCCAGCGAATCCGCTCCAATTGAAACGGATCTTCGCCAATCAACTGCGGCCGCATTTCCGCAAGCTGCCCCTCGCGGCTGGGGCCGCCGTAGCATTCGCCCAGACCGATCAGGCCTTCGTCCGTGAGCACTTCCACGATGATCCGAGAAAATCCCGGATGCGATCCAAACGCATAGCGGAGCGGCGCCTCAATCGGAATGTATGCGGGCGTCCAGCGCACATCGGTGATTCGCATGAGCTGCTCTCTCCTGAAACGGAACTTATCGCAAATTCGCCAGTAATTGCCCGCGCATCCCGACCTTCACCTGGCAGATGTGCCAGCGATTCAGATTTGCGAAATACATTTCGTCAAAATTGCTTCCGCCAAACGCCACATTCGTGGGCGCCGCCAGCATCGTCGCTGAAGGGTCTCTGGCAAATAAGGACACGCCGCCATCAGGCGCAATGCGATATACGGAATGCGTGGCATAGGTCGTAACATACAGATTGCCGTCAGCATCGAGCGCCGCGCCGTCCGGAATACTCGCCAGGCCCGACGCGTAGACTCTTGGCCTACCGGCATGTCCGTCCGCAAGAATCGGAATTCGCATCACGTTGTCCCGCTGGGTCTGCACAACGAAGAGAGTCTTCTCATCCGCGCTCAGCGCCATCCCGTTTGCAAAAGCAAAAGGGCCGGCGAAAAACTCTGGTCGCCCATTCGTCCGAAGCCGGTAGATGCATCCGTTGTTCCCATCCCATTCCCCGGAATCGCTGAAGTACAGGTTCCCGTCTGAATCAAACACCGAAAAATTCGGCGTAATCAATTTGCGGTTTCCTACCCGGTCGATGCAGCCAAGCACGCGCCCCTTGCGATTGACATGTATCAGTGCCGCACGCTTGAAATTGCAGACATGCAACTCCTGCTTCTTCGAAAATGTCAATCCCAGACAAAAGCCGCCTAGGCACGCGATCTCCTTCACCCTTCCCCGCGCATCAATCCGATAGATTTGGCCGAGTTCGCCGCCGGCCCACAGGATTCCATCCGGATCGAATGCCAGACCCTCCGGATGATCCAAGCCTTCCGCAAAGGATTGGAAACGGCTCAGGGAAAGTTCGGGCGGAAGACCTTCAGCAGTGCGTTTCATTCTGGGCACCAGAACACCCAAATCTTTGTCCAACCTTTGCACATATATACTCCGCCCCTCCCTCGAGTCAACCAAAAGAAGCGATAATTTTTCTGGCTATTATTCGTTTTTTGCTTGACAATCCCGCGCGCTGTCTTATTGTAGGACAAACTTATTCAGGCGGGTTTGTGGCCGAGAAAACCAATCGAAACGTAGCCGTCGCGGAGTTTCTCCCTGTCCGCAGGGAGACCGTAATGGAAATGGTCGCCGGCCGCATCGAGGCACTGGTCCGCAGCGGCGAACTCCGCAGCGGCAGCCGTCTGCCCCCTGAACCCAAACTCGCAGCCATGCTGCATGTCAGTCGAGGCTCCCTGCGCGAAGCTCTAAAGGGTCTGGTGTTTCTCGGACTCGTAAAGGCCCGCCCGGGAGACGGCACCTATATCCAACCATCGCTTAGCGGAGTCATCAGCCGCCACTTTAAGTGGATGCTGCTCCTACAGGAGCTCAAGTACCTTGAACTTCTGGAATTGCGGCAAATCCTGGAACCGGCAGCCGCGGCTCTGGCGGCGCGTCGTGCCACCAAGGACGACATTGAAAAAATGCAGGAAGCTCTCGCCGGCATGCGCTCGGGATTTCATAACCCCGAACGCTTCATGGTCAACGAGATCTCTTTTCACGAGTGCATTCTTCAAGCCGCCAAGAACGTGGCCATTCTGACGACCATGCGCATGATGTATGACGCGATGGCCGAAGGCCGCCGCCGCGTGCTCCCACTTGTGGATGATCTCAAGCGCAACTTCGACCGCCACGAACGCATTTTCAACCTCATCCAGAAACGCGATGCCCATGGCGCCCGGTTGGAAGTGCTCAAAGACTTGCGCTACGCCGAGGCCCTGCTGCGCCGCGACATGGAATCGCAGGACAGGCTTCGCCAGGAACTGGAACACACCCCGAAGAATTCGAAAAAGGCCCGTGTTACACGCCGTGGTAAGCAGCGGCGTTAGAAGCGAATTCAGGTTTGGCTTTGCTCCGAAGGGGGATTATACCGATGAATCATTTTCGTCCAGCACGTTATCTGTTTCCCGCAATCGTAGGTCTTTGCGCTTTCTTACTCTGGCACTCTCCCGCGTACGCGCAGTATGACACCGGAAGCATCGTGGGCATCGTCCACGATGCTTCCGGTGCCCTTGTTTCCGGCGCCACGGTAAAAATCACGAATACAAAAACGGGTCGCGTCTATGATCTGACGACCAACGACCTCGGAACTTTCGAAGTGAACGGTCTCCCGGCAAGCGTCTATACGGTGGAGACCGGCAAGGCTGGGTTTAAGACCGAGCGCGTTGAGGACATCCTGGTTTACGCCACGGATCGCCGCGAGGTGAACGTGAAGCTGGCCATCGGAGCCGCGAATGAACAAGTCACCGTCATGGCGGACACTTTTACGGTCAACACCCAATCCAGCGAGTTGGGCGCTTCGATCGACTCCAGGTCGGTCTCCAATCTTCCCCTCAACGGGCGCGACTTCACCGCTTTGATCGCACTCGTGCCCGGCGCCGTAACCACGGGCGCTTTCGGACAGAACAGCCTCGGCGGCTTTGAAACCACATTTGCCGGGGTCAACGTCCTCCTCGATGGCGCGGATGCCACGCGCATCGACGTGAACGCAGTCAGCACACAACTGGGACGCCAGGAATCCCGCATTAGCCGCGCCAGCATTGACAGCATTCAGGAATTCAAGGTGCTTTCTTCCACCTACTCTGCCGAGTACGGCCGCTCAGCGGGAGATATCGTAAACGTCATCACCAAGTCGGGCGGCAATACCATCCACGGCTCGGCGTTCGATTATTTCCGTAATGACGCGATGGACTCGAAGAATTACTTCTCAACCTTGCCCACCCCGTTGCGCCTCAACCAGTTCGGCGGCAACGTCAGCGGCCCGATCATCAAGAATAAGCTCTTCTACTTCATGAACTACGAAGGCGTTCGCCAAATTGTCACCACGCCGATATCGCTTGTCCCCGTGATGACCCAGGCGGAGCGCGCGAATCTTTCGGCCGTAATGAAGCCGGTGATGGCTACCGTCCCGTTCCCAACCGTGGCTGGGCCCGTCATCTTCAAGGGGCAAGGCCCCGGCGGCACGGACATCGTTCGCAACGATCTCGGCTACTTCAACGGAAATCTCCGCAACACCCTGCGCGAGGACACCGGCTCCGTCAAAATCGATTACAACGCCACATCAAAGGACACTTTCTCCTTCCGGTTCAACGTTGCGGACTCTTTCACCAGCACGCAATATGGCATCGCCACCGGCCAAATTTCTCCCTCCACCAGCCGCAACTTCCTCGTGAAGGGCACGTGGAACCACACGCTTAGCACAAACTTGCTCAATGAATTTGGCATCGCCTTCAATCGCCCGCAGACCGATTCTCTAGGCGGCGGAGACGGCTTTCCAACATTTCAGTGCGCGACCTTATTGGGATGTGGCCCTAGTACCACGTTCGGCACAGCCCCCGGCCCAGCGCTCTTTTCCGATCTGCGCCCTCAGCACTCCTTGCAGTTTCTGGATACCTTAACTTGGGTTAAGGGCAAGCACACAATTAAGGCTGGCTTCGACATTCGCCATGCCGTAACGCACGACACACTGCAACCCCAGGACTTTCTGGCATTCGACACGATCCACAATTTCGAGCAGGGCCAGGCGCTACAACTCAGCACCCTGGGTTATAACGAGGTTGGCGTGCAGAACACCAACTACGACTTCTTCGTTCAGGATGACATCCGCCTGACACCTAGATTCACCCTCAATCTTGGCCTGCGCTATGAATACAACACCGTCTTGCAGGGCGACCAAATCGGCAATTTCAATATCGCCGCGCTGACACTGGATCCAATTGGGAAGCCGCTCTATAACCCTGACCGCAATAATTTCGGCCCCCGCGTTGGTTTTTCGTGGGACGTGACCGGACGCGGAAAGACCGTACTGCGCGGAGGCTTCGGTGTCTTCTACAGCCCAATGTTGACCGGCGCTGCCCTCGGCCTCGCCAGCAATTATCAGCAAAGCTTCAGCGTTAACATCTTTGATGTCCTGTTCTTCGGCACTCGCACATGCAACCCTCCGTACTTTCTTACGTACCCTATTCCCAATCCGTTGCCCACTTGCGTACCTCCACTCCCGGCGAACGTGACTGGGCTCGACAAAAACATCCGTGATACCTATTCACTGCACTGGAGCCTCGGTATCCAGCATGAAATCCTGAAAGACACCATTCTCGAAACCTCCTATGTTGCTAACCGCGGCGTGAAGGGTCCTGCGGGTGCGGCATATGCGGGAGAAGAGCTGAATCTGTCTGCCTTTGGTGGCCCCAACCAGCTCAGCAAGAATTTCAGCCAGATTCGCCGCTTTGGCAACTTCATCAATTCCAACTACGAATCCCTGCAAGTCAGCCTCCGTCGTCGGGTTTCCAAGGGTGTGACCCTCGACGCGAACTACACCTACGCTCATGAAACTGACGACGCCGTGAACATCCTTACCGAGGCTTATCAGAACTCGCACAACCCCAAGCTGGACTACGCCAGCGGCGACATCGATGTGCGCCACAACTTCACCCTCGGCGCAGTCTGGGATCTTCCAGTGGCTTCTTCCCTCCCCAGGCGTTTGGCCGCAGGCTGGCAGATCAGCACCCTGCTCCAGGCACGCGGCGGCTTGCCATATAACATCGCGGTTGCTCCCCCGTTCCTGGGCATCGATCAAATCCGCCCCAACTTGACCGGCAAGCCGCTCTCCTTCGCGGGCTCGAATACTCCGGGCTATCCGGCTCACCCGCAGATTAATCCGGCTGCCTTCGCCGCGCCTCCAGCGGGCCAATACGGTGATTTAGGGCGCAATACCGGCCGCGGCCCCGGCTTCACCCAATGGGATACTTCCTTCGCGAAGACCACCGCGATTAACGAACGGCTCTCCGTCCAATTCCGCGGCGAGCTCTTCAACATCCTCAACCATCCCAACTTCGCGAATCCCGATGGCAACCTCACCGATTCAAACTTTGGCATCAGCACTTCAACGATCGCCAATCACGTCGGCACCGGCACTTCCCGGCAAGCCCAGTTGGTCTTGAAGCTCCTCTTCTAGACCAATCCGTCACCGGGGTTTCCGTTAAACGTGGGGCCCACTGCCAAGGGGCCCCATTCTTTTTACTTTTTCCATTAGCCTGCGGAGGAAGAGAATTTAATGCGTCGGAAGAACGGGACAAAAAGATCAATGTCAATAAACACCTTCGCGAAGACCGCGCTATTCGTTGGCCTCGTGCTCGGCTTCGGAGGGATGGCATTCCCTCAACCTGCGCCTCAACAGGCTGCTCCTCCTGCAAAGACGCAAATCAAAACCATCTACGTCGTCCCCTCCAGCCATTGGGATCTCGGCTTCATCGCGCCGCCCGAAGAAGTTCTTCCCCGCCTCAAACCTCACATCGACGAGGTCATCGCCAACGCCAAGGCCGATCCGGAATTTCGCTGGACCATCGAAAGTGCCTGGCAGCTTCGCGAATGGCTAGCGCGCACCTCCGATCCCAAGCAAATTCAGGAATTCGTTGATCTCGTAAACAAAGGCCAGATCCAGCTGTCCGCCGTCTACGGAAGCATGCACACGGAGTTCATGGGCGCCGAAGCGCTCAACCGCATCACCTACGACATGAAGGCGATTGAAAAGCAGTTAGGCGTGAAAACCGATTTCGCCATCATGGACGACGTCCCGGGCTTCACCTCGCGCCTCCCCCAAGTGCTGGCCCGCAGCGGCGTGAAATACTTTGTGAACGGCTCCAATCTTTTTCTCTTCGGCGGCACCTCCCTCACCCCCGGCAAAATGCCGTTTTATTGGACCGCGCCGGATGGCAGCCGCGTCCTCACCTGGCAAACACAGGGACGCCTCGGCGGCTACACCGAAGCCATGGCCGACTACTATCTCGACCCCGATTCGCTCGAGCCATACACCAAGGAACATTTCTATCCCAAAGAAATGGAAGGCAAGTCGCGCCTCGAAATCATGCAGAACGGCGTGGACAAACTGCTCGCGAAATACAAGAACTGGAATTATCCCTACGACGCTCTGATGCTTTTATACCTGCACGATTTTGTGTCATCCAATCGCGAGGCGAAGCAACTCCTCCCTGCGGTGCGCGAATGGAACGCCGCCGGAAAAGACCCAAGAATCGTCATCGCCACGCCCGCCGAATTTTTCCGCCACATGGAAACAACTTATGGGAAAGACTCCTTCCCCGCCTTCTCAGGCGACTACAGCGGCCTCTGGTCCGAAGTAAAAATCAATTCCCCGGTAATCAGCGCCAACGCCCGCTGGATTCAGGATCATTTCCCGATCGCCGAAGCCATCTGGAGCCTGCTGACGTTTCGCAATTCCACCAGTCTCCCCTCGGGAAATCTCGAAGACACGCGTCTGAAACTCTATAAATACGACGAGCATTCCGGCGCAGCCCAGGTCGGCTGGCCCAAACTAATGACGCGCGCCGAAGTAGACCTGCAGAATCGCGAATATGCCAACTACACTTCCACGGGCCGCGAAGATATCCAGTACCTGCTCGATTCCGGTTTGCAAGCTTTGCTTGGGCAAAAAAAAGTTGAGAGTGAAACTGTAGTCGTTTTCAATCCCCTAAGCTGGACCCGAGCCGACCTGGCCACACTCAGACTTCGCAACGGACAAAAGGTTGTCAGCCTAAAGGATCTTGCCACCGGAGCACCGGTGCCCGTTCAAACGATTACAGATACTGAAGTGGCTTTTCTTGCAAAAGACGTGCCCCCATTCGGCTACCGTAGCTATTCCATCCTTGCTGGGACTCCGGCCGCGTCCCAGATAGCCGCCGCACCATCTCCGTCGCTCGAAAACAGCGCTTACAAACTCGCGCTGCGACCAACGGACGGCGCGATCACCAGCCTTCTGGATAAGAAGTTGAACCAGGA
>Ga0210399_10001662_pt1 | contig 17416 bp, 16 predicted proteins | sample IncBWC14MmetaG_FD_150865 | JGI IMG/M metagenome (GOLD analysis project Ga0210399, IMG submission 150865) | Forest soil microbial communities from Barre Woods Harvard Forest LTER site, Petersham, Massachusetts, United States - Inc-BW-C-14-M | ecosystem: Environmental > Terrestrial > Soil >...
AATCCGAGATTGTTGCTACAAATAAAGTGCGAGAAAATTAGGCTTTACTTCCGCGCCTCCGATCTCCAAAAGAAACCGCGCTCAATCGTGAAGATCGCCGACCCCGCAACCGGACTTTCACACATGTACGAGGGCGTCAGCGTTGAGGAGTTGGTTCCAACCGGAGTTTCCTCGGAGCATAAACAGAAGACCACGATCCTCTTTCGCAGTGTGGACTTCCAGACTATGCCAATCGTGGCTGACAAGGTCGACGGAAAGAAGCTCACTGGATGTATTCCGTACTATTTTGTTGTCAAAACCCGCCAGGGCGGTGAGAGCACATTGCGTGACGTGAAGCAAATAACAGTCAAGGCTTCGCTCGACTAGTTTTTCGCGTTTGAATGGTGGGCCTGGGTGGACTTGAACCACCGACCTCGCCCTTATCAGTATTGAGGTCGTTCCTCCCGCACCTAGCAATCATCACGGCCGTTAAATCTCATCGATCAGGGATTTCTGCGTCTATCGAGGTCTCCGAAAGTGGGGGCTAGCTCCCTTCAAATTCTTAAACACCCAGCCTCCAGGTTAGGGTCTCCGAAAACAGTCGAAGTCTATCCGGAGTGATCTCCTGTCAATCATTCCAAGCGCAGGGCCAGCACGGGGTCGACTCGCGTGGCTCGACGAGCAGGGATGAGGCTGGCTACTAGCGCGACGGCGCTTAGTAGAACGGCTACCAACGTCAGAACGACTGGATCTGACGCTTTCACTCCGTAGAGCAGGCTGGCCATCAAGGGTGTCAGTGCCCAAGCACCTACAAGACCAATGAGAACTCCCATGAGCGCCAGGCGCATGCCTCGCCGCACCACCATTCTGATTACGTCACGCTGGCTCGCTCCGAGCGCCATCCGGACGCCGATTTCCTGAGTTCTCTGTTGCACGGCGTACGCCATCACACCGTATATGCCGATGGCGGCCAGAAGCACCGCAATACCAGCGAAGATGTTGAACAGCATCATGTTGAAATTGCTGCTCGCAGTGGCTTCCATCCTCACCTGATCCATCGATCGGATATGCGACACCGGTAGCCCACCGCTCGCGATGCGCAGTTCACGCTGAATGCCGTCACTGAGCGAGTACGGTTCAGATTTGGTGCGAACCACCCATATCATGGAGGATTCCTTATTATCCTCTGCGTTGTCGGCATCTAAACGCTGTCCTACTGGGACATATACCATCGGCTCGGGCTTGCTGCCGAGTTCTGCGTCTCTGACGTCTGCTACAACGCCGATAATCTCTCGCGGAGGTTCTTCGTAGAGGGTGATGCGCTCTCCCAAAGGGGCGCGACCGAGAGAGTCCGTCGGCCAGAACGCTTTCGCCATCGTTTCGTTAATTACGACAACCCGAGGCGCTCGTTCGTCATCCCTTTCCGTAAACAATCGCCCCCGAAGCAGCGGAACGCGAAAGACCTCAAAATAAGGTGCCGAGACGTCTCGCGATGCTGCCCAGTCTTGATACCGATCTTTAGTTGGCGGGCGGCCTTCGATAATGACTGGTGCGTAGTCCGGGTTTGGGTCAAGCGGAAGGGATCTGGTGGCCGCGAGCGCCTCCACTCCCGGTATGCCCTCCACGCGGCGCTGGGCGTCGCGGAGCAGTCGCGCGACTGCCACCGTCTGATCAAAGCGCGCTTGGTTGAGCGACATTTCGAACGTGAGGACGTTGTGCGCCTCGAAGCCGGGATCCACCGTCCGCAGTGCGACAAACGTGCGCATGAGGAGAGCCGCTCCCGCAAGTAGAACCAGTGTTAGAGCCATCTCGATAACCACGAGGATCGCGCGGGTCTTGCTCTGGCCGGGGCCGCTGCCGGACCGCGTGCCGTTTTCCTTGAGAGCGGCACTCACATCGTCGTGTGAGGCGCTGAAAGCCGGTATGAGTCCAAAAAGGATTCCAGTGAACGTTGCGGTGAGCATCGTGAAAATGATTACGCGCGAGTCCAAAGTCACGGCGGAACCCTGCGCACCGATGCGCGGGAGATTGACTGAACTGCTGGCAAGCAGAGCGCGCAGGACGGAATAGCCGAAACCGATGCCCAACGCACCACCGGCGAGCCACAAGGGTAGCGTTTCGGTTAGCAACTGGAAAACGATGCGCCGCCGTCCGGCACCTAACGCTGCCCGAATGGCCATCTCGCGCCTTCGGCCGGTCGCCCGTGCCAACTGGAGGTTCGCAACATTGGCACAGGCGATGAGGAGCACAAAGCTGACCGCGCCCATCAGCACCAGCAGACCCAGCCGCACGTTCCCTACTACGGCTTCGCTCAACGGCTCTAGATTGAAGCTGAACGACGACAGCTTTCCACCGGGGAACTTTTGCCGAAAGCGTGCCTCGGCGAGCTTCGTTCTGGCTTTCGCCATTTCCAGCGTGACACCGGGTTTCAAGCGGGCTGCGGAGCGATAATTACCGCCCTGATCGGCGCTATTGGGATCCGCCTGAACGGGAAGCCAGACGTCCGCAGGAGTATCGGTGCGAAGGCTCGGACCCTGAGCGTTCCACGCGGAGTGAATCGGTTCTATGTCGCAGACGATTCCAATGACCACGTAGGGCTCGCCGCCGAGCAGAATAGACTTGCCCACAAGGGTTCGATCGGCGCCAAACCGGCGGCGCCAGAATCCATCGCTGAGCACCGCTAACCGTGGGCCGCCAGGGACATCCTCCTGTGCCGTGAACGTTCGGCCGATCTCGATCGACGCGCCGAAGAGCTTGAAGAAATCGGCTGAGACAGGGATGCTCCTGAGTCGCTCTGGGCGGTCGGTGTTTGTGAGGTTCACTCCCGGACCCTTCACGACCTCTCCGTACAAGACAAAGTCCTGGAGCACCTCCGTCTGCTCGCGCCAGAACATGAACATCGGGACCGAAGTGCCTTCGATCTCGTGGTTGCCCAGCATGAAGTTGACGATGCGGTCAGGCTCGGGATACGCCAACGGCCGCAGCAGCACGGCGTTCACGACGGTGAAAATCGCAGTATTGGCGCCAATGCCTAGCGCTAGTGTTAGGACCGCCACGGCTGTGAAGCCGGGACTCTTCCTCAGCATCCGCAAACCGTAACGAAGATCCTGAAAGAAATTTTCGATACTATTCGTCCGCCGCTTATCGCGGCATTCCTCTTTCCGCTGCTCAAGGCCGTCCATGGCGCGAAACGCGGCATAGCGCGCCTCCTCGGGGCTCAGGCCTCGAGCGTCAAATTCCTCAGTCTTTCGCTCCAGGTGATACCGCAACTCCTCATCCAACTCCGCCTCGACCTGCCGGCGGCGGAAAAGTGAGCGCAGCCGTAGTGGTATGGTGTAGAACCAGTGTTCTAGGCGCATTTCTCAAGCCTCCTCGATTCGCACTACGTGCGAAATGGCATCAGAGAGCCGGGTCCAATTCGCCGCCTCTTTTGCGAGTTGCTTGCGGCCGAGCCGAGTCAGCGAGTAGAACTTGGCGCGGCGATTGTTCTCACTGAGCTTCCACTCGGCGGCAATCCATCCCTCCTGTTCCAGCTTGTGCAAAGCCGGATAGAGCGACCCATCGCTCACTTGCAAAACGTCGGAGGAAACCTGTTTCAAGCGCAGACTAATCGCAAAGCCGTTCAGCGGCTCTAAAGCGAGGATCTTCAACAGAAGTAAATCCAGCGTGCCTTGAACCAAATCGGAAGGTTTGCTCATACACTCCGCTCGATTACCGAGGCCACGATACTACTACTCCTCTCGGTAAGCAAGGGGTGAGTGATGGGTAGTCTCAGGAGTTTGATCGTCTGTGAACAGGACGAGCCATGCTGCAGGAATCGAATCTTCACCCGGAAAAATAACGGTGCGACGAGACTCGAACCCGCGACCTCTGTATGACAGGCAGGCGTCTAACCAACTGAGCTACGCCCCCGCAAACTGACTAAAAATGACTTCCCGCTTCTTCCACAGCCTTGCAGTGTCTTGCACTGCCTTGCACGTCCTTCGACTTGAGAGGGCGGCATTCTCGACATAGCCGAATCGATGCTAGCCGTTTGGCCTTCACCCGACGGTCTTAACGCCCCCCTGAGTGTAGTGCCATCCGGCCAATCCTAAAGTTGGCAAATAGTTGGCAAATTGGTTTTTTGAGAAGTATTCTCAAGAGGAGAAAAGTGAGAATAGCCTCGTATTTACTGGTGATTTGAATGGTGGGCCTGGGTGGACTTGAACCACCGACCTCGCCCTTATCAGTATTGCGGTCGTTGCTCCCAGAATATTATTCTTCGCGATATCGGATGCGGTCCGGCTCGACAATCCGCGTGGCATCCGGTATCACGCTAGGCTATCCGACGGTTAGATCTCCAGTGAGCTCTTTAGGGAAAGCCCCAACCAACTCGCAGACGGAGTCGAGGGCATTTTTCAGTCCTCCGTTTCTGCTTTCAAACTCGCGGGTGGTCGAGTCTACTCGATGTCGGCTCGTCACGGGCTGCGAGGACCTGATCAATCTCGTAGTCCTCGGCGGGAAATGCCTCGCCGGTGATGCAGGTGAAACACGCGTATCCCGCCGAAACGGACCCGACAACCCAGATGGGTGCCCCGCAGGAGCAACGCGCTCCCGCCAAGGAGTCAGAAACGCAACTGCGCAAACGCGTGAGCAGCTCCCTGGGATCCTCGTCAGGGTTAGCCTGGACGTGCAGCTGGACGTACTTATCGATTGCAATCGGTACGAAACCCATCCCTCTGCTCCCCTCACCCGTGTGCCGCTACCTGTACGGAAGCTCGTGTGCCTCGAGCCAGTCGCGTGCGATTTCTGCCAGCGCTTCCTCGCGGAAGCGATACCAACCTTTTTCTATGCCGAGGCGCCGGATCGTACTCCGAAACATCCGAAAGGCGCCTGCCCCATGAATAGCCTCCAGCAGTTCCTGCCGCACCTGATTGCTATGCTGCGCCTCTGCGAATTCATTCATAATAGACCATTCATGAATCCTGAAGCGGTCCGGCAACTGCAGGCAGCGGCTGCTCGCCAGTATGGCGCGGACCTTCCGCACCATCTCGCGCTGCCATTCAGGGAGATTGTCTTGAGATTCCTCCGGCTCTTCTGCCAGACGCCGTACTTCCTCTGTCGCAGTGACGATCTCGCCCTGCATCTCCAGTGTCTCGATGACCTCTCGAAGAGAAATGACAGTTGCCATTCCACGCTGCTGTCGAAGCAACCCTCACGGCCGGAAGGCAATCATTGCGACCGTCGCACGACATTCCAAGCGTAGTCCCAAGAGATTCTTTAGAGATTCTTTAGAGATTCTTTAGAGATTCTTTAGAGATTCTTTAGAGATTCTCTCCCGCTGGAGTCGAACGGTCGCACCCCCGGAGCGGGCGTTTGGGCCCGGGTCCAAAACGAGACCGACCGAAAGTAGCCCGCACGACAACGCCGCGGAACTCCAGTTGGTTACCTTCCGACATGGACCACTTGACCTGGTTTTATTGATTGCAATGCGACCAGGGCCTCAGGAGCATGTGGCAACAAGTCTTTCAGAGCAATAGATTTGGTGCGAAAAATCACGACTGCGATTTTACGTCCAGCCAGATTCTGCTCGTATCGAAAACCGCGGTCCACCGTCACCAGAACATCAAAACTTGCAGCTTCAGCGGCGTCCAGAAGCTCACCGTTCTTGAGCCCACCAAAGCCGGCGTACCGAGCCGATTGGCATTCGTGCCCAGGCAGGTAATTGCGCATTCTTTGATTGACACACTCGTCGAGCAAAATCCGCATGTACGCGACTTTTTAGCGGTCAGTGACAACAGGGTTAGACAGGAACTCTTTGGCCTGTTCGAGAGCGGCAATTGCCATGTCGCGCGTCACAGAAGGAAATCCTTCCAGGAACTCTTCGAGCGTTTCGCCACTTTCGAGGGAGTCGAAAAGTGCCTGGACGGGTACCCGCGTTCCCCGAAACACAGGCGTCCCGCCGAGAATATCAGGGTCTTTCACGATGATGTTGTTCGAGGGACTCATAGTTGTCTCCAGTGAGGCCGAATTATACCACCGTTGATTTCCCCAGTTTGCGACCATGGAGTGTATCCCCTGCCCTTCGCCAAAACTCTTGGAGTGTTGAAGTTCGCGCCTGTAACAATGTTATGTTACGAGCCTTTGGGTAATCCCTTAATTCTAAAGGCGCTCGTCATTTTGGCGAACGACAGGGCGTCAGAATTCGAGATACCCGCATAAATACTGGGGATTTATGGTGGGCCTGGGTGGACTTGAACCACCGACCTCGCCCTTATCAGGGGCTTTTATGGTGCTATATGCATAGTAGCGTGGCGATGATTACGAGTTCTAACCAAAGGTGAAATCAAGGGCGTGAACGCCAGGATCGAGGAATTCAATCTCGAAGGTTCGGTCCACGATTGAACCTTTTTGCCGGATGAGTTGATAGAGTCGGGGCTCTCGAATTTCGCCAGAGCCATCCGGAGCAACATCAATGCCGCAGTTTTCACCGGGGGCGGCACCATCCAATCGTACGACAAAACGTACTGGCTTGGCGTCCTTTGCGGGAGCCAGCACCAGATGCAGGTCCCGGCTGTGGAACCGAAACGCGATTTTCCCCGGCACTGCCTCGAGCACGGCGCTCTCGGCATTGACGTTCCACGACCCACTCAATCCCCAATGGTTTAAGGAGAGCTTCACGGGGGCGCTGAATGCCTGGGTTGAGTCTTTATGCAGTTTTTCGGGCGAGGCGAAATTCTGTGCCTGGCGATATCCGAGATAGGTTTCGGGAGATCGCTCATCCGTCCAGTCAGGAGCGGCCTCGATTCCAACACCGGATACGCTGATCGTGTCAGAAGCGAGGCCAGTTGCCCCGTTTTCCTTCAGCAGCTGTTGGATGACGCGTTCGATTTCACCGTAATCGCCTTCTCCAAAGTGGTGGTACCGAATTCGCCCTTTCGCGTCGACGAGATACTGGGCGGGCCAAGCTTCGTTATTAAACGACCGCCAGATCTTATAATCGCTGTCGATAGCCACCGGAAAAGTAACCTTCAATTTGCGCACGGCATTTTCCACGTTAGTCGGTTCGTGCTCGAACGAAAACTCCGGCGTATGCGCGCCGATGACAACCAAGCCCGCATCCTTATACTCTGTCGCCCAGCTCCTCACGTAAGGTAGGGGCCGCAGAGAGTTGATACAGGTGTAGGTCCAGAAATTAACTAGCACTACCTTTCCGCGGAGCGACTTGCGGCTCAAGGGAGCAGAGTTGAGCCAGCCCATGGCGCCGTCCAAGTCAGGCATGGCGCCTTCGTCGCCGAGTCGCGGGTAGAATGCGCCGATCAAATTGTCTTCCGCTTTGGCAGTATTCATGACGTGAAACCTCGTGAACACATTCGTGTTGGAACACAAAGCAAGTCCGACAAATCCCACGATGCCTGCTACGCAAAGTGCGCGACGCGCCGAATCTGAGTTAAACGAATGTGGCCTCATGGTTGTGACCTCCATTTCTTGAGATCCTTGAGGGCCATCTTGGCTGCATGAAATCCACACATTCCATGAACGCCGCCACCTGGGGGCGTTGATGCTCCGCAAAGATAGAGTCCCGAACGCGAGGTGCGATACAACGACCGCGTAGGACGAAACAGTAGCTGGCGGACATTCATTGCTCCCCCCAAGATATCGCCTCCGACTAGATTGGAATTCCAGCTCTCCAGATCTTTTGGTGTAGAGACGGAACGGGACAGAATGCAATCGCGAAATTCGGGAGCGAAGCGTACGATTTGGCGCTCAATGGATTCGGTGTAGTTCTCGGTGCTGCCGTTAGGAACATGACAGTAGGCCCAAGCGGTATGTCGACCAGAGGAAGCTCGACTGGAGTCGAAGAGCGATGGCTGGCCAAGCAGAACGAATGGTTTATTGGGTGAAAGGGTCCTTTCAGCCTGAGCAATCTCCTCAAGAGAGCCTCCGATGTGTACGGTGGCGGCCCGCAGACATTCGCGAGCGGTCCACGGAATCGCTGCATTCAATGCGTAGTCAATCTTGAAAGCACCGGGTCCATACCGAAATCGCTCCAGTTGCTTTCGATAGTCAGTAGATAGATGGGAACCGGCGATGCGAAGGAGTTGGCGCGGGGTGATGTCTGCGAGTACGAGGTCGGACAAAGGTAGCTCGGTTACTTCACGACCAGTTTCAACTCGGCCTCCGAGATCCTCTAGATGTCGGACGAGGGCGTTCGTGAGAGACTGCGCACCGCCACGCAGGATCGGCCAACCTCTCGTGTGTCCAGCAGCTATCAACGTCAAGCCAACAGCAGCTGAAGCGGTAGTTTCTAACGGGAGAATGGAATGGGTTGAGACGCCAGCAAAGAGGGATCGAGCCCGTTCTCCAGCAAAATGGGAACGAGCCAACGACAGCGCCGGCAACAGAGCGGATAGACCAAAACGCGCCAGCACGAACGGACTTCCGGGGACATGTAGGATGGGGCCGAGAATTTCTTCGACCAAAGCAGCGAAGTTAGAAACTACGGGTTCTATCAGTGATCGGTATGCTTTGCGGTCACATGCATCCAGTTGGTCGATTGTTTCTTCAATCGAGTGTTCAAGCACGACCGCGGTCCCGTCATCCAACGGGTGAGCGAATGCCGCGTGCGGTTGAATCCAAGGAATGGTGAAGGGAAGAGAACCATAGAAAGGGCTTGCAGCGCCCAGGGGGTATGTCGAAGAGCCCAGGTCGTGAAGAAAACCAGGCTGTGTGATCTCCGCAGTTGAACAGCCACCACCAATCTGCCCATTACGTTCTAGTACGGTCGTTCTTACGCCCGATGCTGCAAGGACAATTGCGGCTGAGAGTCCGTTCGGTCCTGAGCCGATTATTGTTGCCGTAGGCATACCCCCCACTTTCTATAGTCAAACCGAAAAAGACGTCTCCGAATTCAGAGAGGGTCGCGGCAATCAATGAACTTGCACGGCATCTTCGCAGGCGGCGCAGAGGGCGGCGCGGTCTCTCCGCCACTAATTAAGCCGAAGGCGAGCAGGGAAGCCGCAAATGCCACGCAGGCCGCCACGAGGGCCGCCGACGCGAAGCCGGCCCCGTAGGCCGCCAGCGCGACGGAGCGCAGCGGCTCGCGCACGCCGGGCGGTGCGGCCGCCAGCAATCCGGAAAGATCGCCCGATGTCACACGAGCAGCGGCCTCGCGTGCAATGTCGGCCGACAGTCCGATCTTGGTGGCACCCACAACGAACCGGTTCCGCGCCACGTCGGCGAGGACGGCGCCGAGTGCCGCGATGCTGACGAGGATCCCGATGAAGCGCGTCGTGCTAGCGATACCCGAAGCCATGCCAGCGCGATCCTCAGGAACCGCGCCCTGCAGGACTTTCACGGTCTGGCCGTTGAGCAGGCCGGCGCCGCAGCCAGCGACCAGCATGGCGACCAGGAACAGGCTGTATGGCAGATGGGAATCGGCAACGAGCCAGAACGCGGCATTCCCAGCGACGGTGACCGCCAAGCCGGCAGCAAGAAGCGTACGCCCCGAGTAACGGGTCGCGAGCCGACGCGTCTCCCGTGGGGCAAGCACCATCGGCAGCGCAAAGGGAATCATCGCCATGCCAGCCGCCAAAGGCTCAAATCCGTAGGCGTTCTGCAGGTATAGCGGAAGGAAGAAGATCATGACCTGCGCGCTCGCGCCGTAGGCGATCATCGCGAGCACCGCACCGACAAACGTCCTATTTCGAAACAACCCGAAGTCCACCATCGGGCGGTCCTGACGGACCTCCACAATGACGAACGCGATCAGGAACACGAAGGCGGCTACAAGGCGCAGGACGATGGTCGGGCTTGACCACCCCGCGTCGTTCCCGGCGATGAGGGCCCAGATGAGGAGCGCGAGGCCCGCACTGAACGTGACGGTGCCGAGGACGTCGAGCCGTTTGGCATTAGGGTCGCGAGACTCGCCAATGAACTTCAGGGTCCCGGCGACGAGGATGGCGGACGCGGGGACGTTGACCAGGAACACCCACCGCCATCCGAAGTAGTTCGTGATCACGCCCCCGATGATCGGCCCTATTGCCAGCGCTACGCCGAGGCTCGCTCCCCAGAACGCGAAGGCGTAAGCGCGTTCGGAACCGGTGAAGGCGTTCGACAAAATCGCAAGGGACGCCGTCACCAGGAAGGCGCCCCCCAACCCCTGAGCTGCGCGGGCGATGTTGAGTAGCAGCGAGCTCGTCGCCACACCGCACGCCGCCGACGAGGCTGCGAACACCACGAGGCCGATCAGCATGGACTTCCGGCGGCCTCGAAGGTCTGCATAGTTGCCTGACGCCATGAGAAGGGCGGCGTAGGTGAGGACATAGGCGCTGATCACCCACTGGACATCGGTGAAAGAGGCCCCGAGCGACCGACCGATCGCCGGCAGGGAGACCGCCACGATGGTGGAGTCGAGCGTAATCAACGAAGAAACCAGCGACGCGGTCAGGAGCAGCCACGACTTCGAAGCTTCGAGTTTCAATTCGGTGGCTACGTTCGGCATTGGCACATCTCTCTTGGTCGCATCTCAAAGGGTTGGGACCACGAGAGTGTCGACCTAATTGGCGCGGTGCTCGCGAAAATCGACGCGCCGATGGACAGGCTAACGAACCGCCGGGATAAGACTAGTCTTTCCGGACCGCGATACACTCGATTTCAATATCAAACGGGCCCGTCCACACCGGCACACAGAAGAAAATGCGGGCTGGCGGATTCTTGGGAAAGTAGCGCTTGTAGATTTCGTTGAATGCCTTGAAGCGCTCCGGGCTTACACAGAGTACGTTCACCTTCAAGACGTGCTCGAGGTCGGATCCCGCCGCCTCAAGTGCCGTCTTCAACTCTTCCAGGCAGCGTTCGGCCTGCTGTTCAAAAGGCGCGTGGACGAGAAGTTCTCCAGTCTTGGGATCAAATGGCGGCAGACCCGAGACGAAGATCATGTCGCCGGCGCGAGTGCAGGTCGAAACCGGCACACCCCATTTCTCGAAATTGCTGTCAAACGGTTCGACGCGGATAATTTCTCTCTTCACGATCTGTCTCCTTAGTTCGATTTGGTTGTTTCCGTCGACGTCCATGAAGACGTTGTCCTGGCCGAAGTGAGCCTTGAAACGATCAGGAATTCCAAGCACCAACGTGCCCAAATAAGCGAAGGTCCGGCGATTCATGATTTCTCCTTGATGGCAGGCCCATCAACTTTGCTAGTAGGTGTAACTCGTGGGATTTTGCTCAGTTAGCCGTTTTATCAGGAGGTATTCGAATGGTCAGGCATGGCACATCTTCTCCTCTCTTCTCTTGTGAACAAATCTACCGCAGCGATCTGAAGCCCGCGCGAACCTCTTCTGAAAACAGTTGCGGCTGCTCCCAGGCTGCATAGTGTCCGCCTCTGTCTACCTGGTTGTAGTAGATGAGTTTGTGATACGCCCGCTCCGTCCAACTTCGCGGGGCTTGATAATTCTCGCCGGGAAAGACGCTCACAGCAGATGGGAAAGAGACATTGGCCGCGTTATAAAGATTGAGGTGAAGTTCCCAATAGAAACGCGCCGCAGAAATCGCCGTGTTGGTCAACCAGTAGAGAGTGAAGTCATCCAGCACATCGTCTCGTGTCAGATCACCTGCGGAGTGTCCATTGATCGTGCGCCCGAGTACTGCCGAAGTGATCGGTGCCGCTGGCTGGCCATAGCCGTCACCGTGGTCAAAGAGCCAAGCTGCCAGGAAGACGGGTGAATCCACCAATCCATACAGCGTTTGCGGGCGAGTCGCCATGAATTGCGCGTAGGCGCGTTTCTTCGTAAATAGATTGGTCAGCTGCTCGTATGCGCGTCTTTCGTCGGCAGATAAGCCGGATGGCGGGGGATCGCCGCACTGGAGCGCCCTCGCAATGTCGGATGGAATAGTTCCAGGGAAGTTGGTGTGAATTCCCAGTAGTTCTGGAGGTGTGTGTTTTGCCATCATCGTGCAAACACCCGCGCCCAAATCGCCGCCCTGCGCCACAAATTTCGCGTATCCCAGGCGCTTCATCAGCACTACCCAGGCGCTCGCGGTCCGCTCCGGGCCCCACCCGGAAGTGGTGGGTCTTGCTGAAAACCCGAACCCCGGTAGCGATGGAATCACCAGATGGAAGGCGTCCGATGCACTCCCGCCATGTGCCGTCGGATTCGTCAGCGGATCGATAATTTTCAGTTGCTCGATGACTGAGCCGGGCCATCCGTGCGTGACGATCAGCGGCAAAGCATTTTCATGTTTTGACCGCACGTGAATAAAATGAATGTCCAGTCCATCGATCTCGGTGAGGAATTGCGGTAGGGCATTCAGTTTCGCCTCGCACTTGCGCCAATCATAATCCGTCGCCCAGTAGCGGGCGAGGTCCCGAATGGTCGCAAGTGGCAGGCCTTGTGATTCATCCGTGACCGTTTCCCGTTCAGGCCACCTTGTCGAGTTGATGCGCCTGCGCAATTCGGTAAGTTCCGCGTCTGGAACATTCACCTGAAACCTACGAACGGTCGTCTTGTCGGCTGCCTGTGTAGCGCTGGTTTGGGTCATGGCGTTCCCCTCTTGAGCAGCTTTTGATTTCGAGTCTGCAAATGCATCGCCGATCATTGCTGGTCTGAACGCGACCTCAAGGCCCAACATTGAGCTCGCCTTGAGAAAGCAACGGCGCGATGTGTCGTCTGGTTGTTTCATTGTGTGCTCCTTTCGAGTAGTTCGCCGTCGTTGAAGTCCACCATTCAGGTCGCAAGCCCCGCTGGTGGGGGCCCGGCGCAGCTGAGTCAACCCCCAAACAATTCAAGACGGCCACGCACTACCGTCTTCACGTCTTTCACAACATCCGGTAACAGCTTGTACGGCGCAACAGCATCGGAATTCCTCTTAAGGGCTTCAGCGAGTCCGGTACGCCATGCCACACGCAGTTCGGTGTTGATATGAATCATGGTGATCCCTGCCTTGATCGCTTTCCGAAAGTCTTCCGCATCGGTTCCGGATCCACCATGCAATGTCAACGGGATTTGGACTGCATCTTTTATCGCCGCGATCCGCGGAATATCCAGTCGCTTGTGCTCAGCGCCCCGGACCATGCTCGGAATCATCCCGTGCGTCGTACCCACAGACGGCGACAACAAGTCGACACGGGTCTCCACGACAAAACCTCGCGCATCTGCCGGCTCTGTCATATGAATGTTCTCTGGGCGCTTATCATGTAACTCTGAACCTGAACCGATGTAGCCAACTTCACCTTCAACGAGGATTGCGCCGTTGATGGACTTCATTGCTTCGACTGCGCGCCGAGTCACGGCGATGTTTTCTTCGATCGGCTTCTCGGATGCGTCAAACACAACCATGTCAAATCCAGCCCGTGCGGCCTCCTCGGCCTTTTCAAGGGAATGGGTGTGATCCGCGTTGAGGAATATGCGCAAGCCTTCATCGCGCATCGCTTTGACCAAAGCGACCGCTTCCCGCACTCCCACAAACTCACGTTCGCTCTCCGACACGCCCACTACAACGGCTGTATCCAAATCACGCGCGGCCTGGCCTACAGCCTTCAATACCGCTAGTTCAGAGAAATTAAAGTGCCCCACCGCCACTCGCCGCTTCTCTGCATCTTGTAAAACTTCACGTAGTGTCTCCATGCATCGCCCCCTGCGCAGGCATCTCATACCGCTTAGTTTCGTTTGATAATAAAAACTGTCTTGTCATCGATGCGATCTTGTTCTCCAATTTGCCGGAAACGGTCGTCTTCTCTTAGAGCGTATTGGAGCAACGCATCGCAAATGTCTCTTGCCGGCCGCTGGTAGTGCTCGCGCATTACTTCCTCGAGCTTCAGGCGTGCTGCTTTATCGCTGCCGTCATAAACGCCGTCGGTATAGAGAAAGAATATGTCCCCGGGACTCATCAGTGTCAGTTCGGACACATCGGAGGATTTCACCGGTCTTCTGCGGAAATCCAGCGACAAATACCTGTTGCGGTCCGCGTGGTCTTCCGGGATTTGCACGCCGAGTGGAAGGAATTGCACCATCTGACTTTTGTCAATGTCCATAAACTTGCGGTATTCGGCGGAAAAGACCAGTGGCGGCGGATGTCCGAAATTCACGAATCGGAAGTACCCATAAGGGCGCACTTCACCGTAAAGCATAGTCGCGATTTCCTGAGCGTTCGCTTGTTCGCTCCTGCCGAGCGCATTGCGGGCCGTGACCGAGAGGGCCAGCCGCAGGTTGATCCTCTCAAAAAACTCTGGCGTTGTTTTTCCCCGGTGATCGAGTTCTGCAAGCATAAGTGCATGAAACGTGTCATGGACCGTGGACGCGATTTTCGCTGAAATGATTCCATGCCCCTGGGCGTCGACCAGCAGGACTCCCGCAGTGGTGTATAACTCGTGCAGATCTTCGGCGATCCGTACTTGCTCCGAGCTTCGTGCCTCTCTGTACTCTCTCTCGAGCTCAGATTTGTTGCCCGACTTTGATTTCAGCCATTCCACATGATCGTCCACCGAATTGCGCGGCAGTGCCCCTACCCGCATGGGCTGGAGATACTCCTGCGATCGCTTCAAGGCCCGCTGAATGCGCGCATCAATGTCGTAGCGTTGCTGAAAGTTTATGTACTCAAACAGATCGCCGCCGACCGTTCCCGCGGGAATGGAACTACCGTACATCTCGATGCCTTGCACATGAGGAATCGCACCCTCCACGGGCATAAGGCGCTTGCGGAGGTATTCATCAATAGTCGGAGGCGTGTAGGGTGTGGTCATAGGAGAATCTCAAGGCGAGAGGAATCGCCAGACGTCCATCAAGCTTGACTCCCGTCCAGTGAGGATCGACGAGGTATGACTTCGCTCGGTGCAGAAGGGGCCGACGCGAACAGCATGTGAAGCCCTTCGACATGCGTCGGGTGGGCGAGAACCGCATCCCTTAGTGCTATGTAGGGTAGTCCTCCCATCATAGCGATCTGAACGGCCGACATGACCTCGCCTGCTCCAACCCCGAAGTTCATGAAGCCAAGGATCCGATCACTATCTGTCGCAATAAGGGCCTTCAGAAATCCGCGCGTCTCAACAAGCGCGCGCGCACGGAGCACTGTTGCCATCGGAGTCTTGAACAGCCGATAGGGAATGCCTTTGGTCCTAGCCTCCCTCTCGCTAAGCCCGACTCGAGCGAACTCCGGGTCGGTGAATACGCAGAATGGAACCAATCTTCCGGTAGTGACATGGTTGCCGCCAGTGACGTTGTCATGGAAGACATGGAAATCGTCTTCACTGATGTGAGTGAACTGGGGGCTCCCTGCGACCTCACCGACAGCCCAAACACCTGGTGCAGTGGCTTCGAGGCGTTCGTTCACCTTCACGTGGCCGCGATCGGTGACTTGAACGCCTGCTGCTTCCAGTCCTAAATTTTTCGTGTTTGGGATGCGGCCAGTTGCAACCAAGATGTGTGTGCCGTCAATCGTCTTCTCAACTCCGTTTTGCTCGGCGATGAGTTTCACCTGTTGACCTGACAATCCAGACACTCTTTTGATTCGCGCATTCAGGATGAGTTCGATTCCCTCATCCCGGAAGAGGCCACCGATAGCCTCGGTGACATCGTCGTCCTCTCGATCCAGCAGCCGGCCATTCTGATCGATTATCGTAACCTTGCTTCCAAACCGGCGCGTCGCCTGGGCTAGCTCCACTCCTACATAGCCGCCGCCAATCACAAGCAAATGCTCGGGAACCTCATCGAGTTCGAGCGCTTCGACATGTGTGAGAGGTTGCGCTTCGGCGAGACCAGGTGTCGAATCGATGGCGGCGTGGGTGCCTGTATCGATAACTACGTTTGTGCCCAGGAGTTGGCGCTTGGTTCCATCGTTTAGCGTCACCTCCACAGTTCTCGGTCCGATGAAGCGGCCGGAACCCATGATGAGTTCCGCCCCGCTATCTTTGTACGCGGCCAGGTGGGTATCTATCAGGCTAGATACCATCTTGCGTTTGCGTTCACGGACAGCGGACATGTCGAGCTTGAAACTGCCCCGAGCAATCCCAAACTCTTCGCTCCTGCGCACGTAGGATGCAACCTGGGCGGTATGAATGATGTTCTTGCTCGGTAGGCACGCAATATTCGGGCACGATCCGCCTATGTATTTCCGTTCGATCATTGCGACACGCTGCCCCTTCGACGCGAATGTCCAGGCAATCAACTTTCCCCCTGAGCCGCTGCCGATGATCACAATGTCGTACTCTTCCACTGAGGCCTTCTTGGTCGGGGATGGGGAAATATTTTCCGCGTTTGGCATGGGGGCTTCCGTTACTCTTTAAATAGATGCGTCGCGTGTGTGACCGATGCGTTTGCCCGCATTGCCGCAGCAACTATGGCCGCTTCCGTCAGCATCGTGTCATTTGCTCCCGCTTTACGCGCCGCGTTCATATGCAACTCAATGCAGTAAGGACACTGCGTTGTCAGCGCGACCGCCACCGCCATCAATTGCTTGTGCAGGACATCGATGGCACCGGCTTTGAACGCCTCTTCGTTAAAAGCCCAAAAGGCTTTCATTGCGTCAGGTGCATTCTCATCGAGCTTCTTGAGCCGAATGAGATTCCTCATATCAAACATCTGAGTGATTCCTTTTCGGCGGTGTGTTTCTCCCGCAGGATTCTGGGGCGGTTCCCCGCCCTTTAGAAATGCGCTGGATCCGCCTCACTCTTCTCCCACCCCTTCATTTCATTGAGTTCCTCGGCCGTGATCTGAGGTAAGTGCCGGATGAACAAAATCAATCGCCAGGTTAGCGGGTCCGTGTGCGTTCCGTGGAAGGCTGGCATGCCGCTCAAACGAACTCCATTTTCAATTGTGTAGTAGAGCTCGCCATCGCTCTTGTTCTGCGTCGCGGCTGCGCGTAAGTCGGGCGGTTTCGGATAGAGCCCCTTGCCGAATACCGTCTGGCCCCCTCCGTCATTCCCATGGCACGCGGCGCAATGATAGGAGAAATGCTCCATGCCTCCGCGAGTGCTCTCCATTGAAGACACGATGGGATTGCGAAGTTGGCGATACGAGGATGGCACGGCCATTTTGCGTGCCGTTGTGGCCGCGAACTTCTCAAGCGCCGAAGGTGTCGCAAGTGCGCTGAAGCCTCGTCGCACGAGAATCAGCCCGTATCCCGCGGCCGCAACCGCAAGAGCACACAGAATCAGTGAAACTACTTTCCAGGGTTTCATATCTATCTCTCCTGTCCCGTGGCATCGTCGTCCGTCGGCCCGAACGAAGGGAGGTACCTTCCGAAGTTCAACTCGAAGTCGCTCGGAACGCCGTAACCGATATTGCGGATCTTGGCACGGCGCGCCTGCGCACCAGGCAAGGCCAGCAGTGGGAAGAACAAGTCGCTGCTTGACTGAAGCTCGGCAGCTGTCGGCGTGCCGAACCGATTGACCTGGGCCTTCGCCGCGGCCAGCGTTCCACGGTCGAACGAGGCCAGACGCCGGACGAGCGCATCGACAAACGAGTCG
>Ga0210399_10001664_pt1 | contig 17407 bp, 10 predicted proteins | sample IncBWC14MmetaG_FD_150865 | JGI IMG/M metagenome (GOLD analysis project Ga0210399, IMG submission 150865) | Forest soil microbial communities from Barre Woods Harvard Forest LTER site, Petersham, Massachusetts, United States - Inc-BW-C-14-M | ecosystem: Environmental > Terrestrial > Soil >...
TGCTCAATATCCTGCGCCAGCCTGGCGCCAATGTCATCGAGGTGGTCGATCGGATCCAGGCGTTGTTGCCGCAACTCAGGGCGGCGCTTCCTGCCGGAATCGATGTCGAAGTGCTGACCGATCGCACGACGACGATCCGTGCGTCCGTTGCCGATGTCGAGTTCGAGCTCGGCCTCGCCGTGGTCCTCGTTGTCATCGTGATCTTTGTGTTTCTGCGCAGCCCGTCGGCGACCCTGATCCCGAGCCTGTCGGTGCCGCTCTCGTTGGTCGGCACGCTCGCCGTGATGTATTTGGCGGGGTTCAGCCTCAACAACCTCTCGCTGATGGCGCTGACGATTGCCACAGGCTTCGTCGTCGACGACGCGATCGTGATGATCGAAAACATTTCACGCTACATCGAGGCGGGCGATCCGCCGTTGCAGGCCGCGCTGAAGGGGTCCGCCCAGATCGGTTTTACTATCATCTCGCTGACGGTATCGCTGATCGCGGTATTGATCCCTCTGCTCTTCATGCCCGATGTGGTCGGCCGGCTGTTTCGGGAGTTCGCCATTACCCTTGCGGTCACGATCGTCATTTCCGCGGTCGTCGCGTTGACGCTCGTTCCGATGATGTGCGCCAAGATTCTGCGTTACCGGCGTCCGTCGGAAATGTCGCTGATAGCGCGCGGGAGCCAGCAGTGGTTCGACGGGCTTATCGCCCAGTACGGCAGGCTGTTGACCTGGGTGCTCGACCATCAGCCGCTCACCCTGCTGGTGGCGGTCGGAACCCTGGGCCTGACCGTGTTTCTCTACATCGTCATCCCGAAGGGGTTCTTCCCGGTGCAAGACACGGGCCTGATCCAAGGGATCTCCGAAGCGGCACCGTCGGTTTCCTTTGAAGCGATGGCACGGCGTCAGCAGGCGCTCGGGGCCGTCATCCTCAAGGACCCCGATGTCGTCAGCCTGTCTTCCTTTATCGGGGTCGATGGCACCAACCCGACGCTCAACACCGGTCGGTTTCTCATCAACCTCAAACCGCCCGATCAGCGCCGAGCCACGGCCAGCGATGTAATTCGGCGCTTGGAACGAGAAACGCGAGACGTGGCCGGCATCGCGCTCTACATGCAGCCGGTCCAGGATCTGACGATCGACGCAGCGGTCAGCCGTTCGCAGTACAATTTCGTGCTCGAGGACGCCAACCCCGGCGAATTCGCGGTCTGGGTTCCGAAACTGCTCGAGCGCCTGCAGCAGCTTCCGCAGATCGAGGGGGTTACGAGCAATTACGCGGAAAACGGGCTTTCTGCCTATATCCTGATCGACCGCCCGACCGCCGCGCGTTTCGGGATCACCCCCGCCACCGTCGACAATGCGCTATATGATTCGTTCGGGCAGCGCATAGTCTCGACGATCTTCACCCAGTCGAACCAATACCGGGTGATCCTCGAGGCCGACCCGGCACTGCAGCAATCGCTAAGCTCGTTGGGCTCGCTCTATCTGCCCTCATCGACCGCTGCGAACGGCCAAGTGCCGCTTTCGGCACTCGCTCGGGTCGAGGAACAAACCGCACCGCTCCAGATCAGTCACCTCGGGCAATTTCCGTCAACCACCGTGTCGTTCAACCTGGCGCCTGGCGGCTCGCTCGGGGAGGCGGTTGATGCGATCAAGGAGGCCGAGCGGGAAATCGGAATGCCGGCCAGCATGATCACGGTATTCCAGGGCGCGGCGCTGGCATTTCAGGCGGCGCTCGGGAACGAGCTCGTGCTGATCATCGCGGCGATCATCACGATGTATATTGTACTGGGTGTCCTTTACGAAAGCTTCATCCACCCGATTACAATCCTTTCGACGCTACCTTCGGCTGGTGTAGGCGCGCTCCTTGCGCTGATGATCGACCGCAGCGACCTCAGCGTCATCGCGATCATCGGGATCATCTTGTTGATCGGCATCGTCAAGAAGAATGCGATCATGATGGTCGACTTCGCGCTCGATGCCGAGCGCAATGAGGGCAAGACGCCACGCGAGGCGATCTACCAGGCTTGCCTGTTGCGTTTCCGGCCGATTCTGATGACGACCATGGCGGCACTCTTTGCCGCGCTGCCTTTGATGCTCGGAACCGGGACCGGCTCGGAGCTGCGCCATCCGTTAGGGGTGACCATCGTCGGCGGCTTGATTTTCAGCCAATTGCTGACGCTGTTCACGACGCCGGTCATCTATCTCAGCTTCGACCGGCTGGGCCAGCTATTGCGCCGTAATGTTGGTCCCGGCGCAGCAAGGCCGGAGGGTGCCGGCCCATGAACCCTTCGGCGCTGTTCATCAAGCGGCCGGTGGCGACAACCTTGCTCACTCTCGGCATCGCGCTCGCCGGGCTCTTTGCCTTTTTGAAGCTTCCCGTCGCGCCGCTGCCGCAGGTTGATTTTCCGACGATCTCGGTGTTCGCGACAATGCCGGGAGCAAGCCCCGATACGATGGCTACGTCCGTGGCGACACCGCTCGAACGTCACCTGGGCGTCATTGCCGACGTCACCGAAATGACCTCGCAAAGCACCGTCGGAAATGCGCGTATCACCCTCCAATTCGGTCTGAACCGAAGTATCGACGGTGCGGCGCGTGATGTTCAGGCGGCAATCAACGCGGCGCGCGCCGACCTTCCGACCAGCCTGCGTACCAACCCGACTTACCGCAAGGTCAATCCCGCCGACGCGCCGATCGCGATCCTGGCGATGACCTCGAACACGCTGACCAGGGGTCAGATTTACGATGCCGCGTCGAGCATTGTGCAGCAGGCGCTGTCCCAGATCGACGGCGTCGGGCAGGTGGCGATTGGCGGAAGCTCGCTGCCGGCGGTGCGCGTCGAGCTCAACCCGCTGGCATTGTTCAAATACGGGATCGGTCTCGAAGACGTGCGCGCCGCGCTCGCCTCGGCCAACGCGCACAGCCCAAAGGGCATGATCGAAGAGGGCGACCAACGATTTCAGATCTACACCAACGACCAGGCAAACCGCGCCGCCGATTACCGTCCGCTGGTGATTGCCTATCGCGACGGCGCCCCGGTGCGGCTGACCGACGTCGCTGAGGTCAGGGATTCAGTCGAAAATCTCCGCAACCAGGGGCTCGCCAACGGCAAACCCGCAGTTCTGGTTTTTATCTATAAGCAGCCGGGTGCCAACATCATCGAGACGGTGGATCGCGTCAAAGCGATCCTGCCCCAACTCGCAGCCTCGATCCCAAGCGCCATCAATGTCGAGATGACCTTGGACCGGACCGTCACGATCCGGGCCTCGCTGCGTGACGTCGAGCGCACCTTGATGATTGCAATCTGCCTCGTCGTCCTTGTCGTCTTCGCGTTCCTCCGCAATGCGCGCGCCGCCTTGATCCCCAGCGTCGCGGTGCCGGTCTCGCTGATCGGAACGTTCGGCGTGATGTATTTGCTGGGCTACAGCCTCAACAATCTTTCTCTGATGGCGTTGACGATCTCGACCGGTTTCGTCGTCGACGATGCGATCGTTGTGTTGGAGAATGTCACCCGACACATCGAAGCCGGCAAGACGCGGATGCAGGCAGCACTCCAGGGCGCCGGCGAGGTCGGCTTCACCGTGCTGTCGATGAGCCTTTCGCTGATCGCCGTCTTCATCCCGATTCTGCTGATGGGCGGTATCGTCGGACGCTATTTCCGCGAGTTCGCGATGACCTTGTCAGTCGCGATTCTGATTTCATTGGCCGTATCGCTGACGACGACACCGATGATGTGCGCCTATCTGCTCCGTAACCCTCGCGACCAGGGGGCCGGCCGACTCAATCGGGTCAGCGAGTACGTTTTCCAGGCCATCCTCAGGCTCTATGAGCGGAGCTTGCGCCGCGCGTTGCAGTGGCCGTCGCTGGTCATGCTGAGCCTATTGGCGACATTGGGTTTTGGCGTCTATCTCGTTACGATCGTTCCCAAGGGCTTCTTCCCAAATCAGGACGTCGGATTAATGGTGGGCGGCATTCAAGCCGACCAGAGCATCTCCTTCCAGATGATGGAAAAAAAGCTATCCCAGTTTGTCGACATCATTCAGCGAGATCCGGCGGTTAAGGACGTCAACGCATTTACCGGCGGCAGCCAGACCAATTCCGGTTTCGTGTTCGTCGTCCTGAAGCCGCTCTCCGAGCGCCAGGTGCCGATGGAGAAAGTCATCGGCCGGCTGCGACCCAAGCTCAACCAGGTTGCAGGAGCGCGGCTGTTCTTGCAGGGTGCGCAGGACATCCGGGTCGGCGGGCGCGCGAGCTACGCTCAATACCAGTATACCCTGTTGGCCGACGACACTGCCGAGCTTTACGAGTGGGCGCCCAAGCTCGAAACCGCACTGCAAAAGGTGCCGCTCTTGACCGACGTCAATCTCGACCAGCAGCAAAAGGGGCTGGAGGTTGATCTGGTTATCGACCGTGCAGCTGCCGCACGCCTTGGGCTTACCGTCAGCCAAATCGACAATACGCTCTACGACGCCTTCGGCCAACGACAGGTGTCGGTGATCTATGCCCCGCAAAACCAATACCACGTCATCATGGAAGTGGCCCCCGAGTTCTGGCAGAACCCGGACACCCTGAACCAGATCTACGTCAGCACGAGTGGTGGTGCGGTCGGTGGTACAAAATCGACCAACGCACTTGCCGGGACGGTCCTGACCAAGGTGCCGACAGCTACAAGTGCGAGCGCGGCGACTACGACCGCGCAGATCGCCGGCGACACGGCGCGGAATCTGGCCAACAACGCGCTCGCCAATACCGGCCGCGCGGCGACTTCGACCGGTACCCCGGTTAGCGTTTCTCGAGAGACGATGGTGCCGCTTTCCGCCGTTGCCCATTTCGGGCCAGGCAACGCTCCTCTTGCGGTCAATCACCAAAACCTCTTCGTCGCGTCGACGATCTCGTTCAATCTCGCGCCGAACGTCTCGCTCAGCCAGGCCACGGCGGCGATCGAGGATGAGATGCGCAAGCTTGGCGTGCCGGCCTCGGTCCGCGGCAGCTTTCAAGGGACGGCGAGGATGTTTCAGCAGTCGCTCGGTACTGAGCCGATTCTGATCGCTGCGGCACTGCTCGCCGTCTATATCGTGTTGGGGGTGCTCTATGAGAGCTTCATCCACCCGCTCACGATTTTGTCGACCTTGCCGTCGGCAGGCGTCGGCGCGGTGCTGGCGCTGATCTACACCGGCACCGAGTTCAGCATCATGGCAATGATCGGCGTTATCCTGCTGATTGGCATCGTCAAAAAGAACGCGATCATGATGATCGATTTCGCCCTCGATGCTGAGCGCCGCGAGGGCTTGACATCGCGTGAAGCGATCTACCAAGCCTGCCTCAAACGCTTTCGGCCGATCATCATGACGACGATGGCGGCGATGTTTGGAGCGGTGCCGTTGGCGATCGGCTTTGGCGAGGGTGCCGAATTGCGCCAGCCGCTCGGCATCTCGATCGTCGGCGGACTGCTCGTCAGCCAGATATTGACCCTCTACACCACACCCGTCATCTACCTCTATCTCGACCGCTTCCGGCTGTCGGCGCAACGCCGCTGGCGAATTCGCCATCCGCGGCTTGCTTCCGAGCGCCTTCTCGAACCGGGCGAATGAGATCCCAAAGGGGGATATAGGGCGTGTGTCGCGGCGGGCTAAACCCTCTTCCGCAATGCGGGAAAGGGGCGACCCAGCCCAGAGGGATGGGTGGGTGAGGGGCTGCTGTTCGCTTGCCCTCGGCCCTCACCAGGCTCGCTCCGCTCGCTACCCTCTCCCGCATTGCGGGAGAGGGGCGGTTTTGGCCGGTGTCGTAGCAGTTGTGCTCTCCGGGTGCACTGTCGGCCCCGATTACCGGCGGCCTGACGCGCCGGTACCGGCTCAGTACAAGGAAGCGGGATGGAAGGTCGGCGAGCCGAGCGATGCTATCGACCGCGGCGCCTGGTGGTCGGTCTACAAGGATCCCGTACTCGACGATCTGGAAAAGCAGATCGACATTTCCAATCAGAACCTCAAAGCCGCCGAAGCGGCGTTTCAGCAAGCGGAATGGATCGTCGCCCAGGCCCGAGCCGGCTTTTTCCCGACCTTTAATCTGAATGCGAGCGCGCAGCGTTCGCGAACCGGCGGTGGCTCCAGTAGCACCACGGGCGCCGGCCGATCCGGCTTCACCAGCAGCTCGTTCAGCACCTCTGCGTCGGCGAGCTGGGCGCCGGACCTATGGGGTAAGATCCGCCGCACTGTCGAAGGTGATGTGGCGAGCGCCCAGGCGAGCGCCGGCGATCTCGCCAGCGCCCGTCTTGCAGCACAGGGCACCCTGGCCAGCGACTATCTGCAGCTCAGGGTCGCAGACGAGTTGAAGCGCCTGCTCGACGCCGCAGCCTCGTACTATGCCGAATCTCTGCGGATCACGCGCAACCAGTATCAGAGCGGCACTGCAGACCAGTCGGCGGTCTCTCAGGCTGAGGCGCAGCTCGAGAGCACGCAAGCGCAGGCGATTGCGGTCGGCGTGACGCGTGCCCAGCTCGAGCACGCGATCGCGGTCCTGATCGGCAAGCCGCCCGCGGAGTTTTCGATTCTCCCCACGGAAGCGGTGATCGCGGTGCCGGTAATACCGGCAGAGATGCCGTCCGCGCTTTTGGAGCGCCGCCCCGACATTGCCGCCGCCGAGCGGCTGATGGCGTCGGCCAATGCACAGATCGGCATCGCCGAAGCGGCGTTTTATCCGACGATCACCCTTTCGGCCGATTCCGGGACTTCGGCGTTGACGCTGAACCGTCTGTTGGCCACTTCGAGCCGCTTCTGGGCGTTTGGATCGACCCTTGTGGAAACAGTGTTCGATGCCGGCGCGCGCGCCGCTATCGTGGAAGAGGCGCGCGCCTTCTTCGAGCAGACCATCGCGAACTACCGGCAGAGCGTGCTGACCGGGTTTCAGCAGGTCGAGGACCAGCTCGCGGCGTTGCGCATCCTCGCCCAGCAGGCCGAGGTCCAGGACAAGGCTGTGGCGGCAGCATTCGAGGCCGCGCGGATCCTCAATAACCAGTATCTGGCCGGCACCGTCGCGTATACGAGCGTCATCGTCGCCGATCAGACTGCGCTGACCGACGCCGTGACGGCGGTCAATATCCGCCAGAGTCGTCTCGTCGCCAGCGCCGCTCTGATCCAGGCGCTTGGCGGCGGCTGGGATGCCGCACAGCTGCCGAGCCGCGAGCGTATCGACGAGGACGCTCCGCTCAACTTCAGCCCGTTCCCGCCGGCGGCGGAGGTGCGAAGTCGCTGAGCGCCGCCGCCTCGGCCGGGAAATTCGAGGTCGATCGGGGAACCCGACGCGCAGGCGAGGGCATCCTCTTGAAACAGCGGTTGCACGGGCGCACGTCACGAGCGCAATGCCGTCGCCCCGCCTGCAATACCGTTGCCCAGTTTTAGCCGCAGCGGCGGTGCGGGTTGGTCTGGCGCTGCTAGGCTTCCTCATTTCGGGGACCAATATGGCTCAGGAAAGCTCGCAATCGGCGCCGCTCGTAGTGAAAGATCTCCAGAGCGGGTTCGCGGGAGAGACCGGGAGGGTCTGGACAATCTCACCGGACGGCGGTTACACGGTCGCCCGTCAGATCGGGTTGAAGGTACTCGAGCCGGACCAACACGGGCGGTTGACGCCGGAGCAATGGGCGCAGCTCAAAACCTTATTGGACCGGATGGCAGTAACGGCGCTGCCGCGGCAGCTCGGCGGGGAGCCTCAGGTCAATGCACGCCGGATCACCATTTCCTACGGCGGACGGCAATCGGTGCTGAATTTGCCGCCGGCCGGGAGCGATCCGGGCGCGTCGCGCAGCGCAGCCGGCGATGATCCGGCCCGTCTAATTCTGGAGCTGGCTGACGACTTGAGAGCCATGACCGGCAGTTGATCCGCCGGCCCGAGATTTCAGGTGTGAGCAAGATCACACTTATACCCTATTCAGGGTGCTATATTAACCTTACCGGGCGGAGATAAGCCGATGTCCGGGAGCAATCGCTACGGGAGATCGTCATGCATTCGTATGGCTGCGAGAGTAGGCATCGCCATTCCATTTTCTGCATCGTGCCACCGCATGTGCTGCGGGAGATTGCCCGCCGCGGCAACGCGGCTCAGCGAAACGCTGCCCTCGACACCCTTGCCCTCGACACTACCATGCGCACCCAGCGCATGGCCTTTCAGTTGCTTGCCACGAGCGCTCCTCGCCCGGTGCTAACAGCGGCCGCGCCGCAAGTCCATCGGACGATCTATACGGCCAAAAACGCCCAGACCGAACCGGGCACGCTCGTTCGTTCGGAAGGCCAAGGCGCTTCGGGCGACCAGGAAGCAGACGAGGCTTATGACGGCCTCGGCCACACCTTCGATTTCTATCTGCAGAACTACCAGCGCAATTCGATTGATGATCACGGATTGCCGCTGATCGCCACCGTCCATTACGACAACAAGTTCGACAACGCATTTTGGGACGGCCATCAGATGGTATTCGGCGATGGCGACGGGACCGTCTTCAACCGCTTTACGATTTCTTTGGATGTGATCGGTCATGAGCTGACCCATGGCGTCACCGGGTCCGAAGTCAATTTGACCTATTCCGGTCAATCGGGAGCGTTGAACGAATCGGTCTCCGATGTGTTCGGCTCCCTCGTCAAGCAATATGCGCTAAAGCAGACCGCCAGCGAAGCGGACTGGCTGATCGGCGCCGGGCTTCTGACCTTCAAGGACCAGGCTCTGCGCTCGATGAAGGCCCCCGGCACGGCCTACGATAACAACGTGCTGGGAAAGGATCCGCAGCCGGCCGACATGCAGCATTATGTCAATACCGCGCAGGACAATGGCGGGGTTCACATCAATTCCGGCATCCCCAATCACGCCTTCTACCTGGTCGCAACCGCACTGGGCGGTAACGCCTGGGTCAAGGCCGGGCAGATCTGGTACGACACGATCCGCGACAGGAACCTGAGGCGCACGGCGACTTTCGCCGCCTTTGCCGGACGCACCGTGGCCAATGCCAAGCGTCGCTACGGCACCACCAGCGCCGAGCAGAAGGCGGTCGCCGACGCCTGGAGCAAGGTCGGCGTAAAGCCTGCCTGAGCGGAAGGGCGTCAGGCGGGGCATCTGTCGGGTGCCCCGCCGCGATCCTCTTCCCAGCGCCCTCGGGGCTGAACCGATTGACACTTCGGCCCGCCGCCGCAAACACTCTTCCACTGTTGTAGCGCGGACGAGAGGCATCATACGGTGGATGAGGGCGGGAGATTGGGGGTCGACATCGGGGGCACCTTCACCGATGTCGCACTCGAGGCGCGGGGCCGACGCTGCAGCGCCAAGATCCTGACGACCCCGGAAGCGCCCGAGCGCGCCGTCCTCGATGCGATCCACGCAGTATTGCGCGAGGCCGCACTCGCCCCCCTCGACATGTCGATCATCATTCACGGCACGACTCTGGCGACCAACGCGATCATCGAGCGCAAGGGCGCCAAGACCGCGCTCTTAACCACCGAGGGCTTTCGCGACACGATCGAGATCCGCCACGAAAACCGGTTCGAGCAGTACGACGTCAATATCGACCTGCCGCCGCCGCTGGTGCCGCGCCGCCGGCGCTTTCCGGTGCGCGAGCGCATCGACGCCCGCGGCCGGGTCCTGATGGCGCTCGACGAGGCTGGGGTGTCCTCGCTCGCCGAGCGTCTCGCCGCTGAGGGCATCGAATCCGTAGCGATCGGCTTTCTGCACAGCTTCACGAACCCGGCGCATGAGCGCCGTGCCGGAGAGCTCGTCGCCGAGCGGCTCCCTACCGTGCCGGTCACTCTGTCGAGCGACGTGTCTCCGGAGATGCGCGAATACGAGCGTTTCTCGACAGCCTGCGCCAATGCCTATGTCCAGCCGCTGATCAGCCGCTATCTCGTCAATCTCGAGACCTTGCTGCGCCGCGAGGGGTTTGTTTGCCCGTTGTTTCTGATGCTGTCGGGCGGCGGGCTGACGGCTGTGGAGACAGCCATCCGCTTCCCGGTGCGGCTCGTCGAATCGGGTCCGGCCGGAGGTGCGATCTTCGCCGCCGAGATCGCCCGGCAATGCGGGCTCGACAAGGTGCTGTCCTACGATATGGGGGGAACGACGGCGAAAATCTGCTTGATCGACGACCTCAAGCCGCAGACCAGCCGCGCCTTCGAGGTCGCGCGCATTTATCGCTTCAAGAAGGGAAGCGGGCTGCCGCTGCGCATTCCGGTCATCGAGATGGTCGAGATCGGCGCCGGCGGTGGATCGATCGCCAGAGTGGATCGGCTAAAGCGGATCACCGTCGGGCCGGACAGTTCCGGAGCCGACCCCGGGCCCGCCTGTTATGGGCGCGGCGGCACCGCGCCGACGGTGACCGACGCCGACCTCCTGCTCGGCCGCATCGATCCGACCGGCTTTTCGGGCGGGCGCATGGCCCTCGACCGGGGCGCGGCGGAGACGGCGATGCGGCGCGAGATCGCCGAGCCGCTGGCGCTCGCGCTCGAGCTCGCGGCCCTCGGGACGAGCGAAATCGTCGACGAGAACATGGCCAATGCCGCCCGCGTCCATGCGATCGAGAGCGGCAAGGACGCGCGCGGCCGCACCCTCATCGCCTTTGGCGGTGCCGCACCGCTGCACGCCGCGCGCCTTGCCGAAAAACTCGGCCTCGACCGCGTGCTGGTGCCGTCCTATGCTGGGGTCGGGTCGGCGGTCGGGTTTCTGCGCGCACCGATCGCCTATGAGATCGTGCGCTCCTCGCTGCAGCGCCTCGACCAGTTCGACGCCGCCGCAGCCAATGCCCTCTTCGCCGCAATGCGCGGCGAGGCCGAGCCGATCGTCCGCCGCGGCGCCGGCGACGCGCCGCTGACCGAGACTCGCTCCGCCTTTATGCGCTATCGCGGCCAAGGCCACGAAATCGCGGTGCCGTTATCGACCGGAATTTATGGTGACGATGATGCAGCACTGCTCCACGCCGCCTTCGAAGATCAGTATCGCCGCCTCTACAGCCGGGTCATCCCCGGGGTGGAGGTCGAAATCCTGAGCTGGGTATTGCTGCTTTCGGCCCCGGTCCCGGCGGAAACGAGCACGCCGCGGCCGGCTCTCGAGCCGCACACCCCGCAACCCGCGCGCTCGCGCCCGGTCCTCGACCCCGAGACCGGCGAGTTTGTCGAGGTGGCGATCTACGAGCGCCGCGACCTCTTGCCCGGCGCCTCCATCCCCGGCCCTGCCGTCATCGTCGAAGACGAAACCTCGACCGTCGTTAGCCGTCTCTTCGACGCGAGAATCGACGCCTTTGGCTATATCGAACTCACCCGTCGGGGAGGTTCTTAGTGGAAGGGGGGAATCGCCATGTTTGTAAGCCTATCCGACGAGCAGCGTCGCTTTGTGCAGACCGTCCGCGACTTGGCGCAGAGCGAGTTCCGGCCTCGAGCGCTGCAATACATGGACGGCAGCTTCCCATGGGAGAACATGCGCGCTCTGGCCGGGCTGGGTGTGCTCGGGATGGCGGTCCCCGAGGAATATGGCGGGCTTGGCCTCGGAGTGTTCGACACCGCCCTCGTCCTCGAGGAGATCGCCAAGACCTGCTATGTGACGGCGATGGCGGTGCTCGGTGAGGTCGGGGTGCAGACCCGGATCATCGCGACCTACGCGCCGGAAGGGGTCAAGGCGCGCATCCTGCCGGCGGTGTGCAGCGGCGAGGCCATCCTGGCGATCTGCATGACCGAGCCCGATGCCGGCACCGATGTCGCGAGCTACAAGACCAATGTCGACACCGCCGGCAATGCATTGCGGCTCAACGGCGTCAAGACGCTGATCAGCCGGGCCGAGGAGGCGCAGATGTTCGTCGTCTTCACCCGCGTCGACCGCCGGCCCGGCCGCGAGGGCATCGGCTGCGTCCTGGTCGAGAAAGGCACCCCGGGCTTTTCGGTCACCGGCACCTATCACACGATGGGCGGCGAAAATCTGCACGAGATCCGCTTCGAGGATTGCCTCCTGCCGCCCGAAAACCTGGTGTTGCGCGAGGACGGGTTTCGCAAACTGCTCTCGGCCTTCAACACCCAGCGCTGCCTCAACCCCAGCATCTCCTTGGGCCTCGCCGAGGGTGCCTTCGAAGAGGCGGTGGGCTATGCCAAGGAGCGCAAGGCGTTCGGCCGCGCGATCGGCGAGTTTCAGGGCATGCGCTGGAAGATCGCCGAGATGTACCAGGACATCGAGGTCGGCCGCAGCATGCTCTACCGCGCCTGCGCCAGCGCCGACCCGTTCCCCGACCCGCTGCTCGCCGCAGTCGCCAAGACCTATTGCAACGAGATGGCCTTGCACGTCACCAGCGAGGCGATCCAGGTGCATGGCGGCTACGGCTTCACCGACGAGTTCCCGGTCTCGCGCTTCTACCGTGGCGCCCGCTACGGCACCTTGGGCGGTGGCACCACCGAGACCCTGCGCGACCTGATCGGCAAGCGCGTCCTGGCCGGCCTCGACCCTGTCGACGGCATCCTCGGCCTCGGCATGTTCTGAGGAGGGCGGAGGCTCTTCCTCCCTCAGATCAGGGAGGAATTTTTATTTCAGCGCCGAAATCGGCTCGATTTTGCCGATAATCTCGAGTGTAATCAATTGCTTGCGCTAAATCGACGGCGCGCCGGGCAGGGACAACATTTCCCCTGCCACGGGGTCCGGCAGGGAAGCAGCAGGGAGCTGCCACGGCCGAGCCCCAAGCCCGGTAGCGAGCCCGCAACCCCGCCCCTGGCTTCCCAAAAAATGCAACAGCCAACGCGACAAATGTCGCCAGCCCGATGCCGAGGTCGAGAATGAACCAGATCATAGCGATTTGATAACATATGATTACGACAATTTTAAGAGAGATTGCTAATCTCGGATCTCGCGACGGCCTTTGCCGTGGTCTTCGTCGCGCGCCATCTGACGCTGGCTCCTCAGCCGACGATTTCTGAAATCGCCTTCCTGAGCACGGCTTGATCGTCATGGTCGAGCGTGCCGAACCGGCGCAGCACAAGCCCGTTGTTCGAGGGTTGCGAACACCGGTTTGACCACGGAGGGCTTGAGTGGCCCTGCGGCCTGCCAATGGCTGATCCATGCATCGCCAAACCCGAGGTTCGGCCAAAGCTGGCTGGTGACCGCCATTACTATCAGGTCAGGCCGAGCGCTGCTGTATGCACGGTTGCTTACCACAACCGCCGGCCGCTTCTTCGATGCCCTCTGGTGGTGAACAGAAACGGCACCAGAACGACATCAACTCAAAGGGCATCGGAGATGTCGTCCTCGGGATTGCTCCAGATGGCGGCAAAAGCCGGACCGCTCGCAGCGGCGGCGGCGCGGGTCCAAGGCGACAAATGTCGCCAGCGTGATCGAAAATGAACCAGATCATGGCGACCCGATAACATGCGGATCGCGATCGATCATCTCGGATCGTCCGCCCAACTTGGGGCAAAACGCGATCACCCCGGCCGCGATAGATCGTGGCGTCAGTTGGAGCCAGTACCCCCATCAGCGGCATCAACACAATGACCCGCCGGACGGCAAAGGAAATCCTTCTTGAAGTCTGTGCAGGCCGTGAGCGCCAGAATCAAGCCCACGACGATCCCGTAAAGCACGGTGATGCACCACGCTGATTTCATTCTCTGCGACATCAGCCGAACCCTCCGCGGGCGAGCATCAAAGCACGAGGGGCGATTGGAAAATTTGGCTCAACAATGATCAAGCACGTCATCACGCAACCTGCATACATCCTTCCTGCGATTGCGATAAACGGCGGGGAGCTTGTGGTAGGCTCTTAACACTTTGCACCCACCCACCGCACCGTCATGCCCGCGCAAGCGGGCATCCAGGGTGGACGACGCGGCTCCTGCGCTCCTGGACCCCCGCTTCGCGCGGGGGTGACGAAGAGAGGCTGCGGCCATGTGAGTCGAGCGCGACGATCGCGTCACTCATGTGCCAACCGGCAGCAGCGACCTGAAGACCGGCCTCTTACATGGAGTCCTGAGGCAACTCGGCTTGACGATCCGTGACCTACGATAGGAGGGAGGCGTGAAACGGGTGTCCGATGCGGCGGCCTGGCCTGTGGATTTGATCGCGGCTGAAGAAGGCGGCTTCATCGTCAATTTTCCCGACCTGCCGAACGGCTGGAGCCAGGGCGAAACCCGCGACGAGGCGCTCGCCCAGGCCGAGGATCTGCTCGACGAAATGATCCTCGGGAGGATGGCGCATAACGAGGACATGCCTCACCCATCGCCACCGAAGGGGCGCCCGGTCGTCGCGTTGCCGGCCTAGACTGCGGCCAAGTGCGAGGCTTACCGCGCAATGCGCGCTGCGGGGCTCAACAAGCGCCAGCTCGCCGAGCGGCTCGGAAGTCGGCGTCATAGTACATCACATGAAACTTTTCTTGATCTGACGGAGGAGTAAAGTATCGTGTGACCTCATCGAACCGGTCTTCGCCGACAAAGCCGAAATAGAGTCCCTCCGGCTTAGTCTCGTTGCGCAAGCGCAGTCGCGCTTTGCACGATTCATCGGACGCGATAATATAATGCAGCACATGGTCGGCATTAGCGCTTTCGAATATCGATCGAACCCAGGCGCGATCTTTCGGTGTATTTCCTGCGAAGTCAAACACGATCGGCACACCCAACTGAAGTAGCCGGGTACAAAGGGGAGCTAAGACGCCTTTCAGCCGCCTTGAATGACGCACGTGGTCGGCCAGACTATTGATCTCGGCATCAAGAAGCGTCAGCCATTCGTCCTCTCCGAACATGACTGCTGCGTGGCGCGCCGCCAATTCTCGGGCCAGCGTCGTCTTACCAGATGCGGCTTTACCGCAGATGAAGTGTAAGGTTGCCATCACCAAAAGCCGCCCCTGGTTGACGTTCGGCCCGCTCGCGCCGGTCCTTCATCAAAGGGATAGATGCGTTTTTCTATGTCTTCAAGCAGGAGCGGTCAGCTTCGCCACGTCAAAATTGTACACGCGGGCGGCCTTGCCGCCGGCGATCCCCGGATCGGGGTCCGGAGCAGGCTCGGCCTGCTCGTCGTCCGGCACCCCGGCCAGGATCTCCGCCAGCAAGCGCAGGGCGGAAAAGCGGAGAGGCTGGGCAAGAATCTCCAGTCCTGGCCGGCAGCCGGGTGTACAATTTGTGGTATGATGAACCGTACCTACAAGATCGGCCACAGCCGCGATCAGGCAAGTTTTCTGCCGCGGTGTTTGGAGGATTACGTCAGCCGCGACAATCCGGTTCGGGCGATCGACGCCTATGTCGATGCGCTCGACCTGAACGAGCTGGGTTTCCGCGACCTCGGCTCCGACGGCGGCGCCGGCCAGCCGCCTTATGATCCGGCCGATCTCTTAAGGCTCTACCTGTACGGCTATCTCCACCAGGTGCGCTCGTCGCGCCGGCTGGAACGCGAGACGCGGCGCAACGTCGAGCTGATGTGGCTGCTAGGCGGTCTGACGCCGGGCTATCGCACGATCGCCAATTTCCGCAAGGACAACGCGGCTGGGCTGAAGGCGGCCAACCGCGATTTTGTGCTGCTCGCCCGCCGCCTCGATCTGCTGGGCGGCACGCTGGTGGCAATCGACGGCGCGTTCTTCCACGGCGATGCCAGCAAGGCCAGCATCGTGACCGAGAAGCGGCTGCAGCAGCAGATGGCGGCGCTGGACCGCAGCATCGCAGAATACAATGCCGCGCTGGAGGCCAACAGCCTGCCCTCGCGAAGGCGGGGGACAAGGCGGAGGAGGCGGCTGCGGCAGTAGCGCCGGGCAAGCAGCCCTCGGGCGAGGACCTCGCGCAAAAACTCACCGCTTTGCATCAGCGGCGGGCGGCGGCCGCGGCCGATTTGGCAAAGCTTGCCGAAAGCGGCGACGGCCAGATCTCGCGCACCGACCCGGACGCCCGGCTGTTGGCCAAGCACGGGCAAATCGTTGCCGGCTACAACGTGCAGATCGCGGTTGACGACAAGCACAAGCTGATCCCCGCCTTCGCGAGGACCGCCAGCGAGGTAGTGAACGAGGGCAACGACACCGGCCAACTCCATGCGATGGCCGAGGCGGCCAAAGCAGCCCTCGGCGTCGCCGCGCTGACCGCGGTCGCCGACGCCGGCTACTATAATGGCGAGACGCTGAAGGCGTGCGAAGATGCCGCGATCACGGCCTACGTTCCGCCGCCCGATCGCGGCCAGCGACTGAAAGCGCAGGGCCGGTTCAGCCTCGAGGACTTCCGTGGAGCTTGCCCTCGGGCTGGCCGAAGGCCGGACCCGTGGGACGCCGCGGCCGATGTCTATCGCTGTCCGGCCGATGCGGAGTTGCGGCCGATGCACGGCCAAAAGCGTCAGGCCAGCGGCAAGATGGCGATCCGCTATGCCGGTCGTCGCTCGGTTTGCCGGGTGTGTCCGCTGCGTGGGCGCTGCCTTGCCGGCAAGGGCGCGCGGCGCGAGATCGAGCGCTGGACGGATGAGGACGTGATCGAGCGACACCGGGCCCGCATGCGGCTTGCTGGCGAGGACATGATGCGCCGCCGCAAGGCATTGGCCGAACACCCGTTTGGCACGCTCAAATGCCGCGCCGGATACCGCCACTTTCTGGTGCGTGGGTTCGACAAGGTGCGCGGCGAATGGAGCCTGATGGCGCTGTGTTATAATTTCAGCCGGGTGCTGCGCATTATCGGCCCCGACCGGTGGAGGGCGCTGCTCGCCCAGCGCGCCGCCACACCGCTCAGAAGGCTTGTTGCCGCCATTCTGCGGGCTTATTGCCGGGTCAGCCGCGACGCCGCCGCGTTTTTTGCAGCCTCACGCGCTCCCGTCCGAGGGGCCGCCGCGGCCTTCATCAGCCATGTTACTTCATAACATGTCTCGCTGCCGACTTTCTTGCCCGGCCTCATAGCGCCTTCCGTCGTTCCAAAAGCTCGGGCACATTCTCGCCATGCCAGACTACCGGCCGCAACCGCGTTCCGGGCGGAACGTACTTCTTCACCGTCAACCTGCTCGACCGTCGTTCGGATCTGTTGGTGAAGCAGATCGATATATTGCGCGACGCAGTTCGCCGGGCGCGCATTCGGGCACCCCTCCACATCGACCCTGGGTCGTCCTTCCTGATCACATGCCCCGATCACATGCATTGTCTGTGGACCTTGCCCCCGGGCGACGCCAATTTCCCCGCGCGGTGGCGCGCTATCAAAATCGCCATTGTGAAATCTTTGCCTGCCGGCGAGTCACGATCACCCGTGATGACCAGTCGCGGGGAACGAGGGATTTGGCAGCGCCGGTATTGGGAGCACACGATACGCGACGATGGAGACTTTGCAACTCACATGGACTATACGCATTTCACCCGGTGAAACACGGTCTCGTGGCGCACCCAGCAGATTGGCCATTTTCATCGTTTCGCCGGTGCGTAGACGCTGGGCTGTGCCCTCAGGGGTGGACAGGCGGGAGCGACGAACCGCAAGAGACGG
>Ga0210399_10001668_pt1 | contig 17394 bp, 15 predicted proteins | sample IncBWC14MmetaG_FD_150865 | JGI IMG/M metagenome (GOLD analysis project Ga0210399, IMG submission 150865) | Forest soil microbial communities from Barre Woods Harvard Forest LTER site, Petersham, Massachusetts, United States - Inc-BW-C-14-M | ecosystem: Environmental > Terrestrial > Soil >...
GCCTACACCAAGCTGGGCTCATCCTTATTAGTGATGTCGATCATCGGAGGCGCCGTATTTCCAGCCATCATGGGCTACATCTCAGATATGAGCAATATCCGCTACGCCTTTGTGGTTCCATTCCTTTGCCATGTCTATGTACTCTATTTCGCGGCGAGAGGCTATCGTCCAGATCTCGATGCGCTGCCAGCGCCAGAACTCCGAAGCCTTCCTGTCGAGAATTAGCAGCGACCGAGGTAACGACATGCGCGTGAAAAAAGTTCTGCTCCGCACACTTGTATCCGTCCCACTTCTCGTCTTCTGTACGGGCGGATTGCATGCTCAAACCGCGCAGAATTCTGCCCACGCGATTCCCAAGACTAGCGAGCAGGTTTACAAAAACATCCAGGTATTAAAAGGAGTACCCGCCGACCAGTTCATTCCGGCCATGCAGTTCATCGCGGCCTCCTTAGGCGTCCAATGCGATTTTTGTCACATCGAGAATGCTTTCGACAAGGATGACAAGGAAACCAAGCAGACAGCGCGAAAGATGATGCGGATGATGTTCACCATCAATAAGGACAACTTCGAGGGCCATCAGGAAGTCACATGTTTTGCATGTCATCGTGGTGCCCGCAAACCCATGATCATTCCCAGCGTCAACCAGGACGATGTCAAAGTTGCTGAAGAAGAAAAGACGCGCCCTGAGGAAACCGTCGGCCTGCCGGCTGCGGAGCAGATCGTTGCAAAGTACCTTCAGGCGATCGGCGGGGCTGAAGCTGTGGCCAAGATTTCAACCCGCATTCAGAAGGGAACCCTGACGGTCGGCGCGAAGAGCTTTCCCGTTGAAGTTCTTGCTCAAGCGCCGGCAAGACGAATAACCACGGTGGGCTTTCCTGGCGGGGACAGCGTCACTGGCATCAACGGCGCAGAAGGCTGGCTGAGCACAGCAGGCCGGGCGCCACACGAAATGGGTCCTTCAGAACTGGATGCCGCGAAGCTGGACGCGGAACTCTTCTTCCCCACTTATCTCAAGCAAATCTTCAGGGAATTGCGAGTACAGAAAAGAGAACTGCTCGATGGCAAGCAGGCCTATGTCGTGTTGGGCATGCGGGAAGGCCAACTGCCAGTAGAACTTTATTTTGACGAAGAGTCCGGATTGTTGCTGCGGATGCAGCGCTACACGGAGACGCCGGTCGGACGAAATCCCACGCAGATTGAGTTTGCAGATTATCGTTCGGAGGGTGGGGTAAAGACCCCGTTTCGGTGGACTGTCGCGCGTCCTAACGGACGATTCACAATTCAGATCGAACAGATGCAGCAGTCCATCCCGATTGAAGAAAACAGATTTGCCAAACCTCCAGTCGCGCCGCCATCCTCCTGATCTCAGTGGCTGCGCAAGTTGCAACCCAACACATCGCCGTGGCGAAGTCTCGCGTGGAGCGAACCTCATTGCCATAGTCGTATTGCCGCCGTCCATGAGACGGCGATGGATCCGCCGGCGATGGATCCGCTCGTTACTGTTAACGAATTTCTCGACACACATATTTTCCGCACCGCCTCATGATCTGCTGAACTTCCAGGCACTGGAGATGCGAACTTTTAAGCTGCAATCCTGGCACGTGTGGGCCTAGCCTTGGCCGAGTACTGGCCCTATATTTTGCGGCGCGAGTAACGAAGCGTCTGCCAAGAACGCAATGGCAGCAGTGAAACGAGCCGTTGGGTGCGTAGCTCCAGAACGAGAGACCATCCAAGTCTGCTGGTGAAGAGAATCTGGCTCTGCAAACCGTAGGGCAAGAAAGCTGACGCACTTCTTCCCGTCAGCATAGCGTGAGTGGTATTCTCGATATGGCTTTTATCGCGTGGATCAAGGTTCCCTCGTGACGTGCCGATAGTAGCAATCGGATATTGGACGGGATCAAGAAAGCCTGCAAGTCGTTGAAAGGCCGACGTAGCTCAGTTGGTAGAGCAGCCGATTCGTAATCGGCAGGTCACCAGTTCAAGTCTGGTCGTCGGCTCCAACTTAACCCCAACCATTGCTCTAGTTTACTGATTCGGGTGTTGCGCCCGAACCCGGTTTTACAGTCCCGTAGCAGTCCTGAGCCGCGTGAGCAGCCGTTTGCTCATCCAAGCTCTTCTCGAACTTCCCCATCGCCGCGACTACATCCGGGCCGCTCGGCTTGACGTAAAAGCCAAGCGTGGTGTTCACATTCGCGTGCCGCAAAATCAGTTGAATGACTTTGTCGGGAGCGCCCAAGCGATACAGGTTGGACCCGAGTCCACGTCGACATGCGTGCCACCCGCGCCAGGCGGGAAGGCTCGCGTCTCGCCGGTAGTCGTGCTCCTGTTTCAAATGCCGCACACCGTCCGGCAGTCGGCAGACTCCGCAGCGATTCAGCGCGGGTAGAATGTGCCGACTCAGCAGATTGTTAATGGACTCCCGTCTCCCGAGAGTGTTGGCGAAGATGGGAAGACCGCCCTGAGGGTTCCCACAACGCAGCCGATGCAATTCCAACCGCTCGGCTAACTGCCGGATGACGGGAACCGCTGCACAACTCGCCTTCGTCTTCGCCGCCGTCACGCGGCCATTCCAGACAGACCGCGAAACATGAAGGGCACCGTCATGGTAGTCCGGCCATTCCAATCCCTCGATCTCGCCCCGCCGCAGTCCTGTGAAGCTGGCCAGCGCAAAGGCCGTTGCCGCCGGTTCCGGCAGCACGGCCAGGATCGCGTGAATGTCCTCCAGCGAATAGTCAAAGGTTTCCGCCGGTTCAGGCGCACGAGGGTTGACGCCGGTATCCTGCACCGGGTTCACGCCATCGTAGTAGCCCTGCTGCTTCGCGTGCCTGAACACGCCGGACAGCGTCGATTGAATCCGCTTCAGGCTGTTCCGGCTCAGAGTTCCCTTGCCGATATGATCGAGCCAGCGTTGCACTGTGAACGTGCGCACGTCTTTCAGAGAGACACGGTCACGGCTACTCGCTGGCTTGATGTGGTCCTCCCAAACGTCCCGGTAGCCCTTGTAGGTTGACGGTCGCCGGTTCAGTTTGACCCAAGGCCGGTAGATGTCGACCACAAAATCACCGAAGCCGATGATGCGCTCGACTGGGATCGTGCAGTCGCCAACGGTGCGCATGTGATCCTCTGCCGCCTTCACGATTGCATCAGGCGGTTTTTTCCCGCGCGTGGTGACCGGGCCGAGGTAGACGGTCGCACGTTTGCGCGTCAAAGCGCCGTCGATCGTCAGAGTTTGCCAAAATCTCAGATACCACTTGGAATTGAACGATGTGATCGAGCCGTTCTGCTTTCTTCGTTGCATTGTGGGTTCTCCAGTTCAAAGAAGCTTTGAGCCGGAGCCTGCTCGGAGGAAAATGGCAGAAGCCGCGTTTGCCTCGTACACAGGCGAACCGGTCAGCATCGGGCTGGTGTTAGCGCACTAGCTCGGTGCGCTTCAATTTTATCCCGGCTCGGTCAGCGATCAGCAAGTAATCCGCACCTCGCAACGGAGACGGTTCCCGTTCTGAACCGAACCGCGGTTCTCGTGACGGCGACTCGCGGTAACTAGTTCAGCCCATTAGCACAGAAACGCCACAGTCCGAGACATGTCCCGAAAGACCGGTTTCGGATTGTTCTTGACCGGCCAACCGCATTCGTCCTCCAGCGTCCGTCCTCGAACGTCCTATGACGGCGGGGAAATTCGTGAGAGTTCCAGATCGTTCTCTTGGCAATATCGTTCGACGATTGGATACCACTGGGCATCGATTGCGCCTTGCTCCTCAAAGACTGTCTGATGTGAGAGGACTCTTCCAATGATTTCTTGTTCATCGAACAGAACGATCGGGTTGAAGGTGGCCTGCAACTCCGTGTCATAGAACAGGCTGAAGTGCCGACTTTCTCTTTCATCGAAACACCGCGTTAACTCCACGATGTATGTGAGGCCACCGAACAGGGTCACCAATATCCATCCCTTGTGCATCCCGGCGCTCAGGTAGGCTCTGACCGCGTGATGCCGAGGTGTTCTGATGTGATCGTTCGCACAATCGGCGTTCGCAAAGATTCGCAGAGGCAAATCCTCGGCTGCTCCGAAGATTGCGGCGCGCAGAGTGTCAAGTTGTGGGTGGCAGGCATATTCAGGGCCGTACTTGTAGGCAACAGAGACCAGCGCGATCTTAGCGACCATCCTTCGAATGTCGCCAGAAAACGCGAAGGCGATGGTCTGCTGGCTGCTTGACAATAAGGTCACATCTTTCGGGACATCCAACTCCGTGACTTTCTTCCCTCGTTTTTTCGCTCGCTCAATGAACTTCTCTGCGCTTTGCTGAGAAACAAAGAACCCTTCACGCACCGTTCTCCCATCATCAGTTTGGACAGTGTTAACGAAATCGTACAACTGAATCTCGCCATCGGGATTTCTGCGGCCTGCCACAGTGCCAGTTTTTGCACCTTGCACTTCCACCTCGACCCTCGCAGTTGGAATGCGTCCGTAGCGATTCGGAATTTCGAAGATGTGACGCGCAGTCTCGGTCTGCCTTGCGACTCTATCTTCAAATTGGCCACATTCACCGTTGCATTTCGTGCAGGTTCCGTCCTTCACTGTGAGGTGCGCGCCGCTAAATGCGGGGAACACGTGTTCGTCCGTCAGGTCCTCGGTCGATCGACAAAATATACAAGGCATTGGCTTAAACTCGCGCTCTCTGGCGGTCCCGCTAGATACTTGATAACTCACGATTCTGTCAGAATCCAGCCCGGTGGGAAAGGTTCGAAGCATCGACAAATTTCGCTGTGGATGACGGCCCCTCGAGTCAAATGAGGCTTCAGCGGCATTGTTGCCTCCGTAACCACTCAACCACCAGAGGCCATTCGTAGCGAACATACCTGCCCAGTCGCGTGTGCGGAATCTTCGAGCCGGTTGCCGACGATGCTGACGAGTGGTTCCTGACCCACGACACTGGAATACCTAGTCGTTCGGCCAGTTGCTTCGCGTCGAGAAGTTCGAAGACGTTGTTTGGGGCCTGCTCGGGGACTTTGCTTTCTTTTTGACTCATAGAATCATGCCTCTACGCTGAAGTGAAATTGCTCGAACCGCTAGTCGCATGTCAGTCATCCTGGTACTCACCGTCATCCTCGTACTCACCGTAGGGGCACCGCTGAACGTAAAAACTTTGGCTGACAGGGACTTCGAACCGCTCGGCCATTCGCTCTGCCGCTACATTCCGAAGGTGCATCATTGGCGGTGCGACTAGAAGGTTTCGCACTGTATCCCAAGCGCCAAGCACCCGTAACCTCTGCGCGACTCGGTCGGCTACATGCGTTGCGCTGATGTCGGGTACGCCTGAGTTACACAGAATGGCGATTTCCCTGTCGATGAGGTTGATGACTCCCTGATCCAGTTCTCGGTTTGCCATCTTCAGTTTCCTTTCTGAGTTGACTTGAACGTCTGAGTTTGCTCGGCGTGGCACTTCCCACATAGACGGAATCCTTCTGGACCTACAAACCATTCCAGGTGGAAGCCATGTTTCGAACACAGCTTTTCGCCTCCTGCTGGGTACAGCGTTTTAGTGTTCCCGTGCCCTTCTTCCGGAATCTGAGCCGTCACACCCGTCACAATCCGCGTAAACATTGGCGATTTCTCGTTTTTTCGACCCGTCACACTTTGCTTTTGTGACGGCTCAGAAAAGTGCTCCGGACCCGCATGAATATTGGGTTGTGACGGGTGTGACGGCTCGATTTTCGGGTACGAGGGCAGATAACGCTCGAAAGCGTCCGCAAATGCTTCTCTGTCGTATCCTTTAGCGGTATTTCCGCCTACGCGAACCGAGCCGGGGGCGATTTCGAATCCTTTCAGGAGACGGCTCAGGCTGGTCGGTGAAATTGGCTTCCCGGTTTTCCACTCCGCCCATGGCGAGGTCTCGATCTGCACCAGCTTGTCGACGAGGTCTTTGGTGAAAATCTTGTCCAGATCGCCAGCCTTAAAGATGTCCCGAATGTCTGAGAGTAGGAGCACCGCGTTTGATTGATCATCAGCCGCCTGCTTGCCACAGATTTCGAGCAAGGCTTCAAGGGCACGCTGCGGCCAATCCCCCCCGACTGCATCGGCAATAGCGAGCAGCGGTTCGGCTCCATCCTGCTGACGGTCGGTCAAAGCATCCGGCAATGACGGGTCAGGGAGTTCTTTCAGTCGCCCTGCCCAAGTCGCCAGCAACTTCTTGAGGGAGTCCGCCTGTGGCTTTACGAGTCGAAGCCGGAAGCGGTCTACTTTCTCGCCCGGAGCCTTGCGCTTCAGACGAATGTGGAAGGACCGGTCAGCTACGGTGTCAGGTAGCTTTCCGATACCAGCAATGGCCTTCGCGCAGAATGTCTGAAAGTCTTTCACGGTGATATTGGAGCCTTGCCCCACGCAACACGACGATGAGCCGCCACGACGATGCCCGGTATTAAGGACGCCGCGCAGAGTCTCGGCATATTCCATGTCACCATTGAAGGCAGCATCCGACTCATCCAGCAGCAGCGTTGGCCGGTCTCTGTCGATCTTGCGGATGAGGCTCGCAGCCGTTAGGCGGCCAGTAAGCCACGGCCTCGCAACCAGCAGCTCCAGTACTTCAAGTAGGCGCGTCTTCCCCGATCGCTTCTCTGCGCTGGTGATCGCCAAGTAGGGCGTCGTCACCGCGAGCGTCAGTGCGTGAGTGTGCACGACCCAGAGTGTGACAATGGCGGCCTGCGCTGCCGGTAAGTGAACGAAGCGGCGGATAAAAGCGGCTACGTTGTCGAGCAGTTGAGCCGGTGGGCGCTCCGGCGTGATGATGTCGGAGATTCCGCTGCCGAACTTGAGGGACACTCCGTCCCTGCTCATGCCCGGTGGTCCCTCCAGACTCGTGCCGCTTCGTTGTGTGGCGCACTCGCCCACGCGCACCGCAGGCGAACGAAGTCTTCCTCGGCCTCGCGGATCTCGTCCTGAGCGAGAGCAAGGATGTTCCAGTGGGTTTCTATTTCACCGGGGAAGGCTTCGGCTGCGCCCTGGCGTAATTCAGAAAGCCGCGTGTTCGACTCGCAGTAGATTTCCTCGATCCGGTAGAGCCAGCCTTCCGCCGCGAAGTAGCTGCGCTCAAGTTCAGCTTCGGCCTTCCGCTCCAGTTCTCGCCGTACGCGCTCCTCTTCCGCCTTGAGGATTACGGTCGCGTCGATCCGAAGAGAACCATCCCAGCAGCCAAGCCGTACACATGCTTCGCGGAACGTGCACTTGTCGCGCAACCTGACGAAGGCAACTAGGTCACCGCCGTGCTCGCCGCAACTGAAGCAGCGAAATGCTCCGATCTCGACATTGACGGCAAGAGATGGATCCGCATCAGGAGAGTGAAAGATGCACCGCACACGCGCCCAGCCGCGAAATACACGGCGCAGTTGCCCGAACTGCTTCTCGTAGAAGGCTCGTGCCGGTGGGAGCAACTCTGGGCGGAACCGGCGAACAGCTTGACGATCAGGGCCGCGCGAGATACTCTGCGACATAGTTTCGGTTCCTCCAGTTCCGGCGCGATCCCAACCAGAGGCGCCGGATTTTTTTGCGATTAGACCGCTGCGTTGTCTGCGGAAGTGCGTTCCCGCTGCTGTCTGGCCCTGATCCTTTTCCGCACATCCGCGGCATCGACCAGCCAACGCCCATTCGACTTGCGGCCCCTTAACCTACCGGCCCACAGCAAGCTATAAATACCGTCCAAACGGACACCGAGCTTCACAGCGGCCTCTCGCGGACTGATTTCTTGTGTGTCCATCACACGTCTCCTTTGTTTGCAGCTTTTTGCGCGCCTGCTAGTATTGTTCTTGCGGTATAACGAGTAAAGGTAGGATTTCGTGAGACCACCACAATCGAACGAACCGCCGGAGATGCTCCGCGAGTGGGCGCGGGAGATCGCCGTCCAGCAAGACCGGGACAAGCTCACGATCAGCGGGAAGGGTTCAGGTAGGTATCTCCGAGAACTATTCGTGAACTACCTGTATGCCCCTACCACGGAACGCAACGCCAGAGGCCCTCACTTGGAATTTGCCAGCGCACGCTCGGACAGCGAATTGCTAGCTTTCATCAAGAAATGGGGACCGATCACCGCAGTTTCGACTGTTAATCGTGGCGACGGGTCGAAGAGCGCGCGGGAGAGTCTCAAAAAAGTACGAGCTGTCCAGCTTGAATTTGAAGCTGCCGTGTCCTTGCATAGGATCATTCGTGCGGACAAACCGGACTTGGATGCCGCACTCAAGGCAATGAACCAACTGGCAGACAGCCAGCAATCCCCCGGACCGGCGATAGAGTGCGAACTCATCTACGGGGAAGCCATGCGAGAGCGCAGTCAGCTAAAGGGTCCAAACCTTAGGGAGAAATGCCTCGACATGCTCTGTGCGGTGGTCAAGAGGTTCCCGGACACTTGGATTGCGAACAAGGGGGGGTACGTGCTCCTCGCGCCTGCGGCGGGGCATGGCGTTCTTCCGTTGTTGGTCTTCATGCTTCGGCAGGACGTTCTTAACATGCGCAAGATCATCACATGCGAGAATTGTGGCCAATACCTTCTCCAGCGGAGACAGGGAGAACGTGCCTGCGAATCCTGCAAGGGGGCACTCCGTGCAAAGCGCCATTACAATCTCCACAAAAAGACGATCCTGCGGAGGCGCAGGGAAAAACGACGCCTTCAAAAGGCTAACGCTGCCAATGAAAGCAAGCGGCAAGTTTGAAGGTTCTGGGACTGTGCTGGGCCAGCATGGCTTTCTGATCGTCTAGATTCACTGGCGTACACTGACGTGACATTCGACGAACGGCGGGTCAAACCTTTTCGACGTGCGCGTCGGCCGCTTACTCTAATCTGGCACACGCGCCAGGCGTCTCTGTCGCTCTGGGGCTGCGCAATCGCTCGACCTCACCCAAGTATCATCCGCGCCTCAGCACGCGCCTGTGGGCTTCCCATGCGTCAGAACATATATCCCTGAGAATGTTTCAAACATCCTTTGACCGGAATGTTTCGTCAGTCCTTCCCGCGCTCCTCAACTGGCGTGTTCGCTTCGAGCACGAGCTGGCCTTCTTTCAGCAGTTCGCAGTCCGCACGCGACACGTTCCGATTCACGACCACTGTGATGTTCGCTGGCATCTCGCCGCCTTGGAGAGGCAACGGAACTTTTCCTTCGATCTTTTCCCAAATGAGTTGCTGGGCATAAACATTCCCCTTTTCGGCCTGTTTTATCAGCGATTCCACCACGAGTTGCAGGTGGCTGCGACCTTGTGCGTCGTTCGGGGCTTTTTTCAGCAGAAGTCTTCGCAACTCGCGCGTTGCGATGCCATCGCGCTTCGGACGACCGCCGAGATTGTTCGGATTCAGTGGAGGGTCACCCGGTCGTCGCGGACGTTTCAGGTTTCCGAGTGATCGGGCCCGCGCTTCTTCGGACTTGAACCGGCCGAGACTCTTGTCGGGCTTTCCAGTCGGAGATTCCTCCGTCCCGCCCATCAGTCGCGCACCTCATAGCCATAATGCTCGAGAAGCGAGTAAGAAGCAAATGAGCTCTTTGAACAGATGGGCACGGGCGACTGGCCCTTGCGCAGTTGCGACGGATGTCAAGGAGAGCATGAAGGTCAGTACACAAAGAAGTCCGTGTTCGGGCAGCAAGTCCCAAGTTCATCTTGCCTCTCCTTGGCCGGTGCGTATCGCTAGGAACGGGGTGCGTTCTTTGCAGTTGGGCCGAGGCGAGGCGGCATAAACCCTGGTGTTATATCCAGAGTCAAGAACGATTCGCTGTGCATGACAAACATCCGTTGTCGCTTAGGGTGTCCTCGTCCTCGTCACGACTTAAGGGACTGTGATCACCGTCACAGCAGTCGTCGTCAAGGGCGGGCTAACATAGTAGTTGCAAGTATTATCTTTGTTTCTGACAGTCAGCGGAAGCAGTACACTCATGAGGATGACTAGGATCCGAGCCTTCGTGCTGCTGGCGATCGCCCTTTTGTGGGCAATCACGCCAGCGATGGCGTGCGTCCTTCCAGCTGCGACAATGACTCCCGCGGAACGGGAGTGTTGCCACCACATGGCGGACCAATGCGGAAGCTCCATGATGCCGGCCAGTCACTCTTGCTGCAAGGCTCAGGGGCCGACGAACACTGTTCTTCCCCAGGCGCAGGCTGCGGGTCCGATTCGTCCCCTCACAATTGCTGTGATACCGCCGGTCGCCTCGTTGGGGACGTTGACTCCGGTGACAATCCGTTTCCATCTTTCGTTTCTTCATGCGCCACCTCCCGAACCATCTTCCGGCTATAACTCCGTCCTGAGAATCTAGACAGCTTTCATTGAGCAGATGAAGCCGTGCTCTGCCTTGCTGCGCCAGTAGTGCGCGCGATTGCGGACACAACCTCCTATTCCTCTAGTCGTTAGTCGTTTACGGAGCAGCAATGAAAGGTCTACGTTTGAGTATTTGTCTGTTGATCGCCTTCAGCGGTGCGCACGGCTTTGCCAGCGAGCCAGCTGCTGAGGCCGATCCTTGGTCTGGTGTCACTGGCCTTTTGGCGCAAGAGCATCAGCACTCTCGGCCGTCCACGCCGCCGATGAGCCTTGCTGAACTTGAAACAGCCGCATTGGCCAACAATCCAGAAATCCGGGTGGCTATGCGTCGTGTCGCAATCGCCGAGACACGAGTGCGCAGCGCCGGGTCGTTGAGCGACCCCGAGTTCATGTATCGCGGCTGGGGCACACCACTTGCTAAGCCCTGGGACCTGAACCAGACACAACACATGTTCATGTTCAATCAGTCATTGCCCGGTCCGGGCAAGCGAGCGCTTCGCACACAACTTGCTGCGGAGGGGGTCGAACAGGTCAAAGCGGAAATGGAGGCCAAAAAACGGGACGTCACGGCTCAAGTCCGGAAGACGTTTTACGACCTTCTCCGCAATCAGGACGAGCTCCTGTTGCATGACGAGCAGGCGGCGCTGGCTCGACAGTCCTCAGAGTCGGCACGGATCAAGTATGTTGTCGGACGCGTTCCGCAGCAGGACGTGCTGAAAGCACAGATCGCACTCACCAAACTGGTCGAGCACCTCGTGATGCTTGAACAGGACGGCGGTCTCGCGCGAGCCCGACTGAATACGCTACTGGGACGGGACCCCGGATCTCCACTCGAAGTTCAGGGCCAATACTCTCCGCCACAGAAGCTTCCCGCACTCTTGGATCTCGAAAAAGACGCTCTAGGGAATCGGCCCGAACTGGCGCTGTCGTCCTCCGGTGTGCGGCAGGGCGAGGCTCGAACCAAGCTTGCCGAAAAGGCATATACGCCGGACTACAACCTCAGCGCGGGTTACATGCTCATGCCGGACGGTGCCCGCTATCGCAACACGTACATGGCCGAGGTCGCCGTCACACTACCCTGGCTGAACCGCGGGCGACATGACGCAGAGATCGCCGAGGCTCAATCAGACCTCTCGGCTGACAGAGCCGAGTACGAAAACCAGCGTGCGCTCGTATTTGAGGAAATTCAGGAGGCTCTGATTCGTGCCCGATCAGCCAAGCGGCTGGTTGATCTCTACAGCCAGACCCTTCGCCCGCAAGCACAGGCCACACTGAAGTCAACCGTCGCCGCTTACCAGGCCGACCGCACCGACTTCCTCAACTTACTCGACAGTCAGAACACGACTCTCGAAGTTGAACTCGATTACTACCGCGCCGCGTCTGAACTGGAATCACGGATTGCGGATCTCGAACGCGCAGTGGGAGCTCCGTTGACGCGGGAAGGTCAGGAATCGAATTCAACCGTCCCCCAAGCTTCTCTGCTTCAGATCACTCCGGAGGTGCGCCAATGAACCAGCATGAAAAGAAGTTTCTTATTAGAGGACTCACTCTCGGCTTAATGTTGGCCTTGGTCGCCTACGCGGCAATGCGTCTTTGGCATCCCGACCGTAGCGCTGCCCAGTCCCAGGAAGCGCCGATGCTAAAGTACGAGGCCGCGCCGGAGCAAGCCACCTTTCAGCGTGCAGAACAAGTGCAAGCGGACGCCTCTGTCTCCAGCATCCAGCTAAACCAGAAAGAGCAAACAGACATTGGTGTCCAAACAGTCGAAGTCAGGCGACGTGACCTTCAACGCGCTCTCATGGCTGTCGCCAAGGTGGATGAGCCGGAAACGCAATTGGCTTCGATCAGTGCACGTATCGGTGGGCGTATCGACAAGCTCTACCTGGATTTCACGGGCCAGCAAGTGCACCGTGGCCAAACGATAGCATCCCTTTACAGCCCTGAAGTCTTTTCTGCCGCTGAGGAATACAGACTTTCGCTTGAGAACCGAAAGCGCCTTGGCACGGGTGCCGAGCCCTTAGCAGTGTCGGGCGCCGAAGACCTCGTAAACGCCAGCCGCCGCAGGCTGGAACTCTGGGGACTCACGACACAGCAGCTTGATGAGATCGCATCATCGGCGAAGCCTAAGATCGAGCTTCCCATTTACTCGACCGTCAGCGGCATCGTGACGGAGCGCAAAGTTACGCAAGGGCAATACGTAAACGCCGGAGAAGTCCTCTTCACCATCACCGACCTGAGCACGATTTGGGTGAAGGCGGACGTATACCAGCCCGACTTGCCCTCCGTCCGCACCGGCCAGTCCGTTGAGATCACCTCCGACTCACTGCCGGGCACCACGCTACACGGGCGAGTCGGATTTCTCGATACTTCCATTAACCCTCAGACCCGCACTGCCTCAGCTCGCATCGAGGTTCCGAACCCCAGCATGCGATTACGCCCCGGCATGTTCGTGCAAGTTAAATTTGCCGCACCCGCAGGACACGACGTTCTAGCCATACCGCGGTCTTCCGTTCTCGATACAGGTATGCGCAAGCTCGTCTACGTGGCCAAGGGCAATGGTGAATTCGAAGGACGGCAAGTGCAGCTCGGTCCAGCAGGTACCGATTATTACCCAGTGCTCACGGGCCTCAAAGAAGGCGAACGTATCGTCAGCCAAGGCAGTTTCCTGATCGATTCCCAGACTCGAATCACAGGTGGTATGGCCGGGATGTTTGGCGGATCGAAGGAATTCGATCATGGTCAGGCCGACCAAGGTCAGGCACAAGCGCCCGCCGTTCCTCAGATCAAGTTCACCTTCCGTTCTGATCCGCAAACACCTCGCGGCAACTCCGATGCGACGCTGCACGTAACCGTGCTCGACGCTTCAGGAAAGCCAGTGACTGATGTGCAGGTAAAGGTCACGCTCATCATGCCGGCGATGCCAGCCATGGGCATGGGCGAGATGCGTGCGACGAGCGATCTCACATGGAAGGGTTCTGATTACGTCGGCACGATCAAGGTCCCGACAGCGGGCTCCTGGAATGTCGAAGTGAGCGCCAGCCGCAGCGCGCAACTCCTGGGTAGCTATCACGCCCGGCTGAATGCGCAGTGAAGAGGAGAAGCCATGATTAACCGTCTCATTGAATTCTCGCTGAAGAACCGAATCCTCATTCTGCTGGTGTACGCACTGGTGGCTGTCTGGGGATACTGGGCTTTGCTCCGGACGCCGATTGACGCCATTCCTGATCTCAGTGAGAACCAGGTGATCGTCTACACCGACTGGGCGGGCCGAAGCCCGCAGGAAGTAGAAGACCAGATCACGTATCCGTTGACCGTCAACTTGCAAGGATTGGCAGGAGTGCGGGACGTACGCTCGTCTTCGGCATTGGGCTTTTCGATGATCAACATCATCTTCCAGGACAAGATTGATCCCTATTTTGCGCGCACGCGCGTCTTGGAACGGCTGAACCTGGCATCGGGTTTCCTGCCCGAGGGAGTCGTACCTGTTTTGGGACCAGATGCAACCGGTGTGGGGCAGGTTTTCTGGTACACAGTCGAAGGCCCCTACGACGGCGGAACACTGCATTCCCTGCAAGACTGGTTCATCAAGTACCAGCTGAATTCTGTTTCCGGTGTGGCGGAAGTGGCAAGCATCGGCGGTTGGGTGCGCCAATATCAGATCGACGTTGATCCCATCAAACTGCGCGCTTACAACATCCCCTTACGCGCGGTCATCGAAGGTGTCCTGCGCAGTAACACCAACGTCGGCGCGAAGGTGATTGAAGCAAGCGACCAGGAGATGGCAGTCCGGGGAATTGGCCTGATTCGCTCCACTGCAGACCTTGAGAACATCGTCTTGACAGCGACGGCAGGCACACCCGTCTACGTCCGCAATGTCGCGAACGTCCATTTAGGACCGGAATTCCGTCGCGGCGTTCTTGACAAGGACGGCAAGGATGTCGTCGGCGGTGTCGTCGTCATCCGCAATGGAGCCAACGCCCAAGAAGTCATCAGCGGAGTCAAAGCGAAACTCGCAGCCTTGGAGCCAGGGTTACCCAAGGGCGTCCACATCGTTCCTTTCTACGACCGCAGTACATTGATCCTTCACGCGGTGAACACGTTGAAGTCGGCGCTGCTCGAAGAGGTCGTTCTGGTCACCCTTGCGCACGTAATCTTTCTGTGGCACTTCCGCAGCATCCTAATCGTCACACTGCCATTGCCGCTGGCGGTCGCAGGATCGTTCCTGTTCATGCACTATGCCGATATCTCGTCCAACATCATGTCGCTCGGCGGGATCGCAATCGCGATTGGCGTGCTGGTCGATGCCGGGATTGTGATGACGGAAAACGTGCTACGGCACGCAGAGCGCTATTACGAAGAACATGGGGAATACCAGTCAGCGATTAGCCAGATCACGCTGGAAGCCGCCAAGTTGGTCGGTCGGCCGATTTTCTTTGCAATGACGATCATCATTCTGGCGTTCGTACCGGTGTTTGCACTCACAGGGATGGAAGGCAAGATGTTTCACCCACTGGCCTTCACGAAAACTTTCGCCATGGTGTGCTCAACATTCATCGCGGTCACTTTAGTGCCGGTGCTTTGCACCTTCCTGATCCGTGGAAAGCTTCACCGCGAAGATGCAAATCCCGTGATGCACGCCTTGGGAATGATCTACAAACCGGCACTGCGCTGGGCCTTAAAGCACCGGATTATGACGCTGAGTACCGCAGTTTTAATCTTTGCCTCCGCGCTCTGGCTGGCAACCACGATCGGCTCCGAGTTCATGCCGCCGCTCGACGAAGAGACTGCCCTGTTCATGCCCATTACCGACCCCAGCATCTCCCTCACCAAGGCAACCGAGATTCTTCGCTGGCAGGACCAAATCATTGCCCAGGACCCGCTCGTCGAGAGCGTTGTGGGCAAGATCGGAAGAGCAGAAAGTGCCATTGACCCGGCGCCAGTGAACATGACTGAAACCGTCATCAACTTCAAACCAAAGAATGAATGGCCGGTCGGCACGACCAAAGAAACGATCCTGCAAAGGCTGGATGAGAAGCTCCGAATGCCGGGCGTCACCAACATCTGGACTCAGCCGATCCGCAACCGCATCGACATGCTTTCGACCGGCATCCGCACCCAGGTGGGAGTCAAGGTTTTCGGAAACGATCTCGCCACCATCGAGCAGAAGGAAACTGAAATCGAACGGGCTTTGCGCCCGGTTCCTGGTGTGGCTGACCTCTATTCCGAACGCATCACTGGCGCGCCATACCTTGAGATAAAAGTAAACCGCGAAGCTGCGGCTCGCTATGGAATCAACGTTGGCGACGTGCAGGACGTAATCGAGACTGCGATTGGCGGCAAGAACCTCACGACCGCCATCGAAGGTCGTCAACGTCTACCCGTGCGGGTGCGTTACGCCGCTGATTTTCGCCAGGATCCCGAAGAGTTGCGCAATAACGTGCTGGTCACGGCCAGCGACGGCGCGCAGATTCCTCTTGGACAGGTGGCCGACCTTGGCGTGGTGATGGGACCCTCCATGATCAGTAGCGAGAATGGACTGCTGCGAGGCAGCGTGCTGATGAACGTCCGCGGGCGCGACGTTGGCGGGTTCGTGGACGAAGCACAGCGCGCTGTGGCCCGCGGAGTGCAAATGCCGCCCGGCTATTACATTGAGTGGAGCGGACAATATGAAAATCAGATCAGTGCAAAAAAGCGCCTCGAACTCGTCATCCCTGTCGTGTTCGTGATCATCTTCCTTCTGCTCTACAAGACTTACAACTCGTTCAAAGAAGCCTCGCACGTGATCCTCGCCGTACCCTTCGCCTTGAGCGGCGGACTCTTCCTGCTGAAGCTGCTGGGGTACAACTTCTCGGTTGCGGTTTGGGTCGGCTTCATCGCCCTCTTCGGCACCGCCGTGCAGACCGGCGTAGTGATGGTGATCTACTTGGAAGAGGCTGTGGAACGCAAGCGAGTCGCGATGGGAGCGTTAACCGTACAAGGTCTGCGCGAAGCGGTAATGGAAGGTGCCCTCTTACGTTTGCGCCCCAAAATTATGACAGTATCCACGGTGGTGGCGGGCCTGTTACCCATCATGTGGTCCACGCGCACCGGGGCCGAAGTGATGAAGCCGCTCGCCACCCCTGTACTCGGAGGCATGGTCAGCTCTCTGCTGCATGTGCTGATAGTGACGCCTGTAATCTTCACTTGGCTGCGAGAAAGAGAACTCTCAAACGTCGGCACACAGCCCGAACGCTAAGAATGGAGGCACCTTCCAGTGCCGGCGGCGCCGAATCTGATCCCCTGGTCTGGGCCCAACGATCTTTGGGATTCTGCCCAAGCGTAAATTGCTGATTAGAAATAGCTTGGTCGGGGAGAGGGGATTCGAACCCCTGGCCTCCTAGTCCCGAAAACGGGATTCGGGAGTCGTACTGAGTGTTTCAATCTCTTGCAGTGGTGCTTCGACCCGTCTCCGTCCTGTTCGATCACCTCAGTCTGGGGTCAATGTAAGTCCCCGAATGGCAGTCCCTGACCAGGGGTTCAGATAGAATATCCCGGGTCTGCCGAGGACATCTCTTGTCGCTGCGTAGCGCAGCTTAATAGTGGCCTGAAAGAGTAGCGCTGTGGTCGAAGACTGTCTGAGCACTCCGGGGTCGCAGTCGGCTTCTGCACGCGCTGGAGCACGGCGAGAAGGAAACCGTGCCTCAACACGCTCGATGTCCTTGCCAAGAGCTTCGGCGTGAGCATCGTGGAATTAACGGATGGGCTGTAATTGAGAATGAGGAACGCTGACGCTTAAGGCTGAAACCTGCCCTCGGCGATGAAGTCCATCTTCGTTCGGAAATTCGCGCGCAATTCCTCGTCAACACCTTCTCGAAGCGCGGCAAGGTATCCTTCCAGTTCCGCGACAAAAGCCTGATGAAACGCGGTTCGGTTCGCGATAATCTGACTGTCGCTCATCGTGAGCAGTGGGCCGGCTGCTAACTTGAGTGAAACTCAGGCGCGTGACAAGCCGGTCAATTCTGTGCCGTGTTCAACCTTTCGCGGCTTGATCTTTTTACCGACGCCGCTGCCCAGGGCGATTCTCAGATCGTAGTCATTCTGAAGGTTGAGCCAGAACTGTGCAGGCAAACCG
>Ga0210399_10001669_pt1 | contig 17393 bp, 17 predicted proteins | sample IncBWC14MmetaG_FD_150865 | JGI IMG/M metagenome (GOLD analysis project Ga0210399, IMG submission 150865) | Forest soil microbial communities from Barre Woods Harvard Forest LTER site, Petersham, Massachusetts, United States - Inc-BW-C-14-M | ecosystem: Environmental > Terrestrial > Soil >...
GACCGAACTCGATGTCGTCGAGGGCATGCAGTTCGACCGTGGCTACATCTCGCCCTACTTCGTCACCAACGCCGACAAGATGCGCGTCGAGATGGATGACGCCTACATCCTGATCAACGAGAAGAAGCTCTCCTCGCTGAACGAACTGCTGCCGCTGCTCGAAGCCGTGGTGCAGACCGGCAAGCCGCTGGTCATCGTCGCCGAGGACGTCGAGGGCGAGGCTTTGGCCACGCTGGTCGTGAACCGTCTCCGCGGTGGACTGAAGGTCGCCGCCGTCAAGGCGCCGGGCTTCGGCGATCGCCGCAAGGCCATGCTGCAGGACATCGCGATCCTGACCGGTGGCCAGGCGATCTCGGAAGACCTCGGCATCAAGCTCGAGAACGTCAACCTCACGATGCTGGGTCGCGCCAAGAAGGTGATGATCGACAAGGAGAACACCACGATCGTCAACGGCGCCGGCAAGAAGGCCGACATCGAGGCGCGCGTGGCGCAGATCAAGGCGCAGATCGAGGAGACCACCTCGGACTACGACCGCGAGAAGCTGCAGGAGCGTCTGGCCAAGCTCGCCGGCGGCGTCGCGGTGATCCGCGTCGGCGGCGCGACCGAGGTCGAGGTCAAGGAGCGCAAGGATCGCGTTGATGACGCGATGCATGCGACCCGCGCGGCGGTCGAGGAAGGCATCCTGCCGGGCGGCGGCGTTGCGCTGTTGCGTGCGTCCGAGCACCTCAAGGGCCTGCGCACCAAGAACGACGACCAGAAGACCGGCGTCGAGATCGTGCGCAAGGCGTTGTCCTGGCCCGCCCGCCAGATCGCGATCAACGCGGGCGAAGACGGCTCGGTGGTCGTCGGCAAGATCCTCGAGAAGGACCAGTATTCGTACGGCTTCGACTCGCAGACCGGCGAATACGTCAACCTTGTCGGCAAGGGCATCATCGACCCGACCAAGGTGGTTCGCGTCGCGATCCAGAACGCAGCCTCCGTTGCGGCGCTCTTGATTACGACCGAAGCCATGGTGGCGGAATTGCCGAAGAAGCAGGCGCCTGCGGCCGGCATGCCTCCGGGCGGCGGCATGGGCGGCATGGACTTCTAACGCTACGCGTTAGAAGTCGCCGCCCCTGGTATAAAAATGCTCAAACCGGGCAAGCCCGGTTTGAGTGGCGGCATGGACTTCTAACGCAACGCGTTAGAAGTCGCCGCCCCTGGTTTAAAAATGCTCAAACCGGGCAGGCCCGGTTTGAGTGGCGGCATGGACTTCTAAGGCGACGAAGTCGTCCCGGACGCGATGCGAGCCGCGACAAGCGGTGCTTGGCAGAGCCGGGACCTCGATCGGCGAACACGATCTTGAAAAACCCCGGCAGCAATGCCGGGGTTTTTGTTCGAGGCTCTGTCCGGCCGCGAAATGCCTCGCCTATGACCCCGCATCGCTGCCGGGTTTTTCGTTTGGTGCGCGAACCAGTCGATCCCTTGAACGGGCAAAACCCCGTTCGCCCGGCCATCAGGCCGGCAAAACGGGCGAAGCGTGCACGGTCGCATTAAGGTGCGATCTGCGCACCAGCGCAGCCACAATCGCGCCCCACCAAAAGCCAAATCCTAAACGTACATTAATCGTCGCAAAGAGGGGGGACCTCGAAAATGCGCCACGTGCAGCCGCTCGTGCTCGCTCGAGACACGGCGGAATTCAGGTTGAATTTCCAGATGATCAATTCGGGGGCAAGGCACGCCTGCAGCATTACGATCCGGGCAACCGACGCAGTCCAGGCGGCAACGCTTTTTCGGGAGAACTGGCCGGCCATCGAAGAACTTGCGCGCAAGAATCTTGCAACCAGCGCCGCCAAAGATCTCAGGCTGATGCTGGACTGACCTGCCCTGCTTCCCTCCTCGACCGGCGAACCTCGGCTTCCGGGCCGCAAGACAGGGTCTTGCCGCAATAGCGCTCACTCGATCGGTTTGCTTTAGAGGGTCGCTATCGTCTTCGACGTCGGCGTCTCAGACTCGAAGCACAGGAAAGCATCGGCCTATCTTCCGCGCCGAATAGAACAGCAATTATACATGACGGCTCTGTTGCGGACTACTTTGCGACATTGAAACCCGTGTATCATTGCACCGACTATGGATGCGGCAGCCGACGTCCTCCAGCGTGCTGAACCGCTTGTTCGAGGAGACCGCCCCGTGACCACGCTCATCGAGCGCCTGGACTTGCCCGCCGCATTGCCGCGCTCGCGCAGTCGGCGCGACACCGAAACCGATACTGTTCAATTCGCGCAGGCTGCGCTCGCCGCGGCCAAGCAGGAGGGCCTGCAGCTGGCGGTGCGCGCGCGATATATCGCGCTCGTCGTAATCGCCTGCCTGTTGCCGATTATCAATCCGACGTGGGAGCAGCTTTACTATGTGGTGTTGCTTGGACTGTTCGCGCTGATTGGCTGGGGTCAGGTCAAGGTTGGACGTGTCGGCGTGTCGAGGCCGGAGCTTGCGCTGCTCTTCTGCGACCTTGCGCTGTTGACGTTCATCCTCGTTGTGCCGAATCCCTTCAGCTCCGCTCACTGGGCTGTGGCGATGCAGTATCATTTCGGCAACTTCATCTATTTTTTCGTGCTGCTGTCGGGCGCGACACTGGCCTATTCCTGGCGCACCGTCATTGCGGTCGGAACGTGGACCTCCGCTCTTTGGATTGCCGGCATGGTCTGGGTATGGTGGCAGCCCGATCGCAATCCGGCGCTGACCGACCGTATCGCAGCGGCAACGGGCGACGATCAAAGGCTATTCGAGCTGATCTCGCCCAACTCGATCGTGTTCGGCGCGCGCATCCAGGAGATCGTCGTGTTCCTGATTGTCGCGATGACACTCGCCATCGCGGTGCGCCGCGGCAATGATCTCCTGATCCGCCATGCCGCAGTGGAACGCGAACGCGGCAACCTCGCGCGCTATTTCTCGCCCAACGTGGTCGAGGAATTGTCCAGGCACGACGAACCGTTAAGGCAGGTGCGCACACAAGAAGTCGCCGTGTTGTTCGTCGACATCGTTGGCTTCACCGCCTTTGCCGACGCGCGCACGGCGGAAGAGGTTGTGCGAACCTTGCGTGAATTCCATGCGCTGATGGAGCAGGAGGTATTCCGTCACAGCGGTACGCTCGACAAATACCTCGGCGATGGGCTGATGGCGACCTTTGGCACGCCTTTCGTGGGAGAGGCCGATGCCAGCAACGCGCTACGTTGCGCGCAGGCGATGATGGCTTCGGCGGATCGGTGGAACGGCGGGCGCAAAGCGGCCGGCGAGGCTCCAATGCGCGTCAGCTTTGGTTTGCATTACGGGCCGGTCGTGCTCGGCGACATCGGGCTGACCTGTCTTGAATTTGCGGTGATCGGGTCGACCGTAAACGCCGCAAGCCGGCTCGAAGCCTTGACCCGTGCGCTCGACTGCGAGTTGGTTGCGAGCGATGATCTCGTCAAGCGCGCCAAGGCCGAGCTCGGCAGCACTGATGCGGCGTTCCGGCCACTGGTTGCGCAAGCGCCGCAGACAATCCGCGGGCTTGAGCACCCGATCGCGATCTGGACCCAGGCGTGCGTCGGGGAGTTATAAATCGCGGCGATCGCAACGGGCCCTGAGCGTAGCAACATACCTTGGCCAGGCGGTCGGTGGTATAAAGCTGGCGAAGAAGCGGGTTTCATCGGAGCAATCGTGCGCGATCATAGTCCTGGTAGTTTGGGGGGTTATCGCACCACGGCTTGAGCGGACGTAACCTGTCCAACCTGAGCATCCTCGCCAGATGTCTGTTTTTGGCCCACAGCCAGCTTCAAGCTCCGCGGTGCCGAGGCTGGTGTATCATGGGCTCCTGCTGCTACAAGCCGGAGAGCGACTGTTAAAATGTCCGATCCTTCTGCTCCCTCGGAATTGGAGAAGCGCTCAACCGAGATGACAGCCTCTACGGCCCTCAAATTCTCGGTATTGCGACTTGCACTCGCCTTCGTCATCGCCGGTGTATCCGATGTCATTGGTGCTTTCGCGAGCTTGGCGCCGCCGATCGGATGGGCGGTCGATGTCGTGACTGCCGCGCTGTTGTTCGTCGTGCTGGGCTGGCAATGGCTACTTTTGCCGGGGCTAGTCCTGGAGGCGATACCAGGCGTGGGGGTACTTCCATTCTGGCTGTTGGTGGTTGGAGCAATTGCTTTCTTAGGCACGCCCCGGCCGAAGTTTGGAGAGCGCTGAAGCATCGCCCCCGTGGGCGGCGTTTTGGCCTTTCGGCACTCTACGGGAATTTGACCCTGGGATGAGGCTCACGCTCACCGGACTGGAACTCTCTCGACAATGGTCGAGTGAGTTCGTCTTGCAAAGGATGACCGGTGCGGCACCGGCCGAGAAACGTGAGTTGCTTGTGGCCTAAAGCCGACATGACCGAAGACAACTCCGATGTCTGCTTTAGCCCTGCCCCCGAAAGCGACCATGCGCGCAGTCACCGACAAATTTTTGTCCCCGGTGCAGCCTCAAGCGCGCCTTTGCGATTTATTTATGAGCGGGAGAAGCCCAGCGTGATAAGGTCACGTTAACGAAGAGGAAGTGCCATGTCCGATGATGATATGAAAGCTGAGGTCGAACGTCTCCGCAGGGAGAACGAGGCTCTCAAGAAGGGAACTTCCGACGGCGTCCGCATGAAGGTAAGTGAGAAAGGTGCCGTATCAGTTTACGGAATGGGACGCTTTCCAGTGACGCTATATAAAGAGCAGTGGTTGAAGCTTCTGAACATGTCCGATGACATTCGTGCGTTTATTGCCGAAAACGAAGCGCGACTGAAGGTGAAAGAGTGAATTGCTGCGCGATCGAGGCCGACGATTTTTGGGATGCCCGTCGACTGGGGTTCGGTCGAAGATGACCCAACTGCGACATCGGTAATCCCCTTCGAGTGTGCTAGTTTGAGCCGTTCGATGCTCGGTCCTTGGTCTCCTGGGGGAGGCAATGCGACGGCGGGAGTTCATCACATTTGTCGGCGGTACCGCCGCAGCCTGGCCGTTCGCGGCGCAGGCGCTGGGAAAAATGCGCCGGATAGGCGTGCTCATGAACCTTGCGGCCGACGATCCGGAGGGGCAAAGCCGCCTCGCGGGATTTCTGCAAGGCCTGCAGGAGGCTGGTTGGGCCGTTGGCCGCAACGTCACCATCGACGTGCGATGGGCGGCGGCCGATGCCGAGTTGATGAAACGATTTGCGAAGGAACTTGTCGCGCTTGAACCTAACCTCATCCTTACGAGCTCCACGCCTGTTACCGCGGCAATGCTGCAAGCGACTCGTACCATTCCTGTGATTTTCGTATTGGTTGCTGATCCTGTCGGTACTGGATTCGTCGCCAGTCTGCCGAGACCGGGCAGCAACGTGACTGGTTTCACCCCTATCGTGGGCTCGCTGGGTGGCAAATGGGTCGAATTCCTGAAGGCAATCGCACCGAGCGTCGGCAAGATCAGCATGATGTTCAACCCGCAAACGGTGACATATGTCGAAGGTTATCTGAGCTCCTTCAAAGCCGCCGCGGCATCCCGCGGCATGGAGGCGAGCGTCGCACCCGTTACCGACATGCACGAGATTGAATTGCTCGTTTCCGCAAGCGACCCGAGCAGTGGTCTCGTCGTGATACCGGATGCCTTCGCAGCACTCCATCGCGCGGACATTGTTTCGCTGGCGGTTCGCTATCGTGTCCCGGCCATCAATTGGTCCCGTACATTCACTGAAGGCGGCGGCCTGATCTCCTACGGTCCTAATCTTGTCGAGGAGTACCGGCGCGCGGCGACCTATGCCGACCACATCCTCAAAGGCGAAAAGCCGAGCGAGCTTCCTGTCCAGACTCCAGTCAAGTTCGAGCTGGTGATCAACCTCAAGACCGCAAAGGCGCTCGGACTTGAGGTGCCGCCGCTGCTCCAACAACGCGCCGACGAGGTGGTCGAATAAGGGTGCTTTTTGCTGCGGCGCATGAGTCCGGAATTGGCCCAAGGCCGACATGCGCGGCCACTTCCGCAATGTCCAGGGGTACCGCGGACCTTGGCTCGACGGCCGACAACGTCGGCTGATGACCCAAGGCGATCATCGGAGACAAGGCAACATCACCGTGCGCGCTTGTACCCCGGCGTCCTACCAGTTCCACACCGGAAGATATATCTCTTGATTCCCGTACCGTATCACCGGCACCACGGGCGGACCGTATGGATCGACCCGATCATCCTCAGGCCGATAACGATATCTTGGAACGATATTGGAGTCCCAGTAGGGCTCTGGAGTTACGACGGGCCTGACGATGTAAATCCTCCGCGGTTCGTGAACGACTTTTGCCTTCGCCCGGGCTGCGCCGGTAAAGGCTCCCTGGCTACACAGCGCCAGGGTCGTTGCGAAAGCGAACGCCACGGTCATTATCCTCATGCCTCGGCCTCCTTTTGATTTTTTGGAGTCTCCTGATTTGCTCGCGCAGGATGCTCTGCATCACGCGGGATCAACGACCTTGGGCGCTCCTTGGGCCATCGTTTCGGCGAGCGGTATCGAAGCAATCGAGACAACGAAAAAAACCACCACATTCGGTCGTCTCCGGCCTCCCTCTGACTATAGCATAAAACGGATGGCCGCCCCTTCTCCTCCGTAAAAAGTGAGGCCACCTCAATCGGCGACCTCTGTTACAGGGGACCAAGTTGGCGAGGTCTCTGGCCCTTCGCGTCATTTCGCATTCACGCGACAATCAGGCCGCCTTTGGTGCAAAGCGAACATCCGATCGTAGGCAACGCCGGCTGGCCGGGTCGCAACTGAAACCCGAAGCGGACTGCCTTACGGCTGTTGCCCCTGTTCGCGTAGTAACTACGCGGCTACGTCTGGGAGATTAATAAAGTGGGCGTTCCCGCCAAATGCGCCGGATGTCTGCCTGCGCATCACGTACGCGTTCCCGCCAAATGCTCCCGATCTCTGGCTGCGTATCATGTATCGACCGGGCCCTTGGCTGCTTTTGCTGGCGCTGCACAGGCGCTCGGGCATTTTCCGCGACCGGCGCTGGGGCATCTTGTACGGGCCTAGCAAGGGCCCGCGCATCTTGCTCAGCGGCCCAGGCCTGAAACTCCCTAAACAGGGCTTCTGATGATGCCTCGGTGTTTTCCGCCTGAGGCTGGCTGGAGGGTTCAGAGACATTGATTTCGCGGGTCGGGACGTCCTTTGCGGTCGGCGGCAAAGCCTCAGCGTCAGCGGTTGATTGAATTACAGCTGATTGAGTTATTGGTGTTGTTGGCGTCGACTGATCGGTGGCAGGCTGCGGCGCCAATTTGTCGACCGGCGAAGCTGTGACGTCAGCAAAGAGCGTCACCCGTTCCGACAGATTCGCAATACCGAGCGCTATCGCCGCTGCAACCAAAATAGTCGACATGAGACCTCGTAACGAGATAACAGGTTTGTCGTTCCCGATACCCTGGTCAGGCTCATCGGCGGAGAGAAAAAGCGGCAGGGGATCGCCCGGATCAAACCCGTCTTTCGTCGCCATCGCGTGATGCCCCATCCTGATGTTCCTGTCGGGTATAGCTGTTATCGAGGTCCAAAAAGCGGAGAAATCTTGATTTCACTTGGACCGGTGGACCGGCTCAATCACGCGGCGGGGCCCTTGGCGGGCATTTCGGCCGCGCGGGTTCCTAAACGGTCCCAAAACGACCTGCCCTTCCCAACCCTCAGAAAATGACCATTTCTAGCAAGCGACAAAAAGCCACCCTTACGTTCACCGTTGGAGGATTTTCCTATGCCCCGGATTTCAGCATTTGTTGCCGTACTAACGGTGCTATTGACGACCGGCACTTTGGCAGCACCAAAGGATCAAAGCAATTTTTCCCCAAACTGTTACTCACAAAAATGCTACGAGGAATGTTCCGCTAAATCAGCCAAAAACTGCGAAAATATTTGCCAACGGATAGCGAGCACCAAGCCACCTTGCAAGTAGTCGGCAGCGAGGCCCCCTTCGGTTGCGGTCCGTTGGTTTGTGTGGACGGCGAGGCCGTCAAACCTCCTCCTTGGACTCCCAGACTTGGACGCGCGTTGTTGTCTCCGGGAAGCCGGGAGTCTACGACTGATCAGTCCGGATGTTCCGCGTTCCGGCGCTCTTTGCTGACGTGGCTACCTGATCTTCGCCAGGCATTCCTTCAGGCGATCAAGATCCGAACGAATTTCGGAGTCCATGGCGCCTTCTAATGCGAGCGTGCCCTTGCTGAAGAATTCTGCGGAGGCTTTTCTGTCCAAATTCTGCTTCCAATCCCGGATTGCCTGCTTTGTGGCCTTTTGGGCCTCCGATGTCGCTTTAAGGTACGTCTTTATACAGGCGTCGGCCGCTGAGCATATCTGGCACTCTTGAGCGGTGGCAGTACTTGAGACAAGCAAGGCCAGTGTCGCGGCAAGGGCCTTCATTGCTTTTCTCCCGGTATTGGTCCCGATCAAAAAACGGCCCGACCAAAGGAGCAAAGCCGGGGCCATCAGTCGTTCTCCCCCCGGTACTGAGGCAGGAGGGGGTGAGTTTTTAACGTGGTGATGATTCGTGTTCGCATTGCGCCGTTTCCCTGCGCAAAGGAAGTAGTCTGAACGCGCCGATCAAAAGCCACCGCCCACACGGTGAAGACGCCGGAGTTTTCTTCAATCGTCCCATTCGCCGCAGTTTTGCGAATCTTTTGCCACGGATCGGAGCTCAAAACGCCATTTCGAGGTGGATCATGGTGGATAGTCAGGGGCCCCGCCCGATGGCCGTTGTCCGGAATCCTGGCGGCTCGGCCCTTTTGCTTTTCGATAGAGTCCGGACCAAAGTACGAGGAAATCATCCATGGCGAGTATCACGACTCCGCGGATCGGTGCGCTCACGGCTGAATCTGTGATGCGAGACTATGAGTCCGCAGCTAAGGAAATCGAAGCGATGGGCGCTGAGCTGATCAGCGCGGCGAAAAAATGGGAGGCGATGACTGCCGATGTGCGAAACGCAATTCGTGACACCGCAGAGGCATATCGCGAGGAAGGCGAGAAGATTTTCGAGCTTATAGAGAAGTGCGCGCTGTACACCGAGGACGTTCGCAAGACATGCGAAGATTTGAAACGCGGGGCGATAGAGGGTAACGGCGGCGCTCAGTAGCCCCTCCCGGCGTGGAGTATGCCGCCTGAATTGCCAAACGAGGAGTGCAGAAGGCACGGAGCTCGAATGAAAAAGACAATCGCGAGTGTCTCTCTTTCTCTAGCGTTGATGTCTTCGGCAGCGATGGCCAACGACCGCGCGGACAACGCTGTGTCCGGGGCCCTCTCGAAGATCGGTCATGCGGCTCACACGCTGGTGGCTCATATCGCCAAACCGTTCACCACACGCGCTCGCAGCTCGAGCCGATCAAGCGCCACCCAGCAGGCACAGAGAGCTTCTGGGGCGGGACCAGGTTCACATGTGAGCGACAGTCCACCTGCACAGCGGAGCCAGGCTGATGCACCAACAGCGGCAGCGACCTCTGCTCCGAGGAGTGCATCCGCTCTTCCGCCAGTCCAGCCCCTGGAGTGAGGCCCAAAGCAATCGAGCCTGCGAGCGTTTCTGCCGCGAGCCAGCCCGCCTGTGCCTTCAGAGCGCACCTTGCCAAAGTTGATCTTCCGGGGCCTGGGCATGCCCATGATTCCGCCGATCAGGCCAGGAGGAAAGCCGCCAGGGATTGGGCGTTCTTTTAGAGCGAGCTATATCCACACCCTGGCTCCGAAAGCAGCAGCTTTGCGATTTCCAGGGGCGGAGACTGCCCGACCTGGATTCTTTTGGCTTCCGGCTCCGATTGAACAAACACTATGGAGCGCCGAACGTAATGCGTTCCATGGTGAGTAGTGCCGTCGATGGTCACGGTGACGGGTTTAACTGGGGTGGGTGCCGCCGCTGCCTTTTTCAGCCCGATCTTGACCAGGCCCGGATGGGTGGGCGGTAATTCCGATCACACCTCGTCAATATCGACGCGAGCAGCGTTCAGCGCGTGGGTAGTTTTCCACAAGTATAATCGGCGCTGGTCCATTGAGCTGACCGAATCTCGTTGAATGATTCCGACCAGCGGGGCCGGGCGACGGTCTGTCCTCACCGTGGCGATGTTGCCCCCGCAACCCTCTCGGCAGTGGCGGTGATCCAATGGCCAAGCGGCCAGTCGAGTTTCTGAACGGCAAGGAACTGGCGGGCGAGCTTACCCAGCCGATCGATCACGGCTTATATATGCCGTTCCTCGGTGCGGTTGGCAGCCCTGAGAAATACCTGGCGGAGAGGAAAAAGGAGCTTCGTCAACGGCGAACAGCCAAGATGCCGGCGCTGGCCCGTCATCTCGGGATTGACGTCGAGCGGTTCAACCTGTCGCCGGAGAATGGCCTTGGATGGATGATGCTGTATGCAGTCATCGCTGAAAGACTGACTGAGGAATTGATCCCCGGCTTTCAGGAAAAGTCGCGCGGAACACTTCCGCGCGAAGTCTTAGGACAAGCTCGCATCGCCATCGCCCTCTTGAGGCTAAATGGGAGGGCCCAATCCCAGCTGGAGGCGTGCGAGGAAATCATAAAGCTTTGGAATCCGGAGCTCGCGAAACCGGGATGCAAGAGCGAACTGAGGCGCAAAGCGGATTCGCTGCGTGTTCGTGTAGCTGAGGACCGGGTTAGAACTCGGAAGTCTGCCGCCAGGTAACGGCGGCAGGTCGGCGGCAAAAGCCGGCAGCTGGCCACAGCCCGGTCTCATCGCTGCGGACGAGCTGATGGAGTGAGCAATGTCGGCTGTTGGCCGATCGCGGCATATTGCGCCGCCGCTCGACCTTGGTCGCCAACGGGGCACGGCGGAAACTGACCGGTATCCTTCGATCGAAGAGGGCGACGCTGTTGAACCCGAGCGGCAATTGAGGAATGTCTGCTATTCCTCCGCTGTCAGGGCATAAGCAGATATCCGGCAAATGGGCCAAAACTGACGTTACCGACCCGACTACGACCCTCAACGTCCTGCTTACCGTGCCGGGCACGGTGCGCCTAACGGGATCACAATTGCGGGCCAGAAAGATTCATCTCACGCTCTGCTCGGAAAACGTTACCGTAGAGGTTAGAAATCCATTGACGCCCGCTCGAGGTGACATTGAGGTAGCGTATAGCCGTCTGAATTTGCGGAGCAACATTGTTCCAGTAGAAGTGCGGGTATTTGTAGACAATGTCTGCCGGCGTATCATAGCCAAGCGTTTTATTTAAACCAATTTCCTCAAATTCGTAGAACAGCGCATTTGCTTTTCTCATGTAGTTGGGGTCGCCGAGCTGACCGATCAGGTCGGCGGCGCGCAGCAGCAAACCCTCTTCTTCAGTTAGTCCGTCGTCGTTCGAGGATGTCGCGACGTAGGGAAAACGCGTATACTCGATTGCTTGGGCAATTCGCGTAGCGTTGAGCTCTTCCACAGTGTCGAGGCGCTCGAAAACGAACAATTTTGACCGATCCACATGGTATGGCGCGAGAGCTGCATCGGACGATCCTCGCGGCAAACGAATCGTGCGACCATTGACATCGGCGACGTAGGATTCACAGTCGTCGCCTTGAACAACACCGCGGACGTATCCGATGTCGTGGGTGAGGCATGCCACAATGAAATTGGCGTAGTCGTGCGGTGTGGTTGGGCACAGCAATGCTCGGCCCATCATGATGTCATGTCCTGCAAGCGTAACCAGTAGCGAGTGCTCAAGATCATGATACAGCGCATCACTGTTACCGATGCACTCCAACGTGAGCCTGGCCGCATACGGAAGGAATTCAGCCAGGCGGGCATGTGAAGTGCCAAACCGGCCTTTAGTTTCTTCGGTCAGGAATTCCCCCAAAGCGAGCGCTGCTAGTTTTGGAATTGTGATCATCTGAACACCTGTCTCAGTTGCTGCTTCGCCATTTCCGGCGGATTCGAACAGGAACCGATGGCCGGTCAGCGTGCTGTTGCACCCAAGAGGTGGCGGCTATGACAACGCCAAGCCGTCCTCGGCATCTAGGTCTACGACCGAAGCAAAGAGACTATCACGATACGGATCGATATGCCTTCGCTCACATGCGGCCCTCTGACCTGACCGGGTCAAATTGCCGGGCTTTCCGTCATCTTGAGACATGCCCAACGTCTCGGCCAAGATGCGGTAACGTCGCGCAGCCGGCAACGGAACCTAAAACAGGAACACGTAATCCGCCAGAGGCGTGAGGAATCGTAAGCTAATACTTCCGAGTTTGATTTCGCTGCAAAGTAGCCGTTCGGTCGCTTTTCGGAGAGAGAGACGGACATCAATTAGCAGGTAGGACCGGCCGGTTCGGTCGCGAATGACCCAAGCGGACTCCAGATTCTCAGAATTTTCCGTGAAGTTCCCTCGCCGTCAAACCGAACCGTTTGCGATATGCACTGGGAGAGATTCCCATCACCTTATTAAAGACTTTGCGGAATGCGCCCGCATCCTCATAGCCGATGCTAAAAGCAATCTGGTCGACGGCGTGGTTTGTGAACTCCAGCATCTCGCGAGCCCTGCCTACGCGTAGCTGCTGGCAATATTCAGTGGGTCTTAGTCCAGTAGCTTTTTGGAAACGCCGCAAAAATGTGCGCTCTTCTAGACCGGCACGCGCCACCATAGTGTGGAGGTTGGCGTCTCGGGCACCGTTCGACTGAAGCCAATGTTGCACGTTCAGAATGGGTCGGTCGCCGTGATGAAAGTTGGGAGAGAAGCTGCTGTAATAGCGTTGCTCACGACCCGGTGGGTCAACGAGAAGAAAGCGTGCAGTTTCCAACATGATTGTTGACCCGAGCAACCGGTCAACCAGCTTCATGCCTAAATCGGTCCAAGCCATCACCCCTCCGGCAGTTATTATGTCCCCATCTTCAATGATGAGCTTGTCACCATCGACACGAATATCGGGAAAACGTCGCATGAGCTCGTCAAGATAGGTCCAATGCGTGGTCGCCGAACGACCTGCAAGTAGGCCGGTTTCGGCCAGTACGAAAGCGCCAGCACAAACCGAGCAAAGTATCGAGCCGTCGTCGTGCCAGTCCGTAAGCCATACTGCAAACGGGGCTGCCTGCTCGCGGGATATCGGTTTGCTAAGACTCGGTGGTACGATAAGGACGGCAGGACGGTTATAGGGCCCAGGGATAGTGTCGAAGACGCATTCCATCGCCTTTCCGTTCGCAATCTGGCGCCAATGGCTGACACGAAGAGCCGGTTCTGCCGGGAGCCTTCGCACCGCCGCGAAGCGATTGGCCACAAGGAAAATATCCGTCAAGCCATGGACGGCCGCGAGCTGCGCCTCCGGATAGATGAGGATACCGATCTCAAGCGGCCTGCTTATCGGGCCCATGTCAGTTTTCGCCCGCAGAATGTCGGTTCTGACAATATCACATTCGTAAAAGCGAGATAGGCTTTCTGGCAGGCGGCACTTTTCAGAAATGAAGCACAGCTCAGGAAGTCGCCATGTCGGAAATCCATTCACCCACTGCGTCTCGCCGCGAATTGCTTATGGGAGCTGCGGCGTCAGGTGCTGGCGCACTTTCGGAGACAATGCCTGTAGCCGGTACAGTACGTGCCGCTGATCGCATCAACTCAGGAGGCAGCCAGATGAGTATCATCAAGACCAAAGACGGCACGGAAATCTTCTACAAAGACTGGGGCAAAGGTCAGCCCATCGTGTTCAGTCATGGGTGGCCGCTCTCAGCAGATGACTGGGACACGCAAATGATGTTCTTCCTCAATCATGGATATCGCGTCATTGCCCATGATCGGCGCGGGCATGGCCGGTCCTCGCAACCAGGCGAGGGCCATGACATGGACCACTATGCAGATGACCTGGCGGCCTTGACCGCGCATCTCGATCTGAACAACGCCATCCACGTTGGTCATTCGACCGGTGGCGGCGAAGTCGTACACTACATCGCGCGCCACGGCCAGAGTCGAGTATCGAAGGCCGCTATCATTAGCGCGGTGCCGCCGCTGATGGTGAAGACGGAGGCTAATCCCGGCGGCCTTCCCAAGGCAGTGTTCGATGGATTCCAGACGCAGCTCGCAGCCAACCGTGCGCAGTTCTACTACGATGTGCCGGCGGGACCATTCTATGGATATAATCGACCGGGCGCGAAGCCCTCTCAAGGCGTAATCTGGAATTGGTGGCGCCAGGGCATGATGGGCGGCGCGAAGGCGCACTACGATGGTATCGTCGCGTTTTCACAGACTGATTTCACCGAGGACCTGAAGAAGATCACGGTGCCGGTCTTCGTGATGCATGGCGACGACGACCAGATCGTGCCCTATCCCGACTCAGCGCCATTGTCCGCAAAGTTGCTGAAGAACGGGACCCTGAAGACCTACAAAGGCTTTCCACACGGCATGCCGACCACAGAGGCGGAAACGATCAACGCCGACCTGCTGGCTTTCCTGAAAGCATAACGGGTTGGTTAAATTCGGGAGAGACCGCCGCCAGGCGGTCTCTCTTTTTGCAGCTTACGTCAATATGTGAAACACAAGTTGATGTCGTCTCTTGGCCCTTCGCGTCATTTCGTAAGAGCGCAGCAGCCAGGTCGCTTTCGGCGCAAAGCGTTTCGCTGCAAAGTAGCCGTTCGGTCGCTTTTCGGAGAGAGGCGGACATCAATTAGCAGGTAGGACCGGCCGGTTCGGTCGCGAATGACCCCAGGCGGCCAGGGATGTCCGACTGGGTCGCGCATAAATTCTCGGGCGGCGTATTTGCCTATCCCTTCCGGTGCGGCCGATTTGCAGCTTATCTACGGCTTGCTGAAAAAGCTATATCGCATGCTCTCCTTGTTCGGATACCAGTTCCAATCATCCTCGTCAGTCTCCTGTTCGATCCGCCAGATCTCATCGAGCAAAGCCGGATTGGAAACAGCGAGCTTGAAGCCGTTGCGCACGAAGGCGTCGGACCACTCGGAATATGTCCAAAAGGTCCGTAAACCCCTGAACAACATGTAGTCTTCGATTACCTCCTCTGTCATGTCGGTAGTTACACCCTGGAACAGCAATCCTACACGGCACACCCGAAACAATTCCTTGAGGGCTTGATCAATCTTTTCTTCAGGAAGGTAAGGAAGGCACGTGACATAAGCAAACTCGAACGATCCGTCCTCGAAAGGCATTTTGAGCACATCGCCAAGCAGGTTTCGTCCGCGCCACCCTTCCGGGGTTTTCGAATGTATGTGCGCGTTATTTTCGATGCCCCAGGCTTCGATGCCGAGTTTGTCAAATTGCCTGAGGGTCAGGCCATTCGCGCTGCCGCAGTCAAGCAACCTGTAGGGTGTCTCTGGACCCCAGATAGCCTTGATCAAATCGAGAATATATTTTCCATTAAAGAGGTCTTCGAAGGCTTCTTCATAACTTAGATTATCCGAATAATTGTTGAAGTAGCTGTCGGCGATCGCATTCCGATCAGTCGAGACACACACGTCGACCTGATGCGCGAATTTGCGCTTGCGCATCTCGGTGATGCCAATGCTCTTGTCATGATCCATCTGTTGAACCTCCGCCTGGCCTTCACTTCCAACTACGCTGCCGGCACGCGACCCGCATCAATAAGGATCGAACCTTCAATGTGCAATGGCGTCTCGATCGGATCGCCCCAACCCGGCGCGTGCGGCCAAGCAAAGTTATCGCAGGCACGTCGGATGTCAGGGCTGCACCTGAAATAGCTGAAATCGGGGCAATCCGCGACCCCGTCGATGAGGGGAATATCATTGACATCGAACCGCGCGAGCGACCTCGTTTGGGACCACACCACGGTTTCATCGCGCGATGCCCAGTTTAGAAACCTGCATGGGACTTCTGCGGCGATTGATCGCTAGAGGCGCGATCAAAAATCGCGCAGTGCAAACGAGCCCTGACTGACCCTGCGTCAACCATGATGTTGACTAAATCTCTGATTCGACTGATCGACTCTACCGCGGAGTCGCGGAACTAACGGCGGGCTGCGGTTGATCGGGGATAGTCACGAGCGTGCGGGTCATTTTTGACCGTCCGCCATCGAGGTAGGGTGACGGCAGTCTGTCGGCCTTTGCCAAGGGCGGCCCATCGACCTCCGGCCCCGACGCGATGGCTTCAATTGGAGCGCGTGGTCCAATGTTCACCCATCGCGCTTCAAAAGTATCGCGATCTTTCACAGTTGAGTTTGATGCCCCCACCTGGGAGGCTGGTGGGTTGCGAGGTTTTTGAACGGTGCTTGCAACCTCTTCATCCGACGCCGGCCGCGCGGATGTCTCACCGGGCCACTCCAACAGCGATTTGGATAGCCCCGGCTTGCCTTCGTACCAGCATTTTCGTCCGTCGATCAGACGGTAGGACCACCATTGACCATGTGGATTTGATGGCATCTCAGCATTGCATTGTTGTTTTGCCTCGGTGGTTGAAATCTCGATTGACGATAGTGCAGCAATGAAGGCGATGAGAGCGATGGATCGAAATTGTCTCGTCATATCGCGCAACTCAGAGACGACTTCGTGTGAGAACCGCCAGCGACTGAAACGAGAATTTGCCGTTCGTTGGTTTGGGGCGGGCGCTGAAGGTATTCTTCCGAGATACGTTGCGTGTCGCTAACCGCTTGAAAAGCCGGCTGTTGATCAGTCATATTTTTACCCATGCAAAAAAATGGCCGCGCTGCAAAGGGATAGAGAAATCAAGTCAGCTTTGAGATTATCCCATCAATTTTTGTTACGGATGAGTCGGGATTCTGGCGCTTGGATGGCGGTTCTCGAGGAACGCCCGCCAGGTGCCGGCAGCCTGCCGGGACTTCGTCCAGGGTGCCGCTCGACCGCAGGCGATGGCGAGCACGTTGCGGTGCAGCCGCAATCTGGCCGCCTCGATCCAGCGCTTGAGCCCGTGACACTCCCGGCTCTGCGGTTTGGGACGCGCACCGAATGGTGCGGGCGCTGCACGAGCGAAAGGAAGTTCGGCATGAACCGGGCCGAAGATACATGGTAGTCGGATAAGACGACAAAACGTTCCGGAGACGTGGTCGTTTATCTTGGGAACGGGCCCGGAGCAGTGATGGTTGTCGTGGCATGGAGGATATTGCCATGCTTGTCTTTTACCTACCGATTATAATCCTGGAAGCGATGTTCGACGCGCGCGAGGTGGAGAGCGAGCCAACTGCGATTGAATAGTTTGGCCCCGGAGCATCCGGATGAGGGATATGCAAGCGCACTTGGAAAAGCTTCGCGCCGAGGCCACCAACTGCGAAAGGATTGCCAAGCTCACGACGGTTAAGGCGAAGCGAGACTTGTTTACCAGGCTTGCTCAGCACTACGGCGTATTAGCCTCCGAGGTAGAGCACGCTATCAAGAATTCAATCCAGAACAGTCGAGCTGGCTAGGCCCTGTACTCATAAATGGCATTGAGCAACTCGCGCTCCGATGTCGGCTTTCCTCCAACTGCTC
>Ga0210399_10001671_pt1 | contig 17385 bp, 13 predicted proteins | sample IncBWC14MmetaG_FD_150865 | JGI IMG/M metagenome (GOLD analysis project Ga0210399, IMG submission 150865) | Forest soil microbial communities from Barre Woods Harvard Forest LTER site, Petersham, Massachusetts, United States - Inc-BW-C-14-M | ecosystem: Environmental > Terrestrial > Soil >...
GAACTCCCCAGTTATGCCGATCTCGGCGGTGCGGTCGAGCATTAGCTGCTCAAGCTCGTCGGCAACTTGGTCAAAGGTCTCGCTCATCACGGCTGCGCCGCCCGCCGCGGCCGCGCTGGCCGGCACCCGGCCTACATACACCGCCAGCAGACGGCTGCGCTGGCGGCGCGCCAGCCCGGCGGCGTAGGCAGCGGCGCGCAGCGAGGTCCGCGAGCCGTCTACGCCGACCAGAATCAGCGATGGCCCGTCGGTCCCGAATTCGAAGTCAGGAGCTGGAGAACTCACGAGGTTATTGTGCCCATCTCGATTATCGCCAGGCCACGCCACGCGGGCGGCTCATTCACTGAAGAGCGGCGCCACCGGCACTGCGCTTTGCTGCCCTTGACGACCGTCGCCGACTTGAATGTCTCGCCAGCGAGGTGGAGATGACTCCGGGCCGTCCTCCTCTGACCGACAATGGTCCGCTTTGCCAGCGCACTGGCCTCGGCTACGTGCCGCTCATGGTCGGGTTCGTCGTATTGGCCGTGCTGTGCACGATCGGCCGCGCGGCGGCCGTCATCAGGCTCACGTCAGTACACGCGATGACCCGCGAAAGGCTGAGACGATCCGCCGGAACCTGGCGTGGCGTTCGGCATGGAAGGCGGTCGCCGTCGGGTCCGGTTCCGCCACGAGGCGGGCGGGCGGCGCCAGCGGGCCCAGAATCTCGTCGAAACTGAACAGGCCGGCCGCGTGCGCCCCCAGGAGAGCGGCGCCCCGGCCGGACGCCGCGGGCACGTCCACCAGGTACAGCGGCACCCCCAGCACGTCCGCGAGCAACTGCCGCCAGCCGGCCGCCAGCGTGCCTCCGCCGGCCAGCCGCAGACGCGGCGAGCGCTGGTCAGCGAGCAAGGCGTCCAGCGCGTCGCGGATCGCGAACGCGGTGCCCTCCAGCGCGGACCGCAGAAGCGACGTCCGGTCGTCGGCCAGCGACAACGCGGTCCAGGAGCCGCGCAGCGCCGGATCGGAATACGGTGTCCGTTCCCCCGACAGGTGCGGCACGAAGATCGGGTCGCGCGCCCGGCCGGGACGATCGGCACTGGCGTACAGCTCCGCCCAGGTGGCGTTCATGGTCTCGCGCACCCAGTTGAGGCTGAGCCCGGCGCTGAGGGTGGCGCCCATGTGATACCAGCCGTCCGGGGTCGCCGACCGGTAGAGGTTGACCCCCTCGTCCGCCCGGCTCACCGGCGCGACCAGTGGCCGGATGACCTGCGCGCCGGTACCGATGGTCAGCTGGACGTCACCCAGGCCGAGCCCGCTGCCCAGCGCCGCCGCCGCCGTGTCGGCGGCCCCGGCCGCGACCGGGATGCCCGCGGGCAGCCCCAGGTCGGTCGCCGCCTCGGCTACCAAGTGCCCGGCCGGCGCCCCGGCCGAGGGCAGCAGGGGCGCCAGCAAGCTCGTGTCCAGGCCGAGTGCGCCGACCACCTCGCGGTCCCAACGATCGCCTATTACGTCGTAGAGCAGGGTGGCGGAAGCATCACTGGGCTCGGCGTGGACCTCACCGGTGAGGCGGGCCCGCAGCCAGTCTTTGGGCTGCAGCGCCCAGCGAGCTTCCGTGTACGTGTGGTTCGTGCTCGGCGATCCACATCAGCAGCGGTCCGGTCATGCCGGGGGCCAGCGGGTTCGCCAGCCTGGCCAGCGCACTGGAGCCGAGGAGCCGGTAAGCGTGCAGGGAGCCGGTGGCGCGGCTGTCGGCCCAGAGCAGGGCCGGACGCAGGGCCTCGCCCGCAGCGGATGTCATGACCAGACCGTGCATCTGTCCCGACAGCCCGATCGCGGCCGGCCGTGCGCCCGCCGCGTGAATGGCCTCGCGGGCACACGCTGTCACCGCGCTCCGCCAGTGGGCCGGCTCGCTCTCGGCGTAGCCGGCTGCCGCCGAGGTGACGGCGTAACCGGCCGACGCCTGAGCCAGAACCTGGCCGCCGTTATCGACCACCACCGCCTTGGCCGAACTCGTCCCGAGGTCGAGACCCAGGGTGCAGACCGTATTCAATCTGGGCCAGCATTCTCCGCGAAGGATCCTTGACCGTACACGCTACGTCGCATGTTCACGGCCAGCCCGCGCAGGTCACCTGGCCGACGGCGAACCGAACCCTCAGAAAACCCTTTGCCGGCAGGCAGACTGATGCCGCACGCTTGCTGGTGTGTTCCGGTTTGCCGTCTTCGTCGCCTGCGCGTTTGACCGCGCGGCGATGACGGCTGCCTCGGCGCTGCTGTCGTCGGCGGGCCTGCTGGCCCTCGACGGCGCGCGACGCTGACCCTTCCCCGTTCGCTTAGGTGACCTGGCGGGGGAGGGTGACGCATCGCGCGGGTCAGCGAGTGCAACAGGAGGAGCCAGGAGCAACCAGTCATGACTAAGCAGGCCTACGTCCGCGACAAGCCGCACCTCAACATCGGCACGATGGGGCACGTCGACCACGGGAAGACCACTCTCACCGCCGCCATCACGAAGGTCCTGGCGGATCGCGGCATGAGCAGGTACGTGCCGTTCAGGCAGATCGACCGCGCGCCCGAGGAGGCCGCGCGGGGAATCACCATCAACATCGCGCACGTCGAATACGAGACCGCCGCGAGGCACTACGCCCACGTCGACATGCCCGGCCACGCGGATTACGTGAAGAACATGATCACCGGCGCGGCGCAGGTCGACGGCGCGGTCCTGGTCGTCTCGGCGCTCGACGGCGTGATGCCGCAGACCAGGGAGCACGTCGTGCTCGCCAGGCAGGTAGGGGTGTCGCGCGTCGTCGTCGCGCTCACCAAGGCCGACGCGGCCGACGAGGAGATCGCGGAGCTCGTCGAGCTCGAGATCCGCGACCTGCTGTCCGCCTACGGGTACCCCGGCGAAGAGGTGCCCGTCGTGCGGGTCTCCGGGCTGGCGGCGCTCGCCGGCGAAGAGCGCTGGGTGGCATCGATCCTGGACCTGCTCGACGCTATCGACGCCTACCTGCCGGTACCAGAGCGGTACGTCGACGCGCCATTCCTGATGGCCATAGAGAACTCCCTGACCATCACCGGCCGCGGCACGGTCGTCACCGGCGCAATCGAGCGAGGCCAGGTACGGATCGGTGACCCGGTCGAGCTCATTGGGCTGGGCACGGTGGTGAAGTCGGTCGTTACCGGCGTCGAGACATTCAGCAAGACGATGGAGGTCGCTCAGGCCGGCGACAACGCGGCGCTGCTGCTGCGCGGCGTCGGTCGTCGCCAGGTGCGGCGTGGCCAGGTGCTTGCCGCGCCGGACAGCCTGCGCGCGCACCAGCGCTTCACGGCCACGCTGCATCTCCTGTCGGCGGCGGAAGGCGGCCGGCGCACGCCGGTACGTTCGGGGTACCGCCCGCAGTTCTACCTCCGCACTACGGACGTGTCCGGCGTGCTGGACTTCACTAGTGTGACCGGCAGCGGCGGTGCCGCCGGCGTGGCCTCGGCCATGCCAGGACAGACGGTGCAGGTCACCGTCGCGCTTGGCAAGCCGGTCGCGCTCGATGCCGGACAGACCTTCGCGATCCGCGAGGGCGGCCGCACCGTCGGAGCGGGCACCGTCACCGCCCTGCTCGACTAGGCGAACGGGTGCGGGACTTCCGGTCCCGCACCCGGTCCCCATCGCCGAGGACTACGACCGACAGTGCAAATCCCTTTGGTCCGGCCCGGGCACCGGGCTTAAAGTGAAAATATGAACGTCAGTTTCACCTGCGCGGCCGCGCGAGCTATCAGCTCACCGGTTGCCGCTGCCTGACCTGACGAAACTCGCGCTGGCGACCGGGAATGGTTCGCCAGCGCCCTCACGATTGTGGCCGCGCAGCGGTCCCTTTCCGGTGCCGGAAACCAGAAGGGACCAATGCCATGAACGTGACCGAAACGATCCGGACCTTCCTTGAGTTCTTCGGTGAACGGGGCCACCAGGTGATACCGGGCAGCTCGCTGGTGCCGCCGGACGGTGACCAGGTGCTGTTCACCACCGCGGGGATGCATCCGCTGACCCGGTACCTGGAAGGCCGCCCCCATCCTCAGGGCAGGCGGCTAGTCGGCATGCAGCGCTGCCTGCGTACCACCGATCTGGATGAGGTCGGCGATGACCGGCACCTGACCGTGTTCCAGATGCTGGGCTCCTGGTCGCTGGGCGATTACGACGGACCGCAGAGCTTGCGCTGGGGCTGGGAGCTGCTCACCGACCGCTTGGGCATCGGCCGGGACCGGTTGTACGCGACGGTGTTCGGCGGTGATGAGCAGGTGGGTCCCGATCTCCCGTCCTGCCAGACCTGGACCGATCTCGGTGTCCCGGTCGAGTGGCTCGGGCCGGACAACTGGTGGTCCAACGGCCCGACCGGGCCGTGCGGCCCGGATTCTGAGTTGTTTGCGTGGACCGGCGACGACCCGCCGCAGGGCACGCCGGGCACCGACGGGCGCTGGATGGAGCTCTGGAACCACGTGACGATGAGCTACTGGCGGCACGACGACGACAGCCTAGAGCCGCTGCCGCAGCGCAGCGTGGACACCGGGATGGGCCTGGAGCGACTGCTGATGGTCCTGCAGGGCCAGCCCTCGGTGTTCGACTGTGACGTCTTCCAGCCTTGGAGGACCGCGCTGACCGGTCTGTGGCAGCCCGACCAGCGGTCGCTGCGCCTGCTCACCGACCACCTGCGATCCAGCATCGTGATCATCGGCGACGGCGTCACCCCGTCCACTACCGGCCGCGGCTACGTACTACGGCGGCTGCTGCGGCGTGCGCTCACCCTGCTGTGGCGCCCCGACAGCACCAGGACGCTGGATGATTTGCCAACGTCGCTGGTCGAGCAGACCCTGACACAGTTCGGCCAGAACGGGGAAAGCGGCCCAGTCCGCGAGGTGCTCCGCAGCGAGGAACGGCGGTTCGCCAGCTTGCTCACCCGCGGCCGCAAGGTGCTGGCCCAGCTCGACCCTGGTCGGGCACTGACCGAGGCGGACCTGCGGTACCTACACCAGACGTACGGCCTCCCGCCGGAACTGATAACCGAGCTCTTGGACTAGACGGAGCGGATTATCACTGCTATCTGATCTGACGGTGTGCGGTTGGACTGCGGCGGGCAGGCTCTGCCCACCCCCGAGCGAAAGGTTTTGTCCTGTGCCTGAGCAACCGATCATCGTCTTCGACGTCAACGAGACCCTGCTCGACCTAGATACGATCCGTCCCGTCTTTGACCGGATTTTCAACGACCCCTCCGCGATGCGTCTGTGGTTCGCCGACCTGATCACCTACTCTGAGGCGCTCACGCTGGCCGGCGTCTACGTCCCGTTCACCGACATCGGCGCTGCCGTGCTCCGGATGCTCGCCGCCACCCGGGGCATCACGGTCAGTGACGCCGACAGTGCGGAGCTCACGGCCCGGTTCGCCGCAATGCCGCCCCACCCTGAGGTTCCCGCGGCCCTGCGCCGGCTCCGTGAGCATGGCTTCCGGCTCTTCACGCTCACCGACAACACGCTAGAGATCTCCGGGCGGCAACTGGAGCGGGCGGGCGTGATCGACGTGTTCGAGCGCCGTTTCAGCGTCGATGAGACCGTGCGACGCCACAAGCCAGCCCCGGAGGCATACCACTCGGTAGCCGCCGCACTCGAGATCGATCCCGCCGGCATCTGCCTGATCGCGAGCCACGTCTGGGACACCCTCGGCGCTGTCGCGGCCGGCTGGCAGGCCGCGCTCATCCTCCGCGAGGGTAACGCCCCGCTCGACGTCGGGCCGCAGCCGAACTACATCGGGCAGGATCTCGATGCGATCGCCGACCAGCTCATCGGGCGGTACACCGCAGCGGCGAGCGCCAGCCGAGCAGGGCATTGATCCAGACGCGGCCGAAACCGGCAGCGAAAACCGGCTTACCGTCTTCCGCGTCTTCGCTGGCTGCGGGTGAGCCGTGGCTGGGCTGGAGGGGCGGGGCCGGCATTCGCGGCGCTGTGATCCTGCTCGGCGAGTTGGCGGGCTATGTCTGAGGGCGTGCGTGCACGCGTCCTCGGCGGCTGATCGTGGTCGGCGGCACGGAAATCCTGCGCGTGTGCGTCGGCGTAGTAACAGGATTGCTTTGACGTGGATTTTTTCGTTACTGTGTTCGTACAAGATCCTTCATTCGAACGGATCGTGGTACATGCCTTCAGGACCGATTCCCCCAGATCCCGGGCGGGACGAGGACCCCCGCCTGGTGCCGCCGTGGCCGGACTGGATGGACGATCCGGCGTACCTGGCGGGGCGGGTCGGCGATGAGGATCCCGTCGGCGGCCTGGACTTGGACGAGGACCCGGAGGACGCGCCGCCGCCGGAGGTGGATCCTGGGGAGCTGGCCGCCGAGGCGGAACGGATCACCGGCGAGAAGGCCCGGGAGGCGGCGGTGCTGGCCGGGGCGGGGCTGACCGCGACGATGGCGGCGGACGCCGCGGCGGCGGCCGGGCGGCGGGGTCCGGGGATGCCCGGGTCCGCGCATCCCGTCCCGGGGTGTATGCCAGCCGGGCGTCGGGGTTCGCGTCGGGTAAGCCGCTAGATGTCGCGCCGGGGTGCCTGACGCTGGGGCAGTTCGCGGAGGAGGCGGCCGGGGACGATGACCGGTACCAGGGTGCGAGCGATGACGAGCACGCCGGGGCCATCTGTGCCTGGGATCGGGTCGAGGCCTACGCCAGCAGCCGCAAGCACGCTGCCGTCCGTTATCACAGCGACACACCGGACAGTACGGGCAAGAAGTTGCCAGGAAGACAGCAGAGGTTAAACGCCAAGCTAAGCGAGATCAGCCCAACCCGCTGCGCTTGCTTCACCGGAACCTCGCAGGTGTCCTTCCGTACCCGATCCCGCCAAGGTCATTTGTGGCATCATAGGTGAAATTGGCGGAGAGGCTTGCATGACGAAGATCGGTCGGAACCAGGTCATGCTTATTCCGACATGCGGTCCGGTAGTCGATCGTGAAACCGGTGCTTCCTCATGCTCAGGGTGGCAGGTTGCGTCAGGTCTGCGGCCAGATGTGCGTCTACTACGTGTTCATGACCTGCGCAGACGACCCGGTGCCTCGACGATGAGAGCAGCGCCGGCGTTGCCTGGCACCGACCAGGAACCGCTCACCGACTTCATGCTATGCGGCCACCTCGATGCCATGCACGAAAGGTCGCAGCCGCGGGACGAAGAGGCGAGGAATCGATAGAAACCGATGAAGACCGACGAATTGCTCCACCTGGCACAGGGAATCGCCGCGACGGACCTGACTCGTGAGTACGGGGAACGCCTTAAGATAATTATCGACCAACTTCAGGTTCTGCGAGGCGATGAACAGCTCGCTGATGACGAGAGCGAAATGGCACAGCGAAGGCAGCGTCTCCAAACAGCCCTCGAACAGCTTGCGCGCACTATCGATCCTGCAGGGATTGCCGATATCGGGGACTCTCCCGCTTACCGTGGCGGAGCCATCCTCGCGTTCCGGTATGCCGAGGACAACATCTTCGGCGAGGCGATTGCCGGGGGGCTCAAAGAGCATATTTCTAAAGCGGTGAGAGTGATCCGAGAACTTCCGGCAATCACTGTGCCTGAGTTGGAGGTCATTGGCGGGGCGGCCGACCTGTGGTTCTTTTCCGAGCGACCTGAGCGAGCCGCGAAGGCGGATGTGCTCCGGGCCTTCCTCTGCCTGGGGCTGCAGATTCAGCGTCAGCTAGAGGAATACGGATCAGCTCCTGCTCTCCTGCTCGACTGGGAAGATGACGCCGCGTATATCCGCAGCTCCAAAGGCAGGACTGTTCTCTCAAAAAAGGTTCGTTTCGCGCAAGAGGCGTTGATCGGCGCGAAAGATGGTCACGTCTTGGTCTCGGACGACTGCTGTCGGTCACTTTCGATCTACGAAGGCCCAGTACAAAGCCCACTGCAGGAACTTCTCTCTAGCATGTTCAGCGTCTCAGATGCGCGATTGTCTTGCGGTCTGGAGCGACTTCCGGTGCTGATGCCGTCAAGGCTCTCGATGCCGCTACAGGCTGTGGTCTTCACCGCCAACGATGAAATGATCGCCGGCAGCTCCTCGGCGTACGTTGAGTTCACGGCCATCGAGCATCGTGAAAGTCTTCCAGGTCAACGTCGTGGCGAGCAGTTCATCAAGCTTCTCGCAACGCACGACGAGTGCATGATCGTCGGAGTCACTAATGAGCAGTTGGCTAAGGGTTACCTGATCCCAGCGTTGGCTGATCGCCGCAAGAGCGGGAAGGGGTTCTGGCGTCGGGTAGTCGTGATCTTCCCTTCCGCCGAGGCCACATCCCGGATAAACGAGGAGCGTTCCGCCGAAGACCGGTTGCATCGACGGGGGAGCGGATTGCGTACGGTGATCAGCTTTTTCATGTCAGAGGATCCTTCAGGTGAGTCGTGGAAGGTGGCCGAGTATGAGAGCAATCTTCCTTTCGTCGGAAACTGGATGCGTGGTGGTTCCGTTAATTCAATCCGGCTTTCTCCGCTGCTTCCAGGCTGCGACGTCGGCAAGACCTTTGTTGTCGAACTGACAGAATCCACCGCCGCGTACGAAGAGGCGGTCAAGGCTTTTCAGGTCATCGAGAAGGCGTCGATAGAGGTTGGCGAATGGAACTTGCTCGGCAGGTTCAGCAAAGGTATCTTTCAATGGACCGGAATTGTCAGCCGCAGCGCCTTTTCCCATGAATCAGTGGACGTCAATACGTATGAGGCGATTGTCCTCATCCTCGTACATGGGGTTACTAGCCGCGGCCGAAAGGTATACCTCCAGCTCAGATCAAACCTGAACGGATCCACCGCACTCGGGCTATACTCAAATATAAGCGGAAAGGTCACAATCCAGGACGCTTATGACGCTGCGGGTTCGCGAATGCCGCTGTTGATATCTCCGGAGGATGCGGAGGCCCTCATGAGTGACATCCTTCGAGAAGGCGTGCTTAAGTCGAATCAAGAGGTCCCGCGCGAAGTATGGCTGCGCGCCGCGATCCGTGAAGTATATGAGGAACTTGGACTCAGGGTCGACGAGTCCCGTCTGATCGATCACGGTCATCTCACTCTTGTTCGGCCGGAGCGTGATACGTCGCTTTTCTTTCAGATCTTCTCTCTGGAACTCACAAGTACCAACCGCGGCAAGAAGCCCGTTGCCGAGATCGCCGTGATACGCCGCAATCGGGAAGCTGGCGGCATGAACCAAGAGTTTACCCTACGTGACATTAAGCAGATGGCCGAAGCGCGCCGGTTGAATGCCCTGCTGGCGTCTAACCTGGACCACTTCATCGAAATTTACCGAGAGCTTGGAATACCTGATGAGTAGCCTAGTTACGCGCATTTGCCAGAGCAATATGAGCGGGAGGAGATAACGGCATATGTCCTCAGCCCTTGTTGTAGTGGATATGCAGCGCGATCTGTGCTGGGATCCGCGAAGGAGAGACAAGGTTTCGGCAGCGCTGCCATCAATACTAGGCCTCATCGATGTCTGCAATCGCGAGGATTGCCTGATTGTCTATGCTGTATTCTGCCTGCCGCCGGATGATGAACAATTCGAACGATTCGGGGATCGATATTGTATCGAGGGAACCCCGGGTGCTGAATTGATACCAGAGTTGATGCCACTCAAAGGTCCGAGAGTAGAGAAGCGGAAGCATAGTGTCTTCTTCGAGACGACACTTGATGATATATTGCGGCAACACGGTGTTGAGAGAATTCTGTTCGCGGGAATGCAGACTCAGATCTGCATCCTAACCTCGGCTGCGGATGCGAGCTTTCGAGGTTATGAGCCAGTGGCCGTACGGGAGTGCGTCATTTCCTCAAACGAGGACGCGAAGTCCGAAGCACTGGCTTGGATCTCCCGATATGTCGGCTCTGTCGTAAGCGTAGACGAGGCAATCGCTTCCATCACCGGGCGTGATTGCCATGAGTGATCTGGGCTCGTGGACCGCGCGTAGTGTCGGGGAGGGGGTGGGTGCCTTCGACCGTTTCTTCGCAGAAGAAATACTTCCTCGCTTCGCGTCTCCTGAGCTCAGACGGCGTTCCGATGCTGCACGCCTGGAGCTCGGGTCGCTGGTGCTGGCCGTCACATGTGATGCGTTCACGGTCGACCCTCTCTTCTTTCCGGGCGGGGATATCGGAACGCTAGCGGTGTGTGGTACCGCAAATGACCTGCTGACAGAGGGGGCTCGTCCCGAATGGCTATTGATGTCGCTGGTGTTGGCTGAGCAAATTGACCCGCACGTCGTTGAGCGTGTTCTGGATTCGATCCAGGCGCAGGCGTCCGTGTCTCACGCCCATTTGGTAGGGGGGGACACGAAAGCTATAAGCAACCCGCGGTCGGAACTGATAGTGACTATGACTGGGCTTGGCGTAGTTCGCCGGCAGGGCCCTGCCCTGGGGTTCGAGACCGTGAGGTCGGGCGACGAACTGCTGGTGACCGGGCCGATCGCTGCTCACTCGATCGCAGTCATGTCTGCGCGGGAAGGCCTCGGGTTCGAAAGAGTCGTCTCTAGTGATTGCCGGGACGTCGGATTGAGTATCGGCTCGCTGGTGATGGCCTCGCCTTCGATCCGCGCCCTCCGCGACGCCACCAGGGGCGGCCTGATAGGGGTGGTGCATGAACTCGCCGATACGACGGGGATGGCGGTGGAACTGGACGTGGATGCCGTCCCCGTGGCGCAGGAGGTCACTATGGCCGCTGAGATGCTGGGTGTGGACCCACTTGAACTGACTAACGAGGGTTGCTTCCTCATCGTAGTGGAGGCTGGGACGGGTGAGCGCATGGCTGCGGAACTGCGGGAAACCTGTGGCCTCGATGACGCCACAGTGGTTGGCCAAGTCCTTGAGACTAGTGGGCCCCTGGATAGGGTGCGCCTGCGACGGGATGGCCAAGTGCGCGTCTCTGTGAGGTCGCTGAGCATCGGAGTGCCGCGACTGTGCTGACCGTACGATTACTGTCCGTACGATTACTGTCGGCCGGACCGGACCTGGAGACGATCCCGAGAGGATGCCGCTTATGGCCATTGGGCTTCTATCAGATGAGGCTCTCGGCGAGCCTGGTGGACACAGAGATGACGGCCTCGGGTTCGAAGTTTATGCGCACGTGCTCGCTGAGGGCGCACTGCATGCGAACGGACCGCTGACGGTCGGCATTTTCGGGGAATGGGGCAGTGGCAAAACCAGTCTTATGCGGCTAATCGCCACGCAGATAGCCCGGGACCCCAAGGTTGTGACGGTCTGGTTCAACGCATGGAAGTACGAGCAGGAACAGCATCCGATGGTGGCGCTTGTAGGAACGATTATCCGGGAACTAGAGAGATATGAGAGCGGTGGCGGCCGAGTGGCGGCCGCCGCTAGGGTCCTGGTGAATGCGCTGCGGGCGGTAGCTTACGGATTCTCCGTCAAGTCGACCATCAAAGTTCCTGGCGTAGCTGATTTGGAGGTAGCCCTGGCTGGTAAAGATGTCGTCGACCGTGCTAACGAGTTGCGCGAAGACGCTCTCCTCGCAAGAAGCCTGTTTCACGAGGCATTCGAAGCGCTGGATTCGGTAGTGTTCGCGGATGACATGCAGATCGTTGTCTTTATCGATGACCTGGATCGATGCTTTCCTGATCAGGCTGTAAAGCTGCTCGAGAGCATCAAGCTCGTTCTCTCGCAGCGTGGTTTCGTCTTTGTTATCGGCGTTGCCAGGGAGGTAATTGAAGGCTATCTACAACATCGCTTTGCCACAGAATATGGCATTGCCGGGTACAAAGGACACCTGTATCTTGACAAGATGGTGCAGGTGGGGTTTAACATCCCGCCCAGCGAAGGTCGCATGAGAAACTTCTCTGAAGTTATTCTTCATGATCAGCCGCAGGAGCTTAAGGCTCCGCTATCCGATATCCTGCCCATTATGGGCAAGGCTCTTGGCGGAAACCCTCGATCCGTTATTCGCTTCTTCAATAATCTCCTCGTGGATTTGGCGATAAACTCCGAGATTGCTTCAAGGTCAGAAGGGACGTCAATTCCCATTCAGTTTTTCGCGCTTTCCCGGTGCCTGCAGCAGCGTTGGCCTGAGGTATTTGCGGAGCTGATATCGTCAGATGGCCTGGCTCACGAAGTGGCTACCTGGGACAGATCTCAGATGCGTCTGGCGGTGACGGCCGAAGAACAAGGAAAGGGAGCCGTAGCTTCCTCGTTGCTCAGTAACCGCGATCTGGAGGACCTACTGAAGAGTTCGGAAGGAACAGAATGGCTTACTAATGGAATAATGCGCCACGCCAGCGTTGATTTCCTGCGGGCCCAGTCCCGCGTGCAATCTGCTGGTGGCAGTGGCTTGGCGTATGACGTGGCCATGTGCTATGCGTGGGAGGACCGGTCGAATGTTTCCCTGATTGCGGAGGTCATCGCAGATTACGGGCTTCGTATACTGATGCCTCAGCACTGGGGGCTGTCCGATGAGGGGGAGCAGCACGGATGGATCGCGCTCAGCTCCGCCAAGGCCGTCCTGGTTTGCATCGGGACTGCGGGCGAGGTGACACCGGCGCAGCGGAAAGAGCTCGACGAACTAAACTCGACCAACGTTAGGGCAACCGTGAGCCATGCCCGGATCATTCCTGTCTTGCTGCCTGGGAGTACGCCAGAATCAGTCCCTGAGGACCTGCGGGCGTCAACGGCCCTCGATGTCAGAAATGGCGTAAGCGTCGAGGTACTCCGGCCGATTGTGGATGCCCTCAGAGCTGGTTGATAGTTACCCGCAGGCGCCTTCGAGGCGTGACTGGGTGTTGGAATGAACCAATTCGTCACCGAATGCCTGGATGTCATCGAGCACCGATTGCGCCATGGCCACATCAGATGGTGATTTGAGCGGCGCGTAACCTCTCGGCTGACCTGGCCGAGGTCTGGGTGTCATCGACAAAGCCGTTACCGTCGATAGTAGGCGCAACAGGTCAGGGTAACCTTGATAAGCGTGCAGCGCAGCTACCTGGCGATCGCCTATGCGGACCTGTTTGACTTCATGGTAGACGGGGAGTCGGCACCGGATTGCATCCATGCCGGCGGTGGTGGGAGGGTCGAGCAGTCGGCATAGGGACTCAACCCGGAAATAAATCTGGTTCGTACTGAAATGCTCGTTATGTGAAACAGTAGGCGGCTGGGCATGCTCCTCCACATAGGCGGACCAGGCGTCGTTGACTGGACGCTCGCGCAACAAGCCGCCACGCCATTCTGCAGGGGTCGCCAATATACCGTCGGTGGCGAACGGAATGGTCAGCACGACGGCGTCGAGATCAGGCGAGGCGGCGAACAGGCCGACGATACGCCGATCCACTCGGAACGCGACGTCGTCTGCATTAGCTGCGACCACCACGCGCACTCCGTGACGGCGCCATCGCCGCAGCACGCCAGATTGCGCAGCGGACACCAATAGCCCCAGGTTTCCGGAGGGCTTGATCAAGGGCATGCCGTCGGGATCGCGGAGGATATTGTCGATGCCACTCACTTGAGCGACACCGGCGTTAACGTCCCAGTGGTCTAGCCTGATCCTGTACATCTCAGGCACCCGAACGAGTTCAGCCGACACTTCCCTGTTCCGCGCCAGCCAATCCTGTATTCTCGGCTCGGTTAGGTGGCTGCAAGATATGAGCATCGGAATGGGCGTCCAACTGTACTGCTCAAGAAAACGGACGTGTGCCGTACGGACGTCCATAGCGCTCACGCTCCGCTCGTTTACGCTGAAGACTTGCCGGAGCGGCTTGAGGCGTTTGCCTTCGCCTTCGGGTACGTCATATCCGCCAAAGCGGCCGCCATTGCCCGCCATTGGCACCATCAGGCCTAGACCGCCTGACGCGATCACCTGATCGCCCTCGCGCAATAGGTCGTCAGGCAGGTCCACGCAAGCGCGGACCGTCTGCGGCGGCGGACAGCGTCCTCCTGGCTCCGGGTGCGCCCGGTTGAGCTGTATCGCTGCTTGATCGGTACAGCTGGTTCCGAAGAGTGTGGACATCATATATGCCGACGTGGGCGGGGCGGGCCCAGCACCTAGGGGCGGGAACCAGCGGCAGATTTCGGTCATGCACTCGTCGCGCGGAAGCAGCGCGGTCCGTCGAGTGAGACGCTGTTCCTCTCCTCCGGCCGCGACGACGGGATCCCGCACGATCAACGTGTCGATCTCGGCAGGTGAGTACCCGAGATCGCTCAATCGCCTGATCATTGCGTCGGCGCCGGTTGGGCTGAGCACCGCCGCCGTCTCGACGGCACCCGCCAGGTAGCCGTCACTGGCGTGGACTACGTTGGCCCAGGGGACCACCGGCCGGTCAGGGGCGTCAGTGTAGAAAAACCCGTCGTAAGCGTCGCGGCGAATGCTTCCCGGCAAGCACATCTTAGGCTGACTGGCCCTGCCGATCAGCAGGTCGCGGATGTCCTTAATAGTCGGATGCTCGTCAAGCCCAACTTCGATGACGCTCGAGCCACTATTCCCCGAGCCCCGGAACTGTTGTGATAGCAGCGTAAAGTGGCCGTTTAGCACGATGACCGGGCGGCCATTATAGAGGCGTTCGTGTCTCAACGAGAACGCCATGAGATTCTGATCGATCTTATGGATGCCGATCGGGAAAGGCCCCCGGTACCATTCGTACGTGGCGTTATTTTGAAGGTCAAAAAGTATTTCGGCCGCGGAACGGCCATAGCCAGCGACGGCAGCGGTGCGGGTCAGTGGCTCGCGACCTGTTTGCCAGATCGACATCAATTCGGTCTGCGTGAGTTGGTTATCCAGGCACGCTTGACGGCCGGTGACCACGGCGGCGCGTCTATAAGGTTCGCCGAAGATGGCGACGTATCCGTCCCTATCGAATATCCTGTCGATGCGTGACCATAGCGAATTGCCCGTCGGTAGCTGGAAGAAATTGAGCGCGACGTCCGGGTATATAGCATTCACGACACGATCGGCATCGTCAGGTGTCAGGCGGACGATACGCTCAATTGTCAGGCCGAACCCGAGGCAGCGGGCGACTATTGCCCCCAGCGTATGGTCAGAGCCGGTATGCGGCGCCTTAGTAACAATGAGCGCGCAGTCGCGCTTAACCGGGGAGGCCAAAGGATCGGCGACCAGCAACTCACGAGCCTGCGCGACAATCTCTTCGGCTCGGTAGCCAGACATGGAAAGCGCCGGTTCCGCATGAAGGTCGGCCCGATGAGCTTCGTCGATCTGCCAATAGGCATCGGCGCGCCGAAGTTCATTCGCTATGCGCTGCCAGGTCACAGTTGCCTGCGTTCCTCGTCTGGGCTGATCTAGCGGAGCCGACGCGCCAGACTCCGTGTGGGGTAGCGAAGAAGCAAGCGGCACCGAGCAGCCAAGGAGTACAGGTCCTATGCCGCCCGTTTCGTCCCACAGTACTGATTATGCCCGCTCCGGCGATCCTAATCCCTTGGGTCCGCAGTGTGAGTAGCGGTCTGTTCCGGTGCCTCGACGTATACCGAGTCGGCGGCCTGGGTGAGCGTCTCATGCGCGGTGCGACCTCTCGCCGCGGCGGCTAGCTGATGAGCGGGTCGCGGGGGAGGCCCAGTATCCGTTCGGCTATCTGGTTCCGCTTGATCTCCGACGTGCCGCCCGCGATCGACATGGCCCGGTTCATCAGCACCAGCATCGCCGCCATCGCCCCCTTACCCTCCAGGAACGCTCCGTCCGGCCCCGCGAGTTCGGCCATGATCGCGGCCGTTTCATGGCCGATCTCGGACAGCAGCAGCTTGGTGATATTGCCCTCCGGGCCCGGGCCATGTCCATCACCGCCGGCCACCGCCCGGTAGGCGCTTCGCTGGTTCAGCACGCCCATCATGTGCGTGCGGGCTATATGCCTGCCGACCCGTCCGGCTCCGCCGGCCAGCCGCTCCGGGTGCGCGTCGAGCGGCGCGATGAACGCCTCGGCCGGCATGATCCGGCCGCCGTCGCCGCCGCCGATGCTGACGCTCTCGTTGCCGAGCGTCGCGCGTGCCACGGTCCAGCCGCCATCGACCGGTCCGACCACATCCGAGTCGGGCACGAACACGTCGTCGAAGAAGACCTCGTTGAAGTCGGAGTTCCCGTTCGGCATCTTCAGCGGGCGGACCGTGACGCCGGGCGCGTGCATGTCGATCACCATCATGGTGATGCCCTCGTGCTTGGGCGCGTCAGGGTTTGTCCGTACCGTGGCCAGACCGAAGTCGGCCGCGTGCGCGCCGCTGGTCCAGACCTTCTGGCCGTTGATCCGCCAGCCCTGCTCGGTCCTGGTCGCGCGGGTCCTGATCCCGGCCGCGTCAGACCCGGCACCCGGCTCGCTGAACAGCTGGCACCAGATCACGTCCTGGCTGAGCGCCGGGCGGACCCAGCGCGCTACCTGGTCCGGGCTGGCGTGCTGGATCAGGGTCAGGATGATCCAGCTGGTGATGCCGAGGCTCGGCCGCTTGATCCCGGCCGCGGTGAACTCCTGCTCGATCACCAGCTGCTCGATGGCGGTCGCATCCCGGCCCCACGGCTTAGGCCAGTGCGGCATGGCGTAGCCGCTCTCGATCAGCGCCTGCTTCCGCTGCTCGCCCGCCAGGTCGCGCAGCCGGGCCACGTCGGGCCCGATCGCCGCCCGGACCGGCTCGGCTTCGGGGGGCAGCTCGATCGCTGCAGCCCTGCGCACGCCCTGGCGGACCAGGCCGGTAACCTCGATCGCCGCCTGCTCGGTGTCCAGCACAGCGGCGACCGCCGCGGCCCGCCGCAGGTACAGGTGAGCGTCGTGTTCCCAGGTGAACCCGATCCCGCCGTGCACCTGGATGTTGAGGTTGGCGTTGGCGACCGCGGCCGGCACGGCCAGGACCGCTGCGATGGCCGCGGTGTAGCTGAACTGGTCGCCGCCGCCGATCCCGGCCCGCCCGGCATCCCACGTGGCGGCCGTCGCTAGCTCGGCCGCTACCAGCATGTTCGCGCAATGGTGCTTGACCGCCTGGAAGGTCGCGATCGGCCGGCCGAACTGCTGGCGAGCCTTCGCGTACTCGGCCGCCTGCTCGGTGGTCTCGGCGGCGACGCCGACTGCCTCCGCGGCGAGCACGGCCCGCGCCACATCGGTCAGCAGCCGGCGCGCGCCCGGCAGCACCGTCGCCGTCGCCGCGTCGAGCGTGACCCTGGCCGCCCGCCGGCTCTGGTCCAGATTGGCGGGCACCTTGGCCTGGACGCCGCCGGCCGACTTCTCGACCACCAGCACATCGTCACCGGCGGGGACCAGCAGCACGTCCGCCAGGTGTCCGCTGATCACGATGCCGACCTTCCCGGTCGCGGCACCGTCGGCGTAGGTCACCTCGCCGCCCAGCGCGGCCGCGCCGATCACGCTGCCGTCAGCTAGCCCCGGCAGCAGCCGCTTCTGCAGTTCATCGGGCCCGGCAGCGGCCAGCACGGCGCTGGTGATCACGGTCGG
>Ga0210399_10001672_pt1 | contig 17371 bp, 16 predicted proteins | sample IncBWC14MmetaG_FD_150865 | JGI IMG/M metagenome (GOLD analysis project Ga0210399, IMG submission 150865) | Forest soil microbial communities from Barre Woods Harvard Forest LTER site, Petersham, Massachusetts, United States - Inc-BW-C-14-M | ecosystem: Environmental > Terrestrial > Soil >...
GATGCGCCTCGAGTTTTATCGGGTCTTATTTGACGCACGCGCGACCAACTCATCCAATTTCGAAAGCAAGAGCTTGAGGATGGGAGACTGGTTCGACTTTTTGTAGCCGAAGACAAGATCGACAGTTGGCGCATCGCCTTTGAGAGGACGACTCGTTACCGACGAAGGAAGAAAGTTTTGTGCGTAAGCAGGTAACAGCCCTACGCCGCCTGTCGACGCTATTAAGGACATTCCCATGGCGAGGTGGTCCGCCTCATGAGCCGGCGTGATATCGATTCCGGAGCGCTTCAGGTATTTGTCGATGACCGCCCGCAGCACAGGAGCTGTGTTCGATACAATCACGAATGTCTCGCCCACCAGATCCTTCAGACTGATGTCTTTGAGCGCTGCGAGGCGGTGGTCACTGGGCAAAACCACCATCAAAGGCTCCTTGACGAGAACACGGTAGGCCAGCTCTGGCATACCTCTCTCCCGCCGAAGAAACGCCGCGTCGATTTTTCCTTTTGATAAGCCGTCCGCAAGCAGCGGAGAGTATTGACTCGATATCATCACGTCGATGTTAGGCAGTTCGTCGCGTAATATCCGCAAGGCTTCAGGCATCCACTTCAATTCGTGCCCGGTCAAAAAGCCCATCGAGAAGCATGGCTTGCTGGGATGAGCGACCCGGCGAGCAGCTGCGCTTGCCGCGTCTACCTGCGATAGCACCAAGCGGGCGTGTTCGAGAAAGGCTCGACCCGCGGGCGTCAACTCGATCCCGCGAGCACGGCGCGTCAGGAGTTGCGCGCCTACCTCCTCCTCAAGGTCACGAATCTGCCGGCTGAGCGATGGCTGTGACGTGTGCAGTTTCCGGCCGGCTGCCACCGTCAGGCTTCCGGCTTCGGCAATCGCGACAAAATATCGAAGATGTCGTAACTCCATTTCAGCTCCCATGCATGCAAAGCATCGGTGCCAGCTTAACAAAGTATGTTGCAGACGGGGCACGGCAACATCCAACGAGGCAGTCAATCTCAGCAACAAGAGAGAGCGAGATTCGAGGAACAGGAGAAAAACAATGACTAAGAAACTGGACGGAAAGATTGCACTCGTTACGGGCGGCTCGCGCGGCATTGGCGCCGCAATTGCCAAGCGTTTGGCGGCCGATGGAGCGAATGTGGCCATCACTTACACGAAAGGTGCGGACGCAGCCGCGTCCGTAGTCAAGGAGATTCAACTCGCTGGCGGAAAAGCGATCGCGATTCAGGCGGACGCCGCCGATGCCGAAGCGGTTACAGCCGCGGTCGAAAAGACGTTTGCAACCTTCGGCCGACTGGATGTGCTGGTGAACAATGCCGGCACGGCCATTCCGAAACCGTTCGAGGAGGCGACGCTGGAAGAGATGGATCGCGTGCTCGACATCAACGTCCGCGGGGTATTCGTCGCGACGCAGGCGGCGCTGAAGCACATGAAGAGCGGCGGTCGCATCATCATGATCGGTTCGGCCGTGGGTGAACGTGTCGCGGCGCCCGGGCTTGTGCCATATGCGGGCACGAAGGGAGCCGTCAAGATGTTCACTCAGGCGCTGGCCAGGGAAATCGGGAGCCGGGGCATCACGGTCAACAACGTGCAGCCTGGTCCGATCGACACGGAATTGAATCCCGCCTCGGGTGATTGGGCGGTGCCGCAGAAGGCCGCCACGGCGCTTGATCGTTACGGGCGAGTGGATGAGATCGCCGCGACGGTGGCGTTTGTCGCCGGACCGGAGTCCTCGTACATTACCGGCGCGAATCTTACTGTGGACGGCGGAATGAATGCCTGACGCGCACCATGTACCTGCGCTGCCGAACAGCAATCGGTTCAATGAACAGGAGCGTTATATGTCAAACCAAGTTGTTTTGATTACAGGAGCCCTAGCGCGAAAGAGTGACGCCGGGCCGAGATCTCTCAAGCGGCTATCTATGCCTTCGGCCGCGCCAGAGTCGCCTGCCCCAAGTGATAGGCAAGGTGCGCGGTTCTTCCGAGCAGCACCGTGAATCGATTCCGGTGCGGCTCCCGCTCGAAATCCTCTTCCGACACCGCAGTATGCCGCTGCGCCCAGTCCGAGGCCGAGAACTTCGAAAAACCGCCCCACAGCTTTTGGTTGATCTCTTGCCATGCGGCTTTAAGCGATTGTCCCGAGACCGTCAGCGGAACGGACTTGTCCGGGTGCGAAATGAACATGTCGTCGAATTCGGGATGCAGTCTTTCTCCAATCCCGAGGAGCGGTAAGAGCGCATCGTTCACTGCGGCAAGATGGCCCCAGAGATAGATCAGGCGGTTTTTTCCGGGAGCGACTTCCTGCTCGAGTTCTCCCGGCGACAGTGCCCCAAACAGTTTGTCCGCTCGTTCCACGTTGGACTTCCAACCGCGGAGTGCGGAGTCGAGGAGCGAGTTCTCTGTAGTCATTCCATTACCTGCCTTTCATTTGGACGAGTCGCATGTTCTCAGTCGAGATGAGGTCCGGGCCCGGAGCTTCATCGCTCAAGGGCGTTGCTACTTTGCTGGGTCCCCATGAGCCCGCTGAATAATTAGGAAAACTCGCGTCAGGGCCCTTTGCCCACGCCTCGAGGATGGGAGTGAAGAGCGCCCACGTCGCTTCGACTCCGTCGCGGTGCGAGAAAAGCGTCCTGTCACCCAACATGGCGTCGAGAAGCAGCCGTTCGTACCCGTTTGCAGACGATTTGCCGAATGCAGCTTCGTAGCTGAATCGCATGGCGACCTTTGCGAGGTCCGCGGTCAGTCCCGGGGGCTTGACTCCGAACTGAAGGCAAATGCCGTCATCTGGCTGAATGCGGAGCGTTATGACATTCGGCTCCGCTTCGCCGATACCGGAATCCTGTTTGAACAGCTGAGTCGGCGAAGCCTTGAAGATGATGCGTGCCTCTGTAAATCTTTTCGCGAGGCGCTTGCCCGTCCGCAAATAAAAGGGAACTCCGGCCCAGCGCCAGTTTGCAATTTCAACCTGAACCTCAGCGAACGTCTCTGTGCCTGATTCGGGATGGACACGATCCTCCTGGCGATAGCCGACAACCTTCTTTCCTTCGATCGTTCCCGGCCCATACTGGCCGCGAATTGCGTGCTCCAATGGAATGGCCGCAATCGAGTGCCAAACCTTCAGTTTTTATGACCGCCCCGCCTCTGCGTGAAAAGATTCGGGTGGCTCCATCGCGATCAAAGCGAGGACTTCCATCGCGTGATTCTGCAATATGTCGCGCAGCGCCCCAGCCTTTTCATAAAATGGCCCCCGTCCCTCGACGCCCACGGTCTCTGCAAGGGTAAGCTCCACCCGCTCAATGTAGTTCCGATTCCAGATCGGCTCGAAGATTCCATTGCCGAAACGGAAGAAGAGAATGTTCTGCACCGTTTCTTTGCCGAGATAGTGGTCGATCCGAAATACCTGATCCTCCGAAAGGACCGCATTCACGTCGTCATTGAGTTTCTTGGCCGATTCGAGATCCGTTCCGAATGGTTTCTCGATCACGACCCGGACCCAGTGGGCCCCTTCTTCTCCAGACTGCGTCATGCCATGTGCACCGAGTCTCGCGATGATGTCGGCAAAATACTCGGGCGCCACCGCCAAGTAAAACAACCGGTTGCCGCGCGTGCCGAGTTCTCCATCCAATTCCGCAAGGTAGTGCTTGAGCCGTTCGAAACCGTCGTCGTCGTCAAAATTCGTTTGGAAGTACTTCACGCGATCAAGGAAGGAATCAAGCTGAGGATCGGTTTCCGCGACGCCCCCTCCCTTGACGATTCCGTCTTTTATGTCGGGAACGAATATCTCGGAGAGATCCCGGCGCGCCACTCCCACGACTGCGAATTCTTCCGGCAGGAGTCCCGTTTGCCTCAAGTGAAAGAGCGCCGGAAGCAGCTTCCGCTTCGTCAGGTCTCCGGACGCTCCGAAAACTACGAAGATGCAGGGCTCGGGAAGGCGTTTGTCCCCCCCGCTCTGCTCGACCGGCCACAACGTCGTCGCGACTCCCATATCGGCCTTCCTCGTTCCCTGATGAATTCCACCGGGTCGGCAACACTTCCTCGCCCGTAAGCCAGGCTGAATGATCGGAGTCAGGAAGCTATCCGATTGATGCCCGTTAAAATAAGTCAATCTTTAGAGCCATACCGACTGGGCATGCGACCAGGTTCAGTTAGCCGCACCGCGGCAATCCAAGCTCACTATCATCTGATGCGAGAGTCAGCCTGTCGTAATATCCCCGAACAATACCTTGTAAGTTTGGAAGGGATGCTCTCCAGGCATGGGAGTTAGAATGAAAATTACGAATTTTCTGTATGTCGCTGGCGTGGTGCCTGCTGCGCATAGATCTTAACGACTATGCGGAAGGCCGCCCAAAGGCCACAACTCCTTCGGCACCGATACAAGCCACGTATCGTTTGTCCCGGGCCGGGCATCCCATGGACTGGATTCTAAGACTTGCTACGGTGGTGCGAAATCGTGCGCAACGATTCGGAAATTCTTGCCGCCCCAGCGCTTGAAACTCGATTCGAAATCCTCGCCCGCGTGTCCCAGGCGATCGCCGCGCACCGCGACCCTAAAGAGCTTTTCGGCGTGCTAGTCAACGAACTGCACCGAGTGGTGCAATTTGACTTCATCGGAGTGTCATTTCGCGACAAGGACTCCGATACATTTCAAAATTATTTCATCGACATGACGAGTCGGGCTGAGCTGATTCCCGAGGAGAAGCTAACGCCCGAGGAGACGCTCACCTTGCGGGTTTACGAGCGGCAAGAACCCGTGCTGAGATCAACGAACGCAATGGAGCCGCGTTGTGCCCGGCTACAAGCGATCTTGAAAAGGCTCTATATTCGCTCCATCTGTGCCCTACCGTTGACGACGGCGCACCGCAAACTCGGCGCCATCACTTTCGGCAGCAGGCAGGTCGATACCTATTCGCCGGACGAAGTCCGATTCGTGTCCGAAGTGGCGGGTTATATTGCGCTGGCGTTCGACGACGCGTTGAATCTAGCGGCGTTGCAGCGGGCGACTGAGGAACTGCAGAGTAAGAACGAAAGGCTGCAGCTGCTCCTTGACGTCACCAATCAGGTTGTCTCAAATTTGGAACTCCGCGATCTCCTGCGTGCCATCTCGCAAGACGTCCGGCGTGTGATGCAGTGCGGTTATGCCGGCTTGTCCCTCGCAGATGCGGAAAACAAGCAGCTGCGACTTTACGCGGTTGATTTTCCGGAAGGCAAAGGGTTCATCCACGAAGAATTGGTTTATTCGATCGAGGGATCGCCATCCGGCACGGCATTTCGAACTATGAAACCTCTGACGCTTCAGAGCCCCTTCGCCGGCTGGCTCGATTCCCCAATCGCTCAGATCGCCGTGCGGGAAGGTTTGAAGTCCGTCTGCTGTTTACCCTTGATCAGCCGGAATCTTGCAATTGGCGTCTTGGTTCTCGGCCGGCTCCGAGACGATGCTTTCAGTCAGGCTGATATCGGTTTCCTTGCCCAGGTCGCAAACCAGATTGCTCTCGCCGTCGAGAATGCGCTTGCCTACCGCGAGATTCGGGAACTGAAAGAACAGCTCTCGAAGGAAAAACTCTATTTGGAAGATGAACTCCGCGCGGAAATGAATTTCGCTCAGATCATCGGGAGCAGCGCTTCTCTGCGCAGAGTCCTGAAGCGCGTGGAAACCGTCGCACCGACCGATTCGACCGTCCTGATTTACGGAGAGACAGGGACAGGAAAGGAGCTGATTGCGCGAGCCATTCATGATCTGAGCCCGCGGCGCGCGAAGGCATTCGTCAAGCTGAATTGTGCGGCAATCCCGACGGGCTTACTGGAAAGCGAGCTCTTCGGCCACGAAAAAGGCGCATTTACAGGAGCGATTGCGCAACGCATTGGCCGCTTCGAAGTGGCCAATGGCGGCACCATCTTTCTGGATGAAATAGGAGAAATTCCTCTCGAGTTGCAGACGAAGTTGCTCCGCGTGCTGCAAGAGAGGGAGTTCGAGCGGCTGGGAAGCTCGCACACCCTTCGGACAGATGCGCGTCTGATTGCCGCGACGAACCGCGATTTGGAAGCGATGGTAGGGGAGCAAAAGTTTCGATCGGACCTTTTTTTTCGTCTCAATGTGTTCCCCGTGCACGTTCCGCCTTTGCGGCAGCGCGAAGGGGATATTCCGTTCCTGGTGCGGCACTTCGCGCAGCAGTTCTCCGGACGGATGAACAAGGTGATAGAGACGATTCCATCAGCGACGATGGATGCCCTGCGCCGATATCATTGGCCAGGAAACGTACGAGAACTCCAGAATTTAATCGAGCGCGCTGTAATTATTTCGACCGGCTCCGTTCTGGACCTCGATGTTGCCGATCTACAGCTTCCCAAGGCCACTCGTCCGGAAGAAAGACTCGCGACCTCGACAAACGGGGCACTTCATGACCTTTTGCACGAAACGGAGCGTCAACAGGTTCTGAAAGCTCTCAAGGAGTGCAATTGGGTTGTAGCAGGTCCCCGTGGCGCAGCGGCACGTCTTGGAATGAATCGCTCGACCCTCCAAGTACGAATACGCAAACTCGGAATCTTACGCGGCACTGCATAATCGCACGGTTCCTTACCTCGGCTCCTTCTCCGAAAACCTCCTACTTTTTGCAGCGCGCTCTCGATGTGCGAAGAATTTAGCAGTCTGCTAAATACCTGGCATTAGCAGGCCAGCACTTTGATCCGACCCGTTTGCCCTTCCCTCAGCGATCTAATGGCATATCAACAAGTTCCGCAGTTTCAGTAGTACAACACGCTTTGGTACGCGGGGTGCATTTCTCCTGGCCGCGAGGCAGTAGCCATGAGTGGAATGCGAAGCCTGAACGGAGCATCGGATTCTCATCTGCCGTTCCCAGGAAAACGTTCCCGCTCTTCCGTCCTGGAAATCGACTCTTGGATGCCCAGCAAGATTCAAGCGATCTCACCGCTGGTGGACCGCTTGATGAGGTTGATTGAAGGGGCCAAATGCATTCCGGGAAAAGAGTTCGATATCGAGCTGGCACTCCGGGAAGCACTGGAGAATGCAGTCGTCCACGGCAACCAGGAAGATCCAGACACAAAAGTACACGTTCGCTGCCGCTGCCAGCCCGGCAAGGAAATATCCATCGTCGTGACGGACCAGGGAAAGGGATTCGACTTCGAAAGAGCAGCCAGTAACGGCATCACAACGGATCCCGATTCCGAACATGGTCGCGGCATCCAGCTGATGAAAGCCTACATGGACGACGTGCAATTTGATCGAGGCGGGTCGGAAGTTCATATGCGCAAGCGTTCGCCAAACACGGCCCGTTCGTGAAGGTCGCGATTGGGCAAGATCTCGAAATTGAGGCGGCAGGCCGGTGGATGCTCGAAGGAACACCTCCAGTGGACGAAGCGCGAGTCATGGGAATGCTACGAATCACGATTGCCGAGACACCGACCGAACAAAAATGGACGGTGGAAGGCCGACTCGTTCATCCGTGGATTTCGGAACTGAAGTCCTCCTGGACGAGAACAAAAACTGCCCGCCGGGAACGCAAGTGCGTGGTGGACCTTACAGGCGTGACCTTCATCGACAAAAGCGGCGAGAACGTGCTCGCCGAATTGTACAAGCAAGGCGCTGAACTCATTGCCATCGGTTGTTACACCCGGCACGTCGTGGAAAACATTGAGAGAAAAAAATCGCATCGTCAGCTGTGAGGAGAGAAAGACATCATGAATAGGGAAGAAGTGAACTGGTTATTGCAAACGATCGCGGATGCCGAGACTGCGGAGCGTTTCGTTTTAGCCCTGTACGAGCGCAGGAGAATTTCCTTGTCGGTGATGACCGATGTAGCTCGGGAGCGAGGATCGGCAAACCGCAACTCGAATCAATCCTCGACCACGGGAACTCGTCACTCGAACAAATACCCCGCGACGGAACTACCAGTTGCTATCGCCTGAGAGGAGCAGCCGATGTCCGCACAATCTTTGCAGAACTACAACACGAAAGGAACGGACAGACCGGCCAGGCGACGCACGACTGCGAGAGATGAGTCCGCGGTTCTGGCCGCCGCAAAACGTGGCGATTCGGCCGCGTTCGAGATCCTTTGCAAGCAGTCCGCAAACACCGTCTTTCACGTGGCACGGCGAATGATGCGGAACAACGAGGATGCAGAAGATGTAGTGCAGGAGTCGTTCCAACAAGCCTTCATTTATCTCAAGAGCTTCAACGGCGATTCAAGGTTTTCAACGTGGCTGTCCCGCATTGCCATCAATGCTGCCCTGATGAAACTGCGCAAGAAGCACCGTCTGTGGGATGTATCGCTGGATGAATCGGCCGAAACCGAACAGCCCTCTTCCCACCTTGACGTCGAAGAGCAAAGCCCGAATCCCGAGCAACTCTATGCCCAAAAGGAACAGCAGCGGATTCTCTCTCAGGCCATGAAGGAGTTAACGCCAGGAATGCGAAAAGCAATCGAGCTGCGTGAGCTTGGCGAGCGATCGACCGAAGAGACCGCCCGAATCATGGGGATTTCCGTTAGCGCGGTAAAGGCTCGCGTGTTTCATGGACGAAAGAGATTGCGCGAGCGACTGAATCACTTTCTTGCGCCAGCTTGGAGGACCGGAAGGGACGTTTCACGAACGGCTGGTAACACGAGACATCTCCCACAAGATGAGGCTGCCTGCAATGCATGCGGCTAAAGGGAGGAAGGGAGGCCCTCATGGTGACGTTTCTGTTTGTCGCAGTATTGGCGATCTTGGGATTTCTGTGTTTTACCGGCCGGGACGGTGTTATGGACCCAAGGCATCGTCACTGAATCGAAACCGCGACGACGACATTCCGAGTGCCGTGAAAGATGCCGCACTGGTTGTCGGGGGCTGAAGGAAAGCAAGCCATGGTTCACCGGGAGGAGTTCTAGTCATGTGGATTGTTCGAGTCGCTCTGGACCGACCGTATACCTTCATCGTTCTGGCCGTGTTCATTTTGGTTCTGAGCCCGATCATGATCTTGCGCACGCCCACCGATATTTTCCCGAACATCAACATCCCAGTGATCGCCGTAGCCTGGCAGTTCACCGGCATGAATCCCGAAGAATTGGAAGGTCGGCTCACGAGTCCGTATGAACGAATACTGACCACCACAGTTGACAACATCGAACACATCGAGTCGACCACCGTAAGTGGTCAAGCCATTGTCCGGATTTACCTGCAACCCGGTGCCAGTTTGGACACCGCGAATGCCCAGGTGACGGCCATATCGCAAACCGCCCTTCGGCAATTGCCCCCGGGCACTCTGCCTCCGCTGATTATCAACTATAGCGCTTCGAGCGTGCCTATTCTGCAGTTAGGCCTGTCTGGAAGCGGTCTCTCCGAGCAACAGTTGAACGACCTCGGACAGAATTTCCTGAGGCCTCAGCTGGTGACCGTGCCTGGGGCCGTAATTCCTTTCCTCTATGGTGGAAAGCAACGCCAAGTCATGATCGACTTGAATCCCGGCTTGATGCAGTCCAAAGGTCTGGCGCCGCAGGATGTTCTTACCGCCGTGCAGCAGCAAAATCTCATTTTGCCTTCCGGAACTGCAAAGATGGGCCCCTTCGAGTACGACGTTCGACTCAACGCCAGTATGAGGACCGTCCCCGAGTTCAATGACCTCCCTGTCAAGGTCGTTGGTAATTCCACGATCTACCTTCGTGACGTAGCGAATGTGCGGGACGCTTTTGCGCCACAGACCAACATCGTGCGCCAAGATGGTCGTCGCGGCGCCCTGGTGTCCGTCCTCAAGGCCGGAAACGCTTCGACAATCGATGTCGTCACAGGCATTCGCGGCCTCCTTCCGCGCGTTGCCCAGACCCTGCCCCCGGAGCTGAAGATTTTGCCTCTGGCCGATCAGTCCATTTTTGTCCGAGGCTCTGTGAACGGTGTCATTCGCGAGGCCGTTATCGCCGCGTGTCTCACCGGTTTAATGATTCTGCTGTTCCTCGGAAGCTGGCGCAGCACCTTAATCATCGCGGTCTCCATTCCGTTATCCATCTTGACCTCGGTCATGATCCTCAGCTTCCTGGGCGAAACGATCAACATCATGACGCTCGGCGGCTTGGCCCTCGCCGTCGGAATTCTTGTGGACGACGCCACGGTTACCATTGAAAACATCGAGCGATATTTCGAAGAAGGCCACGCGCAGCGCGACGCCATCCTGGAAGGCGCGGCGCAAATCGCGGTGCCCGCCCTGGTGTCGACCCTCTGCATCTGCATTGTGTTTTTGCCCATGTTCCTTTTGAGCGGCGTAGCGAGGTATCTCTTTGTACCTCTCGCCGAGGCAGTAGTTTTCGCCATGCTCGCGTCATACATCCTGTCGCGGACACTGGTTCCTACGCTGGCGATGTATTTGCTGAAGGCAAAACAGCTCGACCGCGCTAGCTCTCGGAATCCTCTCGTGCGGTTCCAGTTGGCGTTCGAGCGCGGATTCGAACGCCTTCGCAATGCATACCACTCCCTGCTCACGACACTTGTCCACCAGCGGGGCCTTTTCATCCCCGCGTTTCTTCTGACCTGTCTTGCGGCGTTTCTCCTCGTGCCCTGGCTCGGCCAGGATTTCTTTCCGAATACGGACAGCGGTCAATTCATTCTCCATCTCCGCGCCAAGAGCGGCACAAGAATCGAAGAGACCGCGAAGCTGTGCGATCTCGTTGAGGGCACCATACGCCGTGAGATTCCCGAACGCGAAGTGGACAATATCCTGGACAATATCGGACTTCCTTACAGCGCCATCAATTTCATGCACAGTACATCGGGACTCATCGGAGCGGGCGACGCCGATATTCTGGTGTCCCTCAAAGAGGATCACCACGCCACGGCAGACTATGTTCAGCGCCTGCGCGAGAGGCTGCCCCGGGAGTACCCTGGCACAACCTTTTACTTTCTCCCTTCGGACATCGTTACGCAGGTTTTGAATTTTGGTTTACCGGCGCCCGTCGATATCCAAATCGAGGGAACCGATATTGAGGGCAATCGGGAAGTAGCGGCCCGGATGCTGCAAGAAGTCCAGCGCGTTCCGGGTATCGCCGATGCACGCATCCAGCAAGCGTTTGATTACCCCGAGTTCGATGTGGCCGTCGATCGTACGAAGGCTGCCCAGGGCGGCTACACTCAGCGCGATGTAGCCAATAGCGTGTTGAACTCGCTCAGCGGTAGTTTCCAGATTACGCCGATGTTCTTTCTGAATTCGAAGAATGGCGTGAGCTACAACCTAGTGACGCAGACTCCGCAATACTCGATTCAATCCCTCGAAGACCTTCAGAACACTCCACTCAACGCGACGACCGCCGCGCGCCCGGAAATTCTTGCGGATATCGCTTCCATCAAGCGTTCAAACGAGATGGAAGTGGTCTCGCATTACAACATTCGTCGCGTAGTCGATATCTACGCCGCCGTTCAAGGCCGCGACTTGGGAGCGGTAGGCCGCGAGGTCACACGCATTGTAGATGCCAACCGAAAGTCTCTGCCGCGCGGCAGCTTCGTGACCGTTAAGGGCCAGCTGCAAACCATGCGCACCTCGTACCTCGGGTTGCTGGGCGGACTCGTCTTCTCCATCGTTCTCGTCTATCTCCTGATCGTGGTGAACTTCCAGTCCTGGCTCGATCCTTTCATCATCATCACAGCACTTCCCGCCGCGCTTGCTGGCATCGTCGGTTTCTTATTCCTCACGCACACAACCCTCAGCGTTCCTGCCTTGATGGGCGCCATTATGTGCATGGGCGTCGGGACGGCGAACAGTATTCTCGTCGTATCTTTTGCGAAAGAGCGGCTCCTGCATCACGGAGACCCGGTCGAAGCGGCCATCGAAGCCGGCTTCACCCGGTTCCGCCCCGTGCTCATGACCGCTCTGGCCATGATCATCGGCATGATTCCCATGGCACTCGGGCTGGGCGAGGGCGGCGAGCAGAATGCACCACTGGGCCGCGCCGTAATTGGCGGCCTGTTGTGCGCTACGGTGGCCACGCTGGTTTTCGTTCCTGCGGTCTTCAGCTTGCTTCACGGACGGCGTGATCCTTCGGCTGTCCAACAACCGGCGGCGGGCAATCCCGAGGCAATGCAAGCGTGAGTTAAGGGAATACCCATGACATCTAGCGAGGGAAATGTGACGAGCACGCCAGCACCAGAAACGATCGAAGTGCAAACCATGCAACCGAGTCCGGATGGATTTCGTTCTCGTCCCGGAGGGCGACGCCGAACCGCGATCCTTGTCGCGGCCGCCGCGTTCGCCCTTCTCGCTCTCGTGATTTACTCTGGCATTCATTCACGCGCCGTCGCCGAGGCGCGGCTCGAGCAACGAACCGAACAAGCCGCCATTCCCACCGTCGAAGTAGTCTTTCCTCGGGAGGGTGCACCCACGCAGGAAATTGTCCTGCCCGGCAACACTCAGGCGTTCAGCGACTCGCCAATTTATGCGCGGACCAGCGGTTATCTCAAGCGCTGGTACTTCGACATTGGCGCACATGTCCAGAAGGGCCAATTGCTCGCGGAAATCGAAACTCCGGAAGTCGATCAGCAACTGCTGCAAGCCCGAGCCGACCTCGATACGGCACAAGCCAACTTGAACATCGCCAAAATTACGGCGAGCCGCTGGCAAGACCTGGTGAGCACAGGCTCCGTGTCCCAACAGGAAACCGACCAGGCGGTCAGCAATCTCAGCGCGGTGAGAGCAGCGGCCGAGTCCAGCGCCGCGAATGTGCGACGCCTGGAGCAGTTGCAAGCGTTTGAGAAAGTCTATGCTCCCTTCGACGGCATCATCACCGCGCGCAATACCGATATCGGAGCACTCATCGATGCGGGTGCCAGCACTCAGCCGAAGGAACTCTTTCACATGGCAGCCATTCGTACGCTCCGCCTGTACGTCGCGGTTCCGGAGGTATACTCCCGTGCTGCCCGCTCCGGTGCACCAGCCACCTTGACCCTCGATGAATTCCCCGGCCAAATCTTTCATGGCACTCTCGTTCGCAACGCCAATTCTATTGACATCGCCTCACGTACGCTGCTTGTCGAAGTCGATGTCGACAATCCGACCGGCCAGCTGCTGCCGGGTGCCTACGTTTTTGTGCACCTCAAGTTGCCTGACGAGACGCGCTCGGTAACCATTCCATCGAATACGCTAATCTTCCGCAAAGAAGGCTTGCAGGTAGGACTGGTTCGCAATGAAAAGGCCGAACTGGTTCCGGTCAAGATCGGGCGCGACTACGGCAATAGCGTAGAAATTGTTTCCGGTTTGCAACCAACGGACGAAGTCATTGTCAATCCATCTGACTCTCTGGTCGCCGGCACGCCCGTCCGCCTGAGCAACAAACCAGCAGGAGGATCTGGGCGATGAGGTACTTCTTTGCCGTCATGCGTCTCCTCGTCGCCGGCGTAGTCGCGTTCCTTCTAGTGCTCCTCATCGTGGCGCTCCAGGGTTGCAACGTCGGCCCGAAATACGTCAAGCCCACCGTGCCTACAACACCGGCCTATAAGGAAGGATCGCCAGATTCATTCAAGGAATCAGACCAGTGGCAGCCAGCGCATCCTGGAGATCAGGCGAGCCGCGGAAACTGGTGGGAGATTTTCGGCGACCCGGAACTCAACAGGCTGGAAGAGCAGATCGCCGGTTCCAACCAGAACCTGAAAGTAGCCGAAGCGCGCTTCCGCGAGGCTCGCGCAGCGATTCGCTTCAATCGGGCGGCGCAGTTTCCAACCATCTCCACTTCGCCGAGCGCCAGCTATGTGAAGAGTTCAGACTTTTCCCCGAGCTTTCCATCGAAGATCCAACAGTCCAGCAAGGGCGATTTCGTGCTGCCCTTCGATCTCTCCTATGAGCTGGATCTCTGGGGCCGCGTGCGGCGCAGCGTCGCCGCCGCGCGGGAAGAAGCGCAGGCGACCGCTGCCGACTATGCAACCGCAAAGCTCAGTCTCGAGGCGGAACTCGCCTTGGACTATTTCGAATTACGCAGCGCCGACGCTCAGAAGCAGCTTCTCGACGATACGGTAAAAGCCTATGCCGACAACCTACAGCTCACACTCAATCGCTTCAAAGGCGGCGTGGCCCCGAGAGCCGACGTGGCGCAAGCGCAGACCCAGTTGGACACCACCCGCGTACAGGACACGGACGTCACCGTACAACGAGCGCAATTCGAACACGCCATTGCAATCCTGATCGGAAAGCCGCCCGCGGAATTCTCCCTTGCCGCGGCCCCGCTCAACAACCAACCTCCCAGCATTCCGGTTGGACTCCCTTCTGAATTGTTGCAGCGACGCCCAGACATAGCCGCCGCGGAGCGCCGAGTGGCGGAGGCGAACCAGCAGATTGGCATCGCCCGCGCAGCGTTTTTTCCCACTGTGACCCTGGGGGGAACCGCGGGATTTGCCGGCTCGCAGGGCTCGAACTGGTTCACCTGGCCGAGCGGTTTCTGGGCCGTTGGTCCAGCCCTTGCCCAGACTCTCTTCGACGCGGGACGCCGTCGCGCCACTTCCGAATCGGCGCGCGCGAACTACGATGCTACAGTCGCAACCTATCGCCAGACCTCTCTTGCAGCGTTCCAGGAAGTCGAGGACAACGTTGCTGCCCTGCGCATTCTCGAGAACGAAGGACAGCAGCAAGAGCAGGCTGTCGCGTCATCCGAGGAATCGCTTCAACTTTTTACGAATCGTTACAGGGGCGGTGTCGACACATACCTTCAGGTCATCACCGCGCAGACCATCGAACTAGCTAACGAGCGAAACGCCATCGATATTCAGCGCCGTCGATTGGACGCCAGCGTGCTCCTAATCAAGGCGCTGGGAGGTGGCTGGAATGTGTCCAATCTCCCCACGTTCGGCGCGGCAGCAGTTCGCGACCATTGAACTTGCTGCTACGGATGGCCCTCGTCTATGACCGGATTGACTTACAAATGAAATAGGCTTTCACAGCAGCGATCGGCGGAGATCAGTGCGGAACTTAGCCAAGGCCGCGAAACTTCCGCCGTCGGTGAAGGCCCTATGGCCGTTACGTTCGTATATGGCAACAGCGGACTCAATTCTTGGGTTGCTGAATCATTAACTCGCGTGAGATCGCGCCGATTCCGGCCAAGGTGGCTAAGGTCGTCCTCCCGTCGCCGGCATGGCGGTTTTCCAAACCGCCGCCGACCCACATGGCTCTCACGGATTAAATCTTAGTGCCACCAGCTTTTCTGCACGACGCTTCTGTGACAGCGCCACGGCAAACAATCCACATTTGATTTGACCAACACCCCTCGGCCTCCGACCGAATCCTCGCGGCCTCTTTATCATCCCCTCCCGGCTCTTGCCGCCCCTATGACCAGCTCGCGCTCGTATGGATTGCGGCGGGCAAGGAAGAGGAAGAAACCGCTTGACATCTGACATAGTGTTGTAGTTAACTATAACAGTATAGGACAAGGGGCTTGTTCAGGCCGATTGATCGCCAAGTGACTGAGCCAGCGCATGACCCCGACCCGAGATCAGGAAGAAATGAATTTCTTAAGGAGAATGAAACATGAAATCCCTTCGTTTTGTGTTGTCCGTTGTTCTGATGTCGCCCGCCACCGTGGCTTTCGCGCAATCCGACGCGCACAAGATGGACACGTCCAAGGCTCCCGCCCCGAAGTCGGAGGCGCAGACTTCCTTCGACGCCATGAAGACCTTGGCGGGAGAGTGGGAGGGTCCCGTCACTGTCGCGAACGTGCCGGAGATGTCAGGCGCCAAGATGCACCTCTCGCTGCGCGTGACCTCGCGTGGAAACGCGCTCGTACACGAGTTCCAGGAAGCAGGAACGCCATCGGATGCGACAAAGTACGACCATCCGGTCACGATGCTCTACGTGGATAGAGACCAGCTCACGTTGATTCACTATTGTGACGCGGGGAACCGGCCGCGCATGACCGGCAAGATGTCGCCGGATGGCAAGACGGTCGAGTTCGAGTTCGCGGACATCAGCGGGAGCGCGGAGTACCACATGCACCATGCGGTGTTCACCATCATCGACGCCGACCATCACACCGAGGATTGGACATTCATGATGAAGGACAAGGCGATTCACGCGCATTTTGACCTGCAGCGGTCAAAATGACGGGAGCGCAATTCTGGCAAGGACGAACAGGAAAACCTGATGGACCGTGAGTGGAACGACAGCCAACCGATTTACCGCCAGCTGCGGGACCGAGTGGTCGTGATGATCCTCGACGGTGTCCTGAAGGAAGGCGACCCGCTGCCTTCGGTACGCACTGTCGCCGCTGAGTATCGGGTGAATCCACTTACGGTCCTGAAGGGTTATCAGCAATTAGTGGACGAGGGGCTCGTGGAGAGCAGAAGAGGCCTGGGCATGTTCATCAATGCCGGCGCACGCAGTTTGTTGCTCGAGGGCGAACGACAGAAGTTTCTTGGCGAAGAATGGCCGCGGGTCCGCGCAACCATTGAGCGGCTCGGCCTGAAGGCGGAAGAACTGATGAACGGCGCAACCCACCTGTCGTCTGCGGATGATGCAAAGGCGAAACCCGCCGAATCGAAGCCGCCCAAGAAGGAGCGCTAAAGCCATGGCATGCATAGAAGCACGCGGTCTGCGGAAGACATTCGGAACTACGGTCGCGGTGGACGGCATCGATTTGCGTGTCGAAGAGGGTCGCATCCTCGGACTTATCGGGCCCAACGGGGCGGGCAAGACCACCGCGCTCAATGCGATTCTAGGCCTCACCCCATATCAGGGTGAGCTGAGAGTGCTCGGACGAGACCCGTGGACGGAGCGCGAAAAGCTAATGCGCGATGCCTGTTTCATTGCCGATGTCGCCGTGCTGCCGCGCTGGATGAGGGTTTGGCAGGCTCTCGACTACTTCGCGGGCGTGCATCCACGATTCGATCGCGCGAAGGCGGAAGGCTTTCTTGCAAAGACCACCATCGGGCGCGCCAGCAAGGTGCGGGAATTGTCGAAGGGCATGGTGGCGCAACTGCATCTCGCCCTGGTCATGGCCATTGACGCGAAATTGCTGGTGCTGGACGAGCCGACGCTTGGCCTGGATATTTTGTATCGCAAGCAGTTCTACGATTCGCTGCTGAATGACTACTTCGACCGAAGCCGCACCATCGTGGTGACTACCCATCAAGTGGAAGAGATTCAGGACGTCTTGACCGATGTCATGTTCATTAACCGCGGCCGCATCGTATTTGATTGCAGCATGGAAGAATTCGAGTCGCGCTATCTGGAAGTAATGGTTAATCCCGAGCAGATCGCCGCAGCACGGGCGCTGAAGCCGATTCACGAACGCCATGTGTTCGGGCGCAGCATCCTGCTGTTCGATCGTGTCGAACGCCAGCAACTCGCCGCGCTTGGCGACGTGCGAACGCCGAGCATCGCCGACTTGTTTGTTGCCGCGCTCAGCAATCA
>Ga0210399_10001674_pt1 | contig 17352 bp, 16 predicted proteins | sample IncBWC14MmetaG_FD_150865 | JGI IMG/M metagenome (GOLD analysis project Ga0210399, IMG submission 150865) | Forest soil microbial communities from Barre Woods Harvard Forest LTER site, Petersham, Massachusetts, United States - Inc-BW-C-14-M | ecosystem: Environmental > Terrestrial > Soil >...
GCCGTGATACACTCGCTCTGAAAATCGGGGAGGTTCGTTCTCCCTTGTCCAGAGCCGAGGCGCCGTGAGCCCGGTGGGCAAGATCGTGAGTTCAGCCCGGGCGACCCAAGACAAGACCGTGGCAGCGGACCTCCTCTTGAGGCCCTTGTGCAGACCCCCTAACGTCCGCCCCGCGTCGAAAAAGAGAAAGTTCGATATGCTGGGGAGGACGAGGGAGCGAGCCCTAAGGGACATCGTGAACGACAAGCTGCCCACCCATCCCCGCCCGGAGGCGTTCCTTCCCTAGAGGAGACCCGCGGATGTCCGGTAAGAAGAACAAGAAGTCGAAGCACCGGCCAGAGAAAGAGAAGAAGAAGGCGAAGGACAAGGCGAAAAAGGAGAAGAAGGGAAAAGTCGCGCTCCGGGCCAAGGCCAAGGCACCACCTACGCCCTTGAAGGCCGCGCGGCCGCAGGCCGCCGGAACACCGACCGCCGCCACCCCTGCCGCCAAGCCTTCGACCCCCGCCCGGCCCCACCCTCCGCGCAAAGGGGGAAGGAAGAGCTCCCTCTCCCAGCGGCGCGGTCCCGACGGCCAGTTGCTCGCTCCCGGGGAGCTGCTCCTCCCCGGCGGTCCCCTGCGGGGGGAGGAGATCCAGTATCTCTTCCGGGGCTGCGTGGCCGCGGAACACGCCGCGGGCGAGGCGGGCGTGAACGAGATCATCGCCAAGAAGGCTGCCCCCGACGCGGAGAGCGACCGCGCCGAGCTGCGGCGTTTCGCGGAGGGGATGGCGCAGCGATTCGACAGCGGGACGATCGAGCCCCTCCCCCCCATTCGCGGCGTCGTGCGCCGGAACTTCCAGGGGGTGGTGGAGCGGGCACGGTACCGCCGCCGGGAGATCGGCGCTTTCCTGCGCGGTTTGGACTTGGGCCGGACCGAGACCTCGCACATGGACTCCCACGGGGAGGCCAGCCTGCAGAGCCTCATGGAGTGGGCGGCCCGCCTGGAGAACCTGACCGAGGCCGACGAGCCCGACCAGGCGGACTACAACCAGTTCCACCGCGGTCTGGACCAGCTCGAGAACACCACCGAGGCCTTGATCGTCGACGTCGAGCTGACCCTGCGGCGCTTGCGCGATCGGAACCGGGCCTCCTAGGTTGAGCGCGGACACTCCCCCCCCCAACGCGGAGGGTCCCGATCCGCCGGGCCCCGGGGAAGAGCCCCGGCAGACCACGCCGTTCCTGGTTCTTCAGTTCTTCATTTTCCCCCTCGCCATCGTAGCCGTCTGCGTGGCCGTGTTCGTGGTCTTCGGCCTCATCGCGGGGGAGAGCCGGGGGGCGCGCGACTACCTGGCCGAGGTGCGGGGGGGGAGCGCCAACCGCCGCTGGCAGGCGGCATTCGAGCTGTCCAAGGTCCTCCAGGCCCGCAAGGATCCCGCTCTCTCCGACCCCCACTTCGCGGAGGAGGCGGTCCGGCTCTTCCGGGACTCCGGGACGGATGATCCGCGGGTGCGCCGCTACCTGGCTCTGGCCCTGGGCCGCCTGGGCGACCCGCGGGCGGTGCCTGCCCTGCTCGAGGCCGTCGAGGAGGGGGCGGACAAGGAGCGGCCGGTCGACGCCGAGATCCAGATCTACGCGGTCTGGGCCTTGGGAGCGATCGGGGACGTGGCTGCGCTTCCCAAGCTCGTCGCCCTCGCGGGCGGCGCGGATCCCGGGCTCCGCAAGGCCGCCGTCTACGCCTTGGGCGCCTTCCGGGGGGACGTGGCGCAGGACGCGCTGGTCAAGGCGCTCGGCGATGCCACCGAGGACGTGCGCTGGAACGCGGCGGTGGCTCTAGCCCGTTGGAGGGAGCCGCGGGCGGCCCCTGTCCTCCTCGAGATGATGGACCGCACCCATCTTGCGGAGGTGGATCGGCGCCTGCGCGAGGGGGGCCTCCCCGAGGGGCTCACCCCGGAGCAACGCGAGGAGGCCATCCTGCAGGCGGTGGGGGCGGCGGCCCTCCTGCCCACGCCCGCTCTCCGCTCCGAGCTGGAACGCCTCCGCGACGGCGATGAGAATCTGAAGGTGCGCGAGGCCGCAAGGCGAGCGCTGGCCCGACCGTGAGGGGCACGCTCGAGATGGCGTCCGTGTTCGCAAGGCTTGACATCAATCCCGCCGTGCGTAGAATGCCGCTACCTCCAGTGCCTACTTGGGATTACGAGCTCAAAGAAGAGGCTTCCCATGTCTGACGGCAAGGACTCCGCGCCCGCCGGTGCTCCCCCGCCTGCCGCGGCAGCAGCCCCCGCGGAAAAGGAGAAGGGCGGCCTCACCCGCCGCCTCTTCGTCTGGTCCCTGCCCCTGGGCTGGACGGCCTTCGCCGCCGCCACCGCCTCTGGCTTGATCGCCACCGCGCGCTCCCTTTTCCCGAACGTGCTCTTCGAGCCGCCCCAGTCCTTCAAAGTGGGTTTCCCCGGGGAGTACAACGTGGGTGAGGTGGACACTCGATGGAAGGACGCCTTCGGGGTGTGGATCGTGCGCAACGGCGACGGCTTCTATGCCTTGATCGCGGTCTGCACCCACTTGGGGTGCTCCCCCAACTGGCTGGCCGCAGAAAACAAATTCAAATGCCCCTGCCACGGGAGCGGGTTCTACATGAGCGGCGTCAATTTCGAGGGCCCCGCCCCCCGGCCTCTGGAGCGGGCCTCGATCGTGCTCGCCGACGACGGCCAGATCCTGGTGGACAAATCGGTGAAGTTCCAGCAGGAGAAGGGAGAATGGGACCTCCCGGGTGCGTTCCTGAAGGTGTAGTCGAGAGTCTCTAGCGAGGGTCAATGGCCACCAAGCCCCCCGATCCGTTCCTGTCCCGCACGTGGGACTACATCACCGAAACCCAGATCTGGAGGTCGATCTTCCGCCACGGCCTGCCCGCGACCAACCGGAATCGGGTCCTGGTGGTGATGACCAACGTCTTCCTTCACTTGCACCCGGTGAAGATCCGCAAGAGCGGGATCCGCCTGAAGTTCACCTGGTGCATGGGCGGCCTGACCTTCTTCCTGTTTCTGGTGGAGACCTTCACCGGTCTCCTCCTCATGTTCTATTACCGGCCGACCGTGGCCTTCGCCTACATGGACATCGTGGACCTGGCGGAGCAGGTGCCCCTCGGGATCATGCGCGAGATCCACCGCTGGGGGGCCCACGCCATGGTCATCACCGTCTGGCTCCACATGTTCCGGGTCTTCATGACGGGCTCCTACAAGCCCCCCCGGGAGTTCAACTGGAACGTGGGCGTGATCCTGCTCGTCTTGACCCTGCTCCTCTCCTTCACCGGCTACCTGCTCCCCTGGGACCAGCTCGCCATCTGGGCCATCACGGTGGGATCCAACATGGCGCGCGCCACGCCCCTGCTGGGGAGCGAGGGACCCGGCTCGCAGCTCCTTGTCTTAGGGAGCGTGAAGATGGTCCATGCGGGGTCAGACGCGAAGTTTGCCCTCCTGGGCGGGCGTTTCGTGGGGGAGGGAGCGCTGCTCCGCTTCTACGTCCTGCACTGCGTGGGAATTCCCCTCGTGGCGGGGATCCTGATGGCGATCCATTTCTGGAGGGTCCGGAAGGACGGCGGCATCTCCGGGCCCTTGTGAGGGTCGAAGCGTGGTCGAGGCCCTAAAAGGCGTCATCAACTCCCTCACCGCCCCGGAGATCTTCATCTCCCTGGCCGCCGTGTTCTTGCTCCTCTCTCTGCGATTCAAGGCCTTCTGGAAGCCCAAGGTGGCGGGCACGGTGGGGATCCTGGCCGTGCTCTTCGTGGCCGTCTCCATGCTCGATCCGAACTTCGCGAAGATCGTGAAGAAGCCGGACAACATCCCCATCGTGGCCATGCTCTTCCTGGTCGGCTTCTTCACCTGGCTCGCCATGTCGCAGGCCCAGAGAAACGACGAGCGCACGGCGAGGGGCGAGAAGCCCATGGAGGCCAGCAACGGGGAGGGGGAGAAGACCTGGGTCTGGCCGGATCTTGTCTATACCGAGCTGCTGTGCATGGTCATCGTGATGATCGTGCTCGTGATCTGGGGCATGGCCTTCCACGCCCCCATCGAGGAGCCGGCCAATCCCGCGCGCACCCCCAACCCCAGCAAGGCCCCCTGGTACTTCCTGGGCCTCCAGGAGATGCTCGTCTACTACGATCCCTGGCTGGCGGGTGTCGTCTTTCCCAGCCTGATCATCGTGGGCCTCATGGCCATCCCCTACCTCGACACGAATCCCAAGGGGAACGGCTATTTCACCTTCGCGGAGCGGAAGACGGAGGTCACCCTCTTCCTTTGGGGCTTCCTCATCCAGTGGGTGCTGCTCGTCATCCTGGGCACCTTTCTGCGGGGGCCCAACTGGAACTTCTTCGGACCCTACGAGTACTGGGACGTGCATAAGCTCCTGGCCCTGAACAACGTCAACCTCTCGGAATACGTCTGGATCCGGTTCCTGCACGCCCCGCTGCCCCAGAACATGTTCGTGCGCGAGGGGCCGGGCATCCTGGCCGTCCTTTTCTATGTCGTGGTGCTGCCGGGGATCCTGGCCAAGACCTTCCTCAAGCGCTTCCACGAGAAGATGGGGCCCTGGCGCTTCGCGCTCTTCGTGATGCTCTTCCTGGGCATGTTCGCCCTTCCCATCAAGATGATCCTGCGCTGGACGGTCAACCTGAAGTACATCGTGGCCATGCCCGAGATCTTCTTCAACATCTAGGGTCCGAGGAACCCCATGCCCCCCGCCAAGCACGAGCCCGGCCGCGACCCGGAGATGGCTAACCGGACGCAGACGCTCAACCTGGTCTTCGCGCTCTCCTCGCTCGGCATGCTCGTGGTCTTCTCCCTTATGATCTGGGCGGACTACGACCGGGAGTGGAAGACCTACCAGAGCACCTTCAACCGCCTGGACGTCAAGTACACCGAGCAGCAGATCCAGGAGGCCCTGGGCAAGGTGGACGCCGCCCGCCGCCAGGGCGTGCAGGCCGAGCTCCAGCAAGGGGACAAGGAGATCGCGGCCCGCCGGGCGGACATAGGCAAGGCCCAGGCCGAGGTGGAGAAGGCCCACGGGATCTGGTACGGCCTGGACCAGGAGTACCGATTCACCAAGGCCAACATCGACGTGCAGCGGTACGTGTACGACGAAGCGGCCCACCGCAACGAGAAGAGCGCCCCCCGCAAGAAGACCGACCTGGAGGCGCTCGAGAAGCACTGGACTGATCTGCGGGTGAAGGTAGAGGAGGCCAAGGCCAACGAGGACGCGGCCAAGTCGCGGGTGGCGGAGCTCGAGGCCACCAAGCTCGACGCGGAGAAGAAGCAGAAGGAGCTCTTCGCGGAGCGGGACCGGCTGGAGGAGAAGCTCCAGAAGATCCGGCCCAACTGGGTCTACTTTGTCCGGAACCTGCCCATCCTCGACCTCGCCAACCCCTCCCTCAAGATCAACCAGATCATGCCCGGGAACCTGATCGACGACGTGAACTTCACGGGCACGCCCAAGGTGGACCGGTGCACCACCTGCCACCTGGCCATCGACAAGAAGGGGTACGAGAACGCGCCCCAGCCCTTCCGCACCCACCCCGACTTCGAAACCTTCCTCCGGGGCCCCCACCCCATCGAAAAGGTGGGCTGCACCGCTTGTCACCAGGGACGGGGGCGGGCCACCGGCTTCCAGAACGCGGCCCACACGCCCTCCACCCGGGAGCAGGAGAAGGAGTGGGGCAAGTACACCCATAGCAAGGAGTACCAGGAGCTGAGGTTCTGGGATCTGCAAATGATGGCCCGTGGCCATACCGAGTCGCAGTGCCTGAAGTGCCACTCGGGCGTGGTGGAGGTGCCCAAGGCGGAGCACCTCAACACCGGCACTCTCCTGATAGAGAAGTACGGCTGTTTTGGCTGCCACAAGATCAAGGGCTGGGAGGGCCTGCGCAAGGTGGGGCCCGACCTCACCCGGGTCGTGACCAAGACCAACCCGGAGTGGATCGTGCGCTGGATCAAGGAGCCCCGTGGGTTCCGTCCCACCCGCATGCCCCAGATCTGGGACGTGCGCTTGGACGAGACAGCGGGCCAGAAGGCGCGCAACGACACGGAGGCGAGCGCGGTGGCCGCCTACGTGGTGGAGAAATCGGCCAAGGACGCCTACCCCGACCCTCCCCGGGGGGATCTACCCGCGGGGCGCAAGATCTTCGAGAGCGTGGGCTGCCTGGCCTGTCACCGGGTGGGTGACGACCGGCGCGGGATCGTGGGGCTGGAGGCCGCCGCGTTCCGCGAGCACGGGCCCAACCTGGCAGGGACGGGCAGCAAGGTGAAGGCGGGCTGGCTCTACGCATGGGTGCGCAACCCGAAGGGCTACTGGCACGACACCAAGATGCCCAACCTCCGCCTGAGCGAGAAGGAGGCCGCGGACGTCACGGCCTACCTCATGAGCCTCAAGAACGAGGCCTTCCTGGCCCGGCCGCGCCCCGCCTTCGACCAGAGCCTCCGGGACGAGATCGTGCTCGAGTACCTGAAGGCCCAGTTCACGGTGAAGCAGGCGGGCGAGCGGCTCGCGGCCATGGGGGACCAGGAGCGGACGCTCTTTCTGGGCGAGAAGACCATCGGTCGCTATGGCTGCTTCGGCTGCCACACCGTTACCGGCTTCGAGAAGTCCTCCCCGGTGGGGGTGGAGCTCACCGAGGAGGGATCGAAGCTGGTGGAGCGGCTGGACTTCGGTTTCGAGGAAGGCCGGATCGCCAACACCCTTCCCGCCTGGGTTCAACGCAAGCTGATGGAGCCCCGGGCCTTTGACCACGGCAAGGTGAAGCGGCCGGATGAGCTGCTCCGGATGCCCAAGTTCCACTTCGCGCCCGAGGAGGCGGACGCCATCGTCACCGGCGTGATGTCCTTCACCAAGGAGCAGGTGCCGCTGGCCGCCCAAAAGCAGCTGAGCGCGGACGAGAAGTACATCGAGAAAGGCCGGCGGTTGGTCCGCAACCTCAACTGCCAGGGCTGCCACCAGATCGGCGCCAAGGGGGGGACGATCAAGGCGGTGGTGACCGACCAGCTCGAGAGCTCAGGGGGGGACGTTCTGCAGGCCGTGGCCCTCTCCCCTCCCATGCTGTACAACGAGCAGTCCCGCTCGGGCGAAGGGGCACGGGTCCAGACCCCCTGGCTTCACGGCTTCCTGAAGGACCCCTCCAACAAGATCCGCCCCTGGCTTCAGATCCACATGCCCACCTTCGATTTCGAGGAGGAGGAGGTCAACGCCATCACCCGATACTTCGCGGCCCTGGATAGCGTCCCCTACCCCTACGAGCCAAAGCCCAAGCTGGACCCGGTCCTGGTGGCCACGGGCAAGGACCTCTTCGGCCGCTGGCAGTGCGTGCGCTGCCATGTGGTGGCGGGCAAGCTGCCCAACCAGGAGCCCGCGAATATGGCCCCCGACCTGGCCAAGGTCCCGGAGCGCCTGCGCACGGCCTGGATTGCGCAATGGCTGGCGGATCCCGGCCGAATACAGACGGGGACCCGGATGCCCGCCAACTTCCCCACCGATCCGTCCGAGAACGCCTACCCGGACATTCTGGGGGGGGACCAGAAGAAGCAGATCGAGGCCGTACGGTCATACCTGCTCACCTTGGGCTCACCGGGCACGCGCGTGGCTGAGGCGCATTGACCGAGGACCAGGAGACCCCGCTCCTCCCACCCTCCTATGCCTACACCCTGATCGTCGGGCCCGACAGCCGGGATCGGGCCTGGATCGAAAGCACCCTCATGCGGGGGGGCCTGGAGGTGGCGGCCTCCACGGAAGCCGACCTCCTTGCCGAGCCCGACATCGTACCTCCCCATCTCCTGGTCCTCGACGACGCCTCCGGCCACCCCCAGCTCAGGGAGACCTTCCAGCGCCTGCGGAGCCACCCCGCCCTGCACGGGGTCCCCTTCGTCATCTTGTCCTATGACGCCGGCATCGAGACCTTCTCGGACGCCATCAGCAAGGGGGCGGCCGCCTATTTGCTGAAGCCGGTCAGCCCCGAGGAATTGGTGTCCGCCGCCCACAAGATCACGGGCTGGCTCTCCTCGAGCGACCGCACGGAGAGGCGCCGCCGGATGCGGCGCCCGTTGCTGATGAAGGTGGAGATCGACATCCGGGCCCGCCGCATCAGGGTCCCCGGGCAGACCCTGGACGTGAGCAGCAGCGGCTGCCGGGTGGAGCTGGGCGAGCCGCTGGCGGTGGGCGACTTGGTGCGGGTCATCCTCCACGGCCCCTCGGAGACGACCCACCTCGCCCTCGGAGCGGAGGTGCGCCAGCACCGGGTGCTGGCGGACGGCACCCACGTGGCCGGCCTGAGATTCACGGGCACCACCGCCCTCCTCGCCGCGAAGCTGCTGGGCTTCGTTCACACGGGGGCCACCTAGAGCCCCTACGCCCACGGGCCTCTTTCGCCTGCCTCTCGTGAGGGCCAGGCCCCAGGCCTTTGAACGCTCCTAAGCCTTTCGCACGAGGCGATCCGTGTCTGCGTCCGCGGGATGGAAGCTCTCGACGCGCAGTTCCTGCAGGGTCACATCCTGGGGGGCGCCAAGGGTGGTCAGGGTTGTGAAGAAGCGTGCCTTGCATTCGCCGAGCCTGATCTCGAGGGGCAAGACCAGCGACGGAGCGGCCTCGAAGTCGGGCTGACGCCAGTCTGGAGGAACGCCCTCCGTGGCCAGAAGGTCCTGCAAGAGGGCGCCTGCCGCCTCGTTGCCGTTCCAGAGAACCTCGCGGTTCAAGCGTCCGAGGATTTCGCGCGCGACCCGGGTCCAGTTTTCGATGTGAGGCCGGAAGCCTCGGGGGTCAAAAAGCAGCCTCAGGGCGTTCGGCCGGGGCGGCGGGATGAAGGTCAAGGGCGCCGGCGCCTGGGCGGGGGTCGACATTCCCGCGAGCAACCCTGCGTAGGGCGCGTTGACCATCACGATGTCCCACTGCCGGTCTAAGGCAACGGCGGCGAAGGGCTCGTGCTGGCGCAGTATCAGCTGGAGCGCGTGCCGCATGCCATCCATCTCGGGCTCGGTGAGGGATGTCTCGCGGTAGACGGCGGCGAAGCCGGCGGCCTGGAGAAGCAGGTTCGATTCACGGAAGGGAAGATCGAGAACGCTGCTCAGGCGCAGCAGCATCTCGCGGCTCGGTTTCGCGCGGCCGCTCTCCAGAAAGCTCAAGTGCCGAGGGGAGACATCGGCGGCCAGGGCCAGCTCGAGCTGGCTCAGTCGCCGAGCGTTCCTCCATTTCTTGAGGAGAGGTCCGATCCTGCCTTCCTGTCTGCCTGCCTCCGTTCCAGCCTTCATATCGACCAGGGTAGCTCGTCAAGCCGCAGCCCGCCATTACCTGGCAGGTAATTGAAACGAGGACTCCGGCGTCCGATCTTGTGTAAGGAGGCGCTGGGCTTCCCTGGGACCGGGCCTGATCAACCGCATGTCCTCTCCGGTGGCTCACGTCCCGTCGGCCAGCGCGGGCCTTATGAGGCAAGCACAAATGCCGGGCCTTTCGTGATGTCATCGCCACGCCGAACCCATTTCGCGCGGTGGAAGCGAATCGCCTTGTGGGTCGGCGCCTTTTCGCTCCTGGTCGTCACCTGCGCGGTCGGGTGGCTCCTCCTGGCCCCGTATGCTGACCTAAGGACGGACGAGATAAGGCAGAAGGGGCTGGACCCGACGCTGGCCGCCCGCGGGCGAGAGCTGCTGCTCGCGGCCGCGCGCTCTCACGGACTGGAGGCCTGGCAAAAGCATCGCTCGTTCGAGGCCACCGCGGTCGACTCCTGGCCCTCGGGAAGCCCCTGGTGGCCCGGATCACCCCAGCGCTTCCATGCCCAGCGGCGCTTGGGCACCTTCACTTCGCGGGTGGAGCTGCTCGATGGTGCCCGCCAGGGAGAGCTCTGGGGCATTCAAAGCTGGGCCGCCTACAAAACACAGGGCGCCAACAAGGCCCGCTTCGCCCCCGACCGGGCGATCGAGTTCTACCTTCCCACCCTTCAGTACTTTGACGAGCTTCCCTTTCGCATGCTGGCCGCGCCCGTCATCCTCTATGCCGGTGAAGGCCAATACCTCGGGACTAAATATCAGAGAGTGTTTGTGACCTGGGGCTCGCTCGCGCCCCACGCCGAGCACGATCAGTACGTCCTCTGGATCAATCCTGCGAGCCGCCTGATCGACGTCGTGCGCTACACGCTTCGGGACGCGGTGCCGCTGAGCTCCCCCGTGATGCGCCCCTTAATGAAGGTGTTTGCCGCCGGCACCATTCACTTCGGCGCCTACCGCCGTCAGGATGGGGTGATGGTCGCTTTCGAGCAGACGGTCACGCTGCCCCCACCCGAGGAAACCCGCCCGCCGCTATCGGAGAACTACTTTCACCGCATCGTCATCGAGAGCGCCCGCTTCGACAGCTTCGACCCCGAGCTACTGAGCTTGGATCCCACGCGGCGGGAAGTGGGGGACGCCAAGCCCTGAAAGCGCGATCGCCACCCTGTGGCGGTCGCTTCAGAGTCGCTGCTCGATCTCGTGCACGAGGGCGGAGAAGAGGGTGACCACGTCCTCGTTGGCCCTCCGCAAGCGGGTGGCCAGACGCTCCGCCACCCGGCGGGTAACGGCGAGGCCCGCGTCCGGATAGCGATCCCCGAAGGCCAGGAAGCGCTCGCGGCCGACGACCAGGAACTCGCAGTCCGTCTCCGTGATCACCGTGGCGGAGCGGATGTCACGGTCGAGAAGGCTGAGCTCGCCGAAGAAGTTCCCCTCCTTGAGGACCCTCACCGTGTAGGGGTCCCGATAAGGTGTGAGCTTCTCGGTGCGCACGCGTCCCTTGAGGATCACGAAGAGCTGATCCCCCTCGCTTCCCTCCCGAATCACGATGTCGCCCGCGCGGGCCTTCTTGACCTCGGTGACCTCGGCCAGATGTTCGACCGCACTCTCGGTCAGCCCCCCGAAGAGCGAGCAGGCGAGGAGCCCCTCCCGAACCTCCCCGCTCATGCCGCTCCTCCCCTCCGCCGGCCAATGATGATGCCCCGGGCGTGCTCCGGGATGAGGTACCCGTCGGGCGGATTCAACACCGGCTTGTTGGAGACGAGGTCCTTGACCCCCCGCAGGTTCTCGAGCAGGGTGGCCACGTTCTCCGTCTTCTGGGCCGCCCGCAGGGCCTGACGCTTGATGGCCAGCGACTGGCCGGTGTTCTCGAGGACGCCGATGAGGAGGTCCCCGCCCGCGGCCTTGAAGTGCGCGGCCAGCTCCGCGAAGGTCTTGCCCACGAACCCCGCCGGGATGGGCACTGTGGCCATCCCGTGGGGGTCCGCGATGTTGAGAAGGTCGTGCAGGACCTGGGAGAGACCCGCGGAAACGGAGGCGTTCACGAGCATGAAGCGGCCGTACTCTCGGGAGAGGATGATCTCGTCGCAGCGAGCGAGCCGGAGATGCTCGATGAACTTCCGATCCAGGACCTCCGCGTAGGTGTAGACGTCGGGGGCCAGGTTCTCCAGGTTCATGACCGCCATGACCGTGCGTGCGTCCACCTCCTGGTCGGAGCGGTCCCCCGCCTCGTCGGCCAGGACCAGGACCCGCGAGGCGTGGGCCACCCCCGCCCGCTGCTGGACCGCGGGGTCGATGGAGTCCCCGTGGATGTAGACCAGGCCGGGAAAGCGTCCCCGGAGCTCCTCGTTGACCAGATCCCCCGCCTGGTTCACGAGGACCAGCTTCCCGGGGCCGAGTTCGGGGTGGGCGGTCAGGAGGTCCTGGACGAACAGGCCCATGTCGGTCTTCCAGCCCAGGATGACAACGTGTCCTTTGAGATCGTGTGCGTCGGTCAAGCCGCGGCCCTCCTTGATCTTCCGATCCACGAGCGCGCTCGCGATCTTACCGGTGACGGTGCCGACCAGGCCGATCCCCACCAGAACCACGACGAAGGCGAGGGCCCGTCCCGTATGGGTGATCGGATACTTGTCGCCGTAACCGATGGTGGTCAGGGTCACCACCGACCACCAGAGCCCATCCTCTAGGTTCTTGAACTGGTCGTTGGTCCCCCGCTCCGCGAAGTAGATCGCGGGGGCCCCCAGCAGGAGGACGCCCAGGAAGTAGGCGGTCAGGCGGGGGATGTTCTCGGCTTGGAGCTGAGCCCAGAACCGGTGCCAGCGCTCGAGGAGGCGGGGAGGTTGCCCGGTCTCAGGAAAATTCATTTTGACGTGGGCCTATCTTATCGCTCATCGGCCCGGGGGAGAGAGTCGTCAGACGAACGCGCGGAAGACCTCGTTGGAGACGAGTACACCCCTCCGGGTGAGGCGCAGCCGCCCCTCCACGGCCTCCAGGAGACCCGCCTCCAGGGGATCGCGGAGGGCCTCCGCGTACTCCGTGAGGGGGTCTAGCTGGTAGCGGCGCCGGAAGTCGGGAAGGTCGATGCCCGCCCGGCGCCTTAGGCCGGTGAAGAGGGCCTCCCCCGCGCGCTCCCGGGGGCCGAGCACGCGCTCCCCGGCGACGGCGGCCGCCCCCGCCTCCAAGGCCCGGCAGTAGCCACCGTAGGTCTCCTGGTTCCAGTAGCGCCGCCCGTCCTGGTAGCTGTGGGCCGCCATCCCGAAGCCGAGGAAGGGGGCGTCCTCCCAGTACTTGCGGTTGTGCCGCGACTCGCGGCCCGGGCGTGCGAAGTTCGAGATCTCGTAGCGCTCCAGGCCCAGGGCGGCCAGGGCCTCGACCGTCTCGTCGTAGAGGTCGGCGACGAGATCGTCGGGGGGAAGGAGGAGCGCTCCCTGCCGAGCGCGGTGGGAGAGCAGGGTGCGGCCCTCCACCTCCAGAAGGTAGACGCTCACGTGGTCGGGTTCGAGCGCGGTCAGGCTCTCCACGTTGGAGCGCCAGCGCTCGCTCGTCTCCCCCGGCCAGCCCAGGATCAAGTCCACAGAGACGTTCTCGATCCCGGCCCCGCGCGCCGCGGCGAGGGCGAGGGCGGCGTCGCTCCCGGTGTGGAACCGGCCCATCTCCCGGAGCACGGGGTCGGAGAAGGACTGCACGCCCAGGCTCAAGCGGTTGACCCCCATCTCCCGGAGCGCCCGGTAGCCCGCGTAGTCGAGGTCGCGCGGGTTGGCCTCCAGCGTGATCTCGGCGTCCTCTCCCAGACGGAAGAGGGTGCGGGCGGCCTCCACCAGCCGGGCCAGCCGAGGGGCGGCCAGGAGGCTAGGAGTCCCCCCCCCGAAGTAGAGGGTGTCCGCGGGGGCGGGGGCTCCCCCCGCCGCCCCCTTCATCTCTTTGATAACTGCCTGAAGGTACCGCTCCTGCCGATCCTGGTCGGGGCGGCGGGGATCGATGGCGAAATGGCAGTACGTGCACTTCGCCTCGCAGAACGGGATGTGGAGATAGAGGCCGATCGGCTCCGCGCTCGCGCTCACCGCTCCGAGGGACCGCCGCGGACCGCCACCTGCAGCCCCTCCTGGCGCTGGCGCCGGAAGTCGGGCCCGTGCATGGGCAGGACCACGCACATCTCCATGAGGCGGGAGCGCAGCCGCTGCCCGATCCGCTCGACCAGGAACTCCCGGCGGGCCAGGAAATCCGCAGCCACCACCTTCTCCTTGTCCGCATCGTGATAGTTGGTGGTGATGAGGGTGGCCCGTTTCGACAGGTAGCGGCTGTTCAGGATGTAGAAGAGGGTGTCGTTCATCCAGTCCGTCATCTTCCAGGCCCCGAGGTCGTCGAGGAGGAGAAGGTCGGTCTCCACCACCGGCTCCAGGACCTGGAGCTCGGTGGTCTTGGTCTCGGGGTTGTAGGAGTTTCGAATCTCCCGAATGAGCTCGTTGAAGTCCCAGAACTGGCCGCGCACGCCCTTGGCGGTCACCAGCTCGCGCAGCACGGCCACGGCGAGGTGGGTCTTTCCCACCCCGTTGTCACCGGTGAAGAGCAGACCCAGGCCTTCGTTCACGGCCCCCAGGAACGGATAGCCATGGCAGTAGCTCAGGGCTTTCTCCAGGGCGGCGGTCAGGGAGGTGTTGCCGGGCTCGAAGCCGGCGAGCGAGCACTCCTCGTAGCGGAGCGGGATCCGGCAGGCGGCCACGAGGGCGTCCGCCCCCGAGGCCCCCCCGTCGGGGCGGCGGCACGCGCAGGCCTGGGCGTAGTCGCGCCCGTCGCGGCTCACGATTTCGAAACCGGTTCCTCCGCACCGTGGGCAGGTCAATTCAAGTACCCCCGGAGGCCCTGGGCCTCCCGGTTGCGCCGCAGCTTCTCCTTGGCCTTGCTCTCGATCTGGCGGATGCGCTCCCGCGACAGCCCCAGCGCCTCTCCGATCTCCTGCAGGGTCCGGGGCTCCTCCCCGTCCAGGCCGAAGCGCATGCGGATCACCTCCCTCTCCTTCTCCTCCAGCTCCGCCACCATGGCCTGGATCTGCTCCTCGAAGGAGGTGCGGATCATCTCCAGCTCCACGGAGGGGATGGTGTCCTGCTCCAGGGTGTCCCCAAACTCCATGCTTCCGTCCTCCCCCACCGCACTGGAGAGGGACACGTCGTCCCCCGAAGCCAGGAGCAGGTTCTTGACTTGCTCTTCCGAAAGCTCGGTCTTGCGGGCCAGCTCCTCGGTGGTGGGGGGCCGCTCCAGCTCTACCGCGAGGCCCTCCCGGGCCCTCTCCACCTTGGAGACCTGGCCGGAGAGCTTCTGGGGCAGGCGGAAGACCCGGGAGTGCTCGGAGAGGGCGTGAAAGATGGCTTGCCGCACCCACCAGACCGCGTAGGAGATGAACTTGACGTTGCGCTCGGGGTCGAAGCGCTTCGCCGCTTCCATGAGCCCCAGGCTCCCCTCATGGATGAGGTCCAGGAAGGAGAGACCCAGCCCGCGATAGCGCTTGGCGTAGGAGACCACGAAGCGCAGGTTGGATTCGACCAGGCGCTTCAAAGCTTCCTGGTCGCCCTGCTGGATCCGCCGTCCCAGCACCTTCTCGTCCTCTGCGCTCAGGGGCTTGAACTTCGCGATCTCCCGGATGTAGGCGTTGAGGCTGTCCCCGGTGGCCTCGCGCGCCCGGGGCCGGACGCTCTTCGTCGCCTTCGCCGTGCTCTTTCGTGTTTTCTTGACCACGGACATGGCGCTGCCCCGGGGAGGAACTCAGATTATAGACCCCCTAGGTTGGTTCGGGAGGCGTTTTCACGATGTGGGTGGGGGGTAGCTTCACCAGCGCCTGCTGGAATCGCTCCTGCCAGCCCTCCTGGTTGGCCCGCAGCAGCTCCTGCCGGACGTAGGTCACGAACTCGCTCACTTCCGCCTGCATCTGCTCCATCTTCCGCCGCATGTTCTGGACGATCTCCACCCCGGCCAGGTTCACGCCCAGGTCGCGGGTGAGGTTCAGGATCACCTCCAGCTGGCGGAGGTCCTCCTCGGAGTAGAGACGGGTGTTGCCCTCCGTGCGGGACGGCTTCAGGAGGCCCTCCCGCTCGTAGAGCCGGAGGGTCTGCGGATGGATGCCGTAGTTCTTGGCCACGACGCTGATCATGTAGAACTTTCCCGCCCCGGGCGGGGCCGGGCGCGGAGGAGAGCTCTCGAGGCGGTGGCGGCGCCGCGCCATCGTCACCTCCCGGCCCCGCCGGGGGCGGGGCCGGACTTGCGGGGATCGTGCGGGTTCAGGCGGGCAAACTCCAAGAGCAACTCGCGGCTGCGGTCATCCCGGACGGTGGGGACGAAGATCCGCGCCTCCACGAACAAGTCTCCCCGACCCTTGTCCCCCAGCTTGGGCACCCCGCGCTTGCGCAGCCGGAAGCGCTGGCCGTTCTGGGTCCCGGCCGGAAGCTCGATGGTGACGGGACCGTCGGGGGTGGGGACCTCGATGTGCGCCCCCAGGGCCGCCTCCGTGATGCCCACGGGCACGGCGCAGTGGAGATCCTCGCCCTCGCGCCGGAAGAGGGGGTGGGGCTCCACTTCCACCGCCAGGACGAAGTCACCGGGGGGCCCGCCTCGCCGCCCGGCGTTGCCGCAGCCGGGGACGCGCACGCGGCTCTTGTCCCCCACCCCGGGCGGGATCTTGACCTCCAGCCACTCGCTGGCCATGAGGCGCCCCTCCCCTCGGCAGCGCTCGCAGGGCTTGCGCTGAAGGTTGCCCGTGGCCCCGCACTCGGCGCAGCGGCGCGAGAAGATCATGTGGCCGCGGCTGCCCCGAACCTGGCCCGAACCCTGGCAGCGCGGGCAGGGCACGGGCCCGAACGCCACCTCCCCCGCGCCCTGGCAGAGGGGGCAGTGCTCCTGGCGCACCAGGTGGACGCGACGCTGGGTCCCGGCCAGCGACTCCTCGAAGGTGAGCCGCGTGGCCTGCTCGAGGTCCTCCCCGCGCAGGGGCCCCGCCTCCGGCCGGTCCCCCGAGGGCCGGAGCACGCCGTCGAAGATCTCGCGGAAGCCGACGCTCTCCACCCTCACTTCGGCGGAGAAGTCGAAGCCCTCGAAGCCTCCCTCGGGAAGGGGGGTGGCGGGATCGGGGGTTCTCTCCCCGCGGTCGTAGGCCGCCCGCCGCTCGGAGTCGGAGAGGACCTCGAAGGCCCGGGACACCGAGCGGAAGCGCTCGGCCGCCTCCGGATCGCCGGGGTTGAGATCGGGATGCAGCGCCCGCGCGAGCCTCTGGTAGGCGCGGCGGAGCTCCGTCTCGCTGGCGGTGCGGCGGACTCGGAGCAGCTCGTAGAGGTCCATACCTTTACTTCTTGTCCACGACCTCCGCGTCGATCACGTCCCCGCCGTCGGTCTTGTCGCGGGGGCCCTCGCCGCCGGGCGAGCCCGGACCCTCGGCCGGCCCGCCCGCGGCCTTCTGATAGAGCAGCTCGGCCATGCGGTGGGAGGCCTTGGTGAGGTCCTCGAGCGCGCGATCGATGGCCTCCCGACTGCCCGCCTCGACCGCCTTGCGCGCGGCCTCCAGGGCCTTCTCCGCCGCCGCCGCCTCCGCCTCCGGCAGCTTGTCCCGGTTTTCCTTGAGCGTCTTCTCGGTCGTGTAGATGAGGCTGTCCGCCCGGTTCCGGGACTCGATCTCGTCGCGCCGCTTCTGATCCTCGTCCGCGTGGGCCTGGGCATCCTTCACCATCCGCTCCACGTCCTCCTTGGCCAGGCCGGAGGAGGCGGTGATGGTGATGGCCTGGGACTTGCCCGTGCCCCGGTCCTTGGCGGAGACATTGACGATGCCGTTGGCGTCGATGTCGAAGGTCACCTCGATCTGGGGCACGCCCCGTGGGGCGGAGGGGATCCCCACCAGCTGGAACTTGCCGAGCGTCCGGTTGTCCGTGGCCAGGGGCCGCTCGCCCTGGAGGACGTGGATCTCCACCGAGTTCTGATTGTCGGCGGCGGTGGAGAAGACCTCCGTCTTCTTGGTGGGAATCGTGGTGTTGCGCTCGATGAGCCGGGTCATCACGCCCCCCAGGGTCTCGATCCCCAGGGAGAGGGGAGTGACATCCAGGAGGAGAACGTCCTT
>Ga0210399_10001675_pt1 | contig 17342 bp, 11 predicted proteins | sample IncBWC14MmetaG_FD_150865 | JGI IMG/M metagenome (GOLD analysis project Ga0210399, IMG submission 150865) | Forest soil microbial communities from Barre Woods Harvard Forest LTER site, Petersham, Massachusetts, United States - Inc-BW-C-14-M | ecosystem: Environmental > Terrestrial > Soil >...
AGTCGGCTGTCATCCTGCGACAGTTTTACCACGACATGGGAAGCCTTCGCATGCTTTTTTATGTTGTTAAGTGCTTCACGGTAAATCTGGAAAATCTCCCTGCAAACCCGGTCCGGAGCGTGCAATTCCGCCGAATCCACCAACAAATCCAGCGCCAGCGTGGACTCGTTCCGGAAGCGCTCCGCGAAGCCCCGCATCAAATCCACCATATCCGCCGACTGCACGCGCAGCGGCCGCAGGTCCGTAACCAGGTGCCGGAGCTCCGCGCTCTCGTTTCGCACCGTCTGCTGCAGCGACGTCAGCCCGGATTCGACCTGCTCCACGTGCGTCGAAACCTTCCGCCGCAGCACATCAATCTGGATTTCAATGCTCAGCAGCGTCTGCAGAATCCCGTCGTGCAAATCGCGCGAAATCCGCGAGCGCTCCGCCTCGATCGCCCTCGCGCGCAGGTGCCGCAGCATAAAAACATTCTCCAACGCCGCGCTGATATGCGCCGCGATTCGTTCAAACCACTCCAGATGCTCCGCCGCGAAAGGTTCCTGGTTTGGCCTGCGATTGATCAGAAAAATGCGCCCCGCCGCGTGCCCTTCCTGGTCGAACGCCACTGAAATGAAATTCTTGATCCCAAATTCCTGCTGCGTCGGCCCCGGAATCCGCGGCAGGATTTTCAGCACTTGCTTGTTCCGCCGGTCCCAGCCGAACCCATCGCCGCGCCCTTCCAGCGAATTCCAGCACAGGGAAGCTTCCATGTCGTCCACCAGAAATCCGTCGGACCGCGTCAACGGCAGGTTTTCCGGCACCAACCGTTCGCCATCTCCGGCCCTCATCCGCCACACAAAGATGCGCTCCAGGTCCGCGTCGCGATATGCCAGCAGCGATCCTTCCGTCTGAAACTCCATGCAAAGTTCTTCCAGCAGCAGCCGCAACGATTCCGCCAGCCCCAGGTCGACGTGCATGGTGTTCGAAATGCGCGACAAAAAATCCTGTTGTGCCGCAAATTGCCGGTTTCTATCGCCCAGAAATGCCAGTCCCACCGTCCCCAGAAACGCTGCGGTAAACAGCGAAACCGAATACGCCAGATCCCGCGAACCCGGCGCCGGCAACTTCCAATGCATCTGCAGTGCAAAGCCCAGCAGCAGCAATCCAAAACACAACGAAACCGAATATTGCAGGTTCCATCGGTAGCCCGCCGCGAACGCTACAAAAAACATCAGGAACCATGTAGGAATTTGCTCCGGCGAAAGGTACAGAAAAATCCCAGCCGCCAGAATGTCGCACACCAGCGGAAGCCGCCAGTGATACCGCCGCAGCGCCCGCTCCAGCACCAGGATCAGAATCGCCGCCAGAACATAAGCGATTAGAAACGCCAGCGACGTTTGCACTTCCCTCGCCGGCCGCAGCTCCAGCAAGCCCAAAATCGCCAACGTCGCAATCACAGGCCGCGCGTAGGCGAGCTGCAAGTCGAAATGTAACCGGTCTGCCGGCTGCGAATTCATGCGCGGGGACACACTTCCCACTGTAGTGGCCAGTTAGGCTGGCTGGTTATCCCAGTCTAGCAACCCCCGCCAATCCTCCACCATCGAGATACTCTGCCGTTTCCACCTAGCTAAGACCTAATCAAGCAAACTCGCGCCATGTAGCGGCCACTTCCAAGTGGCCCCTCCCGATTCCGACTGATTACTGAATACTTTCAACCCAGCCGCCAGTCGCCCTCACGCCGCCCATTCTCCCTCAAGAAATACCGTGCTAAACTACAAACCAGTGGTGGGAGTAGCTCAGCTGGTAGAGCGTCGGTCTGTGGCACCGAATGTCGCGGGTTCAATCCCCGTCTCCCACCCCAACAGTCCTCACAACTCACCACCTCGAACTCCTCACAAAAAGTTAAGCTGCCCTGGGCAGAACCATGGGATTCAATCGACAACTTGATGCCCTGATGGCTGTCCTAGCCGCTGCCGTCGTGTTCGTTGGTTGCATCTTCATAATCGGAATACCCATCAAGATAAGTCTAATTCTCGCCGGTCCCGTGCTTTTGGCTGGGCTGGTATTTGGGAGACGCGTTGCAGAAATCGTTACAAGCTTTTTCTGAAGTTGCACCATTTGAGGCTGAAGAGTTCAAGGTGGCTAGACGATGTATAATCTTATCCCTCCCAAATCACTCTAGATGGTAGATGACAATGAATGTGATATAAGGATTTCTCCATATCACCGGCCCCCGACTAGTGTTCGGCCGAAATCCCGGCGCGTATCCGTCCAAAGGATCCTCAATGAAACCGGCACTAAAAGCCAAATCCCCCAAAATCCTCGTCATCGACATCGGCGGCACCAACGTCAAAATGCTCGCCACCGGCCAGAAAGAACCGCGCCGCTTCCCTTCCGGCCCCACGATGACCCCCGCCAGCATGGTCAAACAAGTCAAGGAAGCCACCAAGGATTGGGAATTCGACCGCATCTCCATCGGTTATCCCGGCCCCATTATCAACAGCCGTCCCCTCCGCGAACCCCACAATCTCGGCAGCGGCTGGATTGCCTTCAACTTCTCCAAAGCCTTTGGTCTCCCCGTAAAAATTATCAACGACGCCTCCATGCAGGCCCTCGGCAGCTACGAAGGCGGCCACATGCTGTTTCTCGGTCTCGGCACCGGTCTCGGCTCCGCCATGATCGTCGACGGCACTCTTGAACCCATGGAACTTGCGCACCTGCTCTACAAAAAAGGAAAAACTTACGAGGACTATCTCGGCATTCGCGGCCTCGAACGCCTCGGCAAGAAAAAATGGCGCCGCCACGTCGCCAAAGTTGTGGAGCGCCTGAAAGAAGCGCTCGCCGCCGATTACGTCGTCCTCGGCGGCGGCAATAGCAAGAAACTTGATACCATTCCAGCCGGCGCCCGGCTCGGAAAAAACGAAAACGCCTTCACCGGCGGCTTCCGCCTCTGGAAAGATTGAAGCTCGCCTTTTCCCGAAATTTCCGCGAAGCATCAGCGCAGGCTACGCTACAATTTTTCTCCTATGCCTCGCATCATTTGCCGTGGCTTGTTGATTGATATGGACGGCGTCCTCGTCGATTCCACCGCCGCCATCGCTCGCGTCTGGGCCCGCTGGGCCGCGCGCTACAACATGGATCAGGTCTACGTCACCGCCTTCGCGCATGGCCGCACCAGCCTCGCCTCCATCCAGGAACTTCTCCCCGAGGAAAGCCCGGAAATCCACGCCGAAGAAGATCGCTGGATGCTCCAGGCCGAAATCGAAGACGTCGCCGACGTCGTCGCTCTCCCCGGCGCCCGCGAGATCCTGGCCAGCGTTCCCTCCGACCGGCGCGTCGTCGTCACTTCCGCCGCCCGCAATCTCGCCGAAGTCCGCCTCCGCGCCGCTGGTGTCTGGGACCTCGTCCATCATCTCGTCACGTCCAGCGACATCCAGAACGGCAAGCCGCATCCTGAGCCCTACCTGAAAGGCGCTGCGGCCCTGCAACTCCCGCCAACCGATTGCGTGGTCATTGAAGACGCAGCCTCCGGCACGCGCTCCGGAAAATCCGCAGGCGCCCGCGTCCTCGCCATCCGCACCACCAGCAGGGATGCAGAGCTCCTCGCCGCCGGCGCCGATTGGATCGCCAATGACTGCGCTTCCCTGCGCTGCACCCTCGCTCCCGACAGCGATCAACTCACCCTCGAATTCCCGGCTGACGAAATCCCTCGCCTACCCAAAATGAGCTAGAATGCGTCGAATCTCATAAGCCCCGTCCCTGTTTCAAGGAGAAATTCTAAAATGAACCCAGCCACCCGCCTGACCCTGCTGTGCGCCGCTGTTCTTTTCACTTTCGCCCCCTCAAATGCCTTCGCGCAGGAAAAAGAGTCCAAGCCCGCGGAAAAATCCGCCGAACCCGCCGCAGCCCCCCCCAAAGAAGAGTCCTCCGCCACCGACCATTCCATCAAAATCGCCGGCCAAACCATTCCGTACAAAGCCACCGTCGGCAGCCTCCTCCTGAAAAACGAAAAGGACGAACCCGAAGCCCTGCTCTTCTTCACCTCGTATGTCCGCTCTGACGTCAAGGATCTCTCGCAGCGCCCCCTCTCTTTCGTCTACAATGGCGGCCCCGGCTCGGCCTCCATCTGGCTGCACATGGGCTCGTTCGCGCCCAAGCGCGTCGCCACCGTCAACGCAGGCGTCACTCCGCCCGCTCCCTATAAGCTAGAAGACAATCCCAACTGCCTGCTCGACAAAACCGACCTCGTCTTCATCGATCCCGTCGGCACCGGCTTCAGCCACGCCGTCGGCAAAGCCCAAAACAAGGATTTCTGGGGCGTCGACCAGGATGGCCGCTCTCTCGCCAATTTCGTTCAGTCTTACATCAGCCGCAGCAATCGCTGGAACTCGCCCAAATTCCTGATCGGTGAAAGCTACGGCACCTTCCGCAACGCCGTCCTCTCCAACGTCCTGATGAACCGCTACAACATTTACCTAAACGGAATGGTCATGATCTCTTCCGTCTGGGATCTCGGTACGATTTCCTTTCCCCCTGGCAATGATCTCTCCTACATTCTCTATCTCCCGAGCTATGCCGCCACGGCCTGGTATCACAAGGTCCTCACCGACCGGCCCGACAATCTCAACGCCTTCCTCGACGATGCCCGTAAATTTGCCTTCGGCGAGTACGCGAGCGCGCTCCTGAAAGGCGGCACTCTTACCGACGCCGAAAAATCCGCGGTCGGGAAAAAGCTGTCGCGCTTCACCGGCTTAAGCGAAGATTACGTTCTCAAGTCCAATCTCCGCGTCAAACTCTTTCAATTCATGCAGGAACTCCAGCGCAGCCGCGGCCTCACCACCGGCCGCCTCGACGCCCGCTTCTCCGGCCCCACGTACAATCTCATCAGCGATTCCGCCGACTACGATCCCCAGGAAGCCGCCATCAGCGGCGCATTTGTCGCGGCCTTCAACCAATACATCCGCGAAGAACTCAAATACAATCCCGACCGCGAATACCACGTCTACGCCAAGTTTGGCGAAAACCACTGGGACTGGAAGCACTCCTCGGGCGAGCCCGGCTTTTTCCCCGGAACTCCCAACGTCACGCTCGACCTGGCCAACGTCCTGATCACCAATCCCAAGATGCAGGTGGAAGTGGAAGACGGCGTCTACGACCTGGCCACTCCCTTCGCTGAAGCCGAATACGCCACCGAGCACCTCGGCCTTCCCTCCAACATCCAGAAAAACATTCATCACAAAACCTACGAAGCCGGCCACATGATGTACCTCCGCGACGAAGATCTCTCCAAACTAAAATCCAACGTCGCCGCCTTCCTCGACTCCGCCTCCAAACCCCAATAACCTCCGCACCTCTGGCACAGGCTTGCCCTGAGCTTTCGAAGGACACTCCTGCCTGCCCTCAGAGAAGTCGAAGGGCCTTTGCTCTTGAATTTTCTAGCTAACGTTGCCCGATAAATGAACTTGAGGGTGCCCCATCCTTCGCGCCTTTTGCGAAGGGTGGGTTCTTACGATCGAACGCCACAACCTTCCAAATCTTCTCTTGGCCTTCCTCTTCTCTGCTTGCCCTGAGAGAATTACGCGAAGGGCGCCTCTGCATTAAGCTATCTGTCTTAGTCTTCCGTGTTTCCGCCCACGCAAAGTCCGGTCCAACTCGTGTTTACAACTCGCCAGTAACCAACTGGCATGCCTGTACCCCAACAATCCCTCGCCTTCCTCCCCCTCCCCGTAAAATTACGGAGTACCCGAAGAGCAGCCGGCCAAGCCTCATGCGCGTTCGACGCCGAACCCTGCTCCATCGCTATTATTCTTTCAGGGGAGCCATGTCCACAAATTCGCCGACCACCTCACTCATCCAACGCAGCTTTAACGTGCCGCAACTTATCGGCGCTATGCTGAAATCCCGCGAGCACGTCAGCGACCTCATCTTCTCCCCGGGCCGCGCGCCGCAAGTCGAAGTCAGCGGCCAACTGGTCGAGTTGAAATTCAAAGGCCTCGAGTGCCTCGTCCCCGGTGACACCGATCAAATCGCCAAAGTCCTCCTCGGCAAAAATCAGCACGCCTCGCACAAGCTCGAGGAAAGCGGCTCCACCGACCTCTCCTATGGGCTCGAGAATGTCGCCCGGTTCCGTGTCAACATTTTCCGCCAGCGCGGCACCTGCGCCATCGTCATGCGCGTAATTCCCGATCGCATCCCCAATTTCGACGACCTGAAACTACCTCCGCAACTCCAGGAAATCTGCGGCTTGCGCAACGGCATCGTCCTCGTCACCGGCCCCACCGGCTCCGGCAAATCCTCCACCCTCGCCGCCATCATCGACAAGATGAACGAGGAAAAAGCCATCCACATCCTCACCATCGAGGACCCCATCGAATTTCTGCATCGCCACAAAAAAGCCACCATCCACCAGCGCGAACTTCACAGCGACACGCCCACGTTTTCCATGGCCCTTCGCGGCGCCCTCCGCCAGGCGCCCAAAGTCATTCTCGTCGGCGAAATGCGCGACCGCGACACCATCGAAATCGCCCTCGAAGCTTCCGAAACCGGCCACCTCGTCCTTTCCACGCTCCACACCATCGACGCGGCCAAGACTGTCGAACGCATCATCGGCGCTTTCCCCATGGAAGATCAGCAGGGCGTGCGCAACCGCCTCGCAAAAGCATTCCGCTACATCCTCTCCCAGCGCCTTCTTCCTCGCGGCGACGGCAATGGCCGCCTCGCCGTCATCGAAATTCTCAAGTCCACTCTCCGCACCCGCGAGTATGTCGAGAAGGGCGAAGGCGAAGGTAAGACGCTTCTCGATGCCATGCGCGACGGCAACACTGAAGGCATGCAGTATTTCGACGGGGAAATCGAAAAACTAATCCGCTCCGGTGAAATCGATTTCGAAACCGGCTTCACCTACGCCACCAATCCCGGTAACCTCCGCCTCGAACTAGCCGACTTCCTCGACGGCCAGGAAAAGCCCAAATCCGCCAAACGCGAAACCGAACTCGAACTCACTACATAGTGAGGGACATGTAGGGACCGCCTTCCGCTTACCCCGACGAAGGAAGGGAGGCGGGCCGCTCTTGGATCTTTCCGCTCTGCGCTCTCCACGCTCTCTGCGTCAAATCTTGATTCTCACCACTTCTCTTTTCCCACCCACAAACGTATGATGGCCCATCCTCTGGTCAAGGATAGAGAACCCCATTGCCCACAAGCTCAGCCCCTGAGATCGCCGAACCGCCATCCCGTCTTCCCTACCGCAAAGACAAAGGCAAACTCCTGCAAGTCCTCGGCGTCGGCTTCGGCATCGCCGTCGCTGTCGGCAATTCCATCTCCGTGGGCATTGTCCGCACTCCCGGCAGCATCGCCGCCATCCTCCCCAACGCCTGGCTCTTCCTCGCCGTCTGGATCGGCGGCGCCTTCTACGCTCTTCTCAGCGCATTCCAACTCGCTGAACTCGGCACGCTCATCCCCTCCAGCGGCGGCCAGTACAATTTCTCCCGCCGCGCCCTCGGTGAATACGCCGGCTTCATCGTCGGCTGGAGCGACTGGATCTCCACCTGCGGCACCACCGGCGCCGTCGGCATCGTCCTCGGCGAATATCTCGCGCATCTCTTCCCGGTCCTCGATGGCGCGTTGCGCATAAAAATCGTCGGCGTCTCCGCCATCGTGATTTTCGCTCTGCTGCAGTGGAAAAGCGTCAGCATGGGCAGCAAAGTGCAAAACTTCACCACCGTGCTCAAAGGCCTGGTTTTTTTCGTGATGGTGATCGCCTGCTTCACCATGGGCCGCGCCGCCCACGCGGAAATTGTTACCGCGCCGGCCGTCGCCATCCCCGCTGGAGCCGCGCTCATTACAGCCATTCTCCTTGGCATGCAGGCCACCATCTACACCTACGACGGCTGGGACGGCGTCATCTACTTTGGCGACGAAGTAAGAAATCCCGGCTACCTGATTCCCCGCGCCATCTTCGCCAGCCTCGGCTCGCTCTTCGTCATCTACCTGCTCATCAACGCCGCGGTCCTCTACGTCCTTCCCATGAACCAGATCGCCGGCAACGATTTCGCTCTCGGCCTCGCCGCCGAACGCGTCTTCGGCCGCTACGGCGACGCCGTCTTTCGCTCCATCATCGTCATCGCCCTCTTCAGCTCCATCAATGCCCTTCACCTGATGGGCACCCGCGTCATCTACGCCATGAGCCGCGACCGCCTCTTCTTCCATCAAGTCACCCGCGTCAACAAAGGCGGCACGCCCACCATCGCCTTGCTCCTGAGCGCCCTCGTCGGCGTCATCTTCGCCATCGGCAAATTCGAACGCGTCATCGCGATGCTCGCCTTCTTCTTCGTCTCCAATTACTTGCTCTCCTTCATCTCCCTCTTCCTCCTCCGTGCCCGCGATCCCCAAGCCGAACGCCCCTACCGCGCCTGGGGCTATCCCTGGACCACCGCTCTCGCCCTCCTCGGCTCCATCGGCTTCCTCATCGAAGCCGTCCGCGAAGACCGCGCCAACAGCCTCCTTACCCTAATCGCCCTGGCCTGCAGTTATCCCGTCTTCCGCCTCCTGAAAATGGTCTCCTCCCGAGGTCCCGCTTAGTCTTTGTACCGGCCGCCTTCTGAGGCGGGCGTTTTTTTTCAATAGAAAAAGCAAAAAGGGCGGATTCTCATCCGCCCCCTCAACTCTTCTCTGCGACCTCTGTGCTCTTCCTCAGTGGCCTCTTTGTTAAATCTTTCTTCCTCTTAACTCACCTTCTCCGCCACTGCCTTAGCCTGCAAAAACAGCAGCAAATAATCCTTCCCGCCGGTCTTCGAATCCGTCCCACTCATATTGAATCCCCCGAACGGATGCGCCCCCACCATCGCTCCAGTGCACTTCCGGTTCAGGTACAGGTTCCCCACGTAAAACTCTTCTTCCGCCCGCCGGATCTTCTCCGCATTCTTCGAATACACCGCGCCGGTCAATCCAAACTCGGTGTTATTCGCAATCTCCATCGCGTGATCAAAATTCTTCGCCTTGATCACCGCCAGCACCGGCCCAAACACTTCTTCCTGCGCCAGCCGCGCCTTCGGGTCCACGTCGGCAATAATCGTCGGCTCCACAAAGTAGCCCTCGCCCGCCGCGCGCCCGCCGCCGGTCATCAAACGGCCTTCCTTCTTCCCAACCTCAATGTAGTTCAATATCCCCTTCATTGCCGTTTCGCTCACCACCGGTCCCATGTAGTTGTTCGGATCGTCGCTCGGCCCCACCTTGATCTTCTTCGTTCGTTCCACCAGCTTGTCCAAAAACGTGTCGTAAATCTTCTCGCTAACAATCACACGCGAGCACGCCGAGCACTTCTGCCCCTGATACCCGAACGCCGCCTGCACAGTCCCTTCGACTGCGGCATCAATGTCAGCCTCTTCATCCACAATCATGCCGTCCTTGCCGCCCATCTCCAACACCGTGCGCTTGATCCAGATCTGCCCCGGCTGCGGCTTGTTCGCCAACTCCGCGATTCGTAAACCAACTTCCTTCGATCCTGTGAACCCGATATACCGCGTCTTCGGATGCTGCACAATCACGTCGCCAATCACCGCGCCCGACCCGGTCAAGAATTGCACCGCTTCCTTCGGCACGCCCGCTTCGTGCAAAATGTCCACAAACTTCGCCGCAATCGTCGGCGAATCCGCCGCCGGCTTAAGCACCACGGTATTTCCAGTCACGAGCGAAGACACCACCAGCCCCGCCATAATCGCCATCGGGAAATTCCAAGGAGGAATCACCGCACCTACTCCGAGCGGGATATACACCATGTAGTTCCGCTCGCCGCGCATCGGCGTCAGCTTCTGTGGCTCCGCCAGCCGCAACATCTCGCGCCCGTAATATTCGCAAAAATCAATCGTCTCCGCGACGTCTGCGTCCGCCTCAATCCAGCTCTTTCCCACTTCGTAACAAACCAACGCACCCAGCTCAAACTTCCGCTCGCGGATAATCTGCGCAGTCTTGAACAGGTACTTCGCCCGCGTCTCCGCCGGCACCTTCTTCCACACGTCAAAATATTTGTTCGCTGCGTCCACCGCTTGCGCCGCCTGCTCCTTCGAAGCATCCTGGAAAACGCCAATCACTTCCGAAGGCCGCGAAGGGTTCGTCGACTTCCTCTTCCCAGTCGTCACCACCTTCTGCCCGGCAATCCACATCGGGTACTCATGCCCGAACTCCGCCTTAACCTTGGCCAACGCCGCTTCCATCCGCTTGCGGTTCTCCGCATTCGAAAAATCAATAAACGGCTCGTTCGTAAATTCCGGCACATGCAATTTCGCTTCGGCAGTCGCCATGACACTTTCCTCCTGATTCGCTAACACTCAATTATAGGCGCTCCTGCGCAACCCGGACAAGCCGCCCCGAACGGAAATGGTTCAGCAGGCGATAAACACAGGAATTCAGTCGACTTAGGCAATTCTTGGAGCGTCAGTTTGCTTTCTGCTGTGCGATCCACTTGTCGGTGCGGGCTTCGAGCATGTCGAGGGGCAAGGTTCCGCCATTCAGTATTTCATCGTGAAAAGTGCGAATGTCGAATTTGGCGCCCAACTCTTTCTGCGCGCGTTCGCGCAATTCGCGAATCTTCAGCTGGCCCAGCTTGTAGCTGAGTGCCTGCGCCGGCCACGAGATGTAGCGGTCGGTCTCAGATTGGATAGTCGGCTCGTCGACAGCGCCCGACTTACGGAAAAAATCCACGACCTGATCGCGGGTCCAACCTTTGGAGTGGATTCCCGTGTCCACAACCAATCGCACGGCGCGAAATAGCTCGGAAGAAAGCCTGCCGTAGTCCGAAACGGGATCCTGGTAAAAGCCAACTTCCTTCCCAAGTTGCTCGGCGTAAAGCGCCCAGCCTTCCGTATAAGCGTTGAAACCCAGCCCATGAAGGCGAAACTTGGGCAGGCCGGTGAGTTGCTGCTGCACGGAAAGCTGCATGTGATGTCCCGGAACGCCTTCGTGGTACGCAATCGCCTCGTCGTCGACCAGCGAACGGTCGGCGAACTTGGACGTCGCCACGACGACGCGGCCCGGACGCTTCCCATCGGGAGTGCCGGTGACGTAATGAGTCGCGGCCGCAGCCTGAAACGCCGGAATCGCCTCGACCGTCACGGGTGACTTCGGGAGGAGTGTGAAGAGTTTCGGAAGCATCGGCTCCATCTGCGCAATGTAGTGGCGAAAGTCGTCAAGAATCTGGTCCGCGGATATGGGTATGTATTTGGGATTGGTCTTCAGCGAAGCGCGGAAAGAAGCGAGGTCGGCAAAACCCTCCTTCTTGGCAATGACCAACATCTCCGATTGAATACGTTCGATTTCGCGCAGACCCAGTTGGTGGATTTCATCTGCGCTCATGCGCGTTGTGGTGCGGCCATAAATGTCGTTCCGGTAGCGCTTTTCTCCGTCCGGCAGCGAAGTAATCGCAAGGGTGGTGCGGCCGTGCGGTGCGTACTCTGTGCTCAGGAAAGACGCAAAGGACTTGTACGCCGGAATCACCTCGGTTTCAATGGCCGCGGTGATCTGCTGCGTCAGGCGCTTCTGGTCTTCCGCTGAGATTTCCGCCGGATATTTCTTTGTCGGAGTCAGAAAAGGATCGGCGTCAATAATTCCCTGGCACTGAACCGGCAGCTTCTCCAGGAGAAATCGCACCGGCATCAGGTTGTCTTTCATGCCGGCGCGCAGAACTTCCGTGGTCTGGCTGAGCACACGGGGAATCTGGTGAAGGCGGGCGATGTAGTCTTCATAATGCTTCACCGAATCGAAGGGAACCGATAGAGGCAGATCCGCAAGGGACGTGTGGATACCATTCTGCTGGTTGATCGGCATTTCGTATTCCTTCAGGTCGAAGTCCGCGATGCGTTGCTGCAGCACGCGAATCAGCAAGTCATGCGAGAGCTGATCCTGATCGGAAAAACCCGTCGTCGGAATCGCCTGCAAGCGGCCGAGGAAAGCCCGACTTGTCTCGTTGCGCTGGGCTATCGCAGCCAGTGAGTAGTCGGCAAGCTTGTCGTTATAGCGGTAGTCCCCGAAGGAAGTGGCCCTCTCGGGGAAATTGCGAAGGTCGGATTCGTATTGCTCGTCGAAGAGCGCGTTCTGCGCCGCAAGGCGTTCAGAAACGGGTTTGAGTTCCCGGGCAAATGAAGAGACAGCCAGGGCTAACGAAAAAACAAAAAGTTGGTAAATTCGCATGCGTGAAAGCGTAGCAAAACTGCAAAGTTGATTGCATAAGAAATTTAGCCTGTCAGGAAAATAAATTGATTGCCGTCATGATTGAGGTGTAGATCTTCATCCCGCTGCGAAACTGGACTTTCGCCCCTCAGCAGCGAGCGCGTGGTTCTTGATTGGCAACTCCCGAATGCGCACGCCCGTAGCCACGAAAATCGCATTCGTCACCGCCGGCGCAACCGGCGGCACTCCCGGCTCTCCCGCTCCCCCCAGCGGGGCATCGCTTTCATGAATGTACACATCAATCGCCGGGCATTCCGCCAGCCGCACCGCGTTGAAGTCCGGGAAGTTCTGCTGAGTCACCGCACCTTTGTCGATGGTGATCTCGCCGTACAATACCGCGCTGAGCCCAAAAATAACGGCACCCTCCATCTGCGCCTTGAACCCCTCCGGATTCACGGCCCGGCCGCAGCTTGCCGCCGTCGTCACCCGCCGCACTTTTACCGCCCCATCCTTCGCGACCTCCACTTCGGCGACGTGCACCACAATCGTCCCGAAGCACTCCACCATCGCGATCCCTCGCCCGCAGCCGGCGGGCAACGCCGTTCCCCAACCCGCTTTTTCACCCGCCAGCCGCAGCGTCGCCGCATGCCGTGGCTTGTCCTTCAAAAGAGCCAGCCGGTAGTCCAGCGGATCCTGTTTTGCCTCCTGTGACAACTCGTCAACGAACGACTCCACAAAAAAACCGTGCCACGAAGCCTCCACACTCCGCCACGGCCCGGTCGGCACGTGCGCCGGCACCTTCACCGTGCCGTAAAACTGGTTCGGCACGCCGTAAAAAATATGCGCCTCGGCATTTGGATCATCATTGGTCGTGTACTCGTTCACCCATGCCACCGGCGCTCCGTCCTTGCCCACCGCGGCCCGGAAGCGGCTCGTAACATTCGGCCGGTAGTAATCGTGCTGCATATCCTGTTCGCGCGTGAAGATCAACTTCACCGGCACGCCCGGCACCGCCATCGCCGTTTTCACCGCATACGTCAGGAAATTCCACAAGTCCGGCAGCCGCCGCCCGAATCCTCCGCCGCTCGGCATCAGGTGAAAGGTCACTTTGTCCAGTGGAAGTCCCGCCGCCTTCGCGCAAAACACCCGCGAACCCAAACCGTCCTGTGTGCTGGCCCAGACTTCCAGCGTGCCATCGTTCCGGTAAAACGCAGTCGCATTCACCGGCTCCATCGGCGCGTGCGCCAGATAAGGCACATTGTACGTGCGCTCCACCACAGCGCCGTTCTTCAACGCATCGGCCCCGGCGCCGGTCGAAAAGTCCTTCTTCACTTTTCCATTTTTCAGCGCTTCCAGTTGCTCCTCGTGGATTGTCTTCGAGCTGACACCCCCATTCGCCCCGGGATCAAACACCGGCGCCAGCGCCTCCGCCGCGGTGCGAGCGCGCCAGAACCGATCCGCCACCACCACCACGGCATCGTTCAGCCGCACAACTTTCTTAACCCCGCGATTCCCTGCCACCGCGGCATCGTTCACCGAAACCAGCTGGCCGCCAAACACCGGCGAAATCCGGATCGCGCCATAACACATGCCTGGCACTTGCGCATCAATCCCGTATTGCGTCGCTCCATTGACCTTCGCCGGAATATCAAAACGCGCGATCGGTTTGCCGACTAGCTTGTACTCGCCATTCGCCTTCAATCTCGGATGCGCCGAAGGGCTATATCCCGCAGCCTCCGCCGCAAGCTCGCCGTATCCAAAACTTTTCCCCGAAGCCACGTGAATCACGCGGCTCATCTCCGTGCGAAACTCCGTCGCCGCCACTTTCATCCGAGCCGCCGCCGCTTTCACCAACATCTCGCGCACCGCGGCTCCAGCAACGCGCATGCCGTACACGCCCGTAAACCGCACCGCGCAAGAACCGCCGGTCGTCTGCAGGTCCATGTATTCCGCAATCACCCGCATTGAATTCATCGCCGTTCCCCGCAAAATCCCCGGAACGGAATCGATGGTCATGTTCTCGCCTTCCAGTGCGAATCCCTCCGCCATCGCGCTGTTCGCAAACAACGGGTCGCTCGGCGCAGCTTCCGCCTGCACCATCTTCCAGTCCGCATCCAGCTCGTCCGCGGCCATCTGCGAAAGCGAAGTGAAAATTCCCGTCCCCATATCGCAATGAGGAATAACAGCGGTAATCCTGCCGTCATCGGCAATCTTGATCCAACTGGCCAGAAATCGTTCGCCCGGCCTGGCCGCCAGCAGATTCGCCCGGCCCAATCGTCCGCTCGGCCAAAACCCATACCCCACGAGCAACGCACCGGCTGCCGTCCCCCCTCCGATCAGGAATTTTCTTCGGTTCATCGCCGCTCGCCTGCGCCCTTGCCGGAGGCTAAGCTGCGCACCGCCGCGCGAATCCGGGACAGGGTCCCGCAGCGGCAAATGTTCGTAATCGCCGCGCCCAACTGCTCATCAGTCGGCGCAGGGTTCTCAGCAAGAAAAGCGCTCACCGCCATAATCATTCCAGATTGGCAGTAGCCGCACTGCGGCACCTGATGCGCGATCCACGCTTCCTGCACCGCGGTCAACCCGCCGGCGCCAAGCCCCTCGATCGTTTTAATCTCCGCATCCGCCACCGATCCCACCGGAACGCTGCAACTCCGCATCGCTCTCCCGTTCACGTGGACCGTGCAGGCTCCGCACGCAGCCACTCCGCACCCGAATTTCGTGCCCGTCAAATTCAATTCATCACGAATCACCCACAGCAGCGGCGCATCCGGCTCAACATCCAGCTCGTGCACGATGCCATTCACTATCAGACGGATTCCCACGACCTACCCTCCCAGCTCGCTCGGCGTGCGAACTCTTTCCTTCCCTACTTCCCCACCAACCACTCATACTGCTCCCCCTTCAACGGCACCACCCGACAATCTCCCAATCCTAACCAGTGGTGATTCCTTGAAAATTCTCTCTTTCTTGATCTCCCCGAGCGAAACCGCTTTTGTCAGTGCCTTCCCCGCCTTAATCTTCACCACCGGCTTCTTCGGATCCTTCGCATCCACGGACACCACCGTTGCCGACCCCACCGCGCTTTTCGTATCACCCGTCTCATAAATAATCAGCCGCGCCCCGGGTGTCATCTCTCGCAGATTCTTCACCGCTGTGGGATTCGACACTCCATCCCACGTCGTCTCCCGATCCTTCACCAAATCCGCAAACGAATATTCCGACGGCTCTGTCTTCAGCAAATAATAGTTCGCCACGGCGCTCTCCTGTAGCGGCCGCCTTCCGAGGCGGGCGCTTTTCTTGTTCACGCATTGTACCCAGCTCGTTACCGGGCAACTCAGCCTAGCCCACCGACCCTGCCTCTTCAACTCCCAACCACTCCGCCGCCCCCTACGCAACTGTCCCCGCGCTCCAGTACTTTCGGGGGGTGCCTCTTCCGCACATTTCTATTGCCCTACCACCCGCCCCTGAGGGTACAATCGCCCCAGAAATTAAGGTTGCCTAGGCTCTGGAGTCCCCCAGGGCGCTCTCACAAAGTTGATGAACCGCACGCCCCACTCTCGACGGGCCATCAGCCGGCCATTCGGCCTATTCGCCTTGCTCTGCCTGTCCGCGTCCGCTTCGATCTTCGCGTTGCCTTCCCCCGCTCAAGATGCGCAGCAAAATTCACAGCAAGTCGCCGACGCCGCCCGCCAGGAAAAAGTCCGCAAGGGCGCCCAACAGAAAAAAGACTCGCACGTTTACACCAACGAAGATCTGAAGCAATCGCAAATTCTCACCCAGCAGGATCGCTCCCGCGTCGAGACCCGCAAAAATAATTCTCCGGCCGCACCCAACAAGCCGGCCGATCTTTCCGTCAACGCCGAAAAGAATTCAGCTCCAGAAAGTCTCGGCGAAGTGGCCCGCCGCTATCGCCGCCAGAAACTCGAAAATTCGCAAGCCGCCGAAGCCGAAGCCGCCGCGAAGCGTCAGCCAAGCTCGCGCTTCCCCATGGATCTTTCCGAACCTTCCTACGCCGCGCCCGTTCAACCCATTGCGCCGCGCATCGCGCCAAATTCCCAGCCGCGCCAAATTGCAAAACCTCTCCCGAGAATTTCTCCCCGCCGCCGCGACCCGTTTTCTCGCCAAAGTTTCTCACCGACGCTTCCCAGCGATCGCGCCCCTCTCGCACCAACTTTTTCCGCGCCCGCGAAGCCGGCCATCTCCCTCGCCGCCACCGCGCCACACGCACCCGCGACCCGCGCTACGGCACCGCCAACCGCCGCGCCTAAATTGCTCCTCCCCTCCAAACCAATTCCCGCGCCTCCATCTCTCGCTCCACGCGCCACTCCAGTCGCTCCACTCGTGAACAACGTCCACAGCACCAAAGCTCTCCTCATCCAGCCCGGCGACTCCCTCTGGAAACTCGCTCGCCTCCATCTAGGAAGCGGCTCCCGCTGGAACGAACTCCTCGCCGCCAATCCCGCCATTTCCAATCCAAATCGCCTCCAACCCGGCACCTTGCTGGTTGTCCCCGCAACCGAACTTCGCTCCCGCGCGCGCCCCACAAGCATCACCATCCACAGCGGCGATTCTCTCTGGAAGCTCGCCGCTTCTCAGCTCGGCAGCGGCGCCGCCTGGCCCTGTATCGCCCACGCCAACCCCCAATTGCGCGACGCCAACCGCCTCCTCCCTGGCCAAATCCTCGCCATCCCCGCCTCCTGCCCGAACCCCCTCCCCCGCTGATCCCCGGCCCCTGCCACCCACCCGGTATTCACCTGATGCTTGAATAGTGCCTGTCCTCGATTGAGACAACAGACTTCTCTTGGTATTTCTCTTCAGATTTCAGGTGTTTCACTGAGCGGACGTGGCAGCCTGCGTCACCCACACAGGCCGCCGACGCTAACAAGGGCGCTTGTCCGTCTCGGCAACCTAATGGAGATCGCTGACGTGCTCCTTTTGCGCAAACTCCAGGCCTCTCTCGCCTCCATTTGGCAGCGATCCGCAGGTGAACCGCGCTGATGGGGTCCGAATGCAAGGTGGCGATCATTTCCGAGCGTGACATCGTCGTGGCCCGTCAAAAAGGCCGCGCCCTTGCGACGGATCTCGGCTTCTCTCTCGGTGACTCCACGCTCATCGCCACCGCCATTTCCGAACTCGCGCGCAACATCATCTCTTACGCAGGAGAGGGAACGGTCGCCATGACAGTTATTTGCGATTCC
>Ga0210399_10001676_pt1 | contig 17341 bp, 12 predicted proteins | sample IncBWC14MmetaG_FD_150865 | JGI IMG/M metagenome (GOLD analysis project Ga0210399, IMG submission 150865) | Forest soil microbial communities from Barre Woods Harvard Forest LTER site, Petersham, Massachusetts, United States - Inc-BW-C-14-M | ecosystem: Environmental > Terrestrial > Soil >...
GTATTTTCGGAAACTCTTGTAGAAGGTCATGAACTGGCTGATCCCGAGCGCGGTGAGGAGAAAGGGAATGGCCAGACCAGCGGAGTACACCGCGAGGAGGAACACACCGCGGCTGACGGTAGCGCTGGCGGCGGCGAACCCCAGGACCGTGGTGAGAATGGGGCCGATGCAGGGAGTCCAACCAAAGGCGAACGCGAAACCGAGGAGGAAGCCGCTCCCAATGCCGGGCTGCGCGACGCTGCTGCGGAGGTGGACATCGCGATTGAGCCAGCGGGCCAGGGAGGGGCCGAAGAAGCCGATGACCGAGAGCGAGAAGAAATGAAGGGCGCCGAAATCGGCGAACAGTGGGGCGTGACGCACGAGCGAGATCACACCCAAGACAACGAGCAAAGCGCCAAGGATTACGCCAACCCGAAGACTTAGTTTTATGAGCACCCCAAGAAGGTGCAGGCCAAACAGTAGGATGAGCGCGCCGGCAATAGGCGTCAGCGTGTGCCGATGGGCGTTTAAAAAGGCACCCACAGCGCTCGCAGCAGCGCCGAAAGAGATGAAGACCACGGAAAAACCTGTGACGAAGGCAAGTGCCGAGGAGAATAGGCCTGAACGCGGAACCTGGCCTTGTCGAAGTTGCTCCATCCCCACCCCGGAGAGCATTGAGATGTAGCCGGGGACAAGCGGAAGAACGCACGGCGAAAGAAAAGAGACCAGTCCGGCGAGAAAGGCTCCTGCGAGAGTGACTTCATTGTTCATTCGATTTCGGTCCTCATTCCAGCCCTCGATAAACTGTAGTTCATTGCATGCGCAAAGTATTGCACTTGGTAGACCGCAAAAGGCAACCTTCTATTCTCCCATAAAAGACTGCGGCCGATTTGCCCACTGGAATTATTGCTCCCCAGGCAGGGGAGGCGGGAGCAGCGTAGTTCGCCGAGGCGACGGGCAACTATCCATTAGACGCAGGCGAGTGGCATTGGATACTTACGGCAGGAAACGGGCGACAGATGGGGGGTTTGCCGGACGTGCGAAGGGCCTTCAGGTTTGTGGAGAGGCTCGTAAGTGACAGGAAGCGAAGGCTTTGCGTGGTACAACGTTGGCATGGTGGTTGCGATGTGATGATTCGGGTGCTTCCAGAGCGCCGGGCAGGTTGGAGCTGCTGACTATGCGGTGGACGCCGAACCAAGTGACTGCGCTGCGAGTGGCCGTGGGATTTGCCGCGGTGAGTCTGTTTGGGCGAGGGCCGTGGACGAATCTAGCGGCGGTTGGGCTGACCGTCGCGGCCATTGCGCTGGATGCTTTGGATGGGCACCTCGCGCGGCGGAAGAATCTGGCGACGCCTGTCGGCGCGCAGATCGATATCCTTGGCGACCGCATGATCGAGAACGTTTATTTCACCTATTTCGCTGTGGTCGGGATGGTGTCCCTGTGGCTACCGGTTTTCTTCTTTGCGCGAGGTGCGGCGACGGATTTTCTGCGCGGGCTAGCCATGCGTGCGGGGCACTCCGGCTGGGGCGCGAACGCCATGCTCGAAACGTGGTGGGGACGGGCGCTGGTGGCCTCGCGCTGGAGCCGCGGTCTGTATGCGGCCATGAAATGCTTGTGCTTTTGCTACCTAGGATTGGAGTTGGCGCTGACGCGCGGGCCCCTGGCGCTGCTGGGAGGAATGACCGCGGATTTGCATGCGTTGGTGCGCGGTGGCGCTCATGTGCTTACGTGGATGACGGCAGCGTTTTGTTTGTTGCGTGCATTGCCGGTGTTGGCCGAGGGATGGCGCTTTGTTTCGGGGGTGGGCCAGGTTCGCGGTGTGAAGAGAATCGCGCAGGGGGCGTTGTGATGGTGCAGAAGGAGGAAAGGGAAGTACAGGAGAAGAACGGTGACATTGCGGCGTTTTTTGATTTGGATGGGACGTTGATGCCACGGCCGTCGATGGAGAAGCAATTTTTTTCGATGCTGAGGTTTAGGCGGATCATTGGGATTCGAAATTATTTCTTGTGGCTCGCGGGAGCGATGCGGCTCACGCCGCGGGGGATCAGTCAGATCATGCACGCAAACAAGATGTATTTGCGGGGCGTGCCAGTGGATGTGGAAGGTGGTGGGACAGACCTTCCTGGCTGTCTGTGCGCGAGAGTTAAGGCAGGAAAAAATGCAGAAAGAAAGAGTCAGGCAAGAATGCCTGTCCCACTCTATCCTCAGGCGGTGGAGCGCGTGGCGTGGCATGCAGAACGCGGGCACTTGATTGTGATTGTGAGCGGCACGCTGGAGATGTTGGCGGAGCGAGCGGCGTGCTTGCTGGAAGCCGCGCTTCTGGGACACGTGCTGACGAGCAAAATTCGCGTTTGTGCAACGCGGCTCGAAGAAAAAAGGGGACGATGGACGGGACGGATCGTGGGAGAAGCGATGTTTGGTGAGGCCAAGGCGCGGGTCATCGGGCGAATTGCGGCGGAAGCCCATTTGGATTTGCAGCGATGTTACGCCTATGGAGACTGTTCGAGTGACCAGTGGATGCTTGAAGCGGTCGGAAAGCCCGCGGCAGTCAATCCATCGAATGACTTGGCGCGTATCGCTCGGAGGAAGGACTGGGCCGTGCTGCTGTGGGGAGAAGAAGAGGATTTTACGCAGAGGACGCGGAAGGCGCAGAGGTGGGAACAAGCCGGCGAAAAATTGACGGCCGAGCACGGGAAATCCGGATTCCGGGCATGAACAGATCGAGGAGAAATGAGTTCAAAGAGCAAGAGTATGCGATCGCCTGGCGCGAGGGCCTGGTTCAGAGCCCCGAGACCGCGGCGCTTGTTGAACCGCTTGGACCAAGCATAACTAGACTGGCGCTGCGGGAAATGGCGGGCGCGTGGGCGGCCTGCGGGACGTTTGAGTGGGTGGCGTTGGGGTACTTGGGAGTTTCGAGTGTCTTGATCCTTTTTTTCGCCGAGAATTTGGTGCATCCGGCACGGTTGATCGGGATGCAGGTTTTTGTGGCCGTGGTGATTTTGGTTTTGTGCAGGGCCAAGGCCAGAACCGGGACAGACGGGAGTGTCGGTCCTACTTCCTGGCATTTTTGGCGGTGTTGGTATCCGCATTTGTTTTTTTTATTTTGCTTTGAAGAGATGGGGCGGCTGGTGCATTTGGTGCAGCCGGGGTGGCAGGACGCGAAGTTGATTGCGTTTGATCATTGGCTTACCGGAGTGAATCCTTCGCTCTGGCTGGAGCGCTTTGCGCATCCGGCGCTCAACGAGTTCATGCAGTTTGCTTACTTTACCTATTTTTTGTTTTTGCTGATTTTGGGCGCGATTCTTTATCACCGACGAGAATGGGAAAGCTATTGGGCGGTAATGACGTACTCGGCGGTTGGCTATTCGCTGGGGTACATCATCGCTATGCTCTTTCCGGTCGAGAGTCCGTGGTTCACGTTTGCGGGAATGTGGCACGGCGAATTGGCTGGCGGGCCGTTCACCGCGGTGATCGATTTCATTGAGAAGTGCGGCCGCGTGCATGGAGCGGCGTTTCCGTCGCAACACGTTGCGGGAGCGATGGCGGCGTTGTGGGGCGCGTGGCGGCACCGGCGGTGGCTTTTCTGGGTGTTTCTCCCGTTCGTTTTTTGCATGTGCGCTTCGACGGTGTACGTGCGAAACCACTATGTGGCGGATGTTTTCGCGGGGATGGTCACCGGGACGTTTGGGTATGTCATTGGCTGCTGGCTGATAGTGCGATCTGTGCCAGAGCAGGACGGCAGCGCCGAGACGGAACTCTCTTCTGCCACGAGGTCTCTAGTTGAGCCCCCCCCGCACCCCCCAAGGTGTGACCGAAGCTGTGAAGTAAAGGCATGAAAGGAATGGAATTGCAGGCGTCGCTGGGTGTTGGATAGTTACTCGTTGTGGATAAAAGAGGAAGTGTTGGGGTGGAGCAGAGGTATCGCCCACCATGCACAACATACATGGGATTTTCGATTCCTGTTATCTGCTCTCCATGTCACTCAAATGTGGAGTCGGCTTAGGTCTCCACATACGAGGAGTTTCTTGAGGCTTGCCCGCGTTCAGGGGAGGAAGACGATCAGGGTGTAGATTCCGAGAGTTGTGCCGAGGGGTAGGTCAGAGAGGGAGAGGAAGGCGGCGACTAGAAAGAGCGTGCGGGCGCCAGACTTTCCGGCGAGCAGAGCTAATCCTGCAAATAGTCCGAGGACGCCGGAGAGTGCGGTCACGATTATGGCGGCGATGTAGAGGATGTGGAATGTGTTCATGAGCGTGTACGGATCGGGGACCCGGGTCAGGAGCGCGCCGAACATTACCGTGGCTGTGCCAGTGTAGAGGACCAGGAGGATTACGGCTACCAGGCGGAGGATGGCGTAGACGATCCACAGTGCGCCTAGGGTGCTGGAGTTTGCGCGCGGGTTTCTTGCCGCTACGGCGTTGCTGGACATACGTGCTCCTTGCGCGTTGGGCGTTTGGACTATCCGCCTCGATCAATCCGTCTTGAGATTGCCTTGGGCCCGTGTTGCGCTGCGCAGAAGTTTAACATTGCATCAAGCAAATGCGCGTTGCGTAGATGCTGTACGATTCGAGCCGCTAGGACTCGACTTGGGGCCTGGCGGTTGGCAAAGGAGCCGAGCTGGGGTCGGTGCCGGAGAGGGTTTGCCAGCCACGGCGACTGAGGCTCCAATAGATGAAGTAGCCGGAGAGGGTGGCGGCGATGAGGAGGACGATGCCTGTTAGCCAGTCGTGAAGGGCGAATTCACCGATGGAGAACATCGAGCAGTACACCAGGGCGCAGCCCATGATCCAGTCGAAGGCGTTGGCGGAGAGGTCGCGGACGGGGATGACCTCGGGGGCCAGGGCGGCGATGTGCTTCCAGCCGTGGATGGTGGGGCGGACACGGCGGTAGAACTGGACGAGTTTGGCTTCGGGCTCGGGCTTGGTGATTAGTGTGGTGACGAGCCAGACGATGGTTGTGGCTGCGGTGGTGATTAGGGCGGTTTTGGCGAAGACCACCGAGTTGTTGCCGGCGAATTGGATGCGGGTGAGCGACATGGAGACTACAAACGCGGCGATCATGGAGGAGATTTCGCTCCAGGCGTTGATGCGCCACCAGTACCAGCGGAGAAGGAGGACAGAGCCGGTGCCGGCGCCCATGCCAAGGAGGAGTTGCCAGGCGGATTGGATGCTGGTGATGTTGGCGGCGGCGTAACCGCTGAGGATGACCAGCAGAACGATGATTACTTTGCTGACGAAGACGTAGTGTTTGTCGCTGGCTTTGCGGACCAGGAAGCGGCGGTAGAAATCGTTGATGAGATAGGACGTGCCCCAGTTTAGTTGTGTGCCTACCGTGGACATGAAGGCGGCTAGGAAGGCGGCGATCATGAGGCCGCGCAGGGCGGGCGGGAGAAAATCGCGGAGAACCATGACGTAACCTTTTTCGGGTTCGGCGGCGAATTCGGTGCTGGGATGAAGGCCACCGTGGGGGGAATAGACGGCCACGGCAACCAAGCCGGTGATGATCCAGGGCCAAGAGCGCATGGCGTAGTGCGCGATATTGAACCAGAGCGTGGCGCCCAGGGAATTTTTTTCGTCCTTGGCGCTGAACATGCGTTGGGCGACGTAGCCGCCGCCGCCGGGCTCGGCGCCCGGATACCAACTGGCCCACCATTGAACGGCTAGATAGAGCGCGAAGGTGATTACGGGGAGAGTCCAGAGGGCATCGGTGGTCCAGCCTAGATGGAACGAGGGGAAGAAGGAAAGCATGGAGCCGGTTGCTTCGCCGGATTGGCGGGCTACGGCGTCGACGTGAGAGAGCTGGATTTTCAGGAGCGCCATGCCGCCCATTTTAGCGACCGCGATCCAGGCCAGGACAACAATCATGGTCATTTTCAGGGCGAATTGGAAGAGGTCGGTGACTAGCACGCCCCAGAGACCGCCGATGAACGTATAAATGCCGGTGAAGGGGACCAGCAGGAGGACGCAGATGAGGAGAGCCGTGTGTTCGGGTGCGCCGAGCGTGTAGGTTGTGAGGTTGTGGCCGCCCAGGCCGATAGAAAGGACGCGTCCTTGGGCGATGGCGTCGCCTAGGAGGACGGTGGTGATGCTGATCATGGCTTTGATGACCCAGCCGAGGATGAGGCAGTTCATCAGCGCGCCTAGATAAATGGCGCGGAAGCCGCGGAGGAAGGCGGCGGGCTTACCTTGGTAGCGGAGCTCCACGAATTCGACGTCGGTGAGGATTTCGGAGCGGCGCCAGTAGCGCGCGAAGAAAAAGACGGTCATCATGCCGCAGAGGCATTGCGACCACCACAGCCAGTTGCCGGAGATGCCGTTGCGGGCGACCAGGCCGGTAACCAGCAGCGGCGTGTCGGCGGCGAAGGTGGTCGCGACCATGGAGGTGCCGGCAAGCCACCAGGACACGTTGCGGCCGGAGACGAAAAATTCTTCGGTGCTGCCGGAGGAGCGGCGGCGGTAGTAGAGGCTGATCAGGAGATTGAGGAGCAGGTAGGCGGCGATGACCATCCAATCGGTGGCGGTGAGGACCATTTTTCGTTTTGCTCCGCTAGATGCGCGTACTGTTGGTGCGTAAGGCGGCCCCGCATACTGCTATATAGCTCTGAAAATGCGCGCTAAATTGGATGGGCCATTCTACTCCTAACCCTTGGAATTTCGAGGATTTTGCGAAAGGCTTTAGGACATGCGGAGACTTGGTATATATAGCACCGACTGGCATAGTGTTGTGTTGCCGATGCCGATAGTACACGGGAAAGGCTGGAGCGGGCAACGTTGGGCTGTTTGTTTTGCACTAGCTGATGTGAGATTGCGGGGAACGGAAAAAATGGGGGGAAATGCTGGTACTTCTGAATTCGAGCTATGAGGAACTGAGCCGAGAGGCGGCACGGATTGTTGAAGGAGCGGTGAGGAGTAAGCCGTCCGTGACGTTGGGGCTGGCTACCGGTAGCACTACGTTGGGGATGTATAAGGAACTGGGGCGGCTGCACCGGGAGCAGGCGCTGGATTTTTCGAAGGTGGCGACGTTTAACCTGGACGAGTATTTGGGGTTGGCGGCGGAACATCCGCAAAGTTTTCATTGTTTCATGTGGGAGAATTTTTTTGCGCACGTGAATGTTGAGCCGGGGAATATTCATATTCCTGATGGGACCATTGCGGGCGACTATGAGGAATACTGCTCCGCGTATGAGCGCGCGATTCGCGAGGCGGGTGGGATTGATTTGCAGATTTTGGGAATCGGGCGGAATGGGCATATCGGATTTAATGAGCCGACTTCGAGTTTTGGGTCGAGGACGCGGTTGAAGGTTTTGACGAACGAGACGCTTGAAGATAACCGGAGGTTTTTTGGTGCAGGAGAAGAGATGCCGCAGTGCGCGATCACCATGGGGATCGGAACGATTCTTGAAGCCAAGAAAATTTTGTTGCTGGCGACGGGGGCGGCCAAGGCGGAGACCGTCGCTGAGGCAATTGAAGGACCGATTACGGCGTCGGTAACGGCTTCGTGTTTGCAGCTGCATCCGGACGCTACGTTTGTGATCGACGAGGCGGCCGGGGCGCGGTTGAAGCAGCGGGACTATTACCGGCGCGTGATGGAGATGACCGCGCGGTTCACTCCTAACCGATTGCTGTGAAATTTTCCACCAAAGATGCTAAGGCCGAACGATCACCACTTGCCGGCACTACCTGATGCGAAAGGTCACTTCGATCGGAACGAGTGTAGCGACTGGGGTACCGTCCGCGTCTTTGGCGGGTCGGAATTGCCATTTTTTCACTGTTTCGATGGCGCTCTGTTCGAGGCCGTAGCCGGCCTTTCTCACTACCGAAATATTCTCCGCTCGGCCGTCCGCAGTCACGACAACTTGGTGCCGTTAAACTTTGCTGCCCTCGCTTCTTGCGTGTAGTTGGGGCTTGGGCAGTACACGCACGCGGGAACCGTCACTCCTCCCGCTCCCGGACGCGCAATTCCAGCCAACGCTGCGCTCGGCGATCCCGCCGCGCTCGTCGTAGTTCTCTCCGTGGGCGCTCTTTCCTCTTTCGCGCCTGGACCCTGCGCAAGTTGCGTCGGCCCCGCTTCGTTCACCACTTTGTAGTCGTCTCCAATGGCAAACAGCGTCGCGTCCGGCTCCTGCCTCCGCAGCTCGGTCAGGGCAGAACGCTTCATGATGTCACCTGCCAGATTCCAGACTGCAACCACACCAATAATCACAGCTGCCACTCGCCAAAGCTACCACCAATCGGGCGGGGTGGTCCGGACATTCTGTGGGAAAATGAATCGGGGACCTGTTGGTTCGAGGTTTTTGACAAGGACTGGTTGGCGAAGGCATCCGCGCGCCTTGTCAGGTAAACTAGTCCGCGCTGTCACAGATCAATTTGGAGAGGACAAAGCGATGGGCAATCGAGATGCAAGAGGCAGAGAGAAAAAGAAGCCGAAGAAAAAGGAAGTGAAGGTGACGTACCAGCCGGCACGGCCTGCGACAGTTTACAAGCCGACACCCGCGGCCCCGCCGACGCCCACTGAACCGACGAAGCCGTAGAGTCTCGCATCGACTGCGATTGCCATTGGGCGGCTAGCCGTTCCGGAAATTCACCGGCAATCGCAGAAATTCATCCTTATTCGTACGAGCCAGCCGCCTCCGAGACTTGCACCTCGCGTTGGCAAAGAGAGCTCGGGCCGCACAACGACTCACTGCGTTACCAGACGCGGCAGATTCTTTCTGGCGGGTTCACCATGGGCTGACCGGCTTTGCAGGCGAACGCCTTCCTAAACTCTGGCATGTTGACAACGACTCCGTTGATGCGATATTGCGCGGGTGAGTGTGGATCGACTTGTGCACGCATGCGCAAGTCTTCGGGGCGTTCGTTGGCGCAATCCCACTGGGCGTAGCCGATGAAAAAGCGCTGCTCGGGAGTCAGGTCGTCAATGGATTGGAGATTTTTGTCTTTGGTGGCGCCTTGCCAGGCGATGTAGGCGAGAATTTCGCCGCCCAGGTCCGCGACGTCTTCTCCCATGGTGAGCCGGCCGTTGATGTGCACGTCGTCCACGACCACGTATTTTGAATACTGGTCGCTGACGCATTTTGTGCGTTCGTCGAATTTATCGCGGTCCTCTTTGCTCCACCAATTTTTTAGATTGCCGATGGCGTCGAACTGGCTGCCCTCGTCATCGAAGCCATGGGTCAGTTCGTGGCCGATCGTTCCGCCGGTATTGCCGTAGTTGGGAGCGTCGTCCATTTTCGGATCGTAGAGCGGCGGTTGAAGGACGCCTGCGGGGAAGTTAATGTCGTTCATTTGCGGGTCGTAGTAGGCGTCCACCGTCGTGGGGCTGATTCCCCACTCGCCGTGGTCCACGGGTTTTCCAATCTTGGCGATTTCGCGGCGATGTTCAAATTCCGTGAGGCGCTGCATGTCACCGAGGAAATCGGAGGGCGTGATTTTGACGGAGCTGTAGTCGCGCCATTTATCGGGATAGCCGATTTTGTTGCGGATGCCGTGGAGTTTGACGAGGGCTTGCTTTTTGGTTTCGGGGCTCATCCAATCAAGCGCGCTGATACGCTGTTCCATGGCGGCTTCGATGCGCAGCACCATGTCGAGCGTGCTCTGCTTGAGCTCCGGAGAGAAAACCTTGCGCACGTAGGCCTGACCGAGCGCTTCACCCAAATTCCGATCGGTGAACTGTACGCAGCGTGTCCAGCGCGGCTGCATTTCTTTCGCGCCACGCAGATATTTTCGGTAGAAGTCAAAATTCTCCTGTACGAACGGGGAAGAGAGATAAGGAGAAGCGGTATCGGCGATATGGAACCGCAGATAGCTCTTCCAGTTTTCGACGGGTTCAGCGGCCAGCTGCTTGTTGAGCTCCTTGAAAAACTCTGGAGCGCCGACATTAAGGATTTCGAAAGCCGGATAGCCAAGCTGGCTGTAGTAGGTTTGCCAATCAAAGTTCGGGGCAAGTTTGCGCAGCGCCGCTAGGTCCATTTTGTTTTTCAATTTGTAGGGATCCCGCATCTCCACGCGCGTAAGTGAGGCCTTGGCGAGTGCAGTTTCCATGCGCATCAACGTTTCTGCATTTTTCTTCGCGGTCTCCGCATGATCACCGAGGAGTTCCAAGACCTTTTGCACGTGTTGCACGTACCGTTCGCGAATCTCCTTCGACTTCGCGTCCTCCTTGGTGTAGTTATCGCGGTCCGGCAAACCGAGCCCGCCCTGGCCGAGTTCCGCAATGACCTGCTCAGAATTGTCAGGATCCTGGTCGGAGCCCGCTTGAAAGAGAAGCGACCTATAGCCGCCCACGTAGAGCTGTAGCTTGGCAACTAGAGGAGCTAACTCGCGCGCGGAATTCAGGCGGGAGATGGCATCCAGCTGCGGCTTGAGGGCGCCGATGCCACGCTTTTCTGCTTCCGGCTCGTCAATACATGCGCCATAAAAGTCGCCAATCTCTTGCGTAACGGCGTCGCGGGTATCGCTGCTCTTTGCTGCCTGATCCAGAATTCCGCGCAGGAATTTCAGATTGTCCTGGTAGAGTTTGCCGTAGACGCTCCAGGAGGTTTGGTCGGAGGGAATGGGATTGTTCTTCTGCCAGCGGCCGCAGGAATACTGGTAGAAATTCACACAGGGATCAACGGACTTGTCGAGGGAACTCAGGTCCAAACTTGGCGAGTAGGGGAGCGCCGGCTCGGCCTGGCTCTGCGCGTTGGCCGGAACGGCCAAAACGATCCAAAGGAAGGGAACGGACAGGCCCATCGCGATCTTCATATTCACCTTCGGCGGCAGATTTTATGCGAACGATGAGTGCGCCACGATGGTAAAGGCTGGCAATGCTTTTTCCAATCGTAAAAATGGTTCGGCGAGCTGAATCCATCAGTAATCCGCCGTTTGGGACTGTCTTGTGCGCCATTCGTAAGCTGTTATGGGGTCTTCCGACCGCAAGCAGAATTTATGCCTTCGAACACGCGCTGCTCACGCATTGGGGCGCGCAGCGTCTATCCCAAAAGGGTGAGGAGGCCAAGCGGAGGTACGCTTCGGCCTATTTTGTTCTCTTTAGAGAGACGGAGGGGTGTGGTTATGTGCAAAGTATGCAAGATTTTTCTGGGCTTGTTGTTAGGAATTGGCGGCCTGGCCGGAACGGCGGACGCGCAGTTCAAGAACGGCAGTCAAGCGACGGAGTTGAATCTGCCGACGTTGAGCCAGCGTGCTGTGGTGACGCAGCGAATCGGTCTGACGGACATAACCATCGTCTATCACGAGCCTTTTGTGGGCGGACGCGAAATCTGGGGAAAGACGATACCGTACGGGAAGGTGTGGCGCGCGGGGGCCAACGAAAATACGGCCATCGCGTTTGCGGATGACGTTTCTGTGGAAGGCAAGCCGCTGCCGGCCGGTACCTATGGCTTGCATATGATTCCGAATGCCGACTACTGGACGATTATTTTCTCCAAGAACTCGACGTCCTGGGGAAGCTTCAGCTATGACGAAAAAGAAGATGCCTTGCGCGTGGACGTAAAGCCGCAGCCGGCGGAATTTCGCGAAGCGCTGACGTACACCTTCGACGACATCAAGCCGGAGTCAGCGGCAGCGACGCTGCGGTGGGAGAAATTGGCGGTGCCGTTCCACATTTCTGTGGATGTAAAGGCGATTACCGAGCGCAGCATTCGCAACCAGCTGCGAAACACGGGAGGGTTTTCGTGGGCGGGCTATGACGAAGCGGCGACGTGGTGCCTGGACGGCAATTGCAGCCTCGAACAGGCGTTGAAGTGGGAAGATACTTCCATCCAAAACGAGGAGAGATTCGAGAATCTACTCACGAAATCGCAGATCCTGGCGGCGCTGGGAAAGAAACAAGAATCGGATGCAACCCAAGCGAAGGCCATGGAAAAGGCAACCGGGTTGCAGCTTCATGTGTATGGACGCGGTCTGCAAATTCAGAAGAAGCAAGACGAAGGATTCGCCGTTTTCAAGGTGAACATACAGAAGCGGCCAAATGAATGGTATACGCATGGCGAGCTGGCGCGAATGGCGTCGGCCAAGGGTGACTTTCTAACGGCGGTGAAAGAAATGAAGCTCGCGCTCGCGAGTGCGCCGGATCAGGCGAAAACGCAAATTCAGGGTCTGATCGCGCGGCTGGAGAAAAACCAAGACATCAATCCGATTTAGGACCTACCTGCGAGGCAGGCTTCGCCGGGCGCAGGCTCGGCCGCGTCAGGAAGTAATGCCGCCGAAACAGAGATACTTGATTTCGACGTACTCATCCATGCCGTACTTGGAGCCTTCGCGGCCGAGGCCGGATTCCTTTACACCTCCGAACGGCGCGACCTCCGTGGAAATGATTCCCGTGTTGATGCCGACGATGCCGTATTCGAGAGCTTCAGCGACGAGCCAGACCCGGGCAATGTCACGGCCGTAAAAGTAAGCAGCCAAACCAAATTCCGTGTCGTTGGCGAGAGCGATGGCCTCGGCGGCCGTCTTGAAGCGGAAGAGCGGCGCGACGGGACCAAATGTCTCTTCGCGCGCGACGGCCATTTGCGGTGTCACGTCGGTGAGAATCGTCGGCTCGAAAAAACGGCCACCAAGTGCGTGACGGTGTCCGCCGACGAGGATTTTTGCTCCTTTGGATTGCGCGTCGCGGATATGGCTTTCCACTTTTTCGACGGCTGCGTCGTCAATCAGCGGCCCTTGCGTCGAGCCCGCTTCCAGTCCCGGCGCGGGCTTTAGTTTTTTTACTGCGGCGGCCAGCTTTTCGGCGAAAGCGTCGTAGACGGTGTCTTCGACGAGCAGGCGGTTTGTGCACACGCAAGTTTGCCCGGTATTGCGATACTTGGAGGCCATCGCGCCTTCGACAGCGGCCTCCAAATCCGCGTCCTCAAACACGATAAACGGTGCGTTTCCTCCGAGCTCGAGAGAAAGCTTTTTCACCGTGCGCGCGCACTGGGCCATTAGGATTTTTCCAATTTCCGTGGAGCCCGTGAACGAAAGTTTTCGAACGCTGGGATTGGAAGTAAGTTCGGCGCCAATCTCCGTCGCGGAGCCGGTAACAATATTCAACACGCCTCTTGGAACGCCAGCACGTTCGGCGAGTTCCGCGAGTGCAAGAGCGGAAAACGGAGTTTGCGAGGCGGGTTTCAGTACCACGGTGCAGCCGGAGCCGATCGCCGGCCCCGCTTTGCGCGTGATCATGGCCAGCGGAAAATTCCACGGAGTGATGCAGGCGACGACGCCGATGGGCTGCTTGATGACGACGATTCTCTTGTCGGCTTGATGCTGAGGAATGGCGTCGCCGTAAACGCGCTTGGCTTCTTCACCGAACCATTCGAGGAAGGCCGCGGCGTAGGCGACTTCTCCGCGCGATTCGGCAAGGGGCTTGCCTTGTTCGAGCGTCATGAGTCGCGCGAGGTCTTCCTGGTTGGCCATCAGCAGGTCGAACCATCGGCGAAGAACCGCGGCACGCTCCTTCGCGGTTTTCTTGCTCCATGCGGGAAACGCATTGCTCGCGGCTTCGATGGCCCGCCGGGTCTCCGGGCCGTCCAGTTTTGGCACTTTGCCGATGATTTCCTTCGTGGCGGGATTGTCTACGCTAATCGTCTGTCCCGAACCAGCTTGAATCCACTGCCCATCGACGTAGCAAGCTTCGCGAAAGAGCCGCGCGTCTCTTAGTTCGACCGCGAGGCTCGTGGATTTTGTAATTGTGTCTTGCATCGAATACTCCTGAAGGTCTAAGGACGTTAGATGCGATTGGGGATAGCTCGGCGCTTTCACTCCATGACCGACCTATGCGTGGGAAAGCGCGGCCTGCTTGCGCTCCGCGGCGCCCGCGAGCGCAGCTTCGATTACATCCAGCCCGTCATTCAGTTGCTCGTCGGTGACCACGAGCGGAACGAGAATGCGAATGACATTGTTGAAGGTGCCCGCGGTGATCATGATGAGGCCGTGCTCGTAGCAATACTTGGCGATCTCTTTTGTTTCCGAGTCCGCTGGTTCGCGAGTTTGGGCGTTGCGCACCAGTTCGATGGCGCACATGCCGCCCAGCCTCCGAACGTCGCCGACCAAGGGCCATTTTTTCTGCCAGCCGCGCGCGCGTTTTTCAAAATATTCGCCGATGGCCGTCGAGCGCGCGAGCAAACCATCTTTTTCTATGGTTTCGATCGCAGCCAGCGCCGCAGCGCAGGAAGCGGGGTGTCCGCAGTACGTGCCGCCGAGAGCGCCCGGTCCAGGCGCGTCCATGATTTCCGCGCGTCCGGTCACGGCAGCAATGGGCATGCCGCCGCCCAGCGACTTCGCCATGGCGAGCAAATCAGGCTCGATGCCGAAATGCTCGCACGCAAACCATTTGCCGGTACGCGCGAATCCCGATTGCACTTCGTCCGCGATGAACAGGATGCCGTGCTGGCGGCAGATATTTTGGAGAAGCTTGAAGTAATCGCGTGGCGGAATGACAAATCCGCCTTCGCCGAGAACGGGTTCGACAATCAGGGCGGCAACGGATTCCGGCGCGACAGAGCGTTTGAATGCGTCTTCGAGATGATGCGCAAAGTCTGCGGACGTCGTGCCGGATGGATGGCGATACGGATATGCAAACGGAATGCGGTAGATATCGCTAGCAAACGGCTGGAAGCCTGCTTTGTACGGGTGCGTCTTGCTGGTCAGCGACATGGTGAGAAGCGTGCGTCCGTGGAAAGCATCTTCGAAGCAGATGACCGCGGGACGTTTTGTGTAGGCGCGAGCGATCTTGATGGAATTCTCTATGGCTTCGGCGCCGGAGTTGAGAAGAATGGTTTTCTTCGCGAAACTGCCGGGAGCCAGCGAATTCAGTTTTTCCGCAACCGCCACGTAGCTTTCATACGGCGTGACGGCAAAGCACAGATGCAAATGCTTTTCGAGTTGCTCTTGAATCGCGGAAATGACGCGCGGAGAGCGGTGGCCGATGTTGAGGCAGCCGATTCCTCCGGCGAAATCGATGTAGCGGTTGCCGTCGACATCTTCGATGATCGCGCCATCCGCGCGCGCAGCGAAAATTGGCGTGGCGCTCGCGGGCCCGCGCGCGATGGCCGCTTCGCGGCGCGCCATCAGCGCGCGCGAACGCGGTCCGGGAATTTCGGTACGAATCTGAATAGTAGTCATTTCCTTTCCTTCTAGCGGCCAGCCGGGACACGGCCAGCGTGCTGCAACTCTAGTACCAGCCAATGGGCGTTTCGTCGAGATTGACGAAGACTTGTTTTGTCTCCAGATATTCTTCGAGGCCCCAAGGGCCGAGTTCGCGGCCGAAGCCGGACTGCTTGTAGCCGCCCCATGGCGCTTCGACGTAGGTCGGCTGCATGTGATTGACCCAAATGATGCCGGCGCGGAGCGCCTTCACTACGCGGAAGGCTCTGTAGATGTCGCGCGTCCAGACAGCCGCGGCCAGGCCGTATGGCGTGTCGTTGGCAATTCGGATAGCGTCAGCTTCTCCATCGAAGGGAATTACGGACGCCACTGGGCCAAAGATTTCTTCGCGGGCGATGCGCGCGGTGTTATCCACGTCGTAAAAAATTGTCGGCTCGAGATAGTAGCCCTTGCCGAACTGCTTCGGGCGGCCGCCGCCGATGGCGACTTTTGCTTCTTTCTTGCCGAGTTCGAGGTAAGAGCTGACGCGGTCATATTGTTCTTTGCTGACGAGCGGGCCCATTTTCGTTTCGCGCTCGAGAGGCGCGCCAAGCTTGATGCGTTTGGCTTTCTCCGTCATGGCCTCAACAAACTTGGAATAGATCTGTCTTTCGACAAGGATGCGGCTGCCCGCGGAACAGACTTCTCCTTGATTGATGAACACGCCGAAGAGCGCGCCATCGATGGAGGCCTCCCAATCCGCGTCGGTAAAGAAAATGTTAGGCGATTTGCCTCCCAGTTCGAGGGTCACCCGCTTGAGCGAGTCCGCGGCACTTTTGACGATGAGCTTGCCGACGGCGGCGCTGCCGGTGAACGCGATTTTGTCGACACTAGGGTGCGCGACGAGCGCGGCGCCCGCCGTTTCACCTAGGCCGTTGACGATATTCACCACGCCGGGCGGCAAGCCAACTTCCGCAAACCAGTTTGCGAATTCCAGCGCCGTCAGCGGCGTTTGCTCGGCGGGCTTCAGAATGCATGTGCAGCCAGCGGCGAGCGCGGGCGCGAGTTTCCACGCGGCCATGAGCAGCGGATAGTTCCATGGAATAATTTGTCCGGCGACGCCGACCGGCTCGCGGAACGTGAAGCTGAGCGCGTTGGCCGGCACGGGATTAACGCTTCCGAGGACTTTGTTGGCAAGGCCGCCGTAATATTCAAAACAGGTGGCGACATCCGCGATATCGTACTCCGCTTCGACGATAGGCTTGCCGGTGTTGCGGCATTCGATCTCTGCAAGCAATGCGGCATTCTGGCGGATTTTTTCGGCCAGCTTAAAAAGGACGCGGCCGCGGTCCTGCGCGGAAGTCGTGGCCCACGGCCCGCCGTCAAAGGCCGCGCGCGCAGCTTTTACAGCGCGGTCGACATCGGCGGCGCCGGCGGCAGCAACCTGCGCGATGACTTCCTCGGTCGAAGGATCATAAACCGGAAATGTTTCTCCCGAGGCGCTGGCCAGCCATTCGCCATTGACATAATTCTTGTAGGTTCGAATTTCCGCCGTCGCAGTGCTGGACATCACCACCTCCCAAACTCCTAACCGCGCGGGCGCCCTAACAGGCGCCCGCAAAGCTCAAATAGCCGGAGCTGCGGCGGCAAGTTTTCTCGCTGTCTTGCGGCGCCCGTAAATGAAAAAGAAAAACGCGGCAAGTCCGGTGAAAAACAATGTTCCGCCAAACATCCACACCTCATAGGAAAGAATGGAGGTGACCTGCTGCGCCGGGAAAAAAGCCAGGGCGATTCCCAGAATGGTAGTGACCAGCCCACTGGCGCCGGAAAGAATCAACGTCGCCCGGTTATAGCAAGTTTTTCGAAAGGAATCGCTGAACGCGATTCTCAGCAAGGCCCCAAACATATAAAGAAAGGGAACTAGCTGCAGAACTACAGCGAGCGAAAGCAGCTTCTGAAAAGTCTCCTGCACACCGGTTTCGCTGGCCGATAAGTTCGCCACGACAAACCCGAACGCCCGCAAGAGGTAGGCCACGAAAGACAAGCCGATAAATTTATTCCAGATCCACCAACCGCTGAAGTTGAGCACCACGAGGACCATGGAGACCGCGGCGTGAATGATCAGCGCGGCGTACGGCGTGCGATAACGGGGATGCACCTTGCCGAGCCAGGCGGGCATGTAGGAATCGAGTCCGGCGACAAATGGAATTCGCGCCGAACCGCCGAGCCAGGCAGACGCGATGCCCGCGATGGACATGCTCAGCAAAAACGCGAATGGCGCGACGATCCATGCAACTCCG
>Ga0210399_10001679_pt1 | contig 17332 bp, 21 predicted proteins | sample IncBWC14MmetaG_FD_150865 | JGI IMG/M metagenome (GOLD analysis project Ga0210399, IMG submission 150865) | Forest soil microbial communities from Barre Woods Harvard Forest LTER site, Petersham, Massachusetts, United States - Inc-BW-C-14-M | ecosystem: Environmental > Terrestrial > Soil >...
TAGATTCATCAATGCGGAGTTAAACATGTTTCGCCGAGTTCATGAAGTCAGGTCAATCTTCGAGTTTCTGCGTGAGCGAGCACCGCATTACGGTCCGCTCGCCAGAGATGATCTACATAAGTTCCGCGACGACATCGTCAAGGCGTCCGTGGGCGCGAGCATCTCTGCAGCCGCAGGCCTTATCTTTGCATGCTTCCTGTCGGTCGCGGTGATTGTCTCGGCATGGGACAGCCTGCATCGGACCGAGGTGGCGTGGGCGGTTTGTTGCGGTTGGGGCGTACTGGCGCTCGGCGGTTTATGGTATGCGCGAAAGGCCATTTCGGGTCCGCCGCCATTTCAGCTGATGGCGGGCGCGCTCGCGCGCGATTATACGAGCCTTCTCGCAGTGGTGGATCGACAAGAGCCCTAGGTATTGCTTCAGCGAGGTCTACCGCTCTCAAGAGCGGTGATTGATCGATCGATCAGGGATTGACTCCAGAGATGTCAATCGCTCCCATGGAAAGCGCCAGCGCGGCCGCAGCCGTGTGTGCATTTGCACGCGCATCCTCAACCTGCGTGTCGCCTTGGACGACGGCGTTCTCTTCGGTGGCAAGATCCGTATAGGTTCCGACCCCTTGGCGGTACGAACGCAGCGCCGCATCGTAGGCCGTGTGCGCGGCTTGGGTTAACACGGTGGCCGCTTCGTACTCGGCCAGGCTCGTCAACAGTCCGTTATAGGCGCGAACGACCTGTTGCGAGGCTGAGTCGCGCGCGGCCGCCAGTTGTTCTTGCGCCTCCCGAGCTTTGGCATCGGCCATGGCGATGCGATTTCGCCGCATGCCACCGTCAAACAGAGGGACACTAAACGACAGGAGAATGCTTTGCCCGGGCCGATTGATACTCGAATAAGGGCCGCCGTCGGAGTTCAACGAACCAACGTTCTGAAAGGCCTGGCCTGAGAGTTCAATCGTGGGAAAGTAGGACCGGCGCTCACCCTTGAGAGCTGCCTCGGCCGCATCCACTTTGCCGAGCGCCGCAATGACATCCGGCCGGTGAGCGAGGGCTTGGTCGACCGCCTTGGACACGCTGTCGGCCGGAGCGGGCGGCAGCGGCAACTCGGCGCTATCCACGACATCGATTTCCGTAGCAGCGGGTACACCGAGGGCCGCAATGAGATTTGCGCGCGCGGTTCTCTCGGCACCCTCGGCTGCTGCCAGCGTATAGCGTGCCTGCGCCGTCTGTCGCTGCGCCTGCGCGACCGCAACCACAGTGGCCAGGCCGTTATTCTGCTTGGCTACGGCGGCATCCTGCGTGGTAAGAGCGGTACTCAAGGCCTTCTGCGCGGCATGGAGTTTCCCGCGCGCGGCGCCTAAGTCAAAATACGTTTGCGATACGTCGAAGATGAGTTTCTGATGGGCACCGGTGAAGGTAACGTTGGCGACAAACGAGTCTGCGCGCGCGCCTTGCACTTGGGCATCGCGCCGACCGAAGTCGAAAAGCAGCCATTTCAAAGCCAACGCGGGAATGACTTCGCGCGAATCGGAGACGAAATAGCCTCTCGGCACCAGGTTTCTTGGCATCGGCAACGGCGTGTGCTGAAAGCCGCCGATCGCTTGCAAGGAAAGCTGCGGAAGATACGCGCTTTCCGCGAGTCCGATCTCGGCGGCCGCCTCACGCGCGGCTTCCCAAGCCTCCCGCGTTTTTGGATTTTCTCTTTCTGCTAGATCGACCAGCGCGGCCAGATCGTACTGCTTATGCGGAACCGAGAAACCAGTATTCCCGAGTGCTTCGGCCCGGCGGATGGCCGATTCTGGGATGGCCCAAGGTTGCGCGGGGCTCGGCGGCGCTTGCGCGACCGCAAGATGAGCGCTGAGCATGCTGGCAATAAGAGCCAATCCGACCGTCGAGCGTTCAACGCGCTGTCGACGCAACATGCTGAGCTCGACCGCGAGCACTTCAAGGAGCGGGCGGCCGGATCGTATCGACTCAGCGAGCGCCGTCATGATGCACTTTGACGGATGCGGTTAATCCCACGTGCATGGCAAAGGGGGGCGGGCTATCGAGTCGAACCCAGACAGGAAATCGCTGCGCGACCACCACCCAGTTGAGGTCGCGGCCGACGACAGGAAGGCCGGGGCCGCCTTGATCGGTCGATTGCACGCCGGCGCCCAAGCTTTCCACCCGTCCTGCGAAGGCGCTGTTGCTCTCGGACATGGTCCACACCGTCGCTCGATCGCCGACGGCGATGCGCGGCAATTCGGTTTCTCGAAAGTCGGCGATGGCATACCACGCATCGGACTTGATGACAGTGAAGAGCGGATGGCCGGCGACGGCAAACGTGCCTTCCGCAATTTGCAATCCGACCACCTTCCCCGCAAACGGAGCGCGCAGGGTGGTCAAATCGTAGTTGCGCGCGGCATTGGCCTCCGCCGCTTCCGCCCCTTCCAATTGAGCTTCGAGGCTCAAGGTGTCGCCCACCGCCTGGCGGGCCTGGGTGGCGCTTCGCGTGAGCGCTTGGAGGGATGCTTCGGCAGTGGCTTCGTTCGTCTTGGCTTCGTCCAACTGCTGTTGAGTAACGAAACCGGGTTTCACCAACGGCTCGAGGCGCTTGCGCGTGTCCTGCGCGTACCTTAGCTGATCGCGCGCCTTCTGAACTTGGCTTTCCGCCGCTTGGACGCCTGAACCCTGGGAGGTGACTTGACGTCCCGTCAGAGCGATCTGTGCCTTGAGAGCGGCCACCTGAGCGCGCGCTTGGCGCAGTTGCAATTCATAGGGCACTGGATCAATGAGGAGCAACGGCGCACCCTTTGCAACATCTTGATCATTGGTCACCAGGATCTGGACAATACGTCCGCTGATCTCCGACGCCATCGCCGCGCTGTAGGCAAAGATGCGCGCATCGTGCGTGCGCGGGCGCCGATCGATCGCGAAGACGACGAGAATCCCTAAAACGACGGCCAGTCCGATTGCCATCGTTGCAATCACTTTTCCGCGAAGCGACTTGCCTTCACTCATAGGCATTGCTCAAGCCAGCCACAGCAGCCACATCGCGAAGGTGCCCGCACAGCCAATCGCTAGCATGACGACCAAGGGGACGGGTAGTTCCTCGAGCAGCCCGGACGCCTTGAAAATTGCTCGGGCTGCGAGTGCCAACGCAAGACCCACCAGCGCGCAAACCATCCAGGACGGAAAATACGAGCCTAGAATATTGCGCGACGGTGCGCCGTCGCAGCCACCCAGTAAACCCAGCAGCGGCGCCGCGCACCACAACCGTGCCACCGGCGGAAAGCGATAGAACGCGCCGCCGCGTTCCGCAGAACTAATCGCGATATTCATGAGAGGGCAGTGTCATCGGTTTGTGCGTCGCCAGCAGTCCCCCCTTTGGGGGAGCGACTTCGGCAAAGGTTGCCGTGCCCGAGCCGAGCGGCGGCTCGAGCACAGGGGCAGACTATTAGCCCTTGATAAAGGCCAACAGATCCGCGTTGATCGTGGCAGCTTCCGTGGTCGGCATACCGTGCGGGAAGCCCTTGTAGGTTTTCAAAGTCCCGTTCTTCACCAACTTGGCGCTCAGCGGACCAGAGTCCGCGTACGGCACGATTTGGTCATCATCGCCGTGCATCACCAACGTGGGAACCGTGATCTTCTTCAAATCCTCCGTGAAATCCGTCTGGGAGAAGGCGACGATGCCGTCGTAGTGCGCCTTGGCGCCTCCCATCATGCCTTGACGCCACCAGTTCTGAATGACTCCCTGGGAGATCTTCGCGCCCGGCCGGTTGAATCCGTAAAAGGGCCCTGTGGGCAGGTCGAGGTAGAATTGGGAGCGATGTTCGGCGACCTGCGCTTGTAGTCCGTCGAACACCTCCTTGGGTAGTCCGCCGGGATTAGACGCTGTCTTCACCATAAGCGGCGGTACCGCGCTGATGAGCACTGCCTTCGCCACGCGATTCGCGCCGTGCCGGGCGATATAACGGACTACTTCGCCGCCGCCGGTCGAATGACCGACATGAACGGCACCCTTGAGGTTCAGGTGCGAGGTCAGCGCCGCCAAGTCATCGGCATAGTGATCCATATCGTGACCGTCGGCCGTCTGGCTCGAGCGTCCATGGCCGCGGCGGTCATGGGCGATGACCCGATAGCCGTGATTCAAGAAGAAAAGGAGCTGCGCGTCCCAGTCATCGGAGGAGAGCGGCCAGCCGTGCGAAAACACGATGGGCGCCCCGCTGCCCCAGTCTTTGTAAAATATCGTGACCCCGTCTTTGGTCGTGATGGTACTCATCGTTGTATCTCCAGTGTGATTTGATGGATTGATATCCGCAGGTGTCTCAGCCACAGCACCCCAGGGTACTGCACACGCAGCGAGGGCAGCGGTACCTGCAAGAAGCAGCTCGCGACGCGATATGTCGGAATGACCCGCTCTGTTTGTTGACTGGTTATCGATTGAATCTTCACATGGCCGGTTTTGCATGGTTGTCTCGTTGGGCTGATTCTAAAATTATTCTCCGCAGCAACTCCCCCGCAGCCACAGCCCCCTTTGGGGGAGTGGCTTCAGCAAAGAATAGTTCGTTAGCGTGGATTGTCAAAAAATGCCCGGATGTGATGAATTAGTGATTGGCTGGCGCTTTCATCGGTGGCGCGAACCGCCACGACTCGATTGAGAATCGCGAGGCCGCGGCGCGCAGACCGATCAAATTCGGCATACAAGTCGGAATTTGCTGCGAGCAGGGGCTTTAGGACCTGGCAGTCGAGTCCATAGAGCTTGCAATGGGTGCGAGCGGTGGCCGTGGCCGCATAAGGCGCGCCGGTCAGTAGACTGACCTCACCGATGTAGTCGCCGGCTCCAATGAGGCCGGCCGTTCGCTGCCCAGATGGCTCCGTATGTTGGCTGACTTCAAGAATTCCAGAGACGACGATGAAAAGCATGGCTTCAGTTCCCCCTTGCGCGAACAGCACCTCTCGTGGTTCGAGAGATCGCGGCTGCAAGTGGGAGGCCAATTCTGCCAGTTGCTTCGCCTCCAGGGCTTCGAAAAGGATCATGTCTTGAAGAAGTGGCAGCACTGGAAATGGCGGGCCCGTACCGTCATCGGGTGTTCGCGTATCTTGGGTAGCGCGCGGAAAGTAGAGACCGGAATAGTAAAGTTGCCGCGTTGCATGCCGGAGCAGTTGATCTTTGGTGGTTGACAGCAGCTCGGTGTCAGAGACCGAAAAGCTCACCCGATATCGACTTTCCGTCGATCCCATGCGTGTCACCACGGCGCTGGAGGCCGGCACGGGAAGAATGGTCGGGCATAACAATGTGGCTTGTTGAAGCGTATCGATGACTCGCTCTGGATTTGAGGTGGCGGGACATGAGATCTCTATGAATGCTGAACGCACGCGAGTCGGAATGCTGCGGTTCACGATCTCGGATTTCGCCACCACACTGTTGGGGACAATCGCGACATCATCACCATCGGTGAGAATGCGAATCGAACGCCAGTTCATCTGCACCACCGTACCCTCGGTTTTGTCGCCGAGCGAAATACGATCGCCCACATTGAAGGGCGCTTCAATTCCGAATGCGATTCCTGCAAACACGTCTGCCAGTGTGTTCTGCAGAGCAAGACCCAGCACGATCGCCAGGACGCCGGAGGTCGCGAGCAGACCACCAATGGGCAGCGCGAGCACGGAAATCAAGACAACCGATATCGCCGCGGTGTAGATCGCGGCGGCGGTTAGATCAGGAAAGAGTCTTGCCTCGCGCCATCGGCGGTTGCGATTGAGGGTGAATGACATGACCGCGACGAGCACTCGCGCGCCCAGCAGCCACCATATACCGGCTACCGCATGCAGCCATAAGGACGTGGCATTGGCCGCACCGTTCCCCGGCAAGGGAGGAGTTTGATTCCGAAAGAGTATGAAGGTCGCGCCGGCAAAGCACACGAAGTCAAACAATTGGCGAACCCGCGTGGGGAACGGCCGCAGCGCTATGTAGCTGACAATGACGAACCCAAGGATCAAAACAGGTAACAGAGCGGAAGTCACTGTGCTGTGTCGCCTAATAGGGCGTTTGCGGGACGCGCGGAATGATCATCGTAATGCACGCACCGTTCCGCCTATCTCCCCCGAAAGGGGGGAGCAACCTACACAGGCCGTCCTTGAACTTGCCTCCGGCACCCGCGGCGCTGTTGCGACGTCGGAAGCCACTGACCAGCGCTAGCAGCTTCAGCATCGACTCACCCGATAGGGGGATGTATGTTTACGATGTGTTGCGGCAGGATCGCTTCCACCGCACAGCGGAAAATCCGATACTGTGTGCGGCGCCGCTTCTCTGCGCCGCACAATGGAGGTTTGAGATGGCCAATGTTGCGGACCGAATAGTTGAGGTGCTCGAAGCCGCCAACGTACGCCGTATTTATGGGCTGGTGGGCGATTCGCTCAATGGCATCACCGAGTCGCTGCGCGTGCGCGGCAAGATCGAGTGGGTTGCCGTCAGGCACGAAGAAGTCGCCGGGTTTGCCGCCGGTGCGCAGGCGCAGCTGACGGGCGAACTCGCCGTATGCGCCGGAAGCTGTGGCCCCGGTAATTTGCACCTGATCAATGGGCTCTTTGATTGTCATCGCAACCGCGTGCCCGTGGTGGCCATCGCGGCGCATATTCCCAGCACCGAGATTGGTTCCAGTTATTTTCAGGAAACGCATCCGCAATCCCTCTTCAAGGAATGCAGCCACTACGTCGAGCTGATCTCTGATCCGGTTCAGGTGCCGCGAATCGTCGAAACGGCGATTCGCGAAGCCGTCGCCAAGCAGGGCGTCGCGGTCATCGTCATTTCCGGTGATGTGGCGCTGAAGGAGGCGGGACCTGTGGCACCCACTCCCAGGCCGGTATCGCGATTGCCTCGCGTGTGTGCGGCCGAGGCGGACGTCGTGGACTTGGTCGATTTTCTGGACAGCGGTGAAAGAACGACGCTGCTCTGCGGCGCCGGTTGTGCAGGTGCCCACGACGCCGTGGTGGCCCTTGCAGCCAAACTCAAGGCGCCCATCGTGCATGCGATGCGCGGCAAGGAGCACATCGAATGGGACAACCCATATGACGTGGGCATGACGGGACTCATCGGGTTTTCCTCCGGATACCACGCCATGGAGGCCTGCGATACCCTGCTCATGCTCGGCACTGATTTCCCGTATCGGCAATTCTATCCAACGAAAGCTCGAATAGCGCAGATCGACATTCGCGGCGAGAACCTCGGTCGGCGTTGCCGGCTCGATCTTGGTGTGATTGGGGACGTGCGCGAAGTCCTATCGCGACTGACCGAACGAGTGTCAGCGAAGCTCGACGATTCACACCTAAGTGCTGCACTCAGCCACTACGCCAAAGCCCGGAAGGGACTCGACGATCTTGCCAACGAATTTTCGAAACACACACCCATTCACCCACAGCTGCTCGCGAAGGTGGTGAGTGATCTCGCCCGTGAGGATGCTATTTTCACCTGCGACGTGGGTGAGCCGACCGTGTGGGCAGCAAGATATCTCAAGATGAACGGCAAGCGCCGGCTGCTGGGCTCATTCCTGCACGGATCAATGGCCAACGCGATGCCGCAGGCTATCGGCGCGCAGTTCGCGATGCCTGACCGGCAGGTCATTTCAATGTCGGGTGATGGTGGCTTTGGGATGCTCATGGGCGACTTGTTGACGGTGCGTCAGTCGAAACTGCCGATCAAAATAGTCATTTTCAATAATGGACTCCTGGGCTTCGTCGACATCGAGATGAAAGCAGGAGGATTTCTGCCGACGGGCACGCGGCTCGACAATCCGGATTTTGCAAGTATGGCCGAGTCGATGGGAATTTATGGAGTGCGCGTGAAGGACCCGGGCCAACTGAAATCGGCGATCGCGGCGGCCTTTGCACATAAAGGTCCTGCCGTCATCGACGTGTTGACCGATCGACAGGAACTTGTCATGCCGCCGGAGATCAAGCTCGAGCAAGCGAAGGGCTTCAGTTTGTGGATGCTCAAGGCGGTACTCAACGGCCAAGCGAACGAGATCGTGAGTGTGGCGAAGACGGCCCTCATCCGCTGATCAAACCAACTTAAGGACGCTCCTGCGTGAACGCAACTACTGATCTGCCGCGATCCCAAAGCGACACGGCGCACGCTTTCATCGTCGCCTGGCTGTTCTGTCTGGCATTCTATTTTCTCGAATACGCCGTGCGTTCCTCGCCGGCAGTGATGATTCCTGAATTGGCCAAGACCTTCGGTGTCTCGACGCTGGGTGTCAGCAACATCCTCGGGACGTACTACTACACCTACTCGACCGCGAGTCTCGTCGCGGGAGTCTTGCTCGACCGGTTCGGGGCCAAATACGTGGTCTCCTCGGGGATGGCAATCCTGGGGTTTGGGTGTCTCTTATTTATGGCCCCACAAGAAGGGGCAGGATACCTCGGACGGTTGCTGCAAGGTGCAGGCTCCGCCTTTGCGTTCACGGGCGCGGTGTATCTGGCCTCCCACGGCTTGCCGGCGCGGCGTCTGGCAACCGCCATCGGCGTTACGCAGTGCGTGGGCATGCTCGGCGGCACCGCGGGTCAGCTCGTGGTCGGCCGCTGGATCGCCGACGGGCTGTCAGTCCCACAGTACTGGGGCCGCGCGGGGGTCGTCGTGCTCCTGGTGGCGGCAGGTTTGAGGTGGATCACGCCAAAGGAAACACCCAACGTACCGCATGGAAAAGCGAGTGGTGGAATCCTGGCCACGTACAAAATCGTCTTCTCGAATCCGCAATCCTACCTTTGCGGCCTTGCAGCCGGGTTGCTGTTTGTCCCGACCACGGTAGGAGACATGGTCTGGGGCGTGCGCTTTTTCCAGACCGATAAATTGTTTTCCTTTTCCGATGCCGTCTTCGTCATATCGATGGTGCCGCTCGGATGGGTGTTCGGCTGTCCGCTTCTCGGCTGGCTTGCAGACCGGCTTGGTCGCCGCAAGCCCGTCTATCTAGGCGGTGCGGCGATCATGCTGATTGGCTTCGTGCAACTGATTTATGCTCCGACACTCCTTCCCACTTGGCTCACGCTGTTCATCCTCGGTGTGGCTTCCGGCGCTGCCATGATCCCCTACACCATCATCAAAGAGGTGAATCCCGACGAGGTCAAGGGGAGCGCAACCGGTGCGATCAATTTCTTGACGTTCGGCGTCACCGCGGCGATCGGGCCAGTTTTTGCCGGGCGCTTCGGCAAAACACTGGGTGCACAATCCATGGATGCGGCCTCGCATTTCAAGCACGCCGGTCTTTTCTGGATCGGTGTTCTGGTTGCGGCACTGGTCGTGGGATCGATGCTCCGGGAGACGGGCCGAGTTCATCCGAATCAAGCGGCTTAGGCGCTAGGATCTCTAACTCTGATTAATCCCGGCAGGCCGTCCGTCGTAAAGCGGCCTCGAGTCCGCGAGGTTGGCTGGCCTTGCGTCTTCTGCAATTTCCACCGCGTGCTCTTCATTCGGCGACGACGGAGCCGCAAAGGCGCTTCCCGACAATAAGTCTCGAACCAGGCGCAAGAGTCCAACGACCAGGAGGACTGCAAACCCGACGATCAAGACATAAGTACCGAATGCGCTCATTAACGTTGATCCCACCCGCGAATCACATTTCTCTCCGCTGGGACGATCGACGCCTCGTTTATGGCAAGGCGGACGGTGAACTTCCAATGGACACGAACTCGTTACGACATTAGCGTTTATTCAAGAGGGGCGCTTGTACGCGCTTGTCCTATATTGATCAAAAATGCCGTCGTGATGGTCGCCGCCACAATCCGCCCGAATTCCTCCACTGGACTGCCAGATTGAGCTCTCACACTCGGTGTCATGCAATCAAGAGGGTGGCCGTATGGGCGCTGGAGATCTCGAGATCTGGTTGAATCATTTCGAACATCAGGCGCTGCATCCGCGCTGTGGTCCGCACGGCCTTTCCGATGTTCTAAGGCCCGATGAACGGGCGCTGATCGCAAGCTCCATCGCAACGTTTCAGCTCGGCGAACAGTCTGAGGGGCGGACACTCCTGCGAGCGGCAGAACGTTTCGCACGGAAGAAGCAAGTACCTCACTTGCCCAGGATAATTGAATTGCTCATCCGAGAGGAGCAGCGCCATGCATCGCTCTTGCGTGCTTTCATGCAGGATCACCGGATGCCGCAGAAGAGAATCGACTGGACGGATCGGATTTTTCGTCTTATACGGCGACTCGCCGGACTACAGTTCTATGTATGCGTGCTCATCTGCGCTGAGCTGATTGGAACCGTATACTATCGCGCACTCGAATCAGTTACGGATTGCGAGCGATTGCAGGTTCTCTGCCGAACCATCGTTTCCGACGAGCTTGCCCATGTTGGATTCGAGTCTCAATTGCTATTCACGCTGCGAGCCGGGCGATCCGCTCGGTTGCGGGCCTTGACGCGCCCTGCTCATCGGATTTTCTTCGCAAGTACCGCAGCGGTGGTGTGGTTGACGCACCGCTCCGTATTGCGCAGAGCCGGGCACAGCGGGCGGAGTTTCCTGCGCTCCTGTCAGGCTCAGTACAAATTCTACTTGGAGCCAACCGGCGTGCTCGTGAGCTCATTCGTCGTCGAACCCGAGCGCGAATGACGTCGCCGCGCCTGCTTCTTTCATCTTCCGTGTCGTCAATCGAGCGATGCGATCGCCGATATTGCTCTTGGGCACGGTCTGGAGATTGTCGAAGTTCGCCGCGCAGGTATCCGGCAATCCATCAGCTTCCGTCAGGACGACCTCAGTGGGGATACTACGGATCGTGGAGGTGATGGGTGCAACGGTGACCGAGTGCAGCACGGCGATCGCGGAATCGCGTGTGAGGATCAGCACCGGTCGCTTCTTGTCGGGTGACTTGAACGTGTACCAGCAGACGTCGCCCCGATTCACGATTTACCCCAGTCCTGTTCGCTGAGCCAGATATCGAACTCACCAGGCGCAACTGGTTTGCGCGTGTAGCCCTCAGCGTGACGGATCTCGCCCTCGCTAATTCTCTGTCGCCGGATCTCGGCTTCGAGCGCGTCGCGAATGAATGCAGACCGGGTGGTCTTTCGGGCTCGGGTCATTTTGTCGACGACTCTGAGCAGACGTTCGTCGATGGTCATCTGGATCGTCTTCACAGCTGTGGATTCCAGTGTGGATCTTGATACACATCGTACACCATATTGGGTGGCGAGCACATACGATTCAATCAAAGTTGACTTGCCGGTGCGCCTGCGGTAAAGCCACGCTCACCGGTTAGGAGTCGAACCAATGGTCTACCTCGTGCTCGGTCTGGTTCTCTTCCTCGGGATGCATTCGATTTCGATCGTGGCACCGGCTTGGCGCGACCGAACTGCCGCCCGCCTTGGCAACGCCTGGAAGGGCCTTTATTCTTTGGTAACGATCGCAGGCTTTGTTGTCATCATCTGGGGCTACGGCATCGCACGCCAGAATCCGGTGATGCTGTACACGCCACCGGCCTGGACTCAATACGTCACTGCCGTTCTCATGCTTCCGGTGTTTCCGCTGTTTCTGGCCGCGTATTTCCCTGGTCGCATCAAGGCCGCACTCCAGCATCCCATGCTCGCCAGCGTCATGCTCTGGGCGCTCGCACATCTCATCGCGACCGGCATGCTTGCCAACGTCGTGCTATTCGGTGGATTCCTTGCGTGGGCGGCTGCAGACCGCATCTCCTACACGTGGCGTACGCAGCGGCCGGTCCCCACAGCGCCATCCATGAGATTGAATGACGGCATCGCCATCGTGGCCGGCGTCGGGTTTTACTTTGTTTTCGAACATTGGCTGCACGTCCGATGGATCGGAGTCCAACCGCTGCCGATGTAAGAATGTAACGTCTCGAGCGGATTTGTTGAGGCGAATCGAGTGGCACTTGTTGTTTTTATCAGAGGGGTTAACGTCGGGGGCCACAGGACCTTCCGGCCTACCAAGCTGGCCGAAGCACTGAAGCACCTGGGTGCCATCAACATTGGCGCAGCGGGCACGCTGGTCATTCGGCACTCAATGACCCAGGCCCAAGCACGTGCCGAAGTGGCACGCATACTTCCGTTTGTCGCTGAGATCGTTGTCTGCCAGTCACGCGATATTGTGAATCTCCTGTCGAAGGATCCCTTCAAGGGACAGTCGGTGCAACCGGATATTGTCCGCTTCGTAAGCGTGCTGACCCAGCGCCCTCGCTTGGAGCCGTCAACGCCCATGCAATTGCCGTCCAGTGGTCAATGGCTGATGAAGATCCTCGCGCGGCGAAACCGATTCGTCATCGGGATGTACAGGCGCCACATGAAGGTCATCGGATATCTCGGTGCGCTGGACCGGCTCTACGGCGTCACGGCGACCACTCGCAACTGGAATACCATCGCGAAGATTGCCAGGGTGCTCCATAACGACTTACCTGAGTGAGCATCAACCACGCGGCAAGTTGTTGAATTTACTCAGACTGTCTTCCTGCAGACCCCGCTGATACTGCCGAGGTTGAGGGTTCGAGAGCGTCTCTCGCTTGGCGACCGCCGCCGCGAGAGCGAGACTTGTCGAAATTGATCTGCGCCGTTCGTCTTGTAGGTATGAACCCAGCCGACAGCGTTTCTCGCGGAGAAATAGGATGAAAAAGTATCTTTTGAGCATGTACGCCCCTGAGGGAGGTACACCGGATCCGGACACACTTGCAAAAATAATGACGGAAGTGCACGCGATCCGCCAGCAGCTACAGGACGCCGGACTGTGGGTCTTTGCGGGAGGTTTGCACGAGGCGCGTACTGCAACGGTCGTTCGGTTCGACCGCGGAAAAGCGCTTATGACGGATGGGCCGTATGCGGAGACGAAGGAGCATATAGGTGGCATTACCGTGATCCGAGCGCCGGATCTCGATGCCGCACTGGAATGGGCCCGAAAGTACGCAAAGGTAACTACATTGCCGATCGAAGTACGCCCATTCCGAGACCAAGACGGCCAATAGCGATGAACGCGCGGCGATGAAGTTGCATCATCAGATCGTTGTTACGGCGATGTTGAGCCTGGGCTTTACGGCACAGGTTGAATCGACCGCACAAACCAAGCTCGAATCAGAAGTCAGAACGAGTCAGGCCGGCCCCGCAATTCCCGGAGTTCATGACTTCGACTTCTATTTCGGTCGCTGGCAATTGCATCACCGTCGGCTGCAGGAACGGTCCATCTGGTGGCTCGAAAAAAACGAATTGGGAGATGCTCATCCGAGAGCGATGATCAGCGCGCCCAGCGTTGCGGATAAGCCCGTCAGGATCTGCTGGTAGAAGGATCGCTTTCTTGACAGCCTTGCCACAGCGCCCGGCAAGCTATAAATGATGATTGACATCTATTATACATGATGAGTATCATCGATGTACCTATCCGATGGATCTATCCTCGTGCCGCGCGTTTCCAGAGAGCAAACCGACAACAATAGAATTGCGATTACCGACGCGTCGGCGCGACTATTCCGCGAACGCGGTATCGACAATGTCAGCGTTGCCGAGTTGATGGCGGCGGCCGGCCTCACGCACGGCGGTTTCTACGGGCATTTCGAGTCGAAGGATGAATTGGCTGCCGAGGCCTGCCGCTGGGCGTTCGGCCGGTCGGCCGAGCGATGGAAAAAGCGCGTCGCCGAAAAGAGCGATCGTAGTTTGGCGAGGGCTGCGCTGACCGATCGCTATCTGTCTGTGCAAGCGCGCAGCAATCCCGGTGCGTCGTGTCCGGCGGCGGCGTTCGCCGGCGACGTCGCGCGCGAATCGGCTGACGCACCGGTCCGCGCGGCCTACGCGGCGGGCGTTGAGGAGTTGTTGAAGGTCCTGGCAAGCGTGCAAGAGACGGACATGCCGCACGGCGATCGAGAGGGGGCGTTGGCCGATCTCGCCACCATGGTCGGCGGATTGATTCTCGCCAGGGCGACAGAGGGCAAGCCGATCTCCGATGAGTTCCTGACGGCGGCGCGTCGGCGGCTGAAACCGCACAAACGGCCGCGCTCGTCGGGATACTGAAGGTGTTCGCGGAATCCGCCTCCCGTTGGCTCCAGCGCAGGGGCGTCCACTATGCCTGGGTCGTCATGGTGATTGGATTCCTGACGATGTTGATTTCCTCCGCCGCGCTCGGACTTCCCGGAGCGTTTCTGCGTCCATTGAGCCGCGAGTTTGGCTGGTCCACGGGACAGATTTCCTCGGCGCTCGCCATACGCTTCGCTTTGTTCGGCCTGCTCGGCCCCTTCGCGGCGATACTAATGGAGCGGTATGGACTGCGACGCATCGTGTGCATGGCACTGGTGTTGATTGCCTCGGGGCTTCTGCTGGCCACGCGTATGAGTGCCTTGTGGCAGCTCTTCGTGCTCTGGGGCCTGGTGCTCGGGATCGGCTCGGGTCTCACCGCACTGGTTCTGGGAGCAACGGTGGCCAATCGCTGGTTCGAGCGGCGACGAGGTCTGGTGCTCGGGATTCTCACGGCCAGTTCCGCCACGGGCCAGCTCATCTTTCTACCGCTTGCCGCGACATTGATTCAACACTATGGTTGGCGGGTGGCCGTCGCGCCGATCGTTGTGGGATGTCTGACGATTTCAGGTCTTGCGTTCTGCTTCCTGCGCGACCGTCCGCGGCAGTTGGGTCTTGCGCCGTATGGCTCTGATCCGGGGGCGCCAACGCCTGCGGCTCCCCCTTGGCGCCCGGACTTTGCCGAACCGCTCAGGGCATTGGGAAAGGTCTCGCGAAATTCGACCTTTTGGGTACTGGCCGGAACTTTCTTTGTCTGTGGCTTGAGCACCAGCGGGCTCATCCAAACTCACTTCATATCACTGTGCGGCGACTACGGTCTCGCCGCCGTTCCCGCCGCCTCCGTGCTTGCCATGATCGGCGCGTTCGACTTCGTGGGTACCATCGGCTCGGGGTGGCTGTCGGACCGATTCGATAACCGCAAGCTGCTCTTCTGGTACTACGGCCTGCGCGGCCTGTCGCTCCTCTGGTTGCCGAACTCGGACTTCTCGCTCTACGGACTGTCATTGTTTGCGATGTTTTACGGTCTGGACTGGGTGGCCACTGTGCCACCCACCGTGAAGCTCGCGAGCGCGGCGTTTGACAGACAGCGCGGTGCGATGATCTTCGGCTGGATTTTCGCATGTCACCAACTCGGCAGCGCCACGGCGGCCTATGGCGCAGGCCTTACGCGGACGATACTGTTGACCTACAGCCCGGCTGTGTACGCAGCGGGAGCAGCGTGCCTGATGGCCGCGCTCGCCATATTTCTCGTGCCCAAGCCCGATCGGCCGGCGGTACTTGACGGCGGGGTGGCGGCCGCCTGAAGGCAGTCAAATCAAAGGAGGATCGATCATGCCCCTCGCAAGAATTGACATCAGCAAAGATGCCTCGAACGAACTCATTCGAATCGTCAGCGAGGCTGTTTACCGGGCGATGGTTGAAGTCGCCAATGTACCGGCGCACGATAAATTCCAGGTCATCAATCGTCATGCGGCTGACGAGATGATTTACCCGCAGGAGGGATATCTCGGCCTGAACTACACTCCCGGCCTCATCATGATCCAGGTGACCTGGGTAAGCGGCAGATCGACCGACGTCAAGAAAAAGTTCTATCGGCAGATTGCCGATGAAATCCATGAGAAAGGCGGCGTTCGAAAACAGGATGTGTGGATCAATCTCGTGGATACCGCCCGCGAGGATTGGTCGTTTGGAAATGGGGAGATGCAATACGCGCCGAAGTGACGTATCCCACACGATGAAACTCTGTGGGATATGGCGCAAGAGCCCGGGCAGATCGACGGAGCGGCTCTATTTTTCGATACCGCGTAGTGCCGGCTCCCTCATCGCCGCATAACCATCCCGGTTTGGGTGGACACCATCGTCGGAGAGTTCCGCCTTGAAGCCGCCTTGGGTATCGGTGAGGACGGCGTAATAGTCGACATAGCGAATATGGGATTTCTGCGCATAGCTTCGCAGCCAGCTGTTCAACTCCCTGATGGTCGATGCCGGTCTGAAGCCTGGTTTCCACGAAAACGAACTGGCAGGAAGAATGGACGCCAGCGCTACTTGGATGTGATGAGCGCGCGCCAGATCCACCATCGCGATGATGTTGTTTTTAAAGTCCTGTTCGGTCGTCGGACCTGTATTGCCTGCAATATCATTCGTCCCCGCCATGATGTGCACGATCTGCGGCCGCAACTCAATGACATCCTGAAAGAATCGCAGCAGAATCTGCGGAGAGGTTTGCCCGCTGATGCCCCGTCCGACGACGCCATCGGTAAACAGTTTCGGGTCACCGGTTACCCAGCCCTCGGTGATGGAATCACCAATGAAGACGACCTTGGTTGGTGTGGTCAACGCGGCGTTGGCGCTGCGGTATTTGCACAAATTGGGCCAATCACTTCTTACACGCTCTTCTACCTCAGGAAGTGGAATAGGCGGCAGACATGGGTCAGATACCATCGCCGTGGTAGGCGCTGCGGCTGCCGCGGAAAGCGCCAGGACGGTGCTCGGGGCCGACATCAGTACCGATAGGAATGCCAGCGCGAACAGTGTGCTCGCAGTTTGCTGTTTCATTTGAGCCGCTGCCTTTTCAAGTGGGTCCCACAAGTTCCGGATATTCGTTGCGACGCCAACTGAATCGCGAACGATCGCCTTTATCGACTGACACGATAGTTTATATCGAAATATATAGGCTATCGAACTAGACGATTGGACACTATTCTTCGCCGGTGCAAGCGAGTTCGTCATCTCGCGTTTCCCGCCATTGACTTCAACGCATTGCGGGAAAATCCCAATAAGGAGGAGAACGGAGTGATTGGCTCGCCGATTTCATTGCGGATGGGAAGGGCGCTTCGCTGCAGTCTCTTTTTTGCCCTCCTATGCGCCGGATGCGCCCAAAAGACAACGGCCCCCGCGGGTGGCCCGCAGGTGCAGGTCGCGCAGGTGGTGCAACAGGATGTCAACATCTATAGCGAGTGGGTGGCAACGCTCGACGGGTATGTCAATGCACAGATTCAACCGCAGGTCACGGGGTACCTGATCAAGCAGAATTATTCGGAAGGTTCCTTCGTCCACAAGGACGACGTGCTCTTTGAGATTGATCCTCGTCCATTCCAGGCCGTGCTGGACCAGGCGAAAGCGCAGCTCGCACAGGCCGAGGCGCAACTCGGCAATGCCACGCTCAATGTCAATCGCGACATCCCGGAAGCCGAGGCGAATGCCATTCCGCGAAGCCAGCTCGAGGGAGACACACAAGCGCAATTTGCCGCGAAAGCGAGCGTCGCCGCCTCCCGTGCCTCGGTGGATCAGGCGGCTCTGAACTTAAGTTTCACGAAAGTGCGCTCGCTCATCAGCGGAATTGCCGGCATCACGCAGGTCCAAGTC
>Ga0210399_10001680_pt1 | contig 17327 bp, 14 predicted proteins | sample IncBWC14MmetaG_FD_150865 | JGI IMG/M metagenome (GOLD analysis project Ga0210399, IMG submission 150865) | Forest soil microbial communities from Barre Woods Harvard Forest LTER site, Petersham, Massachusetts, United States - Inc-BW-C-14-M | ecosystem: Environmental > Terrestrial > Soil >...
CCACCCATGTTGTTCAACAGCACGCCCCATAGCAACCCGGACCAGAATCCAGATCCGCCGCTGCCGCGCCCGCCTCCGCCGCCCCGAAATATCGCTCGCAAAACGAAAACCGCTATAAAAAAGAAAATGAAGATTACAACCAGCGCAGCCACGCCGCCGCCAGGTGGAGGTGGCTGGCGAGTCGGGGCCAAAGGAGGCTGATTATCCAGCGTCACGCCCGCATCCTGCGCAATCACCGAGGCCACGCGCGAGGTCATCAACGTGACCGCGCCCGCATAGTCACCTTTGCGCAGCAAAGGCACCACTTCCCGTCCGAAACCGCCCACCTTCCCGTCCGGAAGAATCGGCTCCAGACCGTATCCCACCGTAGTCCAATATTTGCGATCCTGAGTCGCCAGCAGGATCAGCACCCCTCGATCCTTCCCTTTCGCCCCGATCCCCCACTTCTGATACAGCGCCACCGCGTAACTGACTACGTCCTGCCCGTCCAGGGACTTCACCGTAACCACGGCGATCTGTGCGTGCGCCTTCTGTTCCACCTGAAAGCAAAGATCGTTCAACCGCGCCTGGGTGGCCGCATCGAGAACTCCCGCAAAATCATTGAGGTAATTGCTCGGGCGCAGAGAAGCGACAGGCTCGGCGGCAGCCAATACCGCCGCCCCCAGCAAAATCCAAAGGATCGCCGAAACTCTCGCCATCCGCTTCATTCCGGAAAATTGTACAGGAGTGCACTCCGCGAGAGCTTAGCGGACCGCAACCAACCAGGGGCTAGTCTTCGCGCACTCAGCCGCGCCGCGGAGCGCGCTTCTTCTTCGCCCCCTTATTCTTTTCCACCCGAAGCTTCCAAGCGGTGCGCAGAGCTCCAGTCAGCACGTCCTCGTTCGCTTTTGCCAATCGAATGTGAGTACTCCCCATCCGTCCCCATCCGCCAGGAATGGGCAGGAAGACTTCCGGCAACTCCCGGACAAATTCTGCCTGTAGTTCCGGTGTCAGCATCAAGTTACCGTAACCTTTGTCTTCTGAGGCGAGCGTGGCGAAGATCCTGCCTCCTACACGAAAGTCAGCCGCCCCCATATGCGACCCTTCCACCGCGCCTTCGAGGCTCAGGGCAATCCTGCGGAAATCTGTCGCCTTCATCGCGAATCACTCCAGTTCGTCGTCAGGTGTGCCGACTAATTTTATTGGATCGTCCTCTCCTTTTATCGCCTCGGCTGTCGTGGTATGTTGACTTTTCATCTTGCGAGCACCGAGCTACATCTAAAGAAACCATGATCCGCTCCTACAAAGGCGCCACTCCCCAGTTTCCCGACACCTGCTACGTCGACGACTCCGCGCAGCTCATCGGCGACGTCATTCTCGGCGAACACTCCAGCATCTGGATGAACGCCGTCCTCCGCGGCGATGTACACCAGATCCGCGTCGGCCACTATTCCAACATTCAGGACAACTGCGTCCTCCACGGGATGAAAGAACAATACGGCGTTTATGTTGGCGACTATGTCACCGTAGGTCACAACGCCATCCTCCACGGCTGCACCATCGAAGCCCGCTGCCTCATCGGCATGGGCTCGATCATTCTCAACGGCGCCGTCGTCGGCTCCGGCTCCATCATCGCCGCCGGCACACTGCTCCCCGAAAAGACGATTGTCGGGCCGAATTCCCTCTGGATGGGTTCCCCAGGAACATTCCGCCGCCCCCTCGACAAAAAAGACGAGGAAACAATCCTTCGCTACGTCGACAATTACCTGGGCTACAAGAAGTCGTATCTGGTGGAGAGAAAAAGCTCTTAGCTAACAGTTCGCGGCGTTGCCGTTGTTGAATGATTTCCGACGACGCATGCCCGCGGATGACCAATCAAGTAAGTAATTGGCACTCTCCCACTCGAATGCTCGCCTATCTCCCACTGATATTCGCCGGCTGTCAGTTTGTCGACGATCTCACGCAGTTCTTGTGGCCGATATGTCCGAAGGCAGGACACCAGTCCATCGAACAAGAAGACCAGGGGAATGATCGGAATCAGATACGTCCAGAGCAAGCGTGACCAGCGGAAGGGACGAATCCATGGAGTGCAGGCGAATGGCATGAGCGCCCAAGGAAACATCAGTCCGATAGTCAATGGAGCGCGCTGCGTAATTTCAAATATGCCGATGCCTTCGCCGGCATCGACGGCATTTTGAAGTATGGCGCGAGCCTCTTCCGGCGAGAAATGGTGGAACGACGTGAACATCGTTCGAAACCCCTTCAATTCAGAAGGAACTTCCATCGCGTCAACCGAGCTCGGATAATAAGTAATATTCTCTGAAGGCGCTCCGGCATTTTCGAGTGCCCTGAGGTTTGGGTATTTATCGGTGAGCCAAATGTGCGAAATCTGAAGGCCCGGCGCGCCTCCTTGGCCCTTTCGAGATTGGAGCTTTCGAGAAAGCTCTAACCATGGTCCGCCACCGCCTGAACACATATCGACAACCGAGCAACTCCCCGCAGAGTCAAGCACTCCCTGGAGCAGCGGAGCGATGGGCGCGTAAGCCTGTGAGAGATTTAACCCAAACTGAAGCGCATCTGTAGTTTCATCTCGAAGAGATGACGGGAACCACGGTTGTTCATGGAGTTCGATGAACTGTACGCGACGCATGGCAACTCGGCCTGCAAGGCTGCGGAAAACGCTCCGGTTGCGAAACAGGGTTTCGTATCAGGCATGGTATCAGGCTTTCGTATTTTCACCGGACCGGCGTCGCCGAGGAGCCAATTCCGCATAACTCCTTCTTTCCGCCGTCTTACTGGTCTCAAGCTTCACGGGTCCGTGACAAATGTCACAGATTGGGTTGGGCATATTGGTCTCCAGGCACAGATGACCTTGTGGATCCAGATTTGCACAAAGACCGACGCCCGGCATGGGTACGGCGGAGGAATGTGTAAGAGAGCTCCAAAGCCTAGCATGGAGACAGGGCCTTGTACGTTCGCCGTCGTACAGTTTGGGTGGGTTCACGAAATAAATTTTCATTGACAGTCAGCTCTCTCAGACCCATACTTACGGCCTCCCCGGAAGCTGTGCGATTCAGCGCAGAAGCTTCGGCACCCTAATACAGATAAGAATAGGTGGCCGGACCCAGGGCCCCTGATTTCCGTGGCACAGGAGGTCTCCCATGACCCGCAAAGACACTCGCAACACTGGCGTTCTCGGTGGTGTCGCTCCGCTCATCGCAGTCCTGATCGTAATGATCGCGCTGGCCGCGCTAGCACAAACATGGGGAGCAGACCAGGCGTTGCGGGGTAGCGCTGTGCCTTCGAACGAGGTACCGCCGGATTCTGGCACGCCCCTTTTCCTGCCTGCGGTCGAATATACCGACTCGTTCTTCGGGTTCCATACCGATTCGGTTGCGGTTGGTGATCTCAACGGCGACGGTAAACCTGACCTACTCGTGGGAAGCCGATCGAAAGGTCCTAATGGTCTTGAAGGAGTGGCCAATGTTCTGATCGGGGTAGGCGACGGGACCTTCCTGGAGAACGGATTATATGTAACAGCAAACGCAGGCTTAAATGCTAACGTAGCCCTCGCTGACGTGAACGGTGATGGAAAGCTCGACATGCTCGCTTCCGGATGCGCCTTCAAGGACTGTTCTACCGGTGTAGTAACCGTCCGCACGGGAAACGGAGACGGCACCTTCGCAGGCGGCTTCTACGTCTTCGGAACTGGTGGGAGGCAACCCAGTACGCCGGCGGTCGCCGATTTTAACGGCGATGGCAAGCTCGACTTGGTTGTCGCCAACTGTGGCAGCGGGTGCCAGACCGGAACGGGAACGGTGGGTGTTTTGCTTGGTAACGGCGATGGCACTTTCCAGACAGCGGTGACCTATGGCACAGGCGGGATCGGTGCTCACCAGGTAATCGTGGCGGATGTGAACGGCGACGGCAAACCAGACCTGATAATACCCAACACGGGCGCCACCAGCCAAAACTGCCCGTACGGTCCCGGCTCAGTGGGCGTGCTGTTGGGCAAAGGCGACGGCACCTTCCAGCCAGCAGTAGTCTATGGTTCTGGCGGCGACTTCGCCTACTCCGTTGCGGTCGGCGACGTAAATGGCGACGGAAAGCTCGATATACTGGTCGCGAACTTTTACGCCAGTACCAGTTGCACAGTCGGCCCGTTGGGAGTGCTGCTCGGCAACGGCGACGGCACATTTCAGCCTGTAATCTTGGGCGGGACGGCCTATGGCCAGCTTGCGCTGGCCGACGTGAACGGGGACGGCAAGCTGGACCTAGTAACGGCTGGGACTTCTTCCGACTTTGCGGAGGCGCAACTGGGTAACGGCGACGGCACATTTCAAGCCCCAGTCTTTTACGGCACAGGCGGGCACGGTGTGGGAGGGATAGCGGTCGCAGACGTGAACGGGGATGGCCGGCCTGACCTAATGGTCGCGAACCTGTGTTTCAACACCAACCCCAACTGCACGCACGGCTCGGTAGGGGTACTTTTGAACGACGCAGGCCCCCACAACCCTACAACAACCTCACTGGTCTCAAACGTGAACCCGGCAGCGGTCAACCAACAAGTCAGCTATACAGCTACCGTGACGAACCAATCCGGCGGACCGTTGACAGGAACAATAGCGTTTAAGCACGGCACGTCGACGACCACGGTTAAATTGGTTGGTGACCAGGCAGTTTACAAAGTAACGTATTCAGGATCAGGCACCCACCCGATCACGGCCACTTACTCCGGAGATGCGGATAATGCCACCAGCACATCCGCCACGCTAACCGAATACGTCGGCCTTGCGCCGACAACAACGACGTTGACAACATCCGGGTCGCCTTCTCATTTCGGGCAGCCCGTGACCTTTACTGCGACGGTGAAATGGACCTATGGTACGGTCCCCGATGGTGAGCTGGTCACGTTCTTTAATGGCACAACAATGATTGGAACCGGCACCACCGCGAGTGGAGTGGCGAAGTTCACCACTTCCTCGCTAACCGTTGGGACACACACCATCAAGGCAACCTACGCCGGGGATGCAAAATTCAAGCCGAGTACTGGAAAGGTTACCCAGGTGGTGCAATAGGCTGCGATGGGCGGGTAACACGCTTTTCAGTCTTCTTTCTGATTGAAGGCTGGCTGCCCGCGAGTTTCTCGGACGCGGGGTCGAGGTTAATAGCCCGGAATCAAACATCGTGGAGTGGGGTGGCCCGATTTAGTTCTGCAACCTGACCTGCGACTTCTTTCGACCGCTATCGCCGCTTCTTTTTCGGCGGCTTCTTCTCTTCTTTCTTGGTGGCAGAAAACCCGTGAAGGCACAACTATAAGAAGCAGCCGCCACCAGTGTTCCGCTCTCCCTGGCGCCTCATTGACCATCTCTGGTAAAGCTCTAGCGTAATCAGAAGCGTTTGGACTTCGCTCTTTTTACGTCGAGCATGTACAACCCGACCAGATCCGCAAAATGCCGATTCAACGATAGACTAATCAAGTACCGTGGTGACATAAGGATGACAAGCTTCACGCCCAGGGCTTCGCGACCAGGGAACCACGAGTGGCAAACGACCAACCACCAATGACCAGCGACCAGCGACCGACTATCAAATCTCCCCGAGGAACCCGCGACCTTCTCCCGCCCGACACGGCGCTCTGGAACTTCGTCGAAGCCGCCGTTCGCGACGTCTTCCGCGCCTACAACTTCCACGAAATCCGCACGCCTATCTTCGAGTCCACCGAACTCTTCGCCCGAGGCGTAGGCGAAGAAACCGACATCGTCACGAAAGAAATGTTTACCTGGGAGGATCGCGGCCGCGCCGAAAGCGATAAAGGGCAATCGCTGACTCTGCGCCCCGAAAACACCGCCGGCGTGGTCCGCGCCTACATCGAGCACAAGCTTTGGGACCGCGGACTCAACAAGCTTTTCTATATAGGGCCGCAATTCCGCCGCGAGCGTCCGCAAAAAGGCCGCTACCGCCAGTTCTATCAAATCGGAGCGGAAGTCATCGGCCCCGCCACAGCCGGCAGCCAGTCTCCCGCGAGAGACGCGGAAATTCTCGAACTCCTGGCCACGCTGCTCGATCGCGTGGGCATCACCAACTGGACGCTCGAATTGAACTCTGTCGGCTGCCCCGCTGACCGCGCAAAATTCAACGAAGCTCTCCGCCAAGCGCTCGCACCCGTAGTAGACAAAATGTGCGTCGACTGCCGGCGCCGAGCCGTAACCAATCCGCTGAGAGTCTTCGACTGCAAAGTTCCAGAAGACCAGCCCATCATAAAACTCTTACCCACCATCACCCAGTTCCTGGACGAAGCCTGCCGCGTTCACTACGACGAAGTAAAAGCAATTCTGGACGCCGTCCAGATCCCCTACGTCGAGAGTCCCCGCCTGATGCGGGGACTCGATTACTACACCAGCACTGCGTTTGAATTTACGCATGGTGCCCTCGGTGCGCAGAACGCGATCCTCGGCGGCGGACGATACGACGGCTTATCAGAAGCGCTTGGCGGGCCGGCGGCTCCAGGAATTGGATTTGCTATCGGAGAAGATCGGCTGGTGCTTTCGCTGACCGAGTCGGCGGAGTCGGTCGTGCGGTCTTTCGTGCGCAAACCCGACGTGTACATTGCTCCGCTCGGCGCGGGAATGAATCGCGAAGCCGCGCGCGTGGCTCGCGAACTGCGGCGCCACGATCTGGTGGTCGATCTCGGCGACGAATCGTTTCGCTTAAAAAAGTCGTTCGAGGTGGCCGACAAGATGGGAGCGCGTTACATCCTCATCGTCGGCGAGAACGAAGTGGCGGCCGATGCCTTCGCGCTCAAGCATCTGGCGTCCGGAGAACAGGTCCCAGTTCCGCGCGCGGAACTGGCGCAACGGATTTTGCGGAAGTAGCTCTTGGCTCTGACGTTCGCTGTGATCTCTGTGTCCTCTACGGTAAAAGCTCTTAGGTCCCTACCACAGAGGTCACAAGGGAACACAGCGTAAATCTATTCCTCTCGGGAGGCGATTATGCGAAGCGTTCTGCTGCTGTTGGGCACGGTTCTGGTTAGCGTGACCCTGGTTCTTTCTCAAACTCCATCTTCCAGGCCGGTCTCAGCCTTCGACCAGCAGCTCATCGATCAGCAGCAACAGTTCCTGCAGGCGATCCAAGCCAAACAAACAACCGTGGTCGACCGCTCCGTCGCGGACGATTTCCAGGGCATCGCAACGAATGGCGACTTCTACGACAGAAGTGAAGTCGTCGAATCCGCGGAAAAGGGGATGCCCAAGGACACGCGCGCCTACGATTTCCACGTCGTCAAACTGAATGATGATTCAGCCGTCGTCGCCTACAACCTGATCGTCCCCGGAGAACACCCGCGCTATCGCCACATGGCCGACACCTGGGCAAGAATCGACGACCAATGGAAACTGAAATTCCGCCAGATCACGCCCAACCTCTGGAGCGCAAACGATCTCGATTAGCGCGGAAAATGTGGGCTACCGGACTACTGATCCCGTTGACTTGCACGTTCCAAGTGTCTACCATCGGCTGCCGGGTATAGATCACTTCGGCTTTCGCAGTAAATTCACTTTCAGGAGGCGTTCTCTATGAAGCGTACATCAAAAGGTACATTGGGCCTCTTCATCGCGACTTTCATCGCTACTCTGCTGCTCGCCACTACGGCTTCTGCGCAAATGAACATGCCAAAGCCTGGACCTGACCACAAGAAGCTCGACTACTTCACCGGGAGCTGGGCGTGCGACTCCGACGTGAAACCGGGTCCGATGGGACCGGGCGGGAAAATGAGCAACCCCCAGGACGCCGAGTGGATGGAGGGCGGCTACTTTGTCGTCATTCATTCCCAGATGAAGAGCGCTTCCATGGGGAACGGAAGCGGGATCGCCTTCCTGGGGTATGATCCTGACGAAAAGAAGTACACCTACAATGAGTTCAACAGTATGGGCGAGGCCGTTGTGTCCAAGGGAACCGTGGACGGCGACGCCTGGACCTGGATCGGCGACATGAAACCATCCGGGAAAGGCCGCTTCAGCGAGAAGATTCTGTCGCCGACGTCTTACACGTTCAAGTTTGAGATGTCATCCGATGGCACCAACTGGACCCCGGTCCTGGACGGTAAATGCACGAAGAACAAATAGAAGTACCGCGTACTCAGTACCCAGTACCCAGTAAAATCGCATAATTCGGCTGCTAAATCTTTTGTTTTGGAAACTGGGGACTGGGTACTGACTCTCCGCCATTTATAATCTTCGTTTCGTATAATCCTCGTTTCGGCTCACCACGGTAATTTCAAGGAAACGAATTTCAGCTGGACAAGGCGAAAACGTGCTCGATTTTTTAGGCGACCTCAGGCGAACTCATATGTGCGGGGCACTTCGGCTCTCAGACGCTGACAAGAAAGTTGTGCTCATGGGATGGGTCAACCGGCGGCGCGACCTGGGGCAGATCATTTTTGTCGATCTGCGCGACCGCACCGGGGTGACGCAAGTCGTATTCAACCACGAATTGAATGCCTCGGTTCATCAGAAGGCCGAAGCGCTGCGCAACGAGTTTGTGATCGCGGCGATCGGCATGGTCAAGCGGCGCGATGCCGACACCATCAATCCCAATATCCCAACCGGAGAAGTGGAGTTGGTGGCGGACGAACTGCGCATTCTGAACGTGTCGAAGCCGCTGCCGTTCCTGCCTTCGGACACGGCGCTCGCAAATGAAGAAATGCGGCTTAAATATCGCTATATCGACTTGCGGCGCGATGCCATGCAGTTCAACATCGAACTGCGGCACAAGGTGGCGCTTGCGATCCGCGACAATCTCGCTTCGCAGGGCTTTTTCGAAATCGAAACGCCGTTCATGACCCGCTCGACACCGGAAGGCGCGCGCGATTATCTCGTCCCCAGCCGCGTACAGCCGGGATCGTTCTACGCGCTGCCGCAATCGCCGCAACTGTTTAAGCAAATCCTGATGATCTCGGGCTTCGACAGATATTTCCAGATCGTGCGCTGCTTCCGCGACGAAGACTTGCGCGCCGACCGTCAGCCCGAATTCACCCAGATCGATCTGGAGATGTCTTATCCGCAACCGCAGCGGGTTTGGGAGGTGGTCGAGAGCTTTCTGACTGCGGCGTTCAAGGCGGCGGGGCATGAGATCGCGACGCCTTTTCCGCGCATGGACTTCGACGATGCCATCCGGCAATACGGCATCGACAAGCCCGACCTGCGCGTTCCGGCCTTCACCGACGTAGGCGATTGTTTTTCCGCGGCTGATCTGGAACAGTTGGCGATTAATGAGGATCTGCCGGTGATTGCGATCCGCATTCCGCGCGTTGGCGAGCTTTCGCGGAAGGAGCGCGACGACATCAAGCCGCTGTTTGTCGCGAAGGGTGGAGCGCGTGTGTTCGAAGATTTTAAGCGCATCGAGAACAAATTCCCCGATGCAGCTGCGAAAATCCGCAACAAAGCTGGCGCGGCGGCGGACGATCTGGTGGTGCTGGTCGTGGGCTCGGCACAGCCGGGCACATCCGGCGACGCGCATCCGGCCAGCAAGCGCAAAGTTACGCCTGCGGAACTTGCGATCTATGCCTCGGCCGGACTGCTGCGGGTGGCGCTGGCGCAGAAATATTCCGACCGGCACAAGCTTTTCCAGAAAGGCGATTTCCGCTTTCTGTGGGTGACGAACTTCCCCATGTTCGAGTGGGATGAAGGCGAGAGGCGGTGGAACGCGGCGCATCATCCGTTCACTTCGCCGCACGATGAAGACATGGATAAGCTGGAGACCGATCCGGCCATGGTGCGCGCGCTCGCCTACGATGTGGTGCTGAATGGGACGGAGCTGGGATCGGGCTCGATCCGCATTCACCGGCAGGATGTGCAGAGCAGGATTTTCCGCGCGCTCGGAATGACGGAAGAAGAAGCGCGCTCGCGTTTCGGCTTCTTTCTGGAAGCGCTCGAATACGGAACGCCCCCGCATGGCGGGATTGCGCTTGGCCTCGACCGCATCGTGATGATTCTGGCGGGAGCCGATAGTTTGCGCGAGGTCATTCCCTTCCCCAAGACCGCCGCCGCCAAGGACCTGATGATGGAAGCACCTACGCCGGTGGCGGAGGGACAGTTGCGGGAATTAGGGATTGGGATTGTGGTGAAGAAGTAGGCGCGGGCGGCAGTGAATCCCACTCATCGCAAAGTACGCGATGAGTGGGCACCCGACGGCCAGATCACGGTTTTGAATCCTGATTTTGCGCTCCTTGTCCGTGATGCATGTGACGTGACAACAATGCGTGTGATCCGCCATAGATGAATTCGCGAGCGATGTTTCCGCCGGCATATCCCAGCAAGGTGTAGTTGCCCATTCGGAAGCCATCCTTGGCGTTGTAGCGGCTCGGATACCACGCATAGACGGCGGTCATGGTGCCGGCATACGGAGCGACTAGAGACGGGACGGAAAAGACACGATGGCCATCGTCGCCGCGACGTGTGACTAGAGTCGAAATCATGGCATGACTCAGCCGTGGAAAGAAGCCTTTGCACTCACAGCGGTAATACAAAGTGTCTTCGCCAAAGACTTCCGCAAGCGCATAGCGCGTCGTTGTGCTCACGGCGGCGATGCCGAAATTGGAACCGAACCGCTTGCCATAGGCCTCCGCACCTTGCCGCCACTCGGGAGGAGTGTTGTCCGCCTGGTTAATGCCGGCGGATAACGCGGCGCCGAGGATGGGATAGGGGCCGATCATGTCGAAGATGTAGTTGTGGAATTTGGTTTTCTCGGTCGGACGCGTGTAGGTCAGATCGCGTTCCGCCGGGGGCGTGTTTGCAACCGTGCCAGGGGAATCCGGCGGGTTGGCCGAGGACTGAGCCTTGGCCAGCACTGGCAAGGCCGCGAGGTCCGCGATTACCAACAGCAAGAGCATAAATCGGCGCATCTTCATGTCGAGATTCTCCTCGGCCAAACTGAGATCCTGCTTACGGTTCAAACAGGTTACTTCTTCCTGTGGTAAATGGGCAAGTTCCGATCTGTCACCCCGTCATCCGATTCCAAGCCAGGAACGATGCTAGCAGAGATCGCTTGCGGACTCTGGAGAAGTTCCCTCTCCGTCGGAACCCTGTGAGTCGCTAGACTAGTATCGAGTTCCTGGGTGCGGAAACCTGGTCAGAATTGGCCGTTTTTTCGCGTTATGGCCTCAGGGCGAAAATATAGGCAGAGCGCAGTAGAGGAACCGAAACGGCTCGCTCAGGGCCGGGTGAAGAATCGATTAAACTGAAGCTGCCTAGGGACGGGAGGGCACATGAGCAGAGGAAAGCTATCCAAACAGGAAATTGCAGCGGGACTGCGCAAGCTCGATGGCTGGAGCGTGGTGAAGGGAAATCTGCACCGCGTATTCGAATTCAAGGACTTCAAGCAGGCATTCGGATTCATGAAGCGGGTCGCGCTCGCGGCCGACCGAATGAATCATCACCCGGACTGGTCGAACGCGTATAACAAGGTCACTGTCGATTTATCAACGCATAGTGCCGGCGGCCTGACAAAGAACGACTTCGAACTGGCGGGGATAATCCAGAAAATCCACGGCCAGTGATCGGGGTGGCTTCGACGCCGCAGTTATGACCACAGCGGCTGAAGCCGGTACCGAAAGCAATCCTGTTGTCGCAGCGCTTGAAGCGCTGCGCCACCCAAAATCAAGAGTACGAGTTCTTCCGGAGCGGGCTAAATTTTCTTGAGCCACGGTTGGCGGAGTCTCATACGACCATCATTATCCCATTTGACGACTGCGTCATCTTCGTTCGCTTGCTCCACTGTGCCGAAATCTCCAGTCGGCATTCCGAAGTTGCCCAGACCCTCGACGCGATCTCCGGGATTCAGTTCCTGATCGGTGGCTGCGGGATCGGCGAGCGGTGGCTTCCTGGCACGCTCCGAGTCAGGGGTCGCTCCTAGGTGTGACAGGGGCGGTTCGGGAGCTTTATCCAGTTTGTGTATCGGCTTATTGGCGTTATAGGGCATAATCCATTGTTTCTTTCCAGAAGGCCTGAACAGCACTCTTGGTTGCGCCAGTTATCTCTCCTCGTATAGATCCAGGTCGATAGAGACAGGATAGTCTCGGCAGGAATAATTTGACTGGTCCAAACAGCACAGTTCTGGCAATTAACTTAGTTTGCTTGATTTCTTAAGCTTGCCGGCAATGCAGCGATGGATCGTCAAGTACTTTCTTCAGGCCAGGTCCCTCTAGCGCACCCGACTCGATCTCGACATGCCAATCTTCTGTGAGGACCAGCGATTGCTTCAAATCGTAATATGAGATGTGCAGCGCCGGGCCATTGAAAGAAAGGTTGCTGTATCCGTTGTAACCAACATCAACTTCCTCGTCGCTCGGGTAACGCCGGTTATCCCAAGCGAGCCATCTACAATCCGGAATGTCGGGAGCTGCGCCACGCTCGACGGGCATGCCGCCATGGCCAATGCATCGCCCATAGGCCTCAATGCCCTTCATGACGCTGAACTTCTCGTAGATCGCGAGCCTGTGCTCGTGGCCCCAAAACCAAATCACCGGCCGATGAATCAGCTTCGCAAGTTGCTGCGCCGGAATTTGATACCAATCCTCAAACGCCGAGTGCGGCCCGTGATGTGACAGCAGAATCAATCCGCGTTTGTCTCCATCCGGATTCACGGAGGACTTCAGCCATGCAAGCAGGGGCTCGGGAAGATTGCACCCCGGCTTAAACGACGTCGTCTTGCGAAGCCATTTGCTCCGCCGCAGTAGTGGCACTTTCCCCCAGTCAAAACGAGTGGAATTGTAGCCTGTGTCCAGTCCGATGACGCGCCAGTGTTTATTTTCGAGACAAAAGAAGCTCGCCCACTGTCCCGCTCCCCATTCGCTGCCGCGTTCTTTCAATCCCATCCTCGGCAGAACCATTCTCCAGTAGCCGTTTCCTTCAGCGTACATTTCGTGATTGCCATTGAGTGCGAAGCCGCCTTTCGCGCCCATCGGCCACTTTACAGGCGCATAGGGACTCGTTTTCTCGCCAAGGAAGTTTTCTCGCATCTCATTGTCGTCGCCGACGTAATACACATCTCCCAGGTGAATCGTGAAATCCGGCTCGGATTTTTCCATGGCGGCCGCAACGATTCTCGCTTCATCCGTCCCGGTGCCCCAATCGCCCGCCAGGCTGATCTTGACACGGTCATCGATCGGATAAATACCGGTTCCTTTTCCTTGCGTTGTGTAATCGCGAAACGCATGCTTCTCGTGAAACCAGTATTTCGCAACTGCCGGTATCCACACAGAAAGCCGGTTGGGAAGGAAAGCCGCTAGAGGATCGTAGGTCGCGGTTGAATATCCCGTCCGCGCGGCGCGGAAGTGAGATGTAATTCTAGAATGTGCAGACCCTGTAAAGTTTCCCAGGTCCTTCCCGGAGTGTCCCTGTTCGGGCGTCCCCTGCCGGCGCTCGGCGCTCTTCTTGGACTTAGCACGCATCTTAGTGGCCCATAGCGAAGGGTTATTGTAGTGTCAGCGGGTTCGTCTTAGCTGGTCCGCTGGTTTGGTTATCCGGTTACTATACAGCACAGTGAGAGGTCAGAAGGCTGTGCGGCGGCGGGCCCGGAACGGCGTAGAGCCCCGTCACCACACGAACGAGCGTGCCGACTCGACGCCAGCGAGATCCGCAATCTACACGACAAACATGGCTATCCCCGCTGCGAACATCGCCACCGTTGTGATCGCCACGACGGTCCATCCCAGGCGTGAACTGGCTTGGCCCTGCATCAGCTTCTTGTCCGAAGCGACGATCAGGATTGCGACGAGAAGGAAGGGGGCCAACAGTCCATTGATGACAGCTGTCCAGTAGAGCGCCTTCACAGGATTGATGCCTGCGAAGTTCAGTCCGACACCCACTCCCGTTGAAAGGAGAATGAGAGTGTAAAACGAGCGCGCCTGCTTCAATTTCTTGTCCAGGCCTTGGCGCCAACCTAGCGTTTCCGCGAATGCGTATGCGGCTGAGCCGGCCAGCGTCGGGATGGCAAGAAACCCGACACCGACTATACCGACTGTAAACAGGGTCGCAGCGAACTTGCCGGCGAGGGGACGAAGGGCTTCGGCGGCTTGACGAGTAGTCTCGATGTGCGTGATGCCATGGCGGTTGAGGGTGATCGCAGTGGTCAGGATGATAAAAAACATGACCAAGTTCGAGAAAAACGTACCGACGCCCACATCCATTCGCCTCAGCTGAAGTTCTTTGACCGTTGCTCCTCTGCGTTTAGCGAGCGAACCCTGACCTGCGGCTTTTTCTTCTTCAACTTCTTCACTCGCCTGCCAGAAAAACAAATAAGGACTGATGGTGGTGCCGAGAATCGCGACCAGCATCGACCATTCAGCTCCGGTATGCGGCATCGACGGTACCAGGGTATCCCGCATCACCCGGCCCCAATCCGCGCCAACCACAAACGCGGTGATGGGGTAGGCGAAGAGCACCAGCACCAGCCATTTGAGCACGTTCGCTATCTGATGATAACGGAGCCGAACCGTTGCCCACGAAATCAAGAGTGCGAAACCCACTACAAACCAGTAGGACTTGATCCCGGACAGCATTTCAGCAGCATCCGCCATGCCTGCGAGGTCGGCGGAGATGTTAATCGTGTTGGCGGCAAGCAGAGCCACGATGAAGACGCGTAGCAGCCAACTCGGAAATCGCTGCTTGAAATTCCCGGCCAAGCCCCGCCCTGTCACCATACCGATTCGGGCACACATCATTTGGACTGCGGCCATCAGCGGCCACGTGAGCAGTGCAGTCCAAAGAAGATTGGTTCCAAGTTGCGCGCCCGCAACCGAATATGTGGCTATGCCAGATGGGTCATCGTCGGCAGCGCCGGTGATAACGCCAGGGCCCAGCGACTTCAACAGCAATCGTGTCCATCGGGCTGGGGCGGGTGTCGGCAAGAAATAATCGGACCGTAAAATCCCAACAAATCATAGCGCGAAGCCGCTCAATCCTGCGTATTGCACCGTACAAATCGAATCTCCTAAGTGGTCTAATGTGACCAGACATCCGTCTTCGCCGCTTCTATGATGCCTGCCAGGGAAGAAGTGAGACGACCGATATATAAGGACGGTCGAGCTTCCGTTAAAGCGTGCCCCCATGCCTTCGATTGCGATCCTGCGCGAAGTTCAACAACTCTACAAAGTGAGTGACCGTCTGGACTCTCTTGCGGAACAACATCCCCTGGTCTCAGAAGCACTCATCACTATCGCAGGAAACGTTCGTAACACGGCTACATTGTTGGAGATACTGGTCGCAACGAAAGTAAGACCCCGCTTGGGACTGGATCCCTCCAGTTCCTGACTTGCCTGTCGACGTCTTGCTGAGCTGGGCGTTGGGATTCCGGTGCGGAAGCTAGTCGTGGAGAACAACATTAAGAAGTGAACTATGAACCTGCAGGCCGCTCCCGCCATTATAGTCAACGAAGCCTAACTTTCGGAACTTGTTCATGAAAAAACTGACCCGCGACCGGGTTGTACCTATCATATCCGCGAGGGTCTCCTGACTGATCTTGGGGATTACAGCCTCGGGCACGCCTTCCTTGCCGAAGTGAGCCAGCAAGAGCAGAATCCGAGCCAGTCTCTTTTCGCTGGAATTGAAGAGTTGGTCAACTAAATCTTCTTCGTATCGGATATTCCGTGCCAGCAGATACGCTACGAACAGGTCCGAGAATGTGTGTTCCCGGTGAAGCGCCAGCATCATTGCTTTCTTGTCAATTTGCAGAAGTTCGCAGTCTGTCATTGCGGTTGCAGAGCCCATGCGTAGAGGCTGTCCAGCCAAGCCCCCTTCACCGAAAAAATCTCCCTCGCTCAATATGCCCAGGGTTGCTTCCTTGCCAATCTGGGATACAACCGTGAGTCTGACCTTGCCTTCCTGGATGTAGAAGATTGAGTCAGCCGCGTCTCCCTGGGCGAAGATTGCTTGCTTCTTGGGAAAGGGCACGACCTTCCTACCCTCGCCGATAGTGGCAAGGAACTCCATCGGGTCGAACGCGCGATTTTTCCTGGCCGATTTGGTTGCTGGCGCCAAAGGCTTTCTCCCAGAGTGGAGCTACACTCCAAGACATTCTGGCAGAATGGTGATCAAGAAAGATGCTCAGTCTTGCTCACAAATGGTAAGAATCGCTGGGGAGCCCAATAGAGCGTGTTATTTGGCTAATGTACTTGAAAATGAGCAATATTGAGCATTTTCCAGCCTGTGGAAAGCTGCATTATGAGGGCGTGAAAACCAAGGAGCTTACCCTGAAGCAGATTTTATCCGTGCCTTGTCCTACCTGTGGAGCAGCGCTCGAGGAAGGTTGTGTACTGCATACCGGTGCTCGGCGCACCGAGCCACACCGAGATCGAAAGCTTTCCGCAGCCGAGGCCGTGGAAACGAAGGCGAGCAAACGGTTGAAATAGAATCGAATGGCCTAGAGGAGCAGGCGCCGCCTAATAACCTTCTAAGGGTGTATCGGTTGTCCGTTCGTATTGTTGCTCACCAGCTTGCCGCAGCATTCCGGTCGCTCCGGCAAACTCGATCGATCCCATCCGCCGCCGAGAGCCTGAATCAGAAGCACCGTGCTCGCCATGCGACGTCCCAGGATATTGACCTGCGTGACCTCATCCGAGAGCGCGGCCGTTTGCGCGGTGGTCACTTCCAGGTAGCTCGTGACTCCACCTTTGTAGCGAGTGATTGAAAGATCGAGCGAGCGCTGTGCTGCCGCTACCGCTTCGTCCTGGACCTGGGCTTCGTTTTCTAGAATTCTCACAGCCGCCAGATTGTCTTCCACCTGTTGGAATCCGGTCAGCACGTTCTCGCGATAAGCGGCGACCTGAAAGTCGTAGGCGGCACGCGCCTGGTCGTTGAGGGCACGGCGTCTTCCCCCGTCGAAGACAGTACCCAGGGCCGACAGTCCCACCGACCATAGCCCGCTCGGTCCAGTGAGCAGAGTGGTGATTGTGGAGCTTTCAAATCCTCCCGAACCGGTGAGGTTGACGAGTGGATAGTAGGCCGACTTAGCGACTCCGATCTGGGCGTTGGCAGCCGCTACCCTTCTCTCCGCGGCTGCAATATCGGGACGTCTTTCCAGCAGTTCCGAGGGCACGCCTACAGGAATGCGCGGCGGCGGTGCGTTGAGGGGCAGCGGGGGAAGGTTGAACTCGGCGGGAGGTTTCCCGATAAGAATCGCGACCGCGTGTTCGTACTGGGCTCGCAGCACGCCCACATCAATCGCTGCTGCCCGGGTAGTTTGCAGTTGAGTCTTCGCCTGCTCGACTTCTACTTCGGAAGCAATCCCGCCGTCGAAACGGCTTTGATTCAATTCCAGAGCTTGCTCGTATTGCTTAACCGTAGAGGTGAGGA